>Ga0137404_10002195_pt1 | contig 12847 bp, 11 predicted proteins | sample CZOMad2_1_16fung_FD_108285 | JGI IMG/M metagenome (GOLD analysis project Ga0137404, IMG submission 108285) | Vadose zone soil fungal communities from Angelo Coast Range Reserve, California, USA - CZOMad2_1_16fungal (Illumina Assembly) | ecosystem: Environmental > Terrestrial > Soil > Vadose...
ATACGTGACCGCAACTTTCACATCGCCTTCGGGCGTGATATTCACCACCACCACTTCGATCTTGCCGTCATCGATCAGGATCTTATTCCCCACTTCGACATCATGGTGGAGATTGGGATAGGAAATATAGATCTTCTCCATCGTCCCTACCACTTTTTCCCTGGAAGTGAAGGTGAGGATATCGCCGGGAGCGATCGTGAGGCCGCCATCCTTGATATCGCCAACCCGCAGCTTGGGGCCCTGCAGATCGCCGAGAATGGAAATATTATAGGGCTCGGAAGTATTGATGGTCCGGATATGCTGGATGACCTTGGCCTTGTCCTCATGCGTGCCATGCGAGAAATTCAGCCGGAAAACGTTTACCCCCGCCTTTACCAGTTCCAGCAGCTTGTCGTAGGTGTCACAGGACGGGCCTACGGTAGCGACTATTTTGGTCTTATGAAAGGTATGCTGAAGGCCTGCCTCTTTATCCATTCCTTTGTAAAGGTATTTCGATAAATTCTTTGACATGAATCGGGTGGTTTGTTTTGTTAAGAAGCTAATATTTTGACGATCTTCAACCAATCGTCGCTAATTTTTTGTTTGGCCTTTACGGCCCGTTCCAGCGGAGTATAATGCATTTTGTTATTGACGATCCCTACCATCACGTTGTGGCGCCCTTCCAGCAGGCATTCCACCGCCGAATAGCCCATGCGGCTGGCGATCAGGCGATCCATACAGCTCGGGGCTCCTCCCCGCTGGATATGGCCGAGTACGCATACGCGGGTATCGGTCATCGGCAGCCGCTCTTTTATCACCTTGGCCACTTCATCCGCGCCCCCGAAATTATCACCTTCGGCAACAACGACCAGGTTGACTAATTTTTTTCGACGTTCCTTTTCCTGGAGGGAAGCGACCAGTTCTTCGATATCCGTCTTGCGTTCGGGGATGAGTATATTTTCGGCGCCTGTGGCGATTCCGCTATGAAGGGCGATATAGCCGGCATCCCGCCCCATGACCTCGATGATGAACAGGCGATCATGTGCGTCGGCCGTATCCCGGATCTTGTCGATGGCCTCGACAGCGGTGTTGACGGCCGTATCGAAGCCGATGGTGAAGTCGGTGCCTGCGATATCTTTGTCGATCGTGCCCGGCAGGCCGATACAGGGAATGTCGAATTCGCTGCTCAGTTTATGGGCTCCCCGGAAGCTACCATCGCCTCCGATGATGACCAAACCATTGATACCCAGTTTCTTAAGATTGGCATGGGCTTTTTTCCGGCCCTCGAACTCGAAGAATTCCTTGCAACGGGCCGTCTTCAGGATCGTGCCCCCCCTTTGAATGATATTGGCTACGCTTCTGGAATGCATCGGCACAATATCGTTCTCGATCATGCCACTATACCCCCGCATAATACCGTATACTTCCATTCCATAATAAATACCGGTACGAACAACGGCACGGATGGCTGCATTCATTCCCGGTGCATCGCCCCCGGACGTGAGTACACCAATTTTAGTGACTTTGTTTTCCATCAAATATTGAGTTCTATGGTTTGTAGTTTAAAAAAGCTTTAACCAATGGCAAGAATTATTGAAAAATTTCTACCTTAATTCTAAAGAAGTCCCAAAAATAAGGATTTGATTTGATTCGGCAACAAGTAAGAGGGACGAACCGCTAATTGTAACGAAATGAAAATAATGATCACCGGAGCGAATGGCTTGCTGGGGCAGCCATTAGTAAAGATGCTGATGGGGAAAGGACAGTTGGTCATCGCGACCGGAAAGTCAGCAAGCCGCCTGCCGGGGGCAGAGAGTGGCTTCTGCAGCTATTATTCCGCGGATATCACCGATGAGCATATCCTCTATACCATCATGGAAAAAGAAAGGCCGGAAGTAGTCGTGCACGCGGCTGCCATGACACAGGTCGATGAATGTGAATTACAGCAGGACAAGTGTTTTGCCGTAAATGTGCTCGGAACCGCCAATATCATCGCCGCCGCTGAAAAATTCAGCGGCCATTTCATCTATATATCCACCGATTTTGTATTCAGCGGCGAGAAAGGCGGCTACCTGGAAGAAGATGAACGACGGCCCGTCAACTGGTACGGCCTCACCAAGCTCCAGGCGGAGAACAAGACTACGGCATGCGGCATCCCCTGGACGATCGTCCGGACCGGGCTTGTCTATGGGCTGTCACCGGGCGGCGCCCGCAGCAATATCATCGGCTGGGTGAAGGACAACCTGGAAAAGGGCCGGAAGATCAAAGTGGTAAGCGACCAGGTGCGTACGCCGACCTTCGTGAACGACCTTGCCAGGGGGATCCTGCTGATCGCAGAAAAAGCGGCAGGAGGGATCTTCCACATTGCCGGCAAAGATATTCTGACGCCCTACGATCTGGCCCTGCATACAGCCGACCACCTGGGACTGGACAGGGGCTTGGTGGAGAAAGTGGACGCTTCTTCTTTTTCTCAGCCCGGCAGACGGCCGCAGCGGACGGACCTGGTAATTGAGCGGGCAAGAAAAGAATTGGGATATGAGCCGGTGCACTTCGGGGAAGGACTGAGGGAAATGTTCTCGCCCCATCCCGCCTGATCGGCTCGCGCGCTTGCTGCTCGCCCCTGATCGGCTCGCCCGGTCATCTAAAAGAGCGACAGCTGTTCCTGCGGCTCCTCGTCTTCGAATTTCGGGGGCTTAAGATCCAGCCCGCATTTTTTATTGAACTCTCCGATTGCATAGCTGCATAGCTCCGGGCTGTTGCGCTCTTCATGATTATGGACAAAGAAATAGATCTCCCGCAGGCCCTTGCCGATCCAGCACTTAATTCTGTCTACCCAGGCGTCCACACGCGCATAATCGGTGGGATGTCCGCTGTTGCCGACAAAGCGGATAAAGGCCACTGGCGCCGTCAGCCGCATATGCACCAGGTCACGCCTGCCGGAAGTGTCCGTGATCACCGTGCCGATGCCCTGTTCGCGGAATACTTTCCAGGTATCCCGGACGGTAAACCAGTCCTCGTGCCGCAGCTCGACGACGACCGGAAAATCGCGGGGCAGCCTCCCCACATATTCATTCAGCAACCCGGCCCCGGTGGGTGCAAAGCGGTCGGACAACTGCAGGAAGGAAGGGCCCAGCGAAGCGCCGAAATACCGCATATGCTCTATGAAAAGATCTGTCTCCGCCTGCGCATCCTTGAGCTGGCGGAGATGACTGATCGTGTTGGAAAATTTGGGACAATAGCGGAAGCCTTCGCCGGCCAGCCCGGCCCATCTGCCGATGACCTCTTTCGGCTGCAAACTATAGAACAAGGTATTCAGTTCGATGGTATTGAACTGCCTGACATAATAGGAGAGGAAGTCTTTTTCTTTTGCATTCTTTGGATAGATCTTTCCTGCCCAATCCTTGCGACCCCAGATGGCGCAACCGATATGAAGACGCACCGGCGCCGGATCGGCCGGGGAAAGGCCTGCAAACAGCTCATCCGTAATGGGGTCATCCGGCGGCATGCTGAAATCGACATTTTCGATATGTTCCGTTCTTCCGAATTCCATACTATTAATTCTTTACGCGATTCAGCCGATCATGCCGGCTCCAGACCCTCATGCCGGCCCGGGATTTCATGCATGCCGCAACGGCAGATGCACCTCCGCCATCATGCACCGGGCGCTGCCTCCGCCATTGGTCTCGATCGTCGTGAGCGGGGAATGAATGATCCGGTTAAAGAAAGTCAGCAGCCCGACCTGCCCCTGGGTCAGCGATGCATAGGCCTGCGTAGACATAACGAGCAGCTTTTCCCCGCGGGCGTTATGTACCTGCAGCATATTGCCGGCAAAATGATTCATCTGATCCAGGCTGATCTCCACCAGCACCTTGCCCGAACCTTCCAGCTCGGTCTTTACGAGCGCGCGTTCACCCGCATCCGGCAGTGAATCCAGGCAGATCACCGCATATTTATCTGCGATGCACATCATCACATTGGTATGATAGATATCGCGACCGGCAGTATCGACGGCATGGAAGACCACGGGCCGGTAGCCCATCTTTTCACCAAAATCCTGCAACACCGCTCTGTCGGTTCTTGGTGACAGACAGGCATAGGCGATCTTATTTTCACGGTCCAGCACCATGCTGCCGGTGCCTTCGAGATACAGCTCCTCGTTTTCAAAATGACTGAGATCGAGAGTGCGGCCAAGACTGAATTTCTGCGCCAGCCTTTCCAGCACCCCGGGTTTGCGTTCGGCCCTCCGGTTCAGGGCATACATGGGATAGAGAACCACTGTTCCGTCCGGGTGAAAGGAGACCCAGTTATTGGGAAACAAACTATCGGGAGTAAAGGGCTCCGGGGTATCGTCGATCACGGTTACATCCACGCCGTTATCGCGCAGCACCTGGACGAAGTCATTGAATTCCGCCAATGCTTTTTCCGCTGTCCGCTCATCGCTGGCGGCGACCTGGAAGGCATTGTTCACCGCGGTCTCGGCATTGAAACTGAAATTCACCGGCCGTATCATCAGTAAATGGGAGGTCGTTTGCATATAGATTTTTTCGCCGGCCATCGCTGGCGCCTGCGCGGCATCGGCATCTTACAATTCATCTCTCAGCAGGGGCATGCTCATGCAGTGAAATCCACCCCGGGCCCTCGACAGTTCGGCCGAAGGCATGAGGATCAGGGTATTCTCCATCTTATCGGGATCTGCCGTTCCCTGCTCCATCTTGTCGATCAGCTCCTGGGCATGGATCGCGTCGAAGCCATTCGCCTTAAAGGCCTCAACGGTCTTGTCGTTCCGGTCATAGCCCAGAACGACCCCTTCCTTCAGCGCCAGCAGGTTGCAGGAATCCGTCCACTGTTCCCGAGCGTCGAAGGGGAATTCGTTATTACCCGAATAAATGAAGCGGACCTTTTCGGTGCAACCGAGATCGTTCTTGCTGATATCGGTCAGCAGGTCTTCCAGGTTATCGAAATATTCAGGGTTAGAAATATCTTTTTTGCGGAACTGGATGATGCGGATCTTGTCTTCCTTTTTATTGCCATCCAGGATCCTCTGTACGGCATCTTCATCCTCATGCTTCATGGCCTTCTTCGAAAAAACGCCCAGCATCACCCATACATTTCGTTTCACCTGGGTGAATACGGTATCGATATGCATATAGTCCCGCTTTTTAGGTATCCTCACGATGGTGATCTTTTTCACCACGTTCTTTTCAAACAGCACTTTGATGGCCTGGTGGGCGGCCTCCAGGCTGGTGCGTTCACTGACGCCGATGATCAGGTGGTCTTTGCTGATGACCATCACGTCTCCTCCTTCCAGGGTTACCTTCTTATGGTCGCCGTCCTGGGGCAGTAAGAAATGATGATAAGTATCCGACAGCTCGATGATCCCCTGCTGATACGCGGAGAACAAAGGGTGATTGAAGAAAATATATTTGGCCAGCAAGGCCTCCCGGGTGCGGGCTTTCTTGGCGGGCTTGTTCAGCAGCACATGATTATTGATGACAATGCCGATATCCCGTGTGAAAATGAAATTGGGAATGGGCGCGAACAGCATTTTTTCATCGCTCAGGGTGCCGCTGATAAAGGTCTTGGCCAGCTGAACGGATGATAATTTCTGCAGCTCTTTCTGCGTGTCATAAGAGACGGCCTCGATGGCGCAGACGGAGGCGACCAGGTTTTCCTTGATGGAATGATCGTCCAGGATCTCGGCCAGCAGCCATTGCAGTTCCACTACTTTGTCGCTGCGGAAGAACAGCTCGTCACCGGGCTTATAGAACTTGCGGGAATTCTTTTCGTCATCGACGAATGCAAGCTTTCCTCTGATCTTTTCCGGGTCCAGGAAATACAATAAAATTTTGGTGTAGAAATCGTATTCTTTTCTGCGGATGGTATCGAGGTGAACGATATCTTCGAAGAGCCAGTCCTGCGCTTTGGAAGGGACGACTTTTCCAAGTCCGCTGTCGGGGCTATGCACCAGGAGGCGGCGCAGCCGCCCGATCTCGGAGGATACGGATAGCTGTGATTTATGTGAAGGGCGAGTGGTCATAGATAAGGACTGACGATATAAATCATATTAGTTTCGGCAAAGGTATGTATTTGTCATAAAGAGAAGAAATTAGGGAAATCTCTGCTTTTTTCACCTCAATATTCGAATTAAGTGTAGGTTTGGGAAAAATACGGAATGCAAAAAATAACGGACGAAACGATTGATTCGATCAATGACCGGATCCAGCATATGGACGAGGAACAGGTGGAAGAAATATGGAATGCATTTGCTAAAGAGCAGCCTGCGCTGGTAGGCTATGTGCTGGGAGAAAGCCGCGAACTGAAGGTGCCGGATGCAAGGGAAGACGTCGCGTATATCCTTACGATTATTTTTCTCAGCTTCCGCGAGGAAGAGCCAGGCATATCCGCAGTGACGGAAGAAGAATTCGAGCAGGCGTTCAACCGGGAATTCGATGAGATGGAAGAAGTATTTCACGAAGGATTCGATGAGACGGACGCGATGACGATCATGGACTCATTCAGCCAGCCGCATTTACTCCAGTTTGCGGCGGCCGTCATATATGGCGAAGGCGACGAGGATGAAGAAAGCAATTTTACGGAAGAGGAAGCCGGCCTGTTCGTCGTTATCTTCAAGACCGTCATCAGCCTGATGGACGGCAAGGTCAATTAAAAAACTACCAACTGTTAGTTTACTAAACAACTTTCTCTTATTTTTGATGCAATAAATCTATTGCCATGCATTTTCATTTATCCGAAGAACACCTGATGATCCAGAAAGCTGCGCGTGACTTTGCGAAGACGGAATGCCTGCCCGGTGTGATAGAACGCGACGAGCATCAGCGATTCCCGAAGGAGCAGGTGATCAAGCTGGCCGAACTGGGCTTCATGGGCATGATGGTAGACCCCCAGTACGGCGGGGCCGGCATGGATACGGTCAGCTATGTCCTGGCCATGGAGGAAGTAAGCAAGATCGATGCCAGCGTGAGCGTATGCATGAGCGTCAATAATAGCCTCGTATGCTGGGGACTGGCGAAATTCGGCAGCGAAGAGCAGAAACAAAAATATCTTGTCCCCCTGGCACAGGGCCGCAAGGACGGGGAACTGTATATCGGGGCGTTCTTGCTCAGCGAACCCGAGGCGGGCAGCGATGCCACCTCGCAGCGGACGACGGCGGAAAATAAAGGCGATCATTACCTGCTCAACGGCACCAAGAACTGGATCACCAATGGGAATTCCGCATCCGTATACCTCGTCATGGCGCAATCCGACGCTTCGAAAGGCAGTCGCGGCATCAATGTGTTCATCGTGGAGAAGAATTCGCCTGGCGTGGTCGTGGGCGCCAAGGAGAACAAACTGGGGATCCGCGGCAGCGATACGCATAGCATCCTTTTCAATGATGTGAAAGTGCCGAAAGAGAACAGGATCGGGGAGGAGGGGGCCGGCTTCCAGTTTGCCATGAAGACCCTGGCGGGCGGACGAATCGGGATCGCCTCCCAGGCGCTAGGCATCGCCAGCGGAGCCTATGAACTGGCCCTGAAATACTCGAAAGAGAGAAAAGCGTTCGGCAAGGAGATCATGCACCACCAGGCCATCCAGTTCAAGCTGGCGGATATGGCCACCCGCATCGAGGCCTCCCGGCTCTTATGCCTGCGCGCTGCGTGGGAAAAAGACAATGGAATGGACTTTACGCTGAGCTCCTCCATGGCAAAGGTCTTTGCATCGGAGACAGCGATGTGGACGGCAACGGAGGCTGTGCAGATCCACGGCGGCTATGGATACGTGAAAGAATATCATGTCGAAAGGCTGATGCGGGACGCCAAGATCACGCAGATCTATGAAGGCACCAGCGAAGTGCAGCGTATCGTGATCAGCCGCTCGATCCTGAAATAGGGCCTCGCCGCATAGCATCGCCCGGGGATCCCACGTCAAAATCCACAATCCATCACCCTGCAACCAAATCGATCCCATGCCAGCAGACCAGGAAAAATATAAGGAGCTTCTCACCGCGCTCGGCGGCCATGTGCAGTTGGTTGCCGTTTCAAAGACCAAGCCACCCGAAGACATAAAGGAATTATACGGACTGGGACAACGGGATTTCGGCGAGAACTATGTACAGGAGCTGACGGAGAAACAGGCGCTGCTGCCGACAGATATACGCTGGCATTTCCTCGGGCACCTTCAGTCGAACAAAGTAAAATATATCGCGTCCTTCGTTCATCTCATCCACGGCGTGGACAGCCTGAAGCTGCTGAAGGAGATCGATAAACAGGCCCTCCGTTGCCAGCGGGTGATCGATTGCTTGCTGCAGGTGCATATTGCCCGGGAAGAGACCAAGTTCGGCTTCGACGAACAAGAGTTGGACGATTTGCTGACCAGCGAGCGGGCGGGGTTGGGCGCCTTGAAAAATATCCGGATCGCAGGACTGATGGGCATGGCCTCCTTCACGGAAGATCAGGACAAGATAAGGGCGGAGTTCAAAGGGCTCAGATCGATTTTTGACAAATATTTCAAGGGGCCGCCCACAGCGCCCAACGCCTCGCAGTCGTCTGCGCCGCAACAGCCTCCCACTGCCATATCTTCTGCACCAGCGCCCATCCTTTCCATTGGCATGAGCAGCGATTATAAAATAGCTATCGAAGAAGGCAGCAATATAGTAAGAATCGGCAGCCTTCTCTTCGGCGCGAGAAATAAAGCTTAGAGAATATTGTTAATTAAATTAATAGCTTTTAATACTCCATCAATGCCATAAAGTATCTTATTCCGATTGCATCCCAGCCAGCCAAATAATGCTAAGATCAAGTTATACCTTCTTAGAATCCGCTCAGTTGATATGACATTCCCATCAAAACAAATGGGTTCATAATGGGCTATTCTGTTTCTGACTTCATTGATTTTTATCAAATGATGGAAAACGTCTTTTTGTCTTGTGCCAAAAGGTCTGTTTGGAAAAATTTCTAAAAGCGTGCTTCCTGAAGCGGCAAATTCCTTCCTTGCAAATTGATACCTCCAAAAACCAAACGTTAATTCAGCTATCAATCGATCGTGGGTATACAAGATCCCTAAACTTTGAATAGCCTCCTGGATTGAATGAAAGGAATGTTCACAGCCGGAAGAATCAAGGTATCCCCCAGGTTCAGCAGCTTCTTCCAGCCATCTGTTTCCCTTTTTGGTAGTTAGATGCCTGTCTATTGAATTTCTTAAGATTATCTCAAACATCCCTATTACCCCATATAGCTCCCGGGAAAGCTTAAGATTTGCTCTATACAGCATCATTGCCTTACGTTTATTATCCGCGCATGCCAAAAAGTATCTTGAATACCTTGGTTGAGATATGGCTGTATGTAGTTGATAATTAGACATATATGTAATTTTCTATATATTATTATTAATAATTCTATTTTTAATTATTAATAATTAATTTTGTCTTGAATTCCTGCTATTGCCGCTGTTTAACCCTGAGTTAATTAAGCTTGCAGGTAAGTTTTTTAAAGGGCCATTTTTAATGGCCCTTTTTTAATTTATTGATCTCCTGGCCTCATAAATATCTTCAATCGTCGTAGCCAGTTTAATCAATCCTGCTTTTACTGCTGGTGGTACTTTTAGGATTTTGCAGAACCTTACAAAGTTATAATAAACAAAAAGGCAGAATGGGAAAAAATGGTTCCGGGGTTCGGCGCGGCAGGGTCTGCCTTTTTTGGAAAGGCATTCGTCGGCCAGGATTGGTTAGCCCTTGGTTTCCTCCCCTACATGCCGTAAATTCGCGATATACTGTAATTCGCATATCCAAAGAGAATCGATTTAATATGGCTGAGATCAAAGAAGAAGAAAAATCCCTTAATTTTCTCGAAGAGATCGTAGAAGAAGACCTGCGTGCAGGGAGATACAAGACCGTCCTTACCCGCTTTCCCCCCGAGCCGAATGGATACCTGCATATCGGCCATTCCAAGTCCATTTGCCTGAACTTCGGGCTTGCCATGAAATATGGCGGCAAGACTAATCTCCGCTTCGACGATACCAACCCGGTCACCGAAGACACGGAATACGTGGAAAATATCCTGGAGGATATCCGCTGGCTGGGCTTCGAATGGAACGACGAACTATACGCCTCCGATTATTTTGAGCAGATCTACCAGTTCGCCCTGGATCTGATCCGCAAGGGCCTGGCCTATGTGGACGACAGCAGCAGCGAAGAGATCGCGGCTCTCAAAGGCACCCCCACCCAACCTGGGGAGGAAAACTCTTTCCGGGACCGCAGCGTGGAGGAGAACACCATGCTTTTTGAAGAAATGCGGGCCGGCAAATACCAGGAGGGGGAAAAGGTACTAAGAGCGAAGATAGATATGGCTTCGCCCAATATGCTGCTCCGCGACCCCATCATGTACCGGATCAAGCACGCCCATCATCATCGTACGGGAAATAAATGGTGCATCTATCCCATGTATGATTTTGCACATGGACAGAGCGATTCGATCGAGAAGATCACGCATTCCATCTGTACGCTTGAATATGCTTCCCACCGACCTTTATACGACTGGTTCATCGAGAAGCTGGACATCTTTCCTTCCCATCAGTACGAGTTCGCGAGGCTCAACCTCAACTATACGGTAATGAGCAAGCGTAAGCTGCGCCAGCTGGTGGATGAAAAGATCGTTACGGGCTGGGACGATCCCCGGATGCCGACCATCTCCGGGCTGCGCCGCAGAGGGTACACGCCGGAAAGCATCCGCACTTTTGCGGACAGAGTGGGTGTTCAGAGAAGGGACAACCTCATCGAGATGTCCCTGCTGGAATATTGCATCCGCGAGCACCTCAACAGGATCGCGCTGAGACGCATGGTGGTCTTCGATCCGCTCAAACTGATCATCACGAATTATACGGAAGGGGAGGAGATGCTCCAGAGTGAGGACAATCCCGAAGATCCCGCATCCGGCCACCGGGAAATGCCCTTCAGCCGCGAAATATATATCGAGCGGGAAGACTTCATGGAGAATCCCCCCAAGAAATTCTTCCGCCTGGCGCCGGGGCAAAAAGTGCGCCTGAAGAGCGCTTATATCATTCAATGCGACGAGGTGATAAAAGATTCGGAAGGGAATATTACGGAAGTGAGATGTTCCTATATCCCCGGCAGCCGCACCGGCGGAGAGAACGCCAATATGAAAGTGCAGGCCACCATTCACTGGGTGAGCATACCCCATGCCATCACTGCGGAACTGAGACTCTATGATCGTCTGTTCACAGAGGAGGACCCTCTCAGCGCAGAAGGGGATTTCAAGGATTATATCAACCCTGATTCCCTGAAAGTGATCTCTTCAGCTTATGCCGAGCCGGCTTTAAAGCATGCCAGATTCACTGAGCAATACCAGTTCATCCGTAAAGGGTACTTCAACCTGGATAAGGACAGCTCCGAAGAGAAAATGGTCTTTAACAGGACCGTCACCCTCAAGGATAACTGGGTCAAAGAACAGAAAAAAACCGCCCCGTCCGCCGGTTGACGGATGGGGCGGCCCATATTGGCGCTATCGCCCTGTTCCGCAGGCGCTGCCTGCGGTAACCTAATTTCTTCCCCCGCCTCTCTGCGGCCGGTTCTGCTCCATCCAGTCCTGGTACTTTTTGAACATATCGTCACCAAGAGCGGCCTTGATCCTCTTGTTCCTCTCTTCATTCAGCGGCCCCATCTTCGCCCTCCTGTCTTCCTGGCTCAGGGACTGATCCATGAATATCTCCCTCAATTTCGGCTGGAAATCCGCCGAAATGGCTTTCAGGGAGTCGGCCTGCACCGGGGTAAGCTTCAGATCATCCTTCATCTTCTGCATCTGGGCTTCCTGTCTTTGTCTCATGGCCGCCGTATCGCCCCGCTGGGCATGGGCAGCAGAAGAAAAGGTGAATAACGCTACGACCAGGGCAGCGCATGCGAACATTTTTTTACTCACGTTCATATATATATTTTTAAATGATTAATAGCGAGCTTGTTTATGATAAGCCCGTATCAGTGAGTACCAAATTTGTGCTAAAAACCCCAATCCCAGATCGCTTTTACGTAGGCGGCAATCCCAGTTTTCCCCTATCGGTCAATGAATATTATTTCGGCGTGAATGCTGGGGCGGTTAATCGCCCCAGGGGCAGGTCCCGGTTTGGTATTATTATTGCAGATATTAAAAAGTTCGCAACCCCCTCTTTCCCAGATCGTTTCATCCTATTCTAAATATTATTTTTAATATAAATATATGATTGTCAAAATGTAGGGAGATTTACTTAAAATTGTACATCATGTATTTGTTCCTTGTCACCCTGTCAGAGTTTGGGCAATTCCTGCAGATCCTTTTATGGATCTTCCTTCCGGTCTTTATCGTGTCGCTCCTGGTGACCACTTACCTGCATTACCGGAAAAAAACCCGCGAAGCCGCAGAGGAAGCACAGTATATGCCCGCATTTTCCGATTTTTCGTCCGCAAGCAGTCCGGAGGTCTCGCCTGCATTACGTGCAGCGATCTTATCCTCGGCGGGTCTGGAGGACTTATCCGGGTCGCATGCCGCGGAATCTCTTTCATCCCGCTCAGAAGACTCGTCCGACCGGCAGCACCCTGCGGAAGATTCAGATAATCCATACAAAGGGCTTCTCTGGATGAAGAATAAATATGAACAGGACAGGGAACTTGCGGATCTGAAATACGAACAGCTGAAGTCTGAATTCAGGCATTCCGAAGAGAAGTATTCCGCGGTGCTTGCCGAGCAGAAAACCCTCAGGGACCTGCTGGGCGAAAAAGACTTTCGCATCGGCCTTCTGCAAAATCAGCTCGATGACCGTCAGTCCTGGATCGACAGGCTGCATGAACAGGCCCAGCAGGATAAAACTAGATGCGAAGAGCTGGCGG
>Ga0137404_10002196_pt1 | contig 12837 bp, 16 predicted proteins | sample CZOMad2_1_16fung_FD_108285 | JGI IMG/M metagenome (GOLD analysis project Ga0137404, IMG submission 108285) | Vadose zone soil fungal communities from Angelo Coast Range Reserve, California, USA - CZOMad2_1_16fungal (Illumina Assembly) | ecosystem: Environmental > Terrestrial > Soil > Vadose...
GGGCAGCTTCCGGATCACCGACGTGCCGCCGGGGACGTACAAGGTCACGATGTGGCACGCCGGCTACCGGCCCAAGGGCGCGGACAAGGACGGCCGGCCGCTCTACGACGAGCCGCGGACGATCACGAAAGAGCTGACGATCGCGCCGAAAGCGACGGCGACGGTCGAGTTCGAATTACGCTGAGCCGACAGAGGGGGACTCCATGTTCAAGCACATCTGTGTCCCGGTGGACAATTCGGACTACTCGAACCGCGCCATCGACCTGGCGGTCGAGCTGGGCCGGACGTGCGGGGCGAAGCTCACGGGCATCCACGTGTACGCCGCGCGGCTCCACGACTACCGGTTCAAGCAGATGGAGTACACATTGCCCGAGGAGTACAAGGACGAGAACGAGCTCGAGCGCCAGCGGAAGATCCACGACTCGCTGATCGCGATGGGGCTCCAGCTCATCTCCGAATCGTATCTCGACGTGATGGCGCGGAAGGCGGCGGAGGCCGGGCTCGCCTTCGAGCCCAAGATGATCGACGGCAAGCACTACAAGGTCCTCATCGAGGACTGCCTCGCCGCCGACTACGACCTCGTCGTCATCGGCGCCCTCGGCATGGGCGCGGTGAAGGACAGCCAGATCGGCTCCGTGACCGAGCGGTTCGTACGCCGGGTGGCGTGCGATACGCTGATCGTGCGGAACGCCGACGCCCTGAAGGACCAGGAGGGCGCGATCGTCGTCTGCCTCGACGGCTCGCCGCAGTCCTTCAACGGTCTCAAGCTCGGCATCGGGCTCGCGGCGGCGCTCCGCCGGCCGCTCCAGGCCGTGGCCGTCTACGACCCGTACCTCCACTACGCGATGTTCAACGGCATCGTCGGCGTGCTGAGCGAAAAAGCGTCGAAGATCTTCCGCTTCAAGGAGCAGGAGCAGCTGCACGAGGAGATCATCGATACGGGGCTCGCCAAGATCTACCAGTCGCACCTCGAGATCGGCCGCAAGCTCGCCGCCGACGCGGGGGTGGAGCTGGCCATCACGCTCCTCGACGGCAAGTGCTTCGAGAAGATCCTGACCTTCGTCCGCAAGGAGCAGCCGTGGCTCCTCATCCTCGGACGGGTGGGCGTGCACTCCGACGAAAACGAGGTCGACCTCGGCTCCAACACCGACAACGTCCTGCGACTGGCCCCGTGCAACGTGCTGCTCACGGGCGGCAAGTTCTATCCCCCGCTCGACGTGAAGGCCGAGGAGATCATCTCGTGGACGGAGGAGGCGGAGGCGCGGATGGAGCGGGTGCCACCCCAGGTGAAGGGGGTCGCCCGCACGGCGCTGCTGCGCTACGCGATCGAGCAGGGACACACCGTCATCACCAACAAGGTCATCGACGAGGCGATGGCGATCTTCATGCCGACGCGGATGGCCGAGCGGATGCAGATCCTCGCCGAGGACGTGGCGGTCGCCAAGCTGCGCGCCGAGGCCCAGCCGGCGACGGCGATCTGCTCCGTCTGCGGCTACACGGTCAAGGGGCCCAACCCGGTGGTCACGTGCCCGGTCTGCAAGGCCGCCCCCGACAAGTTCCAGCTCATCTCGAAGGAGGCGGTGGAGGCGATCGCGACCCAGGAGGGCGGCATCGAGGCCGAGGAGACGATGCCGGGCGTCCAGGTGAAGTGGTCCGCCGAGGCGCGCGACGCGCTGCGCGAGGTGACCGACGCCTATCTCCGCCGCCGCGCGAAGGCGCGGATCGAGAAGTACGCGCGCTCGCGGAAGATCCCGGTCATCACCTGCCAGCTCGCCCTGCCGATGATCGAGGAGACCGTCGGCCGTGAGAAGCTCGGCGCGGGCTGGGACACGCTGCTCGCGAAGACGAAGTTCGAGCCGGCCGAGCTGCCCGGCACCCCGCCGGCCGACGGCGCCACCGGCTTGGGGTGGACCGAGGAGGCGACGGCACGCCTCAATCGCGTCCCGGCCGGGTTCATGCGGGACATGACGCGCGAAGAAGTCGAGCGGGTGGCGGGCGCCAAGGGCGTGACGACCATCGACCTCGCGGTCTGCGAAGAGGGCATCGGGCACGCTCGCGAGACGATGAACGAAGTGATCGCGGGTTACGTTTCGAACAAGAAACCGCGATAAGCGGAGTCGAGGGGGTGGGGGCCCCGCGGGGGTACGCGAGCGGCTGCGTCACCCACTCGCCCGAATCGCAGCTCTTCGAGCTGCGGACGGGACGAGGGGGTCCCACTTCGCCGCTCGCGTACCCCCGCGGGGCCCCCACCCCCTCGACTCTGCTTCTCTGGACCCCGACCGGCATGCCCGCGCCTCTGTCCTGGGGTCTCTCGTCGTGACGGACTCGACCTCCGGTCACGAGGCGGCGCCGGTGTCCGCGAGCTCGACAGCCGCCTCCCCGTACACGGCGTATTCGGTGTCGTGGAATCTCACGCAGCGGTGCAATCTCGAGTGCTCGCACTGCTACATGTCGGCGTTCGCGGGCGCCGACACGCGAGGCGAGCTGTCCACCGACGAGTGCCGACGGGTGATGGACGAGATCGCCCAGGTCAACCCCAACGTCTTCCTGATCCTCACCGGCGGCGAGCCCCTGCTCCGGAAAGACATCTGGGACATCGCGGCTTACGCGTCGGAGAAGCGGTTCACCACGGTGCTCGGCACGAACGGCGTGCTGCTGCGCGAGCGGGAAGCGCATCTGATGCGGACGCACGGCGTCCTCGGTGCCTCGATCAGCCTGGACTCGACGGACCGCGCCAAGCACGACGCGTTCCGCCGCCTGCCGGGCGCCTGGGAGGCCGCGGTCCGGGCCACCCGCGTGCTGACCGACGCCGGGCTCGATTTTTCCCTGCACATGTCGGTGACCGATTGGAACGTGGGTGAGGTGCCGGCGATGATCGACCTGGCCAAACAGCTCGGCGCCAGGGTGCTGAACTTCTTTTTCCTGGTGCGTACCGGGCGCGGGAAGAACCTCACCGACATCGATAGCGCGGCCTACGAGCGCATCCTCGGCTACCTCGCCAGGGTCCAGGGGGTCGGCTCCGGTCCCCCGTCGTTCGTGAGGACCCTGCTCGGAATGGGCGAGCGGCGCCCGCCGGGCGGCCCGCAGACGTTCGAAGACCCGTGGTCGGCGACGGTGGGCCGTACCGACGGGCTGCTCATCCGCGCCAAGTGCGCCCCGCACTTCCGGCGCGTCCTCTACGAGATGAATCCGTCCTCGCCGCTGCTCCGGAACTACGCCCACGGCTCGTGTCCGGCCGGCAAGTACTACTGTCGCATCACGCCCGAGGGCGACGTCACGCCGTGTCCGTACATGCCGGTGACCGCGGGCAGTCTGCACGAGCGGTCCTTCGCCGACCTGTGGCGGGCCGCGCCGGTGTTCGGTGACCTGCGCGACCCCAAGCTCGGCGGCCGCTGTGGTACCTGCGAGTTCGCGAAGATCTGTGGTGGTTGTCGCTGCCGCGCCTACGCGACCTACGGCGACTACCTCGCCGAGGATCCGGCGTGCGCCTACCAGCCCGGCGCGCACGAAGGCGAGCTGATCGACCTGCCGGCGTCGCTGACGTTCGGGCTCCCGGTCGACTACCAGCTCGTCTGGGACGAGGAGGCGCGCGCGCGCCTTCAAGCGATCCCCTCGTTCGCGCGGGGCATGGTGATCAAGGCCGTCGAGGCCTACGCCCGCGGCCGGGGCGAGACGACCATCACGAAGGAGCTCCTCGCCGACGTCCGCTCGAAGTGGGGCTCCCGCTTCCGGCCCCGATCCTGATGGATCCGTTTCGCCTCGCCGCTCGCGCGTACCTGGTCTACGGGGTCATCTATTGGATCGGCGGTCTCTATCTCGCTGTGCAGGGAGTCGGCGTCCGCGGCGGGCGCATGATGCAGCCGGGCGTGGCGTGGATCGTCCTCGGGCTCGTCTTCGTGGCGGCGATCCCGTATCTGCTCGTGCAACGTCGAGCGTGGTTCGAGCGCTGGATTCTCTCCCGCCGCGACTTCGCGCGGGTTCTCACGGCGCTCATGGCCCTGCGGGCCTGGCATGTCCTGAGGGTCGCGCTTCGCCCGGAGAACGCCAGCGTGCCCGCGCCCTGGGGCGGCGAGATGACATTCCGCGCCGGCGCGATCGTGTTCCTGGTCGTCACCGTCGCCGCGCTCGTCCTCGTGGGTCGAGCGGCCTGGACGAAGGAGGCTGCGTGAAGCGCTACAAGGACATCGCGGGCGACGGCGGCTCGAACATCGCGGGCCAGGTCGAGGCTCAGCAGGGCCGGCTCAAGCAGCGGCTCGAGTCCGTCCGCGCGATCGTCGCCATCGTCTCGGGCAAGGGCGGCGTCGGGAAGTCGGCCCTCACCGCGAGCCTCGCGTGCTGTTTCGCGCTCGACGGCTGGAAGGTCGGCGTTCTCGACGCGGACCTCAACGGTCCGACGCAGGCCAAGATCCTCGGCGTGCGCGGCCGGAGCCTGGTCATTGCCGCCGGCGTCGTCGAGCCCCCACGCACCGAGCTGGGCGTGAAGGTCATGTCGATGGACCTGCTGCTGTCCGATGACGCCGCGCCGCTCACCTGGGACTCACCGGTCCAGGAGGAGGCGCACACCTGGCGCGGCGCCATGGAGGCCAACGCGGTCCGCGAGTTCCTCGCGGATACCAACTGGGGCGAGCTGGACGCGCTCCTCCTGGATCTGCCGCCCGGCACCGACCGGCTCTCGACGATCGCCTCGCTCCTGCCGACGCTCTCCGGGATCGTCGTCGTGACGATCCCGTCCGAGGTGTCGCACCTGGTGGTGAGGAGATCGATCACCGTGGCCACTCACACGAAGGCGCCCGTGCTCGGGCTCATCGAGAACATGGCCGGCCTCTTCGTGGGACCCGACGCCGCCGGGCTCGCCGCGGATGCGGGGATTCCCTTCCTCGGGAGCGTGCCGTTCGACGGGGCGCTCGCCGTCGCCGCCGATCGGGGCGACCCGTTCGTCGCCAGCGCGCCCGAGCGCGCGTCGGCTATAGCGCTCCGGCGGATCGCCGACGGGATCCGCGCGGCGCTGTCACCGCGTCAGGCGTGAGCGCCCGCGCGCGGTGGTGCGCGGCGTGCGAGCGGCGGGTGGGCGGCTTCACCAAGCGATTTGTCACATCGAAAACTCGGCCCCGGTGACGTTCGTCGGGGTGACGACGTCGCCGGGGCCGAGGCGATTGGCAGGGTCCTGAGGCGTTGCCTCAGGGGCAGGTGACCTGGGGATCCGGCGTGTAGCCGGCGACCTTGTACGTCAGCACGAAGTCATCGGCCCAGGCCTTGGGCTTCACGTTGCCGAGCTTGGTCTCGCCGTCCCAGGCGATCACGTGCGCGCCTTCCGCCAGCTGCGCGAGGCTGGCTCGGCCACGCAGGAAGTCCGTGACCAGCGCCTTGGGCATGAACGCCGCGGCCGTTTCCATGACCGGAGGCTGGCCGCTCGTGGGCTCGCCCTTCAGCCAGCTCGCGATCACGGTGAACCCGTCGAGCGTCGGTTCCTTGAGAAGGTCGTTGGTGGCCATCGAGCGCAGCAGGTGCGGGACGTAGCGCGAGAACATCGAGGAGACACGGTCCTGGACCGCCAGGCGCGTGAACTCCGCGGCCGGCTGCTGGTCGACGGTGACGTTCAGTGAGAGGTAACGGATGTCGCCGTCCAGGTGCTTGGGCTTGTAGAAGCCGATCCCCTCAGGCTTCACGTCCAGCCAGGGCATGCAATGGTAGATCTTCGCGTTGAGGTCGCGAAGGGTTCCCTGGTACTTCTGGCCGAGCGCGCGACCCCTATCCGACGTGTACCGGTCGGGCTGGAGTACCCGGTCGGCGGGAGCATCTGCGGCCAGAGCGCCGTTGACGCCGAGGGTGAGGGTTGCGGCCGCGGCCAATCCGACGATCGCGCGTCCGAGCTTTGTGTTTATCATAGATGACACTCATGGCATGCGCCGTGCCAGCCGGCCAGGGCCGCTAAGCCTTCGGATCGTCTAAGATCTTTCAGTCGCCGGCGCATACCCATGGCGTCAAACTGCCCCCCGAATCGTCAGGGCGGTGCCTGCGTGACCGAGGGCGCCGCTAGCGCTCGAGGATCTGCTCCTGGCTTACCGTGACCGGTCTCCCGAACCAGTTCTGGCTCTGCGCCATGGCGATGTCCTGCCGGCTCACCGTCGCCGACTTGCCCCCGCTGTTCTTCATGGAGAAGTCGTAATGCTCCTTCGACGCGAAGTGGCTCGTGTTCGACCGCCACGTGGCCCACTCTTCGCTGGACGCACAGCCACCGACTACGAGGAGTGACGCTCCGATCAGAACTGACCGCCAGTGCTTCGGCCGCATAACCAAGTCCTCCCGGGGATTCGGATGGCACATGCTACAGTCGCTCCGGGGGCTGGTCAATCGGCCGTTCGTGCTAGACTCCCCCATACAACGTCGAGGAGACTTGCGATGGACGCCCTGAAGATCCACTCGCTCCCCGAGGGCCTCCGGCGGCCGATCTTGATCATGGCGTTCGGCGGCTGGAACGACGCGGCCGAGTCGGCAACGACGGCGGTTCGGTACCTCGGTACGTCATTCCAGGCGGAGAAGTTCGCCGAGATCGATCCCGAGGAGTTCTATCACTTCGGCCTCTCCCGGCCCTATGTCCGCTTCAAGCAAGGCTCGGACACGGAACGCGAAATCGTCTGGCCGGCCACCGAGTTCTCCGTCACCCGGGCGGCCGAGCTGGCGCGCGACGTCATCGTGGGCGTCGCCGTCGAGCCGCATCTGCGCTGGAAGACCTACTGCAACATGGTGCTGGACCTCGCCCGGCGCTGCGAAGTGGCGCTGGTGCTGACCCTCGGAGCGCTGCTCGCCGAGGTGCCCCACACCCGGCCCGTCCGCCTCTCCGGCAGCGCCTCGGACCCGGAGCTCGGGGCCCGTCTCGGGGTTCGCCCGACCAAGTACGAGGGACCCACCGGTATCGTCGGCGTGCTCAACACGATCTGCCGCGAGCAGGGGTTCGCGACGGCGAGCCTCTGGGCCAACGTCCCGCACTACATCTCGGGCATCGAAAACCCCAAGGCGACGCTGGCGCTCGTGAGGCGCGTGGCGCCCCTGCTGGGTACGACGATCGACGTCGGCGACCTCGAGGAGGCCGGCAAGCAGTTCGACATCAATCTGAAGGAGATCGTCGCGCAGAACGCGAAGATTGCCAATTACGTCAAAAAGCTGGAGTCGCGCGACACCGAGGAGCCGGCGCCGGCGGCCCCGGGTGGGCCCAGCGACCTCCCGCCGGCCGCCGAGCTCGTCGCCGAGATCGAGCAGTTCCTGCGCCAGCAACGTCCGGAGTGACCCGGGCCGCGCTCGGCGTCGTCGCGCTCGGCCTCCTCTTCTTCTCGGGCACGTCCACCGCAGCCGACAAGGCCACCGTCACCTGGCACCCGTCCCGCCCCCGGCTCGGCGACGTCGCCTGGGTTCACGTGACGGACGTGATCGAGACCGCGACCGTCGAGGGCTCGGTGGACGGGCGGCCCCTGACGTTCTTCCCCTATGCGGGCGGCCACGCCGCGTTGTTCGGGGTCGATCTCGAGGTAAAGCCGGGCACCCACACGTGGCGAGTGGGGGTCGTCGAGGCCGGGCGCGAGCCTCGCAGCGCCAAGGGGAGCGTGAAGATCGCCCGCCGCGACTTTCACGTGCAGCGCCTGACACTGCCGCCCGGGATGGTCGATCTCGACCCCGAGACCGAACGGCGCGCGGTGGCCGAGGGTAAGCAGCTCGCGACGCTCTACCGGACGATCAGTCCGGAGCGGCTCTGGCGGGGAAAGTTCACGACGCCCGTGGGAACGACCGCGGCCGGCACCGGGTTCGGCGCGCGCCGAATTATCAATGGCCAGCCCCGCTCGCCCCACGCCGGCATCGACTATGCGGTGCCCCGCGGGACCCCCGTGGTCGCGGCCAATGCCGGGATGGTCGCTCTCGTCGCCGAGTTCTTCTTCCCGGGCCGGCTGATCGTCCTCGACCACGGTCTGGGTCTCTACACCCTCTATTTCCACCTCGACACGACCGCGATCACCGAAGGTGAGCGCGTGGAGCGCGGCCAGACGCTCGGGACGGTGGGAGCCACCGGCCGGGCCACTGGCCCGCATCTCCACTTCGGGGCCCAGGTGGCCGGGGCGCGGGTGGACCCGTCGACCCTCCTGGGCCTCTCGCTCCGCGACTAGCGCCGACGGCGCGCCTTAGCCTTCTTCTTTCCCTTGCTCCCGGCCTTTGCCTTGGCTGTCCGCTTCGGCCGGGCTTTGGTCTTCTTCCTCGCCTTTGCCTTGGCTTTAGGCTTGGCTGCCTTCGGCGCGGGCTTGGGAGGCGCCGGCTTCGGCGCGGGCCTGGGAGGGGCGGGCGCGACGGGGGCCGGCGGTGCCATCGGAGCTGGGGGCGTCCAGGGCTCGTGTTCACCGAACATACGTTCCATCGTCTCCTCCATGCTTCTAGTCACGTCTCGGCCGGCGGGGCCCCGGCCCCGCGACGGCCTGCGGCGCGCACCACGTGGGGACGGTTGACTCGCGCCTGCCCTACCCTGCCGTCGAGGGCCTCGCGAGCGCAAGAAAGAAATTAGACCGCGATGCGTGCGCGCAGGCGAGCGGCGTGAGCGGCGAGCGCGCGATTGGACCAGACGGTGATGGTCGACTGCGCCACCAATGCGCGCACCGCGCCGCGGGAGATCTTGATCGGCGTCGTCACGCTCAGAGGATTCGGGTGCGCGGCGAGGTCGGCGAGCGTGGCGAGCCCGATCAGGAGCGGCCACGCGCATGCCAGCCGCATCCGCCACTCGAGCCGCGGGATCGCGAGCGTGTAGTCCCACGCGACGTTGTAGTGCTCGAGCGCCAGCCCGAGCAGGCGGCGGTAGAGCGGCAGCGCGCGGGCCGCGCCGGCGGGCTCGAGCAGGTCGCGCGGTCCGAGCCCAAGCGCCGCCAGCTCGCGCGCCGGCAGGTAGCACCGGCCGTGCGCGAGATCGCCGGGCACGTCGCGCAGGACGTTGGTGAGCTGCAGCGCCTTGCCGAAGCTCACGCCCTCTTCGCTCATCTCGCGCAGCGCCCAGTCGCCGAGCCGCCGCCGGTGCGTGACGTGGAGCACCGTCCAGAACGGCCCGACGCAGCCGGCCACCAGGTAGGTGTAGTGGTCCAGCTCCTCGAGCGTCTCGATCGCGGCGAGGCCCTTGGCGTCCTCGCCCGGGAAGCGCGTGAGGTCGAAGATCATTCCCGACGTCAGCATCGCCAGGACCGCGCGTACCTCGTGCCGGTCGGTGGGGGCCAACGCGGCCACGCGCGCGAGCGCCTCGGCGACGCGCTCGAGCAGCCGGCGCTCGGCGGCGCGAGCCTGGTGGGGCGCGCACGCGCGCGCCACCACGCCGAGGTCCGCCGCCTCGCCGGCGTACGCCCGCCGCAGGAGCTCGAGATGCTCGAGGCGGTCGGCGCGGGCGACGAGCTCGGTGTCGGCGATGGTGTCGGCCGCGCGCGCGAGCAGGTAGGCCAGACCGATCGGCTCGCGCAACGGCGCCGGAAGGACCGCGAGCGAGAGGTAGAAGCTCCGGCTGACCCGCCGCAGGAGGTCGCCCAGCAGGTCGCCGTTCATGTCACTCGTAATCGAACGGTCGCTTCGGCGGCCCCGGGTCGTCCTTGGCCTTCTTCAGGCCCTCCTGGAACTTGCGGTCGAGCAGCTTGCCCTTCTCGCCCTCGGCGCGGAGCTGCTCCTTGAAGCGCTCCTCGCGCTCGGCGGACTTCGAGCGAAGCTTGTCGAACGCGGCGCCGAGGTCGTCGACGGACCGCGTCGGCGGCGGCGCCTCGTGCGCGATGACGGCCTGGAGCTCCGCGTCCAGCGTGAGCTTGGCCTTGCAGCACGGGCACTCGACGGTGAACGACGGTCCAGCCATGGCGCCAAGCTAGCAGCGTGTCCGGAGGGCGTCAAGCCGTGCGACAATGCCGCCGATGGCCGAGCTCACTAACGAGTTTTCCTGGTCGCGCAGTCGGGATAACACCTTTCAGGAATGTCGCCGCCGGTACTTCTACCACTACTACGGCGCCTGGGGCGGGTGGGACGCGGGCGGCCCCGAGGACGTCCGGCGACTCTACATCCTCAAGCAGCTCGCGTCGCGCCAGCAGTGGGCCGGACGGGTGGTCCACGACGCGATCGAGATGGCGTTTCACGCGTTCGCCGGTGGGCGCGACCTCCCGATCGAGCCGTTCATCGCCGACGTGGTCGAGCGGATGCGAGGCGAGTGGCGTTCCTCGAAGGCCGCCCGCTACCGTGACAATCCCAAGACGGTCGCGCTGTTCGAGCACGAGTACGCGATCGACCTGAAGCCCGAGGTGTGGCAGGCGCTCTCCCGCAACGTCGCGGTGTGCCTGCGCAACTTCTTCCGCCTGCCGCTCCTGGCGGCCATCCGCAAGACCTCGTCCGAGCACTGGTCGATCGAGCATTGGTCCAAGGTCTTCCAGTTCGAGGGCACCGCGGTCTGGATGGCGCCCGACTTCGGCTTCTGGACGGACGACGGGAGGCTCGCGCTCGTGGACTGGAAATCGGGCGGCTCGACGCCGGATGGTGCCGCGTTCCAGCTCGGCTGCTACGCGCTCTACGCCGCCGAGGTCCTCGGCGTGCCGCCCGCGAAGGTCGATCTGTTCGAGGCGAATCTGCGCGAGCCGGAGGTGACGCAGCTCACCTGGAGCGACGAGCGGCTTGAGGCCATCAAGGAGCAACTCCGCCTCTCCGTCCGCTCGATGAAGGCGTATCTGGTGGACCCCGCGGCCAACGTCGCCACGATCGCCGACTTCGAGAAGGCCGAGGATCTGCGGATCTGCCGGTGGTGCAACTTCCGCGCGGTGTGCCGCCCGGAGCTCACGTGAGCGGAGCCCCCTTCTCCAAACAAACCGAGAGGAGCGCGTCGTGAGAGAGAACACGGTCAAGAAGATCTGGGCGCGGGGCGAGGCGGTCGTGAACGGATGGCTGTCGATTCCGAGCGCGTTTTCGGCCGAGGTGATGGCCCACCAGGGATTCGATTCGCTCACGGTGGACATGCAGCACGGCGTGGTGGACTACCAGGCCGCGGTGACGATGCTCCAAGCCGTCTCGACCACGCCGGTCATCCCGCTGGCCCGCGTTCCGTGGAACGATCCGGCGCTCCTCATGAAGATCCTCGACGCGGGCGTGTACGGCGTCATCTGCCCGATGATCAACACGCGGGCCCAGGCCGAGGCGCTCGTGGCCGCCTGTAAGTACGCTCCGCGCGGCTACCGGAGCTGGGGCCCGGTGCGCGCGTCGATCTACGCGGGCGCCGACTACGGCGACCACGCCAACGACGACCTGATCGTGATGCCCATGATCGAGACCGCCGAGGCGGTGAAGAACATCGACGAGATCCTGCGCGTGCCCGGCATCGACGCGGTCTACGTCGGCCCGTCGGATCTGTCGCTCACGCTCGGCTGTAAGCCGCGCCTGGACCAGACCGACCCGCCGGTCGTCGAGGCGCAGCAGAAGATCGTCGAGGCGTGCAAGCGGCACGGGGTCGCCGCCGGGATCCACAACGCGACCGCCGCCTACGCCCTCCAGATGGTCGAGGCGGGCTATCAGTTCGTCACCCTCGCGAGCGACAGCCGGTTCATGGCGGCCAAGGCGGCCGACGAGGTCGCGGTGATGCGGAAGACCGGGGTCAAGGCCGGCAAGCTGCCCGCGTACTAGATGGGCCTCGACGAGGCGCGGATCCAGGGGTTCCTCGCCACCAAGGACGTCGCCGTCCTGGCGACCGTGCAGGCCGACGGCGCGCCGCTGGCGATGCCGATGTGGTTTCTGCACGGCCCGGCGGCGCTGACCATGATCAGTGTCGCCGACACCCAGAAGGTCCTAAACCTGCGCCGTGACCCTCGCGTGTGCGTGGTGGCCGAGGCGGTCGCGGGGGACGGCGACGTGCTCGGGGTGGCGGTGCGGGGGCGCGCCGAGTTCCTGTCGGACGGGCCGGCCCGGCGGGCGCTCGTCGAGCGCTTTCACGACAAGTACCGCCGCCTCGAGCGCCTCTGGGGCGGCAAGGCCATGCCGGCGAACCGCGTCATGTTCCGGATCGTCCCCTCGCGCGTGCGGAGCTGGGGGCTCGGATGATCGCCCGCTAGCGCGTGACCGATCAGGACGCGGGCCGATTCGACGACGCGCTGAGAGCGCGGGTCGAGGCCAACCTCGCCGGCTTCGCGCGGCAGCCGATCGCCCCTGACGGCCGCCGTCCCGCCGCGGTGGCGGTCGTGCTGCTCCCCGACGACGACGGGCGCGCGTGCTTTCTCTTGACCCGGCGCACGGCGACGCTACGCGCTCACGCGCGTCAATGGGCGCTGCCCGGCGGCCGGATGGACGACGGCGAGAGCCCCGAGGGCGCGGCGCTGCGCGAGCTCCGGGAGGAAGTGGGTCTCGGGCTCGAGGCGGGCTCCGTACTCGGGCTCCTGGACGACTACGGCACGCGCTCGGGCTTCATCATCACGCCCGTCGTTGCGTGGGCCGGTGAGAAGGTCGAGCTGGCGCCGAATCCAGCCGAGGTCGCGCACGTGTACCGGGTGCCGCTGGCCGAGCTCGACAAGCCGGACGTGCCCCGGCTGATCACGATTCCCGAGAGCGACCGTCCGGTCATCCAGGTCCCGTTGCTGTCGTCTCTCATTCACGCGCCGACGGCCGCCGTGCTTTACCAGATCCGCGAGGTCGTCGTCCACGGCCGTCCCACGCGCGTCGCCCATTTCGAGCAACCGACCTGGGCCTGGAAGTAAGCCGCTGTCTCATGCCGACCGCGGCACGCGAGCGCTGCCCCGCGGCGGCTGGGCTCCATCGGGGCGCGCGGCGCACGCCGTCGCGTGCCGGGAACGGGTCCCTTCGACCCCGACC
>Ga0137404_10002198_pt1 | contig 12826 bp, 12 predicted proteins | sample CZOMad2_1_16fung_FD_108285 | JGI IMG/M metagenome (GOLD analysis project Ga0137404, IMG submission 108285) | Vadose zone soil fungal communities from Angelo Coast Range Reserve, California, USA - CZOMad2_1_16fungal (Illumina Assembly) | ecosystem: Environmental > Terrestrial > Soil > Vadose...
ACCGCGGGTTTTGGCGTGCTTTACGCCTGTCAGGATTACGAGTTTGCCCTCGGAGGAGGGTGGCATTCAATTCCCGCGCGATTTGGCATTCCGAAGTCGTTATGCATTTCGCGTGTGCGGCACCTGGGAGCATTCGCGGTGCTGGTTGCGTTATACTTTGTAACGCATTTGGGACTGCTGGCCGTCGTTGGGTTAGTCGCTACTGGCGCTTTGCTTATTTACCAGCACACGCTTGTGCGGGCTGATGATTTGAGCAGGCTGAACGCAGCGTTCTTTACGACCAATGCTTTTGTGAGCGTTATATTGTTAGTGACATTTGGTAGCGCGACGCTGCTAAGGTTCTAGTTTTCCTGGAGACAGAGTTATGAGCACCACATTCGCATTAGAGAACGGACTGGTCTTTGACATTAGTCCGTTGAAAGTCTCGGATGATGAATTCGCGGAACTCTGCCGTTTAAATCCGGAGCTTCAGATCGAACGCACAAGCGAAGGAGAACTGGTCATCATGGCTCCCACTGGTGGAAAGACAGGACGACGGAACTTGAAGCTGATTGTATCTTTCGGCGTTTGGGCTGAGAAGGATGGGACGGGACAGAGCTTCGATTCATCGACACTCTTCTCGCTCCCGAATGGCGCCAGACGTTCGCCTGATCTTTCATGGATAAGAAACGAGCGGTGGAACGCATTGACTCTTGAGCAACAGGAACAGTTCCCTCCTCTCTGTCCGGATTTTGTCGTGGAGTTACGATCTCGCACGGATTCCCTCTCGGAGCTAGAGACCAAGATGGAAGAATACATCGCCAATGGCGCGATCCTTGGCTGGCTGGTCGATCCTTTGGAACGCACAGTTCATATCTACCGCAGCGGCGTGGCGGTCGAAATTCTTAATAGTCCGGCAACGGTTTCCGGCGAACCTTTATTGAAAGGATTTGTTTTAGACGTCCAGGCGCTTTGGGATTAATTTCAGCTGAATTCCATTATGAGTCTTTCACACGACATCCGACTTAACGAGATCGGCGCGAAAGTGAATAGTGGTCAACGCCTTTCCTTCATAGACGGCGTGGCCCTCTTCAACACCGACGATCTCAACGCGCTGGGAAAACTGGCGGACACCGTGCGGCGGCAGAAACATGGGCGCACGACTTACTTCAATGTCAATCGGCATTTCAACCCGACGAACGTCTGTTATGTCGATTGCAAATTCTGTGGTTTCTTTCGCACGCCGCGCCAGCCCGACGCTTACACGCACAACATCGACGATTCGCTCCGCATCGCTGGAGACGCCGTAGCGGAAGGCGCTACTGAACTGCACATCACCGGCGGCTTGAACACCAAACTACCCTTCACCTATTTCACCGATTTGCTTTCGGCCCTGAAGCAGCACCATCCACAACTTCATTTGAAGGCATTCACGATGGTCGAGCTGGATCACTTCGCGTCGTTCTACAAGATGAAGGACGAAGACGTGCTGCAGCAGTTGATCGAGGCAGGCCTGGACTCGTGTCCCGGCGGCGGCGCCGAGATTTTTCGCGAGCCAACACGCTCGATGATTTGCGCTCACAAATGCGACGCCGAACGTTGGCTGGAACTCGCCGGCAAAGTTCACACGGCCGGTTTGAAAACGAATGCGACGATGCTTTACGGTCACATCGAATCGGTCGAGGACCGCGTCGATCACCTGATTCGCTTGCGCGAGCAGCAGGACAAGTCCGGCGGTTTTCAGTGCTTCATTCCGCTGGCCTTCTATCCTCCGGACACGCAGATGGCGCACTTGCCCGGGCCTTCGGGTGTCGATTCGCTAAAGACGATGGCCGTGTCGCGTTTGATGCTCGACAACTTTGCGCACATCAAAGCGTACTGGGTGATGCTCGGCAAGCGCCTGGCGCAAGTCGCTTTGCACTTTGGCGCCAACGACGTCGACGGCACCATCACCCAGGGAGGCGAACTGACCGAGAGTTATTCAGTTGAAGCCAACAACGAAGTGAAAATGACGCGCGCGGAACTGGTCGGCTTGATCGAAGAAGCCGGCTTCGAACCTGTCGAGAGAGACACGGTTTATAATCGAGTCGAAAGAGCGGCCACCGTCGCGTAGCTCCCAGCTAATTTTCATCAGCGGGATCATAACAAACACCGCTGAGTTCGTGTGCTTTGAAATATGACAGAGACAACAAAACAAATAATATCAGTGGCCCACTCGCCCGACTCCGACGACGCGTTCATGTTCTACGCACTGGCGACGCACAAACTCGAAACCGGCGATCTTGAGTTCGAGCACGTGCTGAAGGACATCCAGACATTGAACGAAGAAGCCGGCAAGGGCACCTATGACGTGACGGCGATCAGCTTCCACGCTTACGCTTACGTCGCTGACAAGTACGCGCTGCTGCCGCATGGAGCTTCGATTGGAGACAACTATGGACCGATAGTCGTCGCTAACGAAGAGCTTGATCCATCCGACCTGTCAAAAGTGAAGATAGCGATTCCCGGCACGCTCACCAGCGCGTTTCTGGCGCTCAGCATCTACACGCCGGATTTCAAATATGAAGTGGTGCCTTTTGATCAGATTATCGAAGCCGTTACTTCCGGACGTTGCGACGCCGGCTTGCTGATTCACGAGGGGCAGCTCTTCTATCAGAATCTGGGTTTGCACAAGGTGCTCGACCTTGGCGAGTGGTGGCACCAACATACTGGCGGCCTGCCTTTGCCCATGGGCGGCAATGCGATTAAGCGAGATCTCGGCAAGGAAACGATCAGTGAAGTCTCAAGGCTGCTGAAAGAGAGCATTCAGTACTCGCTCGACAATCGCGAAGACGCTTTGCAGTATGCGATGCAGTTCGCGCGCGACATGGATCCGGCGCTGGCCGATCGCTTCGTCGCGATGTGGGTCAACGACCTGACGCTCGACTACGGCGAGCGCGGGCGTGAAGCCGTGGGCCGCCTGCTCACTGAAGGTCACGAGCGCGGCATTATTCCTCACGCGGTAAACATCCAGTTCGCTGACTAACAGCGGCTTTTCCTGCTTGCATCAGTAAATCGCACGAGCTTCAGCTGGTTGCATCCCGAACGCGGGCGTGTATAATGCGGCCGCCTGCAACGCTGTTTGCCATACTAGCCACAAGAGTTCGGTGTACCCCGAGCGCAGTTACCTTGTAACCACAACATCTGACGATCTAAGGATCAGGAGGAATCATATGAAGATCTCTGCACTGGATGAAAGCGGTAAGGCAGTCGATTGGTGGTTTATTTACAAAGTCCCGGAACTTAATGCGGGCGCCGGCGCCGACAACGCCACTGGGTACGAGTACGTCTACTACGACTCGAAAATGGATAGCGCGCCTGATACGACCAAAGACGGTAAGTACAAATCGCCCTTCCTCCTCAACGGCGGCAAGGGCGCGCTGAATGAAACGCTGAACTCAGTCTTTACGAACTTCAAGAATCCCCCGGCCTCAACCGGATGGATCCTCTACAACGATGAGATGCCCGCCGCCACCAAGTTGAAAGATAGCGGGAGTAAGGGCCACACCAAGGGTGTAATCGCGTTTGACATCGTGTCTAAGACCGCCTATTGGCTGCTTCACTCCTGGCCAAAGTTCGCGGACCCCGGCGCCATGAACGATCCGACACCCAAGTATGGACAAACTTACCTTTGCATTTCGCTGGACCTCGCCACCGCCAGCAAGATTGCCGCGCAGATGGCAGTGCATCAGGAGCCGCAGACTTATTTCTGTAACGTTCCCAAGGCCTTGCCTCAGACCGATCCGCTTTACGTACTCACGCAGCCACTCCCGGCAAACCCGCCGGCCGACTCGAATGCAATCGACGTCAAATCCATCGGTGGCATGCCGTTCAAAGTGATCGCGAAGAATCGCGAGTGGAACAAAGACTTTTGGAACGAACTCGTAGGGCCAACTCTTAAAGAAGACATGGATGTTGAGACCTGGATCCGCGGACCGATTCCGCCGGTCGCGGACTCTGACGGCATCCACAAGACGTTTGACATCAAGTACGTCAACCTGGGCTCGATGGGGGCACAGTGGGCCTGGCCCGAAACGCACGATCACGCCAAGTGGGGCATCACCTTGCAATCGGACTGGATTTGTATCGGCGACATCAATCGCATGATCTCGCAAAGGCGACGTGGCGGCGGCACAATTGCATTCCAGAATGAAACGCTATGGAAGGCACTGTCGAAAGCGGGCCTGGTGCTGGCGCCTCCAGGCCACAGCAGAACCGAAGCCCACGACCTGATCGTGAAAACGCATCACCCGCACTCAGAGGCGCCTCCAAGAGCCACGGTGGCTGCCGCGAAGAAGCCGGCGGCCAGGAAGAAAGCGGCTGCCAGGAAAAAGGGCGGCGCCGCAGCGAAAAAGCGCCAGGGCTAAAGCTCGGTGTTCAGCGCAGCTATGCGTGGCTTTGCCACAGCCCGGGAAGGCAGAGCTTGCAAACCCAGGTAACCTCTGACGGAGAGCCACAGGCTTTCCGCCCGGGTGACGGCCAAGCCGGGTAGTGCTCTAAATTGGTTTCGCCTTCGGCTGGAGGAAAAAACGATCCGGGTGCAGGCGCGAAGCGCCGCTATGCAATAGCCCCGGCCGTCAGGCCGGGGTCAACGTCTCTATAAACAATCAAGGCCCGAAGCGCCGAAATGAACGTGCCAGTGCTTCGGACCTCACCCACAATTTGAAAACATCCTTACCACGACCTAACGGTCGTAGCTATCTCATCTCCGGTCCTTCGGCCTCACCGCCTTATCCCGAAATCGCGACGTGCAACTCCATTTCCCCAACTTTCCAAGCCACAAGTAAACCTTTCTCTGTCCCCGAGAAGGTTTTCCGGGCGACGCAGAAACCTTTCTACGTCACATCGACGGTTTTCCGGGCCACGCCAACGGTTTTCTGTGACGCCAGGAAAACCGGCGAAGCCACGTCGTTAACTGACTACGCGACGGCGTTAACTTTCTGAGCCGCTTCGCTAACTTTCAAAATGGTCTTAGCTAACCGTCGAAGCGACATCGTCAATTAGGAAAAGCGCACCGCTAATTAGGGAAAAGGCGCGGAAAGTTAACAAAACCGCCTTCTCACCCTTCCTTTTTCCGATTTCATGAGTTAAAACCTCGGCCAAATGCGCTTTACTTAATAGCTCTACCATTCTCTTCAACCGGAAACCCTCAAGGAGGACAAAGAACATGGCTACTAAAGTTTCGGTAATAAATATACTTAACAACTCCACAGCTTCCGGGGTTAGCGAGACTACGCGGAGGGAATAATCACTGCTTATGCAATATAGATCGGTCTATTGGGCCGTCCATTGTCAGATTTCCCGCGTTGAGCTTACCCTCGACCGTTCCGCCGCTCTTAAACTTGACCTTTATGGTGCCGTCGTCTAGGACTGCATAGGTACAGTCGGCACCGCTGACCGTGCCGTGCCTCCAGTAACAGGTGTTGTCGTCGCGAAAGATCCATCTTTCAGCAGGCGAGAGGCCATTGACGCTGTAGTCCCATGTTCCGACTAGTTGGGATTTGTCGAGCAAGCGGTTACGCAAATGGTCATCAACACCACGGTACAGGTCAGGGCTATGAGTTTTTTCTTCATTGTGAGCCTCCGAGTGTTTGAGAAGTTCGGGATAGAGCCAAGGCTTATATCACCAAACCGGAGGTTAAGGCTACTTCTTTCAGGACATCTTCTTTCGACACGGTGAAGATGCAAATTAGGTCACTGCCCCAAGCCGCAACGACTTGGCTGTCTCCCCCGCTGTTCCCAATGCGTCTCTACTGTACGGGTCTATCCAGTGAACTCAGACGTTCACGACCTCTTGGTTGTCAGCTAAGCCCGTGCGACAATACGCGACGATGAAGCCTCCTAAATTCCTTCTGCGGGGATTTCGCCGGCCTAGCGAAGTTGCTCTCCTGGCGCTGGGAAAACTCGAGCGGCAAGTTCTCGACGAAGCCTGGCGGCGCGGCGAAGTCAGCGTCCGCGACATCTACCTGGCCTTCGAAGAGCGCATCGCCTACACGACGCTGATGACCACGCTCGATCGTCTGTTCAGAAAACAAATTCTTGACCGCCGCAAAGATGGCCGCGCTTTTCTTTATTCACCGGCGGTCTCTTGCGAAGAGTTCGAGCACGGCATCCGCGAAGACGTCATCAATGGTTTACTGGGCCATGGCGCCGAGGGGATCCAGCCGGTGCTTGCTTGCATCGTGGAAACTGTGAGTGAGCACGATCGCGAGATGCTCGATGAGCTGGATCGTTTGATCAAAGAGAAGCGGCGAGAGCTGCGCCGGAAAGCGAGTTAAAGGTGTACGAGTTACTCGGAATTTCTCTGGTATTGGCCGCGCTCCTGACGATCAACGCGATCGCGTCTGCGACGAGCGCGGCCTGCTGGCGATTTCTGGAATATCCTTTGCGAAGCCGTTCAGCTCGTATGCGCGCGGAGATTCTGGTTGCCATGCGCATTGGCCCGCCGCTATTGGCGTTGATTAGCGTCGCGCTGTTTCTGGTTCCTTCATACGTTGGTTACGAACCCTACCGGACATCTGAAACTGTCAGCAAGAAACTCGCCGCGCTGGCGGTTCTATCCGCCATCGGGGTAACCGTCGCCTTATGGCGGGCTTTCCGCTCCTGGGTCGCGACGCGCAGACTGCTGCGAGAGTGGCTGGCCAACGCTGTTCAGATAAAACTTATTGGAACCAGCATTCCGACCTTTCGCATCATTAATTCGTTTCCGATTATTGCAGTCGTCGGCACATTCAGGCCGCGACTGTTTGTGGCCGAACAAGTTCTCGGGAAACTGAGCCGGAAGGAATTAACGGCGGCCATCGCGCACGAGGGTGGACATCTTTGGGCGCATGACAACTTCAAGCGTTCGTTGTTGCGCGCCTGCCGCGATGTCTTGATGATCGTGCCCTCAGGCCGCTCTCTGGATCGCGCGTGGGCCGAGGCTGCGGAATGCGCCGCCGATGAGCATGCCGCACGGCAGAGCACCGAGACGGCCCTTAACCTCGCGTCAGCTCTGGTCAAGATTGCGAAGATGGTTCCGGTCGGCGCGCGGGCGGCGGTCCCAATGGCGGTATTCCTGGTGGGCGTAGAAGAAACTCGCGGCGTCAAAGCTCGCGTGCGACGTTTACTGGACATGGCTTCAAATGGTCATCCGCGCCGCGTCCCCGCTCCCGCGATTGCCCGCTTCCTTCCGGTCGCGTCACTTTTCGGCCTGCTGCTGGTCGCCTTTGTAGTAGCCAGCAACCCGATCGTGCTGGTCAATGTTCACAATGTGATCGAACGCGCGGTGGCTTTTCTTTCCTAACTCCCTTTTTCAGAGATGACGTCAGTACACCTGCGCAAGCGGGTGCATCAAACACTCCATGGTTGGGTTGGGTGTTGGATCCACCCGCTCACGCAGGTGGTACTGACCTCGTGGCCGGAGACGACTAGCCATTCGTCTCGATTGCCTCCAGCGGCCGTCGCAGCCACACAAACAAGACCGCTGCGCTGAGTTGCGCCACGATGCCGAACACGACCAGCGCGATTAGCGAGTACTGGTACAGCACCCCCATCGTGACGCTCCCTGCAAACCAAAGCACACCGTAAACTGCATTGAACGAGCCAAACGCAGTTCCGCGCTTGTTCATCGACACGACCTGGGAAATGCCGGAACGCAGCGTCGCGTCCTGCGCGCCCAACCCGGTGGCCCAACACGCCACGCTGATATAAACGCCGTTCGCTCCCAGCAAAAAGCCAAACGGCAAAGCCAACACCGAAACCAAAATTCCCAACACGATGATTTGAATGCCGTAGCGATCGAACAGCCTGCCGAACACCAGCGCCGTCAAGCCGTTCACTCCCATCGCGCCGGCGTACAACAGCGGAATCGTTTCAGGCTTGGTGAGCCCATTACTGTGAAAGTGATAAGCGAGCAGCGGAAAATCAACGAAGCCGAGCGCCAGCAACCCGGCGGCCGCGACATAGATCCAGAAGACTTTGGGAAGGTCCTTTTGTCTGGGCACGGCGGGCGGCGTTCCTTTATCGGGTCGCGCGGCGCGCGCAAAGATCAACGCCACGAAAGCCCCGGCGGCCGGCACCGCGAGCCACAGAAACGCTGGGCCAAAGTGATGTGTGCGCGCCACCGAAACAGCTACGAACAACGGGCCCAGCACGGCGCCGGTCTGATCCATCGCGGCGTGCAATCCGAACCCCTTACCGTAGCCCACGACAGCAGTGGCTTCGGAAAGTAAGACGTCGCGAGCGGGCCCACGCAAACTTTTTCCAGTGCGTTCAACGACGATCAGCAGCGCCGCCGCCTTCCAGCTTCCGGCGAATGCCAGACCCGGCACGACCACCAGATTCAAGAAGTAGCCGAGTGTAGTAATCGTCCAGTAAGCGCGCGTCTTGTCTGCGAGGCGGCCGGAGAAGTAACGAAGACTGGCGGCAATCATCTCGCCCAGTCCGGCTATGATTCCAATCTGAGTCGCGCTGGCGCCCAGGTCTTTCATCAACGGACCGATGACGCTGTGCGCGCCCTCGTAAGTCATGTCCGCGAACAGACTCACAAAGCCGAGCGCGACGATGAAGCGAAAAGCGTTTTTCCGTTGCTGCTGTGAAACGTTCAAGATGTTGTACCCGACCACTCGATAGTGTCAGAAGCCCGACCGTAAGAGAGGGCCGTGCTGCACAGGAGGCCCTCCCTCACGGTCGGGCTTCTGACACGCTAGTTCTTCTGAAACAATATTTCCAACACCGACAGCACTCCCAAAATCAATAACAGGCTGACGGCAACGTAACGCACGACCTGAGGAGCAACGCGGCTCGCAATCCAACGGCGAATGCCTCCACCAAGAAATGCTGCCAGCACGCCTTTGGTAACCATCGCGCTGACTGCGCCCACCCACACCACGAATGGCCGATGATACTTCGCCGCGAGTGTGGCCGCCGTGATCTGGCCCACGTCGCTCCATTCTGACAAGAAGATTGCCGCGAATGAAACGGCTGCGGCCTTTGATGTGCGGTGTTTCTGTTTGGACTCACTGGGTCGATCAGATTTACGCCACAACGCGACCGCCACGCCGAGAAAACTAATCGCCGTGATCGTAGCGACCAGCGGCCGCGGCAATTTTGAGATAGCATCGCCGACTAGTACGGCGACGCCCATCTTGGCCATGAAGGCGACCGCCATGCCGAACATGATTGGCGCGGTGCGATAACGCGCCGCCAACACGCCGGTGGTGTAGAGCAGTTTGTCGCCGACTATCTCGGCGACAAACACTGCCCCAAAGGCGGTAAAGAGGATCAGAATCATTTTTCCAATTGCCGCGGAAGCCGTCGCATTCTAAGATGCCGAACACGACTTCGCAACCAAAGCCAGAAGTTTGTGCTGGGGCAGTAGCCCGACCGTAAGGGAGGGCGTTCTCAAGTTAGTCGACGCCCTCCCTTACGGTCGGGCTACTGCCCCGCGCTCCAAGCCTGGAGAGACCAGGCGCTGGTCAGCCGCTACGACGGCTGGTAGTAGGTGGGTGGCAAGGCTAGGCTGCGGCGTCCACTACGAGTTGTCAGCGCATAATCAATGACCGAACTGTTAACAGTAAATGGCGTGAGCAAGTATTTCCAGCAGCGTTGTGTGCTCAGCGACGTAAGTTTCTCTGTCCGTCGCGGTGAAGTGCTGGGATTGATTGGCCCCAACGGCGCCGGCAAGACTACGCTGTTCGAGTATCTCGCTGGATTGATGCCCGCGGACGCCGGAACGATGAAGCACGGCGACAAGATTGTGCCGCCCGCTCACCGTAAGGAAACGCTTTTCTACTTACCTGATGCGATCGTCCCGTGGGCTGAGCAGACGGTTAGCTGGGCGCTGCACTTTTTCGAAAAGCTCTACCGGCCAACGTCGATGAGCGTGTCCGACCTGATTGGTCCGTTGCGTTTGGACGAGATCAGACGAGCGCGCATGTCGTCGCTGTCCAAAGGCGAGCGCAAGCGTCTCCTGCTGGCCCTGGGTTTACTAACTCCGCATGAGTTGCTCCTGCTTGATGAGCCTTTCGATGGGCTCGACCTCAGACAGACGCGCGACGTCATGACTCTGCTAAGAAACCATGTGGCAAACGGCCGCACGCTGATGCTCTCGATCCATCAACTCGTCGACGCCGGACGCGTTTGCGATCGGCTGGTGATGTTGAGTGGCGGAAAGGTTGTCGGTGAAGGAAGCATCGATGAACTGCGCGCGCAAGCCAATCTCTCCGAGGGCGGAGTCGAGGAGATTTTTCTTGCCCTCACATAGTTTCGCCCAGCTTCTCGCTAAAGAGTGGCGTGAGTTATTCGCCTCGCGCTCATACTGGCTTCTGCTCTTGATGATTGGGCCGCTGGTAGGGCATGGGTTCATCACGGCGGTGGGTTTGTACGCCGAAGCCAGCGGCAGCGGCGGTGGTCCGGCGGGACTGGCCCAGGGTCTGACGCCTCTGGACGGCATTCTCGTGCCGACGTTGGGAGCTTACGATTTGGCCGCGACCTTTCTCTTCCCGTTCGTCGCGATTCGCATCATAGCGGCTGAAAAACAAAGCGGCGGGTTGAAGCTCTTGCTGCAACTTCCCGGAGGTCTCGCAACGAAAGTCGGCGCGAAAGCCTTGGTGCTGCTGGCTGGTTGGATCGTGACCTTGCTGCCCGGCCTGCTCGCGATCGTTCTATGGAGATCCTACAGCGGCCACGTGTACGCGCCTGAGACGTTGAATCTCCTGCTGGGCCATTTCTTGCGCGCAATGTTGAGCGCCGGCATCGCCGTGGCCGCGGCGGCGCTGGCAGAAAACGCCGCCAGTGCGGCGATTGTGACGCTCGGTTTTACCGTGGGCACCTGGGTGCTCGATTTTGTCGCGGCGGGCCGCGGCGGGTTTCTGCAGCAGTTAGCGTCATACACGCCCACGGCGACGCTGCGGTTCTTTGAGCACGGCTTGCTGCGATTGAATATTCTCGTGGCGATGTTAGCGATTAGTGTGGCCGGTTTCGCCCTCGCAACGATCTGGTTGCACACTGGCCGTAATTGGCGATTTCGTTTGTCGGGAACCGCGCTACTGCTCTTGATTCTTGGCCTGGTGATGCTGGGCACAAACGGCGTGCGCGCGAGTTGGGATGCGAGCGAAAACCGGCGCAACTCTTTTTCTCGGATCGATGAAGCCACGCTTAGTCAGGTGGAGCAGCCCTTGAAAATCACGGTGGTCCTTTCACCTGAAGATCCGCGGCTGACCGACTATGAACAGAATGTCTTGCGCAAGCTGCGACGCGTGATGCCGCGGTTGGACGTTGATTACGCAGGCAACAGTCGCACCGGTCTGTTTGTAAAGCCCGAAGATCACTATGGTGAAATCTGGTACGAGATGAACGGCCAGAAGATCATGGAGCGCTCGACGATTGAAGAAGTTGTGCTGGAACAGATATACAAACTGGCCGGGATCAATCCGCAGCCGCGGGCAGAAGAAAATGTTTTCAGCGGCTATCCGCTGTCGGTGCAGGCACGAGGGGCTGCATGGATCTTCTATGGTCTGTGGCCGCTGGTGATTATCATTTTGTGGTGGGTACAGAACCGGGTTCGGTAAACAGCGAACCGGTTCCGTTGGAAGTGCCGCGAGAATGCAAACCGACTAATCATATCAGGAGCTGACGATGAGACTACGAGCAGGCTTAAACATCTCACTAACCATACTCATGCTGACCCTTCCCTCCGCTGCCCAACGCATCGGCCGCGGCGGCTCGGCGCCGGCGGGAACGATTCGCGTGGACTTGTCCCGCGAACGCCCCGGCCGTGAATCCACCAAATTCCTGGCCGTGGTCGGCAACTGGTCGATCGTCGAGGACGGTGGCAAGCGAGTGCTGGGCGTTGATGGCCGAGCATGGCTGCGCGGCCAGCCCGCCGGCAGCCTGGCTGAGAAAGCGCGTGCGATTTACGGATCGCGCAACGAAGAGTTCATCGACAACGTGAAAGCCTGGGCTTACTTTCCCTACGCGGTCGCCAAAGACATACCGGATTTTCACGATGGCGGCATTAGCATGCGTTTCAAAATCGTCGCCGGCCAACTCGATCAGTGCGCGGGGATTCTGTTCAACCTGAAATCCAATGGCGATTATTTGACCGTTCGCTTTAACGGCATGGAAGACAACGTAGTGCTGTGGACCTTCAACAAGGGCGTGCGCAAGTTCGTCAAGCGCGGTGCAGAGAATGTGCCGCTGGCCCGCAACCAGTGGCACACACTGCAAATCTCAGTTCACGGAACAAGTTTGCAGGCGTCCTTGAATGGCAAGCACCTGTTGGACTACACGCTGGCTGAACCGGTTTCTGGGAAAGTTGGCGTGTGGGCTAAGACTGATAGCGTGAGTTACTTCGATGACTACACGGTGAGCCGGTAATTTGGAGTTTCTTTTCCCCTCTCCTTTTGGGAGAGGGGCCAGGGGAGAGGGTGCGAAGCTTAGCCCAAAACTTTTTTGACTAGATCGCGTTTAGCCTACTCGAAATAAACAAGGAAAGGATCTGCGCTCGCATGCCCTCACCCCCAACCCTCTCCCAAAGGCACCAACATACTTGACTCATCAATCAACTCGGACGCGTGTTCCGAAGCGCCAAAGGCGCGGGATGTAATAGCCCGGGCCAACGGCCCGGGTATGATTCGCGCATTGACCGGAAGCGCTGAAAGCGCGATATGTGGATGCGCTAAGGCGCCAATACTTCGAGAAAGTGCCTTCGGGGATCAACGCATTTCGCGCTTTCAGCGCTCAATCAAACGACCATCGCCGCACCCGGCCCGTTGGGCCGGGCTATTACATTTCGCGCCTTCGGCGCTCAAGACAACAACCTGCC
>Ga0137404_10002204_pt1 | contig 12815 bp, 14 predicted proteins | sample CZOMad2_1_16fung_FD_108285 | JGI IMG/M metagenome (GOLD analysis project Ga0137404, IMG submission 108285) | Vadose zone soil fungal communities from Angelo Coast Range Reserve, California, USA - CZOMad2_1_16fungal (Illumina Assembly) | ecosystem: Environmental > Terrestrial > Soil > Vadose...
CTGCCCATCCAGACCCTCAAGGTGGGCGCGCTGGGCACGCACAAGGCGCTGGGGGTGGCCAAGGCGCGGGGCGCCAAGTTCCTTCTCGCCTCCACCTCCGAGGTCTACGGTGACCCCCTCGTCCACCCGCAACAGGAGGAGTACTGGGGCAACGTCAACCCGGTGGGCCCGCGCGGCGTGTACGACGAGGCCAAGCGCTTCGCGGAAGCCATGACCATGGCCTATCACCGCTTCCACGGCGTCGACACGCGCATCGCGCGGCTGTTCAATACGTACGGACCGCGTATGCGCCTCGCCGACGGGCGCGCCATCCCCACCTTCATCCGGCAGGCCCTGCGCGGCGAGCCGCTCACGGTGGCGGGGGACGGCTCGCAGACGCGCTCGTTCACGCACTACTCCGACCTGGTGGACGGCATCTGGCGGCTCATGAACGAGCCCGTCAACGAGCCCGTCAACCTCGGCAACCCGTACGAGATGACGCTGCTCGCGCTGGCCCGGATGATCGTCAAGCTCGCCGACTCCCGCAGCGAGCTCGTCTTCACCCCGCTGCCGGAGGACGACCCCAAGGTGCGCCAGCCCGACATCACCCGCGCACGGCGCCTGCTCGGCTGGGAGCCGCGGGTGGATGTCGAGAGCGGGCTGCGCCAGACCATCGAGTGGTATCGCAAGGCCGGGGCGGGGCGGTGAGGATCCTGGTGACGGGGGGAGCCGGATTCATCGGCTCTCACGTGGTGGACGCCTTCCTCGCCGCGGGGCATGCCGTCTCCGTGGTGGACAACCTCGCCACCGGCAACCCGGCGTGGCTGGCGGGCAAGCCCGTCCGGCTCCACGTTCTCGATCTGCGCGCGGCCCGGCTGGCGGAAGTGTTCGAGGCCGAGCGCCCGGAGGTCGTGGCCCATCTCGCCGCGCAGGCGTCGGTGGGCCGCTCCGTCGTCGACCCCGCCTTCGACGCCGGCGTCAACGTGATCGGAGGGCTCAACCTCCTCGAGTGCTGCCGCCGGACGGGCGTGACGCGCGTCATTTACTCCTCGAGCGGCGGCGCCGGCTACGGGGACACCGATGCCATCCCTACCCCGGAAAGCCACCCGTCTCTTCCCGCCTCGCCGTACGGCGTCAGCAAGGTGGCGATGGAGCACTACGTCGCCGCGCTCGGCGCCATCCACGGCTCGTCCGCGGTGGCGCTCCGCTACGCCAACGTCTACGGGCCGCGCCAGAATCCCGCCGGCGAGGCCGGTGTGGTCGCGATCTTCTGCGACCGGCTGCTCCGGGGCCAGTCTCCCGTGATCAACGGCGACGGCACGCAGACCCGCGACTACACCTATGTCGAGGACGTGGCGGCGGCCAATCTCGCCGCGCTCGGCCGGCCGCAGGCGCGGGGCGCGTTCAATATCGGCACCGGCGTGGAGACCTCGGTGAACGAGCTCTTCGCGCGGCTGGCCCGCTCGGCGGGCTTCGGCGGGACGCCCATCCACGGGCCCGCTCGGCCGGGCGAGCAGCGCCGCAGCTGCCTGGATCCGGCCCGCGCCGCCCACGATCTCGGCTGGCGGCCCTCCGTCTCGCTGGACGAGGGGCTGGCCCGAACGTTCGAATTCTTCAAGAGGGAGGCAGGACGATGATCGACGAGGAGCTTCGCGCCATCCTGGCTTGCCCCGCCTGCAAGGGCGACCTCCTGTTCGAGGAAACCCGGATCATCTGCCCGGCGTGCCGCAAGGCCTATCCCATCCGGGACGGGATCCCGGTGATGCTGATCGGCGAGGCGGAGCCCTGGGCGCCGGCCAAGTAACCGCCGTCATCCTCGCCGGCGGCCAGGGCACCCGGCTCCGGCCGCTCACCTACGATCGGCCCAAGCCGATCGTCCCGCTGCTCAACATCCCCTTCCTCGCCTACCAGCTCGCGCTGCTCGCGCGGCATGGGGTCCGGGACGCGGTGCTGTCTTGCTCCTACATGGTGGACGGGGTGCGGGCCACCATGGGCGACGGCACCGCCTGGGGCGTGCGGCTGTCGTATGCGGTGGAGGAAGAGCCGCTCGGCACCGCGGGCGGCGTCCGCAACGCGGTGGAGGGCGCGGACGGGCGCGTGCTCGTGCTCAACGGCGACATTCTCACCGACGCCGACCTCGGCGCGATGCTGGCCTTCCACGAGGCGCGCGGCTCGGCGGCGACGCTGTATCTCACGCGGGTGCCCGATCCCACCGCCTTCGGCCTCGTGGAGCTGGCGGAGGGCGGCCAGGTCCGGCGCTTCATCGAGAAGCCGGATCCGTCGCAGGTCACCACCGACACCGTCAACGCCGGCATCTACGTGATCGACAAGCGCCTGCTCGTCCGCGTCCCCCGGGGCCGCGCGGTGTCCATCGAGCGCGAGTTCTTCCCGGGACTGCTCGAGGACCGCCTGCCTTTCTTCGGATGGGTGGCCGAGCACTACTGGCTCGACATCGGCAGCCCCGCCAAGTATCGCCAGGGCGCCCTCGATCTCCTGGCCGGGCGCGTCGCCACGCCGCTGTCGCCCGCGGGCGCCCAGGGCGGCGGGCGCTTCGTGGGGCCGGGCGCGGTGCTGGAGCCGGGCGCGCTCGTGACAAGCCCGGCGGTCATCGGGGCCGGCTGCCGCGTGGCGGCCGGCGCCACCGTGGGCCCATCCGCGGTGCTCGGCGCCGGATGCGTGGTGGGCGGGGACGCCACGGTGGCGGGCGCCATCCTCTGGGAGCGCGTGGAGGTCGGCGCGGGCGCGGAGCTCCGCGACTGCATTGTGGGGGCGGGGGCGCGCGTGGGCGCCGGCGCCCGCGTCGGCCCCGGCTCGGTGGTCGAGCCGGGCGCGGTGATCCCCGCCGAGGCCCGGCTGCCCTGACGCGTGTTATCCTGAGTCCGATGGCGATCGAGCAGATCCGAAACTTCTCCATTGTCGCGCACATCGACCACGGCAAGTCCACCCTGGCCGATCGCCTCCTGTCCCTCACCGGGACCATGGACGCCAAGAAGGCGGTAGGCCAGGTGCTCGACTCGATGGACCTCGAGAAGGAGCGGGGTATCACCATCAAGGCGCATACCGTCCGCCTCCTCTACACCGCCCGGGACGGCAAGGAATACACGCTCAACCTCATCGACACCCCGGGCCATGTGGACTTCTCCTACGAGGTCTCCCGCTCGCTGGCCGCCTGCGAGGGCGCGGTGCTGATCGTGGACGCCGCCCAGGGGGTGGAGGCCCAGACCCTCGCCAACTTCTATCTGGCGCTGGACAGCGGCCTCGAGATCGTCCCCGTGCTCAACAAGATCGACCTCCCCGCCGCGGACGTGGAGGGTACCCGGAGCCAGATCACCGAGCTCCTCGACCTGGACGGCGACGCCGCCATCGCCATCTCCGCCAAGCACGGCACCGGCGTGCCGGAGGTGCTGGAGGCCATCGTCGAGCGCATCCCGCCCCCCAAGGGCGACGTGGACGCGCCGCTCAAGGCGCTGGTCTTCGATTCCTTCTACGACTCGTACCAGGGCGTGGTGGTCTATATCCGGCTGCTCGATGGGCGGGTGCGCGCGGGCCAGCGTATCCTCCTCATGTCCAACGGCAAGATCTACGAGGTGCAGCAGGTGGGCGTGTTCTCACCCGACATGCGGCCGGTGGACGAGCTGTCGGCGGGACAGGTCGGCTACCTCACCGCCGCCATCAAGCGCGTGGCCGACGCCAAGATGGGGGAAACCATCACCGACGCGCTGAGGCCCACCTTGGCCCCCTGCCCCGGCTATCGTGACGCCAAGCCCATGGTCTTCGCCGGGCTCTACCCCATCGAGGACACCGATTACGAGGGCCTGCGCGATGCGCTGGAGAAGCTCCGGCTCAACGACTCCGCCTTCAACTTCGAGCCCGAGACCTCGCTGGCGCTCGGCTACGGCTTTCGCTGCGGCTTCCTCGGCATGCTCCACCTGGAAATCGTGCAGGAGCGTCTGGAGCGGGAGTTCAACCTCTCCCTGATCGTCACCGCGCCGAGCGTGCGCTACAAGGTGATCACCACCCAGGGCGAGGTGCTCGAGGTGGAGAACCCCTCCAAGCTGCCGCCCCCGGACAAGATCGAGCGCATGGAGGAGCCCTACGTGCGCGGCTCCATCTTCGTCCCCACCGAGTTCATGAGCGAGATCTACAAGCTCGCCCAGGAGAAGCGCGGCGAGCATCGGTCACTGGAGTACCTGGGCAAGCGCGTGCACATCCTGTTCGACTTCCCGCTCGCCGAGATCGTGGTGGACTTCTACGACAAGCTCAAGTCCATCTCCAAGGGCTACGCCTCCTTCGACTACGAGTTCCTCGACTTCCGCCCGTCGGAGCTGGTGAAGCTGGACATCCTCCTCAACGGCGACCCCGTCGACGCGCTGTCCACCATCGCCCACCGGGACAAGGCATACGAGAAGGGGAAGACGCTCACCGAGAAGCTCCGGGCGGTCATCCCGCGGCAGCTCTACGAGGTGGCCATCCAGGCCGCCATCGGCAGTCGCGTCATCGCCCGGGAGACCGTCAAGGCCATGGGCAAGAACGTCACCGCCAAGTGCTACGGCGGGGACATCACCCGGAAGCGGAAGCTCCTCGAGAAGCAGAAAGAGGGCAAGAAGCGCATGAAGCAGGTCGGGAAGGTCGAGCTGCCGCAGGAGGCGTTCCTGTCGGTGCTCAAGAGCTGACGACGTGAGCGATATCGAGACACGTCCCGACGCGACCCCGACTCCGGTGGAGGCGGCGACCAAGCCGCGCCGGAAGTCCATCGTCCGCGAGTACGGCGAGGCCATCGTGGTGGCGGTCCTCCTCGCCCTGGTCATCCGCGCCTTCGTGGTGCAGGCCTTCACCATCCCCTCCGGCTCCATGATGGACACCCTGCTGGTGGGCGACTATATCCTGGTCAACAAGTTCCTCTACGGACCGGAGGTTCCCTTCACCGACGCGCATCTGCCCGGGCTGCGGGACCCGGCGCGCGGGGACATCATCGTCTTCAAGTACCCCAACGACGAGACGCGCGACTTCATCAAGCGCATCATCGCGGTGGGCGGCCAGACGGTGCAGGTCAAGGACAACCGCGCCTTCGTGGACGGCCAGCCCCTGGACGAGCCCTACGTACGCCCGGGCTCCGTGCCCACCTCGCCGGCGGGGCACTGCGGCTATCTCTATGGCTGCGATCCCATCGTGGTGCCGCCCGGTGCCTATTTCGTGATGGGTGACAACCGCGACAACTCGCAGGACAGCCGCTACTGGGGCTTCGTCAAGCGCGAGAAGATCCGCGGCAAGGCCTTCCTGATCTACTGGTCGTGGAACGGCGACCGCCACTGGCTCCGCTGGAGACGGCTGGGCAACTGGCTCCCGTAGGCCCCTCGCCCGCTTCGGCGCCGCTGGACGGGTGGGCGCCGCGGGCGGCGCGGCTCGGCGTCTACGTCCACGTGCCCTTCTGCGCCAAGCGCTGCGGGTACTGCGCCTTCAATACCGCGCCCTATCTCGAGACCGCCGTCCCGCGCTTCCTGCGCGCCATCGACGCGGAGATCGCGCTGGCGGGCGCCGCGCCCTGGGCGCGGGGGGTCCGCGCGGCCACGGTATTCGTGGGGGGCGGCACGCCGTCGCTCCTCGCCCCCGCCGAGCTCGCCGGTATCCTCGACGCGCTCCGGGGGCGATTCCCCCTGGAGGCGGGCGCGGAAGTCACGGTGGAGTGCAATCCGGAGAGTGTCTCGCGCGAGCGGCTGGCGGGGTATCGCGCGGCGGGGGTAACCCGCATCAGCCTGGGCGTCCAGAGCCTCGAGGACCGCGTCCTCCCCACCCTCGACCGGCTCCACACCGCGGCCGACGCGCGCCGCGCCTTCGACGATGCGCGTGCCGCCGGCTTCGACAACGTGAGCGTGGACCTCATCTACGGGCTCCCGGGAACCGACGGCGCCGGCTGGGAGCATACCGTGTCGGGGGTCCTCGACTGGGCGCCCGACCACCTCTCGGCCTACGCGCTGTCGCTCGACGAGGGCAGCCTCTGGAGCGCGGCCGGCGTGGGCGGGCTCCCCGGAGAGGACGAGGCGGCGGCGCAGTACCTCACCCTCACTCGCCTCGCCCGCGCTGCCGGCTACGAGCACTACGAAATCTCCAACTACGCGCGGCCCGGCCGCCGCTCCGCTCACAACCAGCTCTACTGGCGGGCCGAGGAGTACCTCGCGTTCGGCCCGGGCGCTTGCGGCTTCCTCGGCGAGGTCCGCTACGGCAACGAGAAGCCGCTCGACCGCTACTGCGGCACGCTGGAGGCGGGACGGCTGCCGGTGGCGACGCACGAGACGCTCACCGCGCGCCAGCGCCTGGCGGAGCGGCTCTTCCTCGGGCTGCGCACCGCCGACGGGGTGCCGGCGGCGTGGCTGGACGAGCGCGTTGACCTCGAGCCCGCGCGCCTCTCGCCCCGCGTGGATGGCTGGCGCGAGCGCGGGCTGCTGGAGACGCGCGATGGCCGCGCGCGACTCACCGAGGCCGGATTCCTCCTCTCGGACGCCCTCTTCGTCGACCTGCTTTAGTGTAGGATGGCGCCATGACGGCGGACGCCAATCTCGACGAGCGCCGACGCCAGGTCCTGGTGTCGATCATCGCGGAGTACGTCGAGAGCGCCGAGCCGGTGGGCTCCCGCTCCATCGCCCGCCGCCACATGCGCGGATTGTCCGCCGCCACCATCCGAAATGTCATGGCCGACCTCGAGGACATGGGCTATCTTTCGCAGCCCCATACCTCCGCCGGCCGCGTGCCCACCGACAAGGCGTATCGCTTCTACGTGGATCACCTGCGCGGGATGCCGTGGGTGGACAAGGCCACCGCGGGCGCGCCCGCGCGCGAGACGGCGCCCTCGTCCCCGAGCGGCTTCGAGCGGCTCATGGCCGAGACCCCCGCCCAGCTCTCCCAGGGCACCCACATGACGGGCATCCTCCTCGCGCCGCCGCTCCAGCAGACCGCGCTGGACCGCATCGAGCTGGTGCCGCTCGGCGAGGGCCGCGCCCTCGCGGTGGTGGTGACGGAGACCGGCTGGGTCACCACCCAGGCCATCAGCGTCGAGGCGCGGCTCACCCTCGACGACCTGCGCGAGATGGGCCGGAGCCTCACCCGGCGCTTCCGGGGCAAGACCTTCCAGGCCATCCTCGACGAGGTCGCCAGCCCCGCCGATCCCCTTGACCCGCTGTGGACGCGGGGGCGCGCCCTGCTCGATCAAGTGGTGGCGGTGCTGCGCGCGCGCACGCTCTACGTGAGCGGGGCGCTCAACATGCTCGACCACCCGGACCTCACCGACGTGGCCACGGTGCGGCGGCTGCTCCACGCCTTCGAGGAGAAAGCACGCCTGATCGATCTCCTTTCCCGCATCGCCCAGGAGCGCGGCGTCCAGATCGTGATCGGTGGGGAGAATCCCGTGGAAGAGATGCGGGAGGTCAGCCTGGTGGCCTCGACCTACACCTATCGCGACGAGGTGCTCGGGGTGCTGGGGGTGGTGGGCCCGCGTCGCATGGCCTACTCGGACGTCATCTCCATCGTGGACGAGACCGCCCGGCTCGTCTCGAGCTCGCTCTCGCGCGTCCGCTCCGAGCTCTACCTGCCCTCCTGACCCTCCCCCGGGGGCCGCGCGGCCGTCTGCTATACTCGGAGATTGTCATGACCGATTCCCGCGATCCCTCCGACGATTGGGCCTCGGGATCTGCCGGTGGCGCGGCCGCCCCCGACCCCGAAGGCGAGTTGGCGCGCCTGCGCGAGGCCCTGGAGGCCAAGTCCCGTGAGGCGGACGCCGCGCGCGACCGATACATTCGCACCGTCGCTGAGTTCGACAACGCGCGCAAGCGCGCGGTACGCGAGCGCGAGGAGCTGATCCGCGGCGCCAATGAAGGTCTCATCCGCGAGCTGCTGCCGGTCCTCGACAACCTCGAGCGCGCCCTCCAGGCCGCGCGGGACGACGCGGGCGCGGCCGCCGTCACCGCGGGGGTGGAGCTCATCCAGCGCGAGCTGCTCCGCGTGCTGGAGAAGTTCGGGGTGACCGCGTTCACCTCGGTGGGCACGCCGTTCGATCCCGAGCGCCACGAGGCGGTGGCCCGGGTGCCCGCGGCGGGGCGGCCGGAGATGACGGTGGTGGGAGAAACCGCGCGCGGCTATCTCCTCAACGGCCGTGTCCTCCGTCCCGCCATGGTCACCGTGGCGATGAACGCCGACGGCGACACGGGCGGGTCGGGCGTGGTCGACGCCTAGCGTGGCCACCCAGAACCTCTACTCGATCCTCGGTGTCCCGCGCGATGCCGACGAGGCCGCGCTCAAGAGCGCCTACCGCAAGCTCGCGCGGATGTACCACCCGGACAAGAACCCCGGGGACAAGGCCGCCGAGGAGCGCTTCAAGGAAGTCAACGAGGCCTATGCCGTGCTGTCCGATCCGGACAAGCGCGCGCAGTACGACCGCTTCGGGACGGTGAGCGGCGGGGGAGGCGGCCAGGACGTCGGCTTCGGGACCATCTTCGAGGACCTCTTCGAAGGCTTCTTTGGCGGCGGCGGCGAGCGCGGCCGCCGCACGCGCGCGCGCCGCGGCGAGCATCTACGCTACGACCTCGAGGTGACGCTCGAGGAAGCGGCCGAGGGCCTCGAGTCCAAGCTCCAGATTCCGCGGCTGGAAAGCTGCGAGGGCTGCAAGGGCACGGGACAACAGACCGGCACGCAGCCCGAGACCTGCAGCGCCTGCCGGGGCGCGGGCCAGGTGCGCTTCTCCCAGGGCTTTCTCACCGTGGCCCGTCCCTGCCCGCAGTGCGGGGGCGAGGGCCAGATCAACCGCTCCCCGTGCAAGGACTGCCGCGGCCAGGGCCGCGTCCGCAAGGAACGGCTGCTCAAGGTCACCATCCCGGCCGGGGTACAGGACGGCAACCAGCTCCGCCTCGGCGGCGAGGGGGAAGGCGGGCTCTTCGGCGGACCCGCCGGCGACCTCTATGTGGTGCTCCACCTGCGGCCACACGAGATCTTCGTGCGCCAGGGCGCCGAGCTGTTCTGCGAGCTGCCGCTCTCCTTCGCCCAGGCCGCCCTTGGCGACACGGTGGAAGTGCCCGTGCTCGGCGGCCGGGCGGAGCTGACCGTGCCTCCGGGCACCCAGCCGGCTCAGCAGCTCCGGCTGCGCGGCAAGGGCATGCCGCATCTCCGCGGGCGCGGGCGAGGAGACGCCGTGTACCAGGTGGTGGTCGAGGTGCCGACCAAGCTCACCGCGCGCCAGCGGGAGCTGCTCGAGGAATTCCGCAAGGCCTCGGCGGAGCACGCCGGCCCGCTGTCGACCTCCTTCGTCGACCGGATGAAGAAGCTCTTCGGCTCCTGATGGCCTTCTGGGAGCTCACCGTCCCGACCTCTCCCGAGACGGTCGAGGGGCTCACCAACTTCCTCTGGGAGCAAGGCGCGCTGGGGGTCGTTGAGGAAGAGGTCCCCGGAGATCCGGCGCGGCTCCGCGCCTTCTATGCCGAGTCCGTCTCCTCCCACCGCCTCCTCGGGGCGGTGGAGGAATATCGCGCCGCGCTCCGCGCGCTGGGCTTCGCGCTCGGAGCCGAGCCCGCCATCGCCCCGCTGCTCGACGAGGAATGGGCGAGCGCCTGGCAGCAGTCTTTCCCGCCGCGCGAGGTGGGCGAGCGCCTCCTGATCGTTCCCCCCTGGGAGACGGTGGCCACGCCGCCCGGTCGCCACCGCGTCGTCATCGAGCCTGGCCGAGCCTTCGGCACCGGCCATCACGGCACCACCGAGGGCTGCCTGGTCCTCATCGACCGCTGGCTCGCGGGAGCGAGTCCCGCGCGCGTGCTCGACGTCGGCACCGGCACCGGCATCCTCGCGGTGGCCGTGGTGGCGCTGGGCGCCCCGCGCGTCTTCGCCATCGATGTGGATCCGGACGCGGTGGCGGCGGCCCGCAAGAACGCCGAGGCGAACGGCGTCGCCGACCGCATTCACGTGGGCCTGGGGGGACCGGAGGCGCTGCCGCGCACCAGCGCCTTCGACCTGGTGGTAGCCAATATCCTCGCCCACACGCACCTGGGGCTGGTGAAGGAGTACCGCCGGCGCGTGGCTCCCTTCGGCGCCCTCGTCCTCGGCGGCATGCTCACCGGCGAGGAGGACCAGGTCACGCGCGCGATGGTCCCCCTGGGCTTCACCCCGCGCGAGTACTTCGAGCGCGAGGGCTGGACCTCCGCCGTCCTCGTCCGGGACGGCGCGTGAGCGGCGCGGGACCGCGCGTCCACGTGCGGCCCGAGGCGGTGAGCGGCACGCGGGTGGTCCTGGACGCGGAGGAGGCGCGCCATCTCCGCCGGGTCCTGCGGCTCCGCGTGGGCGATGTCGTGCGCGCGCTGGACGGGCGCGGCCGGGAGCTCACCGTCCGCCTCACCGCGCTGGGGGCGCGCTCGGCCGAGGGCGAGATCCTCGACTCGTCCACGCCGGCCCGAGAGTCCCCGCTGCATCTCACGCTCGCGCAGGGGCTGCCCAAGGCCGACAAGCTCGAGCTCATCATCCGCATGAGCACGGAGCTGGGCGTGGCCGCGGTGGTGCCGCTGCTGACCTCGCGCACGGTCCGCGTCGGCGAGAGCCGGAGCCGGCTGGCCCGCTGGGAGCGGGTGGCCCGCGAGGCGGCCAAGCAGAGCGGCCGCGCCGTGGTGCCGGCGATCAGCGCTCCGGTGGCGCTGGGAGCCTGGCTGGCCGCGCGAGACCCGGCCGAGCTGCTCGTCTGCCTCTGGGAGCGCGAGCCCGCGCCGCTGGCCGAGCGCCTGCCCGCCGCCCGGCCCGCCCGCGCCACCGTGGTCGTGGGGCCCGAGGGCGGCCTCGGCGAAGAGGAGGTAGCCGGTCTCGAGGCTGCCGGCGCCATCGTCGCGGGGCTCGGCCCCCGCGTGCTCAGGACCGAGACGGCGGGCCCGGTGGCGGTGGCCCTGCTGCAGGCGCGCTGGGGAGACCTCGGCGTGGGAGCGCCCCCGGTGTCGGGATGATCCCGGCGTACGAGTACTTCGAGACCGACGCCGACATCGGCGTCATCGGACGGGGTCCGACGCCCGCGGAGGCCTTCGTGCAGACGGCGCTGGGCGTCTTCGCCCTCATCGTGGAGCCCGGGGAAGTGGAGGAGCGGGAGCGGCGGGAGGTCCGAGCCCACGGGGACAGTCTCGAGAGCCTGCTCGTCGCCTGGATCAACGAGTGCCTCTATGTGCACGACGTAGAGGGATTCGTGGCCCGGCGGATCGAGCTCGAGGTATTCGATGCCACCCCGAGGGCCGGAGGCGAGCGCCTGCGGCTGCACTCCTTCCTTCATGGGGAGGAGGTGGATCCCTCCCGGCATCGGCTGGGCACCGTGGTCAAGGCGGCCACCATGCACCAGGTCTCCACGCGGCCAACTGAGAAGGGGTTCGAGACCCGGATCGTGCTGGACGTGTAGTCTCTAAAATGAGACACAGCCGTCGATTCGCCGTGTCCCCCATACCACAGAAACCCTCACTTTCCGTATCGTATCAATTCAATATATCAATTAATAATCAAATATTTATGCGATTTTGACGCAAAGTGGCACCCCGCTTGCTCTCTACCCACGCGGCCATGGAACTCCAAGCCACGATCCGGAAGCCGGTGAGCATAGAGGGCATCGGTCTCCATGGCGGCGAGACCATCCGGCTCACGGTCTCCCCTGCCGGAAGCGATACTGGGATTCTCCTCCGGGCGCCCGACGGCACCCTGATTCCGGCCAATGCCGAGCACGTGGTGGATGGCCATTTCGCCACCACGGTGGGGTCGTTCGGGGTACGGGTCCGCACCATCGAGCACCTGATGGCCGCGGCCGCCGGGCTGGGCATCGACAATCTGCTGGTCGACGTCTCGGGCGATGAGTTGCCCGGGCTCGACGGCAGCTCCCGGGAGTTCGTCGAGCTGTTGGAGCGTGCGGGCCGGGTCGGGCTTCCGGCGCGCCGCACGCCCATCCGCATCGAGTCGCCCATCCGCGTCGAGGAAGGGAGCCGCTGGCTGCACGTGCTGCCCTCCGACAGCTTGCGGATCAGCTATACGCTCGACAATGACCACCCGGCCATCGGGCTGCAGGTGCTGTCGCTCGAGATCACCGACACCACCTTCGTGGAGGAGCTCGCGTCGGCCCGCACCTACGGCTTCCTCAAGGACGTGGGCGCGATGCGGCAGCGGGGTCTGGCCCGGGGCGGCTCGCTCGACAACACCATCGTGGTGGGCAAGCGGACGGTGCTGAACGACCACCTGCGCTTCCCCGACGAGTTCGTGCGCCACAAGATCCTTGACCTGCTGGGCGACCTCTTCCTGCTCGGACGGCCTCTGATCGGGCACGTGGTGGCCCGCAACGGGGGCCACGCGCTGAACCATCGCCTCGTCGCCGCCATCCGTGAAGCGGCCATGCCGGACCGCCGGCGGGCCCGCCCGCGCGTGGCCACCCCGGAGCGGTCGGTGGCGCCTCTGGTCGAGGCCGCCTACCCGCCCGTCCCCGGCGTCGCCGCCGTCTAGCCTTCCCCGTCGCTCCCGTCCCCAAGGGAGCGATATAATGGTCCGCCGTGGTACAGCGCACCCTTGTCCTCTGCGCCCTCGCCCTGTCCCTGCTCGCGACGCCCTCACCGGCCCGGGCCGAGATCCGCATCAGCAATCTGGCCGTCTTCTTCAATGACTTCGACATCACCGTGCAGGTGGTGCTCCTGGGCGCCATCCCCGCCCCGCTGCACGAAAGCCTCCACTCCGGGGTGCCCACCCACGTGCGCTTCCACGTGGAGCTCTGGCAGTACAGCCGCTTCTGGGTGGAGCGCCTGATCCAGCGCCGGACGGTGGAGCGGCAGCTGACCTACAACGTGCTGACGAAGGAATAC
>Ga0137404_10002206_pt1 | contig 12812 bp, 8 predicted proteins | sample CZOMad2_1_16fung_FD_108285 | JGI IMG/M metagenome (GOLD analysis project Ga0137404, IMG submission 108285) | Vadose zone soil fungal communities from Angelo Coast Range Reserve, California, USA - CZOMad2_1_16fungal (Illumina Assembly) | ecosystem: Environmental > Terrestrial > Soil > Vadose zone...
CATCACCTCCTGATTCATTCGAGTTGGATCGTCTTTGTATTTTTCGCGCAGCTCCTGCATTTTTGGTGACAAGGCCGCCATCTGGCGCATGGAGCGGTTGGCTTTGTTTTGGATCGGCCAAAGCGTGAGTTTAATGATGGTGGTCAGGGCCAGAATCGCGAGACCGTAATCGTGCAGCCAACTGTTCAACAGGTTCATGAAGTTGAGCAGGAACTGGCACACGATCTTGAACATCCCGAAGTCCATGACCTCGGCCTCATTGTGCGAAAGCTGTGCGAGCCGGTGATAAAGCTTCGGGCCGGCGTAAATTTCGAAACGCGCGCTGGATGTTTGTCCGGGCTGCAACTGAAATCCCGGCATCCCAAGCGCGCCCTCAATAGCCTGCAGCTTTTGGTCCGGCGAGCGTTCGACATCGAAATGCCGGCCCCATACACCGGTAGCCTTGGCGGTAAGCGGCGCCATTAGCGTGGTGAAAAACTGATTGCTCACCGCAACCCATTCGGCGCCGGCAATATTCTGTTCATAATAAGGCCGGGCCGGGCGCTGCCCCACGCCGAGAAAACCGCCACTGCTTCCGAACCAACCGACGTCAATTCCTTTCGCTGCGCCGTTGATGCACCACACCAGACGCGTGTACGAAGGATAATCCTTAGGATGAATTGGGGCGGCCGAACCGAGCGCCACAAAATAACCACCGTTCTGATATGGCTTGTCCCCGCGGTTCTCCAGATCAACGTCCATCTCGATCACGTAGTTGTCTTTGTTTCTGGAGATTTTTCGAAAAAGAATTTTTTTCGGATAACGATTTGCTCGGCCGTGGTGCGCTCAAATTGCACAACGGAATCCGATCCCGCAGATCCGGTAAACTCTTCGAGTGTTGGCGTGGACGGGTGCTCGAGGATTGCGCCGATTGGCAGGCTCTGATCCGAATTCATAACAACCTGCTGGCCTTTTTCGGCTATTTGCTTGAGCAGAACCGCTTCCTTAATTCCGCCGCCGCGATTTGTCAGTCGTAACTCGACATCTGCATTGCGCAGCGTTTCGATTTTTTCGGCGAAGCTCGGAGTCGGCTCGGCATTTATGGGCGTGGCTTCCGCCGCAACAGTCGGTAATGGCGAAGGCGTGAGAATCGCCGGAGTTGCCGAGGGAGAAACGTGGCTAGGTGCAACACCTGCCGGAGCGGGTTTCGTAGCCATCTGCTTTGTCAGATAGAGCTCCCAAACCAGCAGGCCAATCACGCAAAGGGCAACGACAATCCAGGCAGTTCGATCCATAAATCGTAAATCGCGCTCGGAGTCTATTCGGCGCGCTTGGGCCTGACGGTTAACGACGAACCCAGACGTTCGATCCTGGATGCTGGGTTTTTCGGTTCCGGGATGGGATCATACCCAGATCCGCCCCACGGCTGGCATCGTCCGAGTCGCCTCAATCCAAGCCAGCTTCCGTGAAGAAGGCCATGCGCCTCAACCGCTTCCAGGAAATATGCCGAACAGCTCGGCGTAAACCGGCAGCCGGAATTGGGACCGCACAGCAAACGCAGGAACGGCGAGAGCGTGCATTGATAAAGGCGAATGAAAAAGCGAACCAGTCCCAGCATCAAAGCAGAATAGAAGCGCGTCTTGCGAGACGCAACCATTCATGTTCCAACTGTTGATAACTGGCATTAGCAGCATCGCTTCTGGCAATCAGCACCATCCAAAACTCCCCTCGCAGAGCATGCTGGTTTTGACGCACAATTTCCCGGAGATGGCGCCGGACACGATTACGAACAACCGCGCCTCCCACGCGACGCGAAGTAATGAATCCCACGCGCCACGGTCCAGAATTCTCCATTGGCGCCACATTGAGCATCAACAATTTGCCGCGTCGCGTAACACCGTCGTGTTTCACGCGTTCAAATTCTGACGCCCGGGTCAGTCGCCGGGTTTTTGGAAATGAAAAGGAATTTGCTGGCGCCATGTCGATGCCGAAGCCGCTACTGCATGGACAGCAGATCATGCTCTGCTTATGCCGCAACCGTACAACAGAAGTCTTCTCCCGGGCGTGCCGGGAGAAGACTTCGAAAGGGGAAAAGACGCCTGGGGATCTAGGAGCTGGGCGGTGACTCAGCCGGCGATTCACTTGTTCCAGCCGGCGCGTCAGTTGTTCCAGCAGGAGATTCAGTGGTCGCATCCGGAGATTCAGCGGTTGTAGCGGGACTGGTGACTGCAGTCGCTGCTGGCGGACTTGTGGGGGCTGGAGTTGCCGCCGGCTCGGTTGTCTCGGTCTTTTGCTCGCACGCCGCAAGGAGCGCGGCACTGGCCAGAATGCAGATGTATTTTTTCATAATGCTAGTTTCGGAACGGCACATTGCTTTAATTGAATAAGTGGAGCAAGGCAGTTTTTCGCCGCATCGCAATTCTTTTTGGGCGAGGTGCTTGAGAAGTATCCCTCAAAGCGGAGGCTCGTAGTCGAGGCCATGCGCTTCGGCTACCGCCTGGCAAGTCAGCCGCCCGTCCCGAGTGTTGATGCCACCAATCAGTGCGGGTTGTTTCTTGCACGCGCCGTCGAGGCCGAAGTCGGCGAGTAATTCCACGTAGCGGTAGGTCACGTTGGTGAGGGCCTGGGTAGCAGTCCGTGCGTACGCTGCGGGCATGTTTGCAACGCAATAGTGCGTAACCCCCTCTTCGACGTAAACAGGATCAAGATGGGTGGTTGGTCGCGATGTCTCCGCGCAGCCGCCCTGATCAATGGAGATATCGACCAGAACACTGCCGCGCTTCATCTTGCGCAGCATCGCGCGCGTGATGAGCTTAGGCGCCTTCGCGCCAGGCAAGAGCACGGCGCCGATGAGCAGGTCGCACTCTGCCATCAGATCGTTCAGATTCGCTTCGTTTGAGTAAAGCGTGTGCACGTTGGCTATTGCGATATCGAGAAAGCGCAAGCGCTCGACGTCGATGTCGAGAATCGTCACGTCCGCGCCCAGACCCTTTGCCATGCGCAGCGCGTTCACGCCCGAAGTACCACCTCCGATAATAACTACACTGCCGGGTAGAACTCCCGGCACACCCCCGAGCAAAACGCCACTGCCACCATTGTATTTGGCCAGAAAATTGGCACCCATCACGGCCGACATTCGACCAGCGATCTCGCTCATCGGTTCCAATAGCGGCAAACGGTGATCCACTTGAATGGTCTCATAAGCCACGCCCGTGACGCCGGATTTCAGCAACGCTTCAGTGAGAGGTTTACTCGCAGCCAAATGCAAATAGGTGAAAAGGATTTGGCCCTTCCGCAAAAGTGGAAACTCCGCCTCGCGAGGCTCCTTGACTTTCACAATCATGTCCGCGCGCGTGAAAACGTCTTTTGCTTGATCGACAATTTCTGCGCCGGCTTTGACGTATTCTTCGTCTGGATAACCGGAACCGAGACCGGCATTTTTTTCCACGAGCACGGTATGACCGCGCCGGGTGAGCTGGTTCGTGGCCGAGGGCAACAGCGCCACGCGTTGCTCCTGTTCCTTAATTTCTTTCGGGATGCCGATAATCATGCGAGCAAAGTGAGAAGTGATTAGTGATTAGCGAGAAATAGGAATCAAGCCAAATTGCTCCTTATTTCTCAGGTCTCACTAATTTAAGGACGGATCGTCCGGCGCTGCGGCGAGCATTTTATACCATGGCCCCAGGCTGGCCATGATGTCGAACCAGAGGTTTGGCAGGCGATCAAACTTAAGCAGTGAAGGATTTGCTTTTTGAAGCAGCCAGGCTTTCTGCTTGACCTCGCTTTCAAGCTGACCTGCTCCCCAGCCCGCATAGCCCACAAATGCGCAAATCAAGTTTTTCTCTCCGGCTGCGGTGCTGCCGTGTCCCAAAACAACATTGTGACTGAGCTTGAATCCGTGGCCCTTCTTCCATTCGAACGCCGCAAACATCAGTTGGTTTTTTCCAACCGGGCCGCCGAGGAATACGGGGACCCCGGCGAGTCCCGGCGGAGGCGTGTCGGTCACCAGATCGGCCACTTGTCTGTCGAGGGGGCGATTAATAATCACACCCAGGGCGCCTTCGTTCAGGTCATGCTCGGAAATGAAAAGCACGGTGCGCCGGAAATTCGGATCGAGCATGCTCGGATGAGCGACCAGCAATGAACCGGCAAGACTGCGCGAGGATGCTTCGTCATCCAAGTTACGCATGTAAAACTAGAAGCTGCGAGGCGCACTTGTGCAACCTCAGCCTCGCTTGCGCTGTCTCCGTCGCCACACGTCCCGCTGTCCCGACTTGCTCGGTGATTAAGGTCTCATTTTGCAGCGCCGTAATACTGGCAAAAAAAGCGTACAAAAATTTTTCTTATAAAAGTTGTTGCCATTGCCTTGAAGCTCGTTTAGTACGCTCAAAGTTTTCACGATTGTTCTGGGGGGAACAGCCGCCCTTCACACTCTATCGGGTGTGGGGGGCGGTAATTTTTTGGCCATAAATGACGAAGTCCTGATTGAATTCGAAATCGGAATATCGAATTCGATTGTCATTCAGTATTTGTGCTTCGCCATTAATTCGACATTCGTCATTGGTGCTTCGTCATTCCCAATTACAATTGGCGCGAATCTCCTTGCCACTCGCCTTCACGCTGATCGCGTTGATTGTTGCGATAGTGACCGTCGTGATCTTTTTGCGCATGGAGACTTGGCCGTCGCGCACAGCGAAGCAAGGCAGTGCCGAGCTCGAGAAGTTGGGTAAGGATCTTCGGGCTGCTTTCGTCGACATCGCGCACTTGCAGCCGCGTGTCACCATCAACGATCGCGTCTACATGGAACAGACCACGCCAGTGAGCGAGTTGGTCGTTATATCAAGACGGATCGAAGTCGAACATGAATTGCTTCATACATGGGTAGGCAGCTCGAAGCGCATAAAACTACATGGAACCTTCATCGCCAAAGCGGGCTTCGATTTGCAGCAGAACCTCTCGGTCGACATTCGCCCCAATGAAATCATCGTTCGGCTCCCACATGCTCAAATTTTGGGCGTCGAGCAGGAGCAGGTGGACGTCCTCGCATTTGAAAACGGTTTGTGGAACCGAATCTCCGGCCAGGACCTTCAAGCCGAATTGTCGTCGCTGCCTCAACTTGCCTGGAAAAAAGCAACAGCAACCGGATTGCCCGCAGAAGCCGAGCGATCGTTGCAGCGACAACTCGAGGAGCGAATTCATCCGCCGCAGCCATTGCACCTAATTTTCGGCAACGGTGAAAAACATGAACCGTGAACGCAGCGTGATAAAAGGTCGGTTGTTTCGGGTCAGCTTGCTCGCCATGCTTCTGGCGCTCCTGGCGGTTGTGCTTGCGCCATTCACCGTTTCGCATTGCGTTCGCTTGTGGGTCTGGTGGGCCGCCCGGCAGGAAGGCCTGACTGTTAGCATCGACAAAATAGATACGCCGTTTCTGCGCCCGGTTTTAATTCGGCAGATTCATCTGAAACCAAAGCGTGAAGACGCGCTTCGCCTCGATCTAACCGCCACGGATGTCAGTGTGGGTTTGAATTTCAAGCATATCCTTCTGCACATGGACGGCCGCATCATTCACGATCTTTCGATTCGGGAATTGCATGTACAGCTGCACCGCACAAATCCAAACTTGCGGGCGCTTAGCCGGCACGGGTGGGCCACGCTGCAGCGGTTGTTGCCGGAAAATCTGAGCATCGCCAAGTCGGAGATGCGCGTAGAGAACGGCCCGACCCTGGTTCTGTTGCGAGGCGGAAGTTTGTCCGTGAGCGAGACCGAAGCAGGCCGGTTCAACGCTGCCGAACTCATGGTTGCATCGCCCTGGTTGCGGCAAACTTTCTCGCAATTGCGCGGCGCAACTCACTGGGAAACCAATCGTCTGACGGTCGGCGGATTGACTTTGAGCCGCGGTCTTGATCTGCAATCGGGCACAGCAGACTTCTCGCACCTGGGCAAGCAACGTGTAGGGCTGCAGTTCGAGCTTGATGCTTTCGGTGGAAAAATCCGCGGGAACATCTCGCACGAGTGGCGGTCTGAGCATTTCAACTGGAAAATTGCAGGCGGAGCCAGCGACATTTCTCTGACGCAAACCTCGGACGCATTCGGGTTTGCTGATCGCGTTGACGGGTTGCTTCACGCCGCCAACTTCACTTTTCGTGGAAATCTCGCCGAGCCCGATCACGTAACTGCGTCCCTCTGGGGTGAATTGACCGGGCTTACATGGCGCAATCGCACAGCCGAAGCAATCATGCTCGGCGCGGCGGTTTACAGTCGCAAAATTCAGCTTCAACAACTTTATATCCGACAAAGGAACAACCAATTTACCTTAAGCGGCGAGGCCGCATTCCCCGCGAACGCGTCCGGGTGGCTTACCCCGGATTTTCGCGGCGACATTTCCGCATCGATCAATCAGCTTGGCGATTTCGTGGCTCTGTTTGGCGCAAGCCCCGAAGATTTTGCCGGAAAAATCACCATCGAGGGAGCAATGGACACTCGCGATCGCAAATTTGGCGGACATCTCGAAGTTGAGGGCGCCTCCCTCACCTTTTTCAAAACTGGCATCGATAGTCTGGCAGCGAAGCTGAATCTGCGGGGAACTGAGTTGGAGGTTGATCAGTTGGAAATCAAACGCAAGAACGATTCGCTCAGCGGACGAGGCAAAATCGATATTTCCCGCGAGCACGACTACTCGGGAACGCTCGATGCCCGAGTCGACAATCTGGCCGATTATTTCTCCTCCTTTCATGGATCAGCCGGAAAAAGCGCAAGCCCGATTCCGGTAGATGTTCAGGCGATCGTCACCGCGAGCAACTGGGATGCGCGTGGCGTCACGCGTCTGCCGGATTCAAGCGCGATTAGTTTTACAGCCAATTTCCCGTTGCGCATTGGAACAGACTGGAATGCTTTCCAGTTAGCTCCGGTCGACTTTACCATCGATTTTCCGTCAGTTTTTCTCGCAAAGGCGCCTCAACTTTTTCATCCTGCAATCTTCCGAGACGGCATTCTGAGCGGCAGCATTTCTGTGTCCGAAACATTGCAACACCCACGGATCGTTGGAGACGTGCAGCTTGTGAACGGAAAGTTGTCGGGCGACGGCTCGTTTCCTTTCAATTTTGTTGAAGCGAGCGGCCGCATTGCTTTCACAGGAAATCGCGCATCAATGGAGTTTCTTAACGTCGCGAGTAAGGAAGCGGATGTTTCACTGCGCGGCGAAATTGATTTTGACGAAATAAACAATGTGACCATCAGAATTAACGGAGCGACACCGATCTTCGATTTAACATCAGGGCAGATCGATTGCGTGAACAAAATCAAAATCGCGCCAGCAGTGTTGACCCTCGCGCCTGCAGTAACTGCGTTCGAATTTTGCGGTGGACTCTTCCAGCCCAGCTGGAGGGTTAGCGTGCACGAAAGCACCGGTCTTGAGTCATCGGCGATGTCTGACCCGGACGGTGTTGCTCGCAACTTTCCGCTCTGCCTCGGCGCTAGTCCCGAAGAAAAAACACTGCTCCTCGGTGCCTTCCCTCGTCCCGAAACAGGTGAAGAATCCTCGCGTCCAAAAGAACGAGAGAAGCGAAGGTAGCGGACTTAAAATTAGCGCACGAGCCAGCGGGAAAGCTTTTCTTCCAGGTCCGGGGTAAGATTCACGCGAAAATCGGCACCCGCATCCATGCGCAACGAATTGCCGTTTGCGCGGTCAAACAACAATTGAACCGGACGCCGGCCGGGTGACCTGACCAAAAGCTCGCGTACTTCCCGAAGCTCATCGCCCGTTGCAGCGGCAGAAAACTGAAGGCACACCGCGAGTTCATGGCGTGCGTCGGTCGAGTCTTCATTCGCTCCATTTGTTTTCCTGGGCGCAAGCAACCGGATTTCCAGAGCCGTGGCACGAAGCGCTTCCTCGCGTTTGTCCAACGTTCCTTTTAGTTCAACAACGCGTCCCGCTGCGAGCGCATCCGACACCTTAAGATAAACCTCATTCCACACGACCACCTCGAGGACAGTTGTCAGGTCCTCGAGCCAAACAACCGCGAATGGTTTACCTTCTTTCCTGGTGAACTTCTTTTCGACGCTCACAATCGCGCCGGCGATCTTGAATGACGCCCGATCGTCGAGGTCGCTTAACGAGGCAATCGATCGGTAATTTTTCGCCGCAAATAGCTCCACGTATGCATCGAGGGGATGTCCGCTAACATAAAAACCGAGAAGCTCTTTCTCGTACGACAGCTTTTCATGGTCACTCCAACGAGTAGTGAGTCTCTTTCTCGATGTTGCCGACGCAGTTGCCTCATCAAACAGCGAAACCTGACCAGCCAGCCGGTCCCTCTGCGCTGCAATGGACGCGCTCATTGCATCCTCAATGCAGGCAAATAGTTCGGCGCGGTCCTGGCCAAGAAAATCAAAGGCGCCTGACTTAACCAGGCTTTCCAGCATTTTTCGATTGGCAACGCGCGAGTCCAGCCGGGCGCAAAAATCCTCCAGTGAAACGAAGTTGCCTCGCTGTTCGCGCTCACGAATCACGACTTCCATGGCGGATTCGCCGACGTGTTTGATCGCAGCAAGGCCATAACGAATGGCGGGCAATGTGGGAGCGGCCGTAGTGCCGCGATCGTCGGGACTCTGAGGTCCCTCCCACATTTCCGGCATGAATTTCAGACCGCTCTTGTTGATGTCCGGTGGCAGAATGGAAATGCCCATTCGTTTGCATTCGCCTACGAAAACTGAAATTTTTTCCGTGTTATTGATTTCATTGCTTAGCAGGCCCGCCATGAATTCCACCGGATAATGCGCCTTGAGATAAGCCGTTTGATAACTGATTACGCCATAGGCCGCGCTGTGGCTCTTGTTGAATCCGTAGCCGGCGAATTTCTCCAGCAAATCGAAAATCGCGTTCGCCTTTTTTTCCGGGATTTTGTTTGTGCGCGCACAGCCTTCGATGAAATTTTTTCTCTCCTTTGCCATCTTCTCCTTGTCTTTCTTTCCCATGGCGCGTCGGAGAAGGTCGGCCTGTGCCAGTGAGTAGCCGGCAAGTTTGCTCGCAGCAGCCATCACTTGTTCCTGGTAAATCATCACGCCGTAGGTGTCGGCGCAGATGTCTTCCAGCAGTGGATGCTCGTATCGAATTTTGGTCGCGCCCTTTTTTCGTTTGATATAATCGGGAATAAGCTCCATCGGGCCCGGTCGAAACAGCGCAATCAATGCGATGATGTCGTCGAGCTTCTTCACATCGAACTGCTTCGATAAATTGGTCATCCCGCCAGACTCCATCTGGAAAAGGCCAATGGTTTCACCGCGGTTGTAGAGGGCGAACGCGGCGCCATCATCGAGCGGAATATTTTTGAGTGAAAAGCCTGGCTCCCGCTTGTGAATCAGGGCCAGCGTGTCTTCGATCACGGTCAGCGTTTTCAACCCCAGGAAATCCATTTTCAGCAGGCCAAGATCGTTGAGCGGTCCCATGGGATACTGGCTGATCACGTCGTTGCCTTTGACGTCGTGACAAAGCGGGATGTAATCAGACAAATCGCGATCTGCGATCACCACGCCTGCAGCGTGCACGCCCGCGTTGCGCGACAAACCTTCGAGGACTTTGGCATGATCGAAAAGCTGACGGGTTGCGGGTTCGGTGGCGACCGCTCGTTTCAGTTCCGGATTTTTTTCAACGGCTGTATCGAGCGTGATGTTCAACTCATTTGGAATCATCTTTGCTATGCGATCGGCGTCGCGATAGCTCCACCCCATCACTCGCCCGACGTCCCTCACCACGCTTTTCGCCTTGAGTTTGCCAAAAGTAATGATCTGTGCGACGCGGCGTTCGCCATACTTTTGCCGAACATATTCGAGAACTTCGCCGCGGCGCGCTTCGCAAAAATCGACATCGATATCTGGCGGAGAAACGCGGTCCGGATTCAAAAATCGCTCGAAGATGAGGCCGAACTGCAGCGGATCGATATCCGTAATTCCGAGAACGTAGGCGACCATCGAGCCTGCAGCCGAGCCGCGCCCGGGCCCCACAGGAATGCCTCTCTCCTTCGCGAAATGGATGAAGTCCCAAACAATGAGCAAATAACTGACGAATCCAGTCTTCTCCAGAACGCCTAGCTCATAATCGAGCCGCCGGAGCAACTCCGCATCGCTCGCGGCACGTTCACCGTAGCGCTGCCGCAAGCCGCTATAACAAAGCTCGCGCAAATAACTTTCGCGCGTTTTGCCGGCAGGAACCGGATACTCCGGGTATTTTGAAGCTCCAAATTCAAGGTCGAGGTAGCAACGTTCGCCGATTTCAAGCGTATTCTGAATCGCCTCTGGAAAATCGCGGAACACTGTGCGCATTTCATCCGGTGATTTGAAATACAACTCCGGGACATAGCGCATGCGGGTTTCATCCTGCACCATCTTGCCCGTGCCGATGCAAAGCATCACGTCGTGTGCCTCGTGATCGGTGCGGCGCAGAAAATGCACGTCATTTGCCGCAACCAAACCGACGCCAAGATCTCGCGCGATGTGGGGTAACACACCGTTGCATTTGCGCTGCTCCTCCATTCCATGGTCGTGCAGTTCGATGAAAAAGTTTTGCGCCCCGAGAATGTCTCGATAATCGGCGGCACTCTGTTTTGCTTTTTCAATGTTGTTTGCCTGAATCGCGCTGTTGATTTCCCCCGCGAGACAACCGCTCAATCCAATCAAACCGGCGGACCGCTCTGCGAGCAGCTCTTTATCGATTCGCGGAGCGTAATGAAAGCCATCCAGATGCGCTGTGGTGACAAGCTTGACGAGGTTTCGGTAGCCGGTCTCGTTTTGGGCCAACAGAGTGATGTGATATGCCGAGTCGCGCCGCGATGCCGGCCGATCCTTGTGCGACCCGGGAGCAATGTAGGCTTCGCAACCAATGATCGGTTTCACCCCGGCGTTATGCGCTTCCTGGTAAAATTCAATCGCGCCAAACAAATTGCCGTGATCCGTGATTGCTACGGCAGGCATTTTGAATTCAGCGGCCTTTTTCATCAGCTCTTTCATCCGGATACTTCCATCCAGCAGCGAGTATTCAGTATGCAGATGAAGGTGAACGAAAGAGTCTCGAGCCATCAGTTTTCCAGTATAAGCGTCCAAAAAAAAAGTTTGGCAAATTTGCCCGGCATAACAGCGCGAACTAAACGAGGAACGTCGGAAGATTTATGCATTGCCCCGCGGTCTTCGCCTCTCTCCTTGCGCAAGGGGAGAGGATCAAGGCGAGGGGTTCGTCTCTACTACGCACAGTAGCTTCGAGCGAACCCTCACCCTCCCCGACCGCGGTCAGAATGTCTGCTGCCAGGGCGCGTCACTTCGTGCGCGCCCCTTTTTCGGCGTGCAGAGGACTGCCCGCCCTGCCAGGTTCAGTGCTTCGTTCCACGTGAACACCGTCAGAATCAATCGGTAACCGCTCCATCCATAGGGCAAAAAAATTCGTGATTGCATTCGCATCGCGCCATTGCTAAGAGAGCGCGTGCTGCGGGTAGCTTTGAATTGCAAGGCACCGCACGATGCTGAATTTACTCTGACATGAAAAAACTGGAAGCCATCATCAAGCCGTTCAAGCTCGAAGAGGTCAAAGAGGCGCTGGCCGAGCTTGGGATTGAAGGGATGACTGTCACCGAGGTCAAAGGATTCGGCCGCCAAAAAGGACACACCGAAATCTACCGCGGCAGCGAGTACACGGTGGATTTTCTGCCAAAGGTGAAAGTGGAAGTGGTGATGGCGGACGATATGGTCGAAAGGGCCGTCAATGTGGTGGTCGCCGCGGCCAAAACCGGGAAAATTGGAGATGGAAAAGTGTTCGTCCTCCAGGTGGAACATGCGGTGCGCATCCGTACGGAAGAGATCGGCGAAAAAGCAGTGTGATGCAGAAGTTGAGAGTTGATGGTTGAGGGAACTGTCAGACTCGTGCGCAACTATCAATGCGAGACGCGGCACGGCATGAATTGTTTCGTAAAATGAGATTTTTTATTTTCTCTCAACTCTCAACTACCAACTAAAAAACTCCCAAACATGGCCAAAGACAAAACTCCATCCGACGTCAGCAAAATGATCAAAGACAACGACGTGAAGTTGATCGACTTCAAGTTCACGGATTTGCTCGGCACCTGGCAGCATTTCACGACCACACTCACCGAATACAGCGAAGAAATCTTCACCGATGGGCTCGGTTTTGACGGTTCGAGCATTCGCGGCTGGCGCGTGATCAATGCCTCAGACATGCTTGTCATTCCGGACGCGGCGACTGCATGGATCGATGTCTTCAACGCCGAGCCGACGCTGAGTCTCATTTGCACCATCGTCGATCCGATCACTCGCCAACCGTACGATCGCGACCCGCGCGGTGTTGCTGAAAAAGCGGAGGCTTACCTCAAATCGACCGGCATCGCGGATACCGCGTTCATTGGACCGGAAGCGGAATTTTTCATCTTCGACGATGTGCGATTTGCAAATAGCGGCAACGCGGCGTCATACATCGTCGATAGCGCCGAAGGACATTGGAACAGCGCGCGCGAAGAGTTTCCAAACCTCGGGTACAAGATTCGAGCCAAGGAAGGTTATTTCCCGGTCTCGCCGATGGATTCGCTGCAAGACATTCGCAACGAAATGTGTTTGGAGCTGGAGAAAGCAGGCGTGGCGATCGAGCGCCAACACCATGAAGTCGCGACCGCCGGCCAGGCTGAGATCGACATCCGGTTCGCACCGCTGAAACGCATGGGCGACAGCATGCAATATTACAAATACATCCTGCGCAATGTCGCCAAACGGCACAACATAACGGTGACGTTCATGCCGAAACCGATCTTTGGGGACAACGGCAGCGGCATGCATACGCA
>Ga0137404_10002207_pt1 | contig 12811 bp, 9 predicted proteins | sample CZOMad2_1_16fung_FD_108285 | JGI IMG/M metagenome (GOLD analysis project Ga0137404, IMG submission 108285) | Vadose zone soil fungal communities from Angelo Coast Range Reserve, California, USA - CZOMad2_1_16fungal (Illumina Assembly) | ecosystem: Environmental > Terrestrial > Soil > Vadose zone...
GACCTTCGGCGGCGGACGTTACCATGATCCAGCTCCGCCGAATTTAACCGGCTACGCCAATGCCGTCTATTACGCGTCCCAGAGCGTGTCCGACGCGCGGGCGACCCGGAGCGACGATGGCGGCGTGACGTTTGGCCCGGCCTTCCCGATGTACACGATCAATCAATGCGAAGGGCTGCATGGCCACATCAAGGTGTCGCCGAAGGATGGCACAGTCTACGTGCCTAACGCGGCTTGCGGCGGCGCGCTGCCATTTCATGACGTCGACGCGAAGCAAGCGGTGATCGTTTCGGAAGATAACGGAATCACTTGGAATATCCGGACGATTCCCGACTCCACCACTCACGGCAACGGCAACGAACAGAACACGCGACTCCAGACTCGGGATCCGTCGGTAGCGATCGACGCCGATGGCACGGTTTATTTCGTCTATCAGGCTGAAGATCGCCTGACCGAGGTGATGGATCCGGCCGATAAAGCCGGCGACACTCATCCGAAGGTCGCAGTTTCTCACGACAAAGGTGTCACCTGGGGGCCAAGCATTGATGTCGGAGCGAACGTGATCAACGGCAATCCGATCAGGAACGCCACGTTCGTTGCCGCGACCGCTGGCAGCAGTGGTCGCGCGGCAGTTGCCTTTTTCGGCACCGAAACCGGCGGCAACAACTGGGCGTGTGGTTCAGGCGACGATTGTTCCGGCGACACAGGCCTGTTTCCGCGCGACCCGTTCGCGGGGGTTTGGTATCTTTACATCTCCACCACGTTTGACGGAGGCAAGACCTGGATTACGCAAAACGTTACCCCGGGCGATCCGATTCAGCGCGGCGGCATTTGCGGCGGCGGCACCTGCCGAAACCTGCTCGACTTCATGGACCTCCAGATCGACAAGGAAGGCCGCATTCTCGTCGCGGGTGAAGATGGTTGCATCGGACCCTGCGTGCAGGGTGGCGGGAACAGCTTTTCGGCAAAAGGTTTCGTCACCCGGCAATCCGGCGGCAAACGAATGTTAGCGGCGTTTGACTCGGCGGAACCGGCCCTGGCTGGTGCGCCCAACGTCACGGCGACGATCGATGCGGCGAAAACGCAAGTCTCATTAACCTGGCCGCCGCCGGATAACGGCGGATCGGACATCACCGGCTATAACGTCTATCGAATCGCGGGAGCCGGATCGCCGGTCCTGATTGGGACGGTTACTCAAACCAGTTTTAACGATACTTCGTTCGACCCGAACGCGACCAATAAGTACCGCGTGACCGCCGTGAACGCGGTGGGCGAAGGGCCGTACTGCGCCGAAGCAGTGCCGGTAGTGATTCCGGCGCCCGATCCATGCAAGTTGCCAGGTATCACGATCCTGACCGATCCGGCGGGCGACCTCATTACGCCGATCGGCGTAACGACTTATCCCGGCTATGATTTGCGCAGCTTGTCGGTTGCCGAACCTTTCAATTTGGCCGACAAGCTCGTTTTCACGATCAAAGTGGAGAGCCTGATGACGGTGCCGCCGGATGCGCGGTGGCCCGTCCAATTCCGCCTGGCTTCAGATCCCGCTAACCTCGGGCGCTGGGTCGACATGAGCACGGATGCCGCTGGGATGGTTACGTTCAACTATGGAACCTTTGTCGTGACAAACGGCGCTTACGGAAACCCGAATACGACGGTAGGCCAGGCTGACGCGGAAAGTAAATACAATGCCGACGGCACGATCACGATCGTTCTCTCGCGCAGCAAGACTGGCAATCCCGCCCCCGGCGGCATCATGCAGGGCTTCCTCATTCGGGTGCGGATTGGCAACACGATTACGCCTGATAACATGCCGAGTAGTTTGACGCCCGATGGCACCTACGTCATCAAGGGCAACGCGTTCTGCGCGCCGAATACGCCGCCGATCGCGCAGTTGGTCGCGACGCCCGATCACGGTAACCCCCCCTTGACGGTCGCGTTCGACGGCTCGACTTCCGTCGATCCCGATCCGAGCGATTCGATCGCGTCCTACACCTTCAGCTTTGGTGATGGTTCTCCGGATGTCACGCAAGCGAACCCGACGATCAGCCATACCTACAAACACGGCGGCGATTTCTTCGCCACCCTGACCGTCAAAGATTCGAAGGGATTGAACAGCGCGAACATCGCCAGCGTCCCGATCAAAGTCTCGGCCCAATTGCTTAATCTCTCCACTCGCCTGCGCGTGCAGCCGGGTGACAACGCGCTCATTGGCGGATTCATCATTCGCGGGAGCGAACAAAAGAAGATCATCCTGCGCGGCATCGGTCCCAGCCTCAACGTTCCGGGCAAACTCGCGGATCCGGTGATCCAGTTGTTTAATTCCAACGGCGTCAACATCGCGGGCAACGATGATTGGAAAACGGACCAGCAAAATGTCGAAGCCACCGGTCTCGCGCCGTCGAACGACCGCGAATCCGCGATCGTGATCACGCTCGATCCCGGTCTTTACACACTGGTCATGCGCGGCAAGAACAACAGCAGTGGCATCGGCGTGGTCGAAGCGTATGACATCGGTCTCGCCGCGAATGCGCGCCTGGCCAATGTCAGTTCGCGTGGCTTCATCGGCACGGGCGACAACGTCCTTATCGGCGGCTTCTTTGCCGGGCCGCAAACGGCCTCGTTCACCGGCGTTGTCCTCCGCGCCATCGGACCGTCGCTCACCCAGTTCGGTGTCCCGCAGGCGATGCCCGATCCGGTTCTCGAATTGCATAATGGCAACGGCGACATCATCGCAACGAACGACGATTGGCAATCCGATCAGAAATCGCAAATCCAGGCGACCGGTCTTGCGCCCAGCGATCCCCGCGAGTCGGCCATCCTGTTCCAGCACTTCGAACCAGGTCCCTACACGGCCATCGTCCGCGGCAAGAACAACGCCGTCGGTGTTGGCCTCGTCGAGATTTACGACGTGCAACAGTAGCGAGCCGAATTTCGCGCGGCGAAATTGGTGGAGGTAAGGGGATTCGAACCCCTGACCTTCTCATTGCGAACGAGACGCTCTACCAACTGAGCTATACCCCCAAACTCTTTCGACCGCTGGGACTTTTCAGGTGAACTCAACCGCATTGCGGCGGTGGGGGTCCACCCGTTTTGCCCCTGACACTCTTCGGAGAGTCCATTTCTGTCCACCCGAGTCAGGCCTAACGAATTCGGCTACGCAGCCTTTGCCGCGCGCCTCACCCGCCGTGAGCGAGCGAAAAGTATCACGGTCAGAAAAATTTTCATCAACTGAAAAGTCCATTCCTGTCCGACTCTGTCTCGACTGGTCAAGATCAGTCACAAGAAACGGATTTTCAGCAGCTTGTGGACAGTTGCAGATCGAAAAACTGGAGTCATATTGCGCGACTCGCGAGCGGAGCGGGATCAAATCCTGACGACGCTCTGGCGTGTAACTGATGCAATGAACGACGCGCAAACAACAGCGGTTCCGACTGGCGACTACGAAAAGGTTCTCAATTATCCAGGACTCTATCGCCACAGGCGCAGCGGCCGGTATTACGGCGTGAAGAAAGTGAATGGCAAGCGGCGCGAATGCTCGCTTCTACGTGCGATCGCAAAATTGCTGAGCGCCGTCTCAAGGATTGGGTCCGAACGCTGACAAGTGTCGATTATTCCCTCGAAAAGACGACGATGGCTCAACTCATCGCGAAATTGGTTGCAGCTCGTGCCGGCACGTCGGCGAAGACCCAAGCAACCGATCGCTGCATTATCAAACAGCTTGAACGAACCTGGATGGGAGGACTTCAGGTCCACTTCGGCGCGCCGCGTCACGCACCGGAGAAGCGAATACCCGAGGACCGGCGCTACGAAGCAAGACCAGCTCTCCTGCGCGTCGCGCGATCGCGGGATGGATCTCGTGTTGGGCCGCACGAGGCCGGTCAGGACCCTGTTGGCTTCAGGTATTGCTCAACGTCCCGCGCCGAAAAGCGACTTTGATCCGTAACTGAAGCAGTCAGAAGTCGGCGGCGTTCCAGACGCTCCATGGCTCGAACAGAAATGCCGAGTAATTCGGCGACCTGCCTGGAACTGTACGTCATTTGTAGAAAGCAGCCTTGTACTCCAGTGGAGCTGCCGTCTTTGGCATACAAAGGAGAATCTCCCGTTGGGCCGCCAACATCTTGTGGAGGCAGCCGAAAATTTCACTTGATCTTGTATGTCACCCGAGCATATCGTCCGGCACTGGCATGAAACAGGGCCAGCGTTCGGACCTGAAAAGCCGAGCCGAGATTGTTCGACATTTTAAGATTTGGAGTGCCGCTCAGTCTGTCTGTCCGCGAGGCCAGACGTCCTTGCTCGGCAAAGGCTTTTCAGAGACTGAGCGGCCTCCTTTTTTCGAGGCGTGTTCTTAAAAGAGAAGAGCCATTCGCAGCGGAAACTACGAATGGCCCGCTGATTCCAAGCGTTCGGAGCTCGCGCTTGGAAGCGCGCGCCGAAGAACGCTGATGAAATCGAAGCAATCTGATTTCAGCTGTCCAGAACGGCGGCGTCAAGAGAAGTTCCGCATCTCCGGAGAAAGAAGAATATGACCGCGCCCGTTCACAGCATACCGCCCAGTCCAACCGGACATCAACCCGGTCGCATCCAAACCCCGACCGTTACCTCGGGATCAAGACAATCGCTCCGCGACATGATCTTCGTCAGCCACGCTAATCCCGATGACAATGAGTTTGCGCAATGGCTTTCGCTTCAGCTCGCAAAATGCGGATATCCGGTGTGGTGCGATCTAACCAAGCTGCTTGGCGGCGAAACGTTTTGGGATGACATCGAGCAAGCCCTACGAACGAGGACGGTGAAGTTTCTCTACATTCTGTCCAAGACTTCGAACACCAAAGATGGACCACTGAGTGAGCTTCAGGTCGCGGTAAATGTGAAACGCGACGAAAAACTGCATGATTTCATTATTCCGTTGCTGATTGATGATCTCCCGCATCGCGAAATCAATATCCAGCTCGCGCGCCTTACGGCAGTGAATTTTCGGAAAGGGTGGGCGCAAGGTCTGAAAGACTTGCTCGAAAAGCTGGAATCGGAGGGTGTTTCAAAGCGGCCGGATTTCAGTCCTTCCGCCATTGCGGCTTGGTGGCGCGACCAACACGGCGCGGCATTGGGAGTCACTAAAGGGACTGAAGAACACGTCTCAAATTGGTTCCCCGTTCGCGAGCTCCCGAAAACCGTCTTCATGCACAAGGTTTCGGGATGGCCCAACAGCGAGAAGGAAGACTCCGTGCTGAACGTCGATTACTCTGCGATACGACATGATCGATACATTGTGACCTTCGCCGGGGCGATGGCATTTCAATCTGATTATGAGATCGAGAAAACCGTCGAGTATCGCACATCGGACCTTATGGCCGGTGTGATTGACAGGGCGCTCCTCGATCGGAGGCAAGCACGTAACCTAACGAGTTACCTACTTAAAGACGCATGGGAACGTGCGATGCGAGCAAAACAATTTCCAGAATATGAGCTATCAAACAGAACTAGATGTTTCTGGTTTCAGAAAAACGCGGTGCAGGACGATACTATCCATTTCAGCGGTGTGGATGGGCGAAGAACGACGCGGCAAGTTGTCGGATTTAAGAGCTTAAAAGCAACTAAAGACGGCCTGTTTCCAAAACGCTATTGGCACTACGGATTTCAAGCGAAGGTATCTCTCTACCCATTCGTTGGTTTCTGCCTTAAATCGCATGTCCTCTTTACGAACGACGGTTACACTTTGTGGGACGACAAGGACCGTCTTCATAAGGCGCGTCGCAACCAGTGCAGCATGTGGTGGAATCCAAAGTGGCGCGACCTGTTGCTTGCAACCATGAATCACTTGTCAGATGGCGCAAACACAATCCAGATCGAAGTAGCGCCGGAGCAAGTGATTGAAGTTGAAATCCATCCACTTCAATTCGTTGCACCGGTCACCTTCAACGATCATCCGCTTCCAGAAGAGACAGATGCGGTCACCACCGACGACACCGAAGACGATGACGAAGAAAGTGAGGACGTCTCGATATGAAATGGAGGTCTCCCTCATTGCTAAAACTCGATGAACCGTCACTCCTGTTTAAGCACCGGCAGGGCGTGGAGGATCCGCGAGACGGCTTAACGCTGTTTGGCCCACTAGATGAAGGAAAGCCCTATGGCATCCGAGCTGGCGTTGTCGGAACTTCTGACGGGCGGCGGCGCTTTCGGCACTGGGTCGAGAAAGTTCAAGCGTTCATCACAAACGATCCTGCGCGTGTAGCGCGGCCTGGATTCCCAGGCTTTGAAGCCGCGTTTCAAGTACCGTGGCACCCGGAGCCTGCTTTAGAACTCGATGTCGACCCTGCGGAGATTAATCGGCGCGTTCACATCGATGACCCGCATCAACGCGTGTATCAAACTGTCGATCTCTTCGCGAACGTCATCATCGAAGCGATTCGAACAGAGGACATAAAGCCAGACATATGGTTTGTCATCATTCCGGACGAAATCCACAAATGCTGCCGACCAAAATCCATCGTGCCACGCGCTGATCGTGTACAAGCTTCCGAGAAAATGAACGTGCGCTGGGCGCAACGTTCTGCATCCGAACCATTCCTAATAGCAGAGGAAGCGCAGGCGGCAGTTCCGTATCAATACGAAGTCAATTTCCACAACCAGCTTAAGGGGCGACTGCTGGAACACAACGCGCCAACTCAGATCATTCGCGAAAGCACCATCGCGCACCGCGAAATTCTCAACAGTGCTGGATACCCAACCCGCAGATTGGACCAAATGGAATCCGCGATTGCGTGGAATATCTGCAGCACGGCATTCTACAAATGCGGCGGACGTCCCTGGAAAATCAGCAGCATTCGCGATGGTGTGTGTTACGTGGGCTTGGTGTTCAAACAGGAAGTCAATAATAATGACCCGCGTTCTGCCTGCTGCGCTGCGCAAATGTTTCTAGATTCCGGTGATGGCGTTGTCTTCAAAGGAAACGTTGGACCCTGGTACTCCCCCGAACGAGGGGATTATCATCTAAGCGCGGATGCCGCGCGCGAGTTGGTGGAGCAAGCAATGAAGGCCTACCGCGCGAAACATGACGGCAAACCCCCACACGAACTCTTCATTCACGGAAAGGTCCGATTTGAGGAACGGGAATGGACTGGCTTCCGGGAGGCTGCCGGCAGAGCAACAAATGTAGTCGGCGTTCGGATTCGGTCCGACGGCGATTTGAAGCTGTTCCGAAAAGCAAATCAGCCTGCCTTACGCGGGTTGGCTTACGTGAGGGATCGGCACACGGCTTATTTGTGGACAAAAGGATTCACACCGCGGCTGCATACGTATCCGGGTCGCGAAGTACCGCTGCCATTGCTCGTGGATGTGTGCAAAGGAGACGCGGATATCAAAGTAGTTCTCAACGACTTAATGGCGCTGACAAAATTGAATTACAATGCGTGCATTTTCGCGGATGGCCAGCCCGTTACGTTGCGTTTTGCCGATGCTATCGGTGAAATCTTGACGAGCGGCCCGTTTACCCATGTGCCGCCGTTGCCTTTCAAGCTCTACATCTAACAACGATGAAACAGATAAAGGTGGTCATTGTTAACTTTGACGAAGTGGCGCGGTACGATGACGAACGTATTTGGCATCACGTCGTCCAAACGTGTCGGCTATCAAAAAAGCAACTAATCCCGAAATCCGTTCGTTTCAACGGATATCGAATTAGTCGACAAGAGAATGAGATAATGGCTCATCTTTACAACGGTGACCGCGAAGTGATGCAGTTTGGATTTGCACGGATGCCGGACTTCTCCAGAACGGCGTGGTGACATGGGTCGCGGGTCTCGATTCCGATCTGACGTCGAATGTCCGCTTCCGAGGCAGATCGAGGTCGTGTTTTGGATTGTTGGGATCGTTTGCGTCCCGCTCGGAATGTGGTGGATTACAAACGAAATTACCTCTCCAGCGACAATGTTCGGCCAGATGCTCGGGGTCACGGTGGATACTCAAAACCTCGTAGAATCCTTTAGACCCGTCATTTTGTTGTTCGGGTTAATCGTGGGATGGCGGGTTAGATGCGGACTGCGTCGTGTGATTGTTAATCGATTGAACAGGATCGTGTAACGCGTTCACGGCACGCGGGCACCCGAATCGGGACCAACAATTCTTCTTTACAGCAAAGCATTATACAGTTTATCCAGCGGCAACCCCAACGATCACGATCTGCCGCCAGGGCATCTTCGCTCCCAAACCAAACCGCGATTCGAGCGTGAACGACAGAATTATTAAGGATATCCGCAAGGCATCGCGAGTTGGATACACGTCAGCCGGCGACGTCGTTTCTCTTCTCTTAAAGTCGGGATGGTGCGAAGTTGGTGATTTGTGCGTAGCCTATGAGCTCCTGAAAGAAGGTGAGGAGTTAAACGCCACGGCGTTCTTTCAGCTTCCTTATCGGCTGGACATCTCTTCTGGAAAACGAGTTTCGCTGCAGTGGGAGCACGGAGCTCCCGTGCTTGCGTTCAGCGCACGAACTGTGGGGCACGCGCACGACAAGTCCTCTACGTCTGATCGACTGTCGAATCAGCTGTCCGACATCGACCGCATGGCTGATTACACGCAAGTACGAATCACGTTCAGTTTGTGGGGGCGACGCCGGCAATACTATCGGGCATACCTGACCGAAATCGCCAATACCAATGGGCATAGCCGTAAGCATATTGTGAAAGCGGAGCGCTCTTGGCACGTCGGTCGGCCTTTAACTGCTGAGACGTACGAGAGCGACCTTTGCAGCAGATTGTATCACGAGAGCGTTCGGATCATGATGCGAGTCGTAGAAGCTTATTCTACACTGGCCCGAGACCCGATCGTCGAGCCGCTCCCAGCGCTGCCCAATTTCTTCGTCATGGCCAAAAATGGCCGCTTGATCCTCCGACCGAAGCACGAGAATGACGAGCAGGAAGCGCGACCACGTAGCTGCGCGTCCGGCACAGTGAGGGGCTCTGACTTAGCCGAAGCCACGGTAAACCGCTCAAAGTTCTCGCAATACGAGCGTTTTTTGGTCGACGCTATCCGCCACATCGATTCCGGTAATCCGAATCTAGCTATAGTGCAGGCGGTAATGATTCTTGACTGGTTTGCGAATACAATTCTTGCCGAACGCCTCATTAAGCCGATCGAGCAGCAACTCAGTCGCGATCCATCTGTGGCAGAGTTCGTAGTGGGCAGAATTTGGGAAAGTAAAGGAAAGCGAAGTCAGATTCGGGTGCGCACTATCGACAAATTCAAAGAATATTTTTCACTCATCGGAATGATAGTCCCACCGAAGTTGATTGCTCAGCTCGCAACGGTGATTGCTCTGCGAAACGACATTGTGCACAAACGACAGGTAGAGAGTGTCTCAGAAGATCTCGCGCGAAACGCAATCGATACCGCTATAGACATAGTTCGACACTTGATGTTGCAAATGAAGATTGCGGTTGATATGGGTCAATTCGAATAGGGTCAGCATAGGGATACTTGTCCAGATGGCTTCTCGATCCAATGAGTGAGTTTTACTGTCACGCGTCCGCCGTTAAGAACGGAATGATTAAGCCGACACTGACGGCTGATCTCACGGGATCGCCACCTACAGGTAACTACGCGATCAATTCTGTCTTCAATAATCCCGAGTATGAAAAGTACCGCGGCTATACGATCAGCGGCGCACTCTCACGACCTCACTTCGCTATTCGACAGCTCGCGCAGCTACAGAATACCAGTACAAATCGTCTCCGACCTGCAATTCATCGAAGGGAAACAATTTCTTCGACCACATGTTGAACCAAACCCCATTGGTTAGGCCCAGTGCGCTATCTGGAAGGGAACCGCGACTAGTGATCAGTGCCATGGTCGTTTTTCCTGTCGGTTCGTGGCGTTAAGGTTTCCGTCTGCGATTGATCCGCCGCACTGAACGCAACAGGTCGAATCTATCTGTTCCGTACAGCTCTTCTAAAACGTCCTCCACGATCTTGAACGCACTACGCAGTCCAGGAGGTGTCAGGTTGGCGTGGCTGGCGACGTTACCGATCCATTTAACTGCTAAAAGTCTGGTTCGCTGTTTCTCGAACCGCGCGGGTAATCGTTGAATTCGGTCGTGCAAGGAAAGTCGGCGTCTTCTGCCTTTCTTGATCACGAATCGCGGGACTCGCAATTTTGTGAGAAGTGCTTCAATAGCTGAACGCACCAAATTACCCGAAGCGCTTTGGTCAGAGAAGGCCGGAGCATAGGCCCTGCGTAACAGTTCTTGAACCTCCTTCGGGACAGCTGGAGGCACATGAATCAGGGGAACGGCGGGGTAGAACCATTTCAACTTGAAGCGATGAGCTATCGGAGGTTTTTCGTCTTCGTCTACTTCGGTCACGAACGGGCCAACAAAATCCGTGAACTCTTGGCAGTCACGATTCGTACATTGGCAGCGCCCGAATAAAGTCCCGGCTACGGCGTCATGATCAACTAACCCATGATCAAAAGCCGTCTTGCTTGTGTTGGAAGGATACAATTTCGTGAGATCGGAACGATATACCGTCACGTGGCCACAGTGAGGACACGGAACCGAAAACGGCGCCAGCCGGTAGCGTTCAGTGTCAATCAAATCGAACGGAGTCACGGAACTAGGCTAGTAAAATTCTGCAGGACTCAAAATTATTTTTGTGACATGCTAGCCCAATCATGTCAGAGCGAGTCCGCGACTGTCGACACCTCGCGGCATCCCGAATGGGGATCGCTACGCCATCGCGCCAAACGCGAGGCCCAAGCCGTAGGTCACGACGGCTTCGATGACGCCAACCATTGTCATTTCTAATCCCGAAGCCCACCACGAACGAATCGTGATGAGCGATTTTACGGCGCCGACGGCGAAGTGGGCGACGATGCTGATGGCAAAGGAGGCGATCACTGCCCGCACACCGCTCATGAAGAAGAATGGAATGATTGGGATGAACGCGCCGACGGCGGTGGAAATCGCGGCGGAAACGGCGGACTTCCAGTGGTTCGGGAAACGATGCTCGGAAAGACCGAGCTCGTGTTGAGCCATGGCCTGGACCATTTGATCGGGCTGCTCCGCGAGGCGCTCAGCCATGCGTTGCGATTCTTCCGGATTGAATCCCTGCAGTTGATAGAAGAGCGACATCTCCTCGATCTCTTCCTCGGGGTTCTCTTCGACTTCGCGTTTCTCTCTCGCGATCTCGGCTTCGTAAACTTCTGCTTCGCTTTTCGCGGCGAGATACGCACCCGCGCCCATCGAGAGCGACGACGCCAACATTCCCGCGAGGCCCGAGATGAGAACGTAATGCTGTTGATTGTTCGTCGCGCCGGCCACGCCTGAAACGATTCCGAACACAGCGCCGAGGCCGTCGTTCACGCCGTAGATCGCGTCGGCGACCCAACTGCCGCCGCGGCCGTGCCAGCGTTCGCGTTTCAGGATCGTGTCGAGCGCGGCGCGCGGGCCCGCGGGTGCTGCGGGCGCCATCGCGTTCAAGACCCGTGCATGAGCTTTCTCCTCGAGCGCGGCTTCGTGTAAGAACTTCAGCGCGTCCGGATCGCCGGCTAACGCACGTTCGCTTTGGGCGCGGTAACGCGCTTCGTGCCGGTCTTCCGCTGCTTCCATTCGCCGAATCGCGATATTCAGTCCGGCGACGCGGTTCCACCACCGGCTGAGCCGTTGGCCTAACGAGTCCTTTAATTCCGGCGGCGGTTCGCCGAGCTCCGTGAGTTTCCGCGCCCAACGGGCCGCGTGCCGTTCCTCGGCCTCGGCCATTCGCAACAAGATGTCTTTACGCTTCTGGTCCTTCTCGCGCTCGGCCAGCTCGCGGTAAACCCGCGCGGTCTGGACTTCGGCCTTCCAATTCTCCTTCAGCGCCTCGATCGATTCCGGATCGCTCATGTTTCGTTCGCGGTTTCAAAACACGCCACTTCCGCTGGAACCAGTTTCGATTTTGTCTGCTGCACCGTGATGACCAATGCGACTGAGCCGATGATTAATCCAGCCGCAAAAACAGTCCGCGCGCTCAACGTTTCGCCCGCGAAGAGCGCACCGAGAATCACAGCCACGATCGGGTTCACATAGGCGTAGGTCGCGACCTTGGCCGGCGCGCAATGGCGGAGTAAAAAAATGTAAGCGGTATAGCCGACGAGTGCGCCGATGATAACAAGATACGCGAATGCCACGATCGACAGCGGGCTGATCCGGCTCGCGTCGAATCGGTGGTGCTCGCCCCCGAGAATTCCCCCGAGGGTGAGAAGCGCGCCGCCGCAAATCATTTGCTGGGCGGCGAGGAGAAGCGGCGGCGATACGTTCTTCGCTTTGCGCGAATAGATCGAGCCGGCTGACCAAACAAAGGAGGAGGCAAGCAGGATCAGCATGCCGATTCCCGGATGGCTGGTTTCATCGCGCGAAAAATGCAACGCTGGCGCGAGCAGGATCGCGACGCCGGCAAATCCGCCGGCGAGTCCAAGCCAGACGATCGGCGTCGGCCGCGGCGCGATGCCGCTCCACCACGCAAGAATCGCGATGTAAATCGGGACGGTGGCGACGATCACCGAGGCGAGCCCCGAGGAAACGTATTGCTCTGACAGCGTGACCCCGCCATTGCCGCCGAGCAAAAGACAGCCGCCGATGATCAGCGCTGTGCGCCAATTCGCGAACGATTCTTTCGGCGCGCCCTGCCAGCGCGCGATCCCGTACATGATGCCTCCCGCGACCAGAAAGCGCGCGCCGGCCATCAACAGTGGCGGGATTGTTTCAATCGCGAAGCGGATGGCGAGATAGGTCGATCCCCAAATGAGGTAGAGCGCCGCGAAGGCGGAGAAGATGAGA
>Ga0137404_10002209_pt1 | contig 12809 bp, 6 predicted proteins | sample CZOMad2_1_16fung_FD_108285 | JGI IMG/M metagenome (GOLD analysis project Ga0137404, IMG submission 108285) | Vadose zone soil fungal communities from Angelo Coast Range Reserve, California, USA - CZOMad2_1_16fungal (Illumina Assembly) | ecosystem: Environmental > Terrestrial > Soil > Vadose zone...
ATTGGCGGCGGCGATGATTTGTCTGGATCGGCGGTCCAGACGAAGGGCTTTGGCTGCTGGACCAACTTTTACTTAGGGAATTGTCAATGTCTTTACGAAGAACTCGGTAACATGCGTGATGAAGGGGTGAGACCGTTCGATACGCGGCAACTGCAGCCCCGCGGAAGTAGTGGTCCTCCCGCATTATGTGCCTGACCCGTCCTCCAGTTGAACTGGTCGGAGGCCGCGCGTCTATCTTCGCTCTGATCGTTCCCCGCCGATCAGCGTGTCGGTCAGGGCGACCCGCTCCTACCTAAAATTGATGATAGAGTCTTTGGTTTCTCAAGACGGTTGCCAGGATTTTGGTCAACAACTGAGGCTTTGTCCCACACTAGCTAATGGCGCGCCACGGTCGATGAAGGTGGGCACTACTCGTTCGCCGTGCCTCTATGATGCCGCAGCCCGGCACGCGCTCCAATCGGCAAGTCTGCGACGCCCCGCGATCTTGCACTACACGTCGTGCGCCGCCTGACTTCCCGATATCGCGGGGTGGTCCGGTTATCCTTCGATAGCGGCCATGCCGGTCAATCCCGGGATCGACGTGATGAAAGCCGTCATTCAAGGTAGCAATTCAGCACTGAACGGAGGTGAGCACCGGCGGCGTCGTCACTCAGGCGCATTGGGGGGCGCCTATTCTGCGCCGTCAGCTTGGTTGCTTTGCAAGCTCCAAGACCCCCTTCGCAAACGCGCCGGCGTAGCGAGCTAGTATCGCAACATCGACCGCCTCCGGCCAGCGGTCCGCCACGTTATGATAGAGTTCACTGCCACACACCAGGGTCACGAACCGCCCGCCACCTTGCTGGACGGCACGGGCCTCTCCGCGAGCCGCGGAATCGTGCCGCTCTTTCGCATTCACGGCCAGCCCTTCCTTCTCCATTGCTAGGACGGCCCACTGTTCAAGCTCATCGTCGGATGCGTGGATGAGATTGGGTTGTCCCGGTGCACCAATGTCAGAGCCAAAAAAAATCCACATGTGTGCGCGCTTCACAAGGTCTCCTCGGCGTTTGAGATACGCATCAATTCCTAGAAATCCGAGTTCGTGACCGCTCAAGGCAACGAAGAAGATGTCGCGCGCCGGCCTGCCAGCGGCTAGAATCCGAATCGTTTCCAGCCAACACGCAAGCCGGCTCCCCTGCTCGCTCGCGCATTGCCACCAACCACTGCGCGGTGCCATGACAACGAGCGGCGCCAGCGCCGGGTTGCTGCCTGCGATTTTTACGGCGACGTTGAAGGCTTGTGCGGCCGTCCGGCTTACGTGGGCAACGAGCGTCGCCTCGGTGCGCTGCTTGGCTTGCTCCTTCAGCCACTCGCTTTTGATGCTCGAGACTTGCACGGTGGGCGGGCCGGCTGGCTTCGAGAACGATCCGGCGTTGAGCAGGAAGAGTCCGGGCCGGCTACCACGCGTGAGCAGGACGACCGCCTTGTGGCGGCTCCGCCGCGCTTCCGCGACCGCAGCTTGCCCTATGAGAGGATCCATGAGCGTAACCGGCACGGTTTCTGCCAACCCGATCTCAGCATCGCTACCGAGAGGTCCGAGCCTACCGCGCACTCCTTCCTCGTCGGTGAAGGCGGCGTCGAATAGCGGCACTCCGTCGATGCGCCGATCCGCGATGCGCAAGTAACACGCTTGCGGATCAACCCGGTTGAGGGCGAAGGGCTCGAGCTCAGGCTCGGCGCCCAATTGCTGTACCCGTCTCGCTAGCCATTCTGCGGATGCGTTATCAACCGGCGTCCCGGTGCGGTGATTTCCCTGGGCGTCGAAGGCCGCAATTACGTCTGCGATCCGCTGTTCAACCGTGTCCGACGATGGCGTCCGATCTCTTGCAAACAGCAGATTCGGACCGCCGGCGGCGGCCGTGAGCGCCGCCACGATCGTACTGCCACCGGTCATCAAGAATGCTCTTCGTTGCATTTTGCGCCTCCATTGCGCTTCGATAATTCCACCGGCTCAAGCCGCATTAGGATGCGGCTGGTCTGATTTCGCGGCCGGCGCGCGGAATTCTTGCAGCTGTCCGGCGAGCCGATTGACTTCAAGCTCAAGACGCTCAGCGTTGGCTGAGCTAGTAAAATCCGAAATCCATTGTAGGTCGCTGCCTAATAATCAGGTAGTATTGTTGTTTGATGACCCCATAAGCTTTGCTCATGAGGGCTCCACCAATGGATTGGGACGCGCGGCGCCTTGGCCGTCACCTGAAACTTCGGGATCTGAATGTCCTGATGACCGTAGCGCGGTGCGGTACTATGGGAAAAGCTGCCGCGCAGCTCTCGGTGTCGCAACCGGCCATATCTAAGGCGATCGGTGACATGGAGCACACGCTCGGCGTGCGCCTACTTGATCGCAGCCCGCAAGGTGTTAAGCCGACGATCTACGCCAGCGCCCTACTCGACCATGGTGTAATCGCGTTCGATGAGCTGCAGCAGGCCATTAGAAAAATCCAGCACCTTGCCGATCCGACGGTAGGGGACGTTCGGATTGGGTGCTCGGTGGTCCTTGCCGAGGGATTTGTTGCGACCGTCATCAATCGGTTCTCCCAGCGATATCCGCGCGTGACTTTTCACCTATCGGCTGAGGAGTCGGGCTTGACCTATCGCGCTCTTGAGGAGCGCAAGGTAGATTTAGCGATCCTGCTCATCTTCGAACCGGTTGCTAAAGCGCATCTGACGACAGAAATTCTTTACGACGAGCCTCATGTCATCGCCGCTGGCGCCACCAATCCCTGGAGTAGACGGCGGGGAATTCGGCTCGCCGACTTGATCAACGAGCCGTGGGTCTTGCCCCCGGCCGACAGCCTGACCGGATCGATCGTCCGCGAAGCTTTTCGCGCCGCCCGGCTTGGGGTTCCCGATGCAACAATCATCACCTCCTCCACCCCCGCTCGCTACACTTTCGTCGCGAGCGGACGATTTCTTTCGATCCTCCCGGCTTCCGTGTTGGCATTTGCGAGCAAGAAGCCGGCGCCAAGAGCCTTGCCGATCGAGTTGGCAACTGCCCGAAGGCCGATCGGAATCATTACGTTGAAGAATCGTGCACTCAGCCCGGTAGCGCAGCGTTTCATCGACTGTGCTCGTGACCTTGGTAAGCCGCAAACTAGGTTTGCCACTTGAGTGCTACCGTCTGCTCGAGTCATTCGCGTCGGTTTGGCCATGTCCACGACATGCCCGCTTCACCTCCGATCGCTACGATTCACGCGCGCTTGCTGGTAATGAAGATAGCCGACTCCTCGGCCTGATCAACTCACCGACGACGACGAACATGGTGCGGGTCGCGGGAATGACACGCGGCGGCCCCCGCGACAATTCGGCGGGCCGCTGCATGTAATCGAGTGGGCGGCAATCATCAACCTGACTGCGGGCCGCAATCGCCGTGCACTCTCGCTTGTCGCCTTCCTGTGCCCGTGGCGACCTGATCGTCGAACCGCAGCGCAGGAACGAGCAATCGCGCGGCACATAGCGTGCTCTAGCGTGGAGTGGCGCGCCACGGCCGATGAAGATGGGCAATACTCGTTCGCTGTGCCCCCAATGATGCCGCGGCCTGGTGTGCGATTTGGTCATCTACGCTGCGAATGCCCGCCATTTTGTACTACTGGTTGCGGGGTGTATTCTTCCGATGCTGACTCCATGGCCCGACGACAGGCGTGACCGAGGAAGTGCGCCAATGGCTGATGCGGAGCGGGTGTTAATCGTCGGCGGGGGAATCGCCGGGCTCACCCTGGCCGCAGCCCTTCACCGGCGAGGCTTCAAGACCGAGTTCATTGAGCGCAACCCGACTTGGCAATGCCGTGGGGGCCGGCTTTCTGGTTCAGGCCAATGGCATGCAGATGCTGCACGCACTCGACCTCGGCCCGGCTATAGAACAGGCCGGCGCGAATGCCGCCGAGCATCCGCAACGCCGCGTTGCGCGAACGAGGAGATCAGACGATGCAATCTCGCTTCGGACCGCTGATTCCGGCACCACGGTCAGGATCGGAGCTCGAGACGTGAACAGAGCCCGCAACGTTCAATAGAAGATGCGCGCGGTACCGCCGCGTTGCCGGACGACGCCGCGCGCGAAGGGTGGACAAGGCGGCATGCGGCGGGCGACGCGCTTCCGCTGCGGCGATATCGTACAAAATCGTACAGTGGCGCGCCGGATGGGATGCGAGCCGCTGTCGCGGTGGCCGGGTCACGACTCTTGCGGTCGATCGCCCGTGCGAGCGGCGATAGCAGCTCGTTCCGCTCGAACCGAGCGGTTTGTCGTGCGGCGGCGCAGTAGGCTACTGCGTGGGCTGGTGGTCAGAGGCCCGACGAACAGGGCACGAGATGCCGACGATCTCGCGCGCCGCCCGTGCGCCGTGGGCGATTTGCCGACCAGCCGGTCAATGGGAGCCGTCGATCGGCGACTTAGCCTCGCGCCGCCATCCTTCGGCTGGTCCCGACAGCATCGCGCGGAAAGCCTTGATCTCGACGCCGACGAAATCGAGGAAGGCGCGCACGCGCGGTGTGCGCTGCATGTCACGATGAGCCAGCAGATAATAGCTCGTCACCAACTCCGGGATGTTGTCGAAGAGCCGCACCAGATCGCTCTCGCCATCGCCATGGAAGGTCGGCATCGGCGAGAGCCCGGCCCCCGACTTCACCGCCAGAACGACGCCGGGCCAGTTGTCGCAGCGCGCCGCAATCGTCGCGTGCGGTGCCATCGATCGCAGCCAGCGGGCCGCCGCAAAGTGGGCGATCGGGCCGTCGAATGCGACCACGAGATGGCGCTCGATATCCTCCAGGCGCTCGAGCCGGCCGTAGCGCTCGCAATAGGAGCTGCTCGCGTAGACCGCCCATGGCGTCTCGGCGATCTTGCGCCCGATGAGCGCCTCGTCCTCGGGCTCGCCGGCGCGAATTGCAATATCGGCCTCGCCTTTCGCCAGATCGAGAAACTGATCGCTTAACACCAGCTCGACCCGAAGGCCCGGATAGCATGCCTGAAACATGTCGATCAGCGCCGTTCGCCGGAGGCGATCCGCCACCGTCGTCGGGCAGGTGACGCGAACGACCCCGGCAAGCTCCCGGCCGCACGATGCTACACGCCGCTCGAGCGCCGTCACCGCTGCCTCGACATTCGCCGCAAAGGGCTCGAGCTCCGCGCCGAGTTCTGTCAGCCGATAGCTGCCCAGGTGGCGCTCGATCAGGCGCTGCCCGAGGCGCGCCTCGAGCTCGGCGAGACGCCGTTGGACCGTCGACTGATTGACGCCGAGCGCCTTCGCAGCCGCGAGCATGCTGCCTTGGCGGGCAAATGCCAGGAAATGCCTGAGGTCGTTCCAGTCGAGCACGGCGCGATTATACAACTTTGCCGGACCGTCCCGCAATCTTGCGGCTGCCAAGAGGCGACGGACCGGGTTATCGGTTGGGCTCGTCCAACAAGGATCGCGGAAACCGAGGAGGTCGGATGGCCAGCCAAACGAATGCGTCGACGAGGGACGCAGTGCCAGTCTCCGCCGTCCCTGCAATCTCGATCGGCGCCATGCGCCGGCGGGTCGTCCTCGCCGCCACCATCGGCAATACGTTGGAATGGTACGATTTTCTGATCTATGGATTCCTCTTGATCACCATCGGAAAATTGTTCTTTCCCGCCGCAAGCGAACTCGGCTCGCTGCTGTTCTCGGTCGCGACCTTCGGGGTCGGCTTCGTCATGCGGCCGATCGGCGCCGTGGTGCTCGGCGTCTACGCCGACCGCGCTGGGCGCAGGGCAGCCCTGACGCTCATGATCTTCATCATGGCGTCGGGCACCGGACTGATCGCAGTCGCACCGACCTACGCGTCGATCGGAATCGCGGCGCCGCTGCTCATCGTGATCGCGCGCCTGCTGCAGGGTTTCTCCTGTGGCGGGGAGCTCGGCGGAGCGACCGCGATTCTCGCCGAGACTGCGCCCGAGGGGCGCCGGGGCCTCTACGCGAGCTGGCAGGCGGCGAGCCAGGCGGCCGGCCTGCTGCTCGGCGCCCTGGTCACCATGCTGGTTTCGCTGTCGATGACGCCGGCCGAGCTCGAGGCGGGCGGCTGGCGCTGGCCATTCTGGATCGGCCTCGTGATCGCGCCGGTCGGCATCTATCTGCGATCCAGGCTCGAAGAGCCGGAAGTGTTCCTGAAGGCGCGCAGGCGGGCTCCGGTGCCGTTGTTTCGGCAGGCGCTGTACGAGCAGCGTCGTGCGCTGGTCACGGGCATCGGCGTCGCGGTGCTGTTCGTCGCCTGCGCCTACGTTCTGTTCGTCTACATGCCCACGTTTGCGGTCCGGCAGCTCGGATTGCCGTTCTCGCACGCTCTGATCGCGACCACCGTGTCGGCGGGCGTGGTCACTGTGTCGAGCCCGATTTTCGGCGCGCTCTCCGACCGCTGTGGCCGCAAGCCGCTGCTCCTTGCCGGTGCGCTGGTATTCGCGTTGCTGACGCATCCGGCATTCGTCGCGATCAGCACAGAGCCGAGCGCAGGCAAGCTCGCCGTCGTCCAGTCAGGCTTCGCCCTGGCCATGGCGATGTATGCCGGGCCAGCTATCTCGGTTTTTGCCGAGCTCTATCCGACGCAGCTGCGCTCGACCGCGGTGTCGCTCGTCTACAATATGACGGTCGCGCTGGTCGGAGGATTCGCTCCCCTGACCGTGACTTGGCTGATCGTCCTCACCGGCAATCCGCTCGCGCCCGCCTTCTACGTAGTTGCGGCCGCCGTGGTCAGTGCCGCAGCTCTGCTCGGCCTGCGCGATCGTTTCCGTGAGCCGTTGGGCTGAGATATCGAGGAGAGAACGATGGCCGGACCCTACGACGTCATTGTGGTCGGCGCGCGCTGCGCCGGCGCGCCGACCGCCATGCTGCTGGCGCGCAGGGGCTGCCGGGTCCTGTTGGTGGATCGCTCGAGATTCCCGAGCAACATCGCCCATGGCCATTTCATTCATCGGCACGGGCCGCGGCGGCTGAACGACTGGGGTCTGCTCGAGGCGTTGATTGCCACCGGCTGCCCGCCGGTGACGACGATCACTCTCGACGACGGCGATTTCCCGCTCACCGGTCATGACCTGATGGCCGCCGGGGTCGCTGCTGGCTACGGGCCGCGTCGCGGCGTGCTCGACAAGCTCCTCATCGACGCCGCCGTCGCGGCCGGCGCCGAGATGCGCGAGGGGTTTGCCGTCGAGGACTATGTCGTCGATGGCGATCGGGTGACCGGCATTCGTGGCCGCGATCATGCGGGCTCCCTGGTGACGGAGCGTGCCACCATCACGATAGGCGCCGACGGTCGCGACTCCCGCCTCGCCCGCACCGTCCAGGCAGCGGATCATGAGTTCGTCCCGACCGTCGCCTGCTGGTATTTCTCCTATTGGGCCGATGCGGCCGTGCCCGGGCTCGAGCTCTACGTGCGCGGCGAGCGCGCGATCTTCACGCACCCGACCAACGATGGCCTGTCCGCCATTTTCGTTGGATGGCCGATCGCCAATCATTCTGTCGTCCGGGCGGACATCGAGGGCGAGTTCATGACGGCCGTCGACTGCGTGCCGGAGCTCGCCGGGCGGCTACGCGCCGGCCGGCGTGCCGAGCGCTTCTACGGCGCCGCCAACCTGCCGAATGTCCTGCGCAAGCCTTTTGGGCCGGGCTGGGCTTTGGTCGGCGATGCAGGCTGCCACAAGGACCCGTATCTGGCTCTGGGCATCTGCGACGCGTTGCGCGACGCCGACCTGCTTGCCGAGGCGATCGACGCAGGGCTGTCGGGCCGGCAGCCACTCGATGCCGCGATGGAGAGCTACGAGCAGCGGCGCAACGCGGCGACGATGGCGGACTTCCGGCTCAACCTCGATCTGGCGCAGTTCAAGCCACCCGATGCCGCCCGGCGCCGGCTGCGCCAGGTGTTGCGCGGAAACCAGGAGGCGACCAGGCGGTTCCTCATGGCGCGCGAGGACATGATCCCGCCGGAGACGTTCTTCAATCCAAGAAACCTGCGGTCGCTTTTGCGGGAGCTCGGCGCCGTGGCGCGATGAGGATGCTACGGAAGCGGCTCGTCGATGAAATCAGCGCCGGACCGGCCGCAGCGTGCGCTCGCGATCAAAGACAAGCACGCCTTCAAGACCGCGCTATTGCGCGCATCGCCCCGCCCCATCGCCCTGAGAAAACCAAGGCTATCACTGCGGGATTTTGCCCGGAACAACTGTCAATCTCAATCAACCGATTTTCGTTCCACGTGACACGACGGACACAGGGGTCCGGAGCGCCCAACGCGCGGAGACCCTCGGAAAGCCATAATAGACGGAGCGGGTAAGAGGCACCAAGAATGGTCCTTCAACGATAAGATTTATCGCGCTTTTTACTGCTCTGATGGACGCCGGTCACGCGGATCATCCGTGCTACTCGAGCGAAGCACGCTTTTGCGCATTGTTGTGGGATTGAGATTTATCCCACGGGCAAGTGCAGGTTCCGCAAGGCCCATTTCAGGCCCATGGATCACGCTTGCCGCTCGTCCGGATTACTGGGACAACTCAATGTATCGGCTGACGCGATCGCGCAGCGCCATCAGCGCCTTACCACAGATGTGTTCGCGCTCGGCCGCATCCCGCGGGATCACGGCCGGAAGACACAGCTCTTCCCAGATGTCAGTCAGCGCATCCCGCCTAGAGCTCCCTCCGGGCTCCACAGTGGCGAAGGTAACGACCGTCGATCCGAATCGTTTTGCCAGTTGGCTGGCCAATGACACCCGCACTCCCATGATTGCGTCCTCAACTCGTGCGTCATCGCTTCGCCAATTGACCCCGTCAGCAATACCGACGACTCTGAATGCTTCGTCGTCAATGCTCGTCAGCACATGGACTGACGCCGCCGGAACTACCGCGCGCACAAAGTCCCGCATGTGTCTGGTCGCGACCGACACGCGTGATTCTGGGCCGAAGCCGCCATAGATTTCGAAACGCAAGTGTGCGAGCGCCTGACCCGATTGCGGCATATCCAATGAGTTGGCCGCGCGCCCATCGAAAGCGACGACAGTAGCTATGCCGGAAGCCGCAATATTAGCCTCACGCCAAGGCAGTAGCCCATCTTCAACTTCCATGTAGGGCGGAGCCTCGATCCAGCCATCGCCGGGCGACATGCCATCAAAGTGCCTCCACATCGGTGCGGGAGGCACGACTGAGCTCATTGGCGAAGCGGCGCAAGCAAGCAGCCATGCACAGTGGTCAAGGAGGAAATCTCGCAGAAGTTGGTCGTGGTAGGGGGCTCGTCCTTCCAACCGGTCGCGAGTCACAGCTAACGGCAGCGTGGCGCGGCCGTCAAATACCATTACGTCTGCACATTCAAAGGTGCACGGTCCGCCAGTCGAAAATCTCCGCATGAACATCGTTTCGTGTGCGTCCTCGACGAGCAGACCGTTACACCACAGCCTTTGGTGCGCGCCCTTCGTTGCCGGACGCCAGAACACACGCTCGAGTCCTTCGAAGGATAGTTGGTGCCACTCGCGGCTCGTAAGATCTTCGTCCGACACGGAGACCGCAGGCGTCAGTGCATTGCCATCAACGGCGCGCACAACTCGTGGGGATTGGAGCGCGAACCAGTCCCATTGAGAGTGCGCGTCCTTTCTTGTCAGAGCGCTGTACACGCTCGGTGGCACCGGGATCCGGATTGACGTGCCGATCGGCGCGGGCACTCGCAGCAGCTCAATGGGTGCGTCCGACAGACGGGCAACAAACTTCGTGCCCATACCGTCGAGTTCGGTCACATGGCGCGACGTCACGTGCACTTCACTGCCCAGGAGATAAGCTGCGAGCGTTCCGATCCCGAAGCGGCCGGAGCGGAGCATCTGAGCCTGTCTTTGGGCAGGAAAGCGCTGAAGCCAATCGGCGTCTTGGCGTAGAGACGCGCCGACCCGAAGGAAGTAGTCTCTGATCGTTTCCGGCGTCATGCCAACGCCGCTGTCGACGATCTCAAGGCACCCGTGGCTCTCAGTATCACCCGGAGACATTAAGTTTATGAGCACGTCGCAATGCCATTCTCCTAGTCTAGATTCGGTAGCCTCTTCTTCCGTTGCAGGCCAATGCGCGCGTTCGCGCACGGCATCGAGCGCGTTCTGCAGCAACTCGCGCACGCCAACCTCAGGTTTGTCGCCGTACAAGGGTGAGGTCAGCAGTCGAATCAGTTCGCTTGAAGCAGTTCGCAATCGCGCTAGTTGCGGTACGAAAGGAAGCGATTTGTCGAAGCGCGCTCGCGCAGGATCCGCAAGTGGTGTGGACGCCGTACGAAGTTTCAACCCAAAACGGCCGTCTCCATACACATGGCCAAGGACAGCCCAACACTCGTCAAGCCGTGACTGAAGCGCGCGTGTCCAGGCGAGGATTTCTTGATAAGCAAATGCAGACTCCGGATGGGCATCGACGTGAAGCACCCGGGCATCGGTCAGCCGATCATGCCTCAGTTCGGTTAGAGAGCGAAGCGTCGATTCGTCGCCAGCGTCTGCAGCGAGTTCCGCCGGCTTTGGACGAAGTACCTCGCCCGACGCCGAGGCGAAGCGATCGAGGTGCATCGCGCAGCGCAGGCCGGCGGCAAGCAGTGCGGGCTTAGCGCCTTCGACCTCACGTGGAATGGACCTGTTCCCTGAAAACGCAACGAGGAGCTCGCGCAGCGCCTCTTCGTCCGCGCGCGCAAGAAGTGGCACAAGCGCACCCAGGCGGCCCGGTAGTCGCTCGGAGAGCACAAGCGGAAGCTTGAATGCGCGGGGCGGGACTGACGCCGCCTCATGAGCGAGCCGGCCTTGATACTCCAATACAAACCGACGCAACATAGGTAATGCCAAGGTATTGACCGTCACAGCCTCTTCCAGAGCCAAGTCCAGCAGCGCGCTCCGCTCGAATTCAGCGATGCCGCTATACTCGTAGCGGCTGCGCTGCACGAAGTTCTGCCACAACCGTTGAACTGGCAGGTCCTCCGTGAGCACAATCGGCGGCAAAGCCGAGCGACAAAGCAATTCCTGCAGCGCCGCGAGAGGCATGTACAGCACGCGCTCGCGCATTACCACCGCGACAATGAGCGCGAAGATGTCTTGCTCTGACAACTGCGACCGCGATACCTCGTCCAGAGCCCACTCCGTCAAGTTGAGCAGGCGCCCAACATGGCTCGATCCATGAGCACGGCCTCTGGTCATCAGGACCTGTGTATCCGGGTCTGACCCTTTCAACGCTGCCGGCAACAAAGACAAGAACGCGGAAGCAGTGCGTGCCTCTCGTCCACAGAGGCGGTCGAGGAACGCTGGCGGTAGATCAATCGCTTCGCGTTCGCTGGCGGCCAACAATTCCGCGATACGCGCGTCCAGCACTTCACCCCTCAGCCCCGCAATAGATGCGCCGTGAAGGCGTGCAATCTCCGTCGGTAGTCCTTCCTGAACGACGAGGAACAACGGTACAACCTTTGCTCCCGCCTGGCTCGCCATGCCAATCTCTTGGTTTACGTAGCGCGACTTTAAAGATGCTTCGCTAACTAGGACGAAAACGACGTCTGCGTCTGCCAAGTTTGTCTTTATGGATGTGTACCACTCGTTGGAAAGCTGAAGAGAGCGACGGTCGAGAAAGACCGAGGCTCCGGCCTTTTCGCAGGCGTCTGCCACCGCTTGTGCGATTGGAGCGTCCGCAGATGAGTAGCTGATGAACGCTCGCCGTAACATCGCCATGCCAGCCTTCGCCTGAGGATCTCTGCCAGGGTTTGTTTGTCGATGCGACGAAATAACCTAACCCAAACTAGGGTTGCGACAAAATCGAGGGTGAGGTTCATCCGGCCCTCACCGTTTCGAGAGGCAGGGCTGCTGGTGCGCGAGAAGCTCGGTTTGGCAAAGCGGCGGGAAGGTCGCTTTGGAAGGCCTCCACACTAGTGTTGGGGGCCATCGCGTCCCAACCCTCACGGTGCCCAGTCTTGTTCTGGAGTGGTGATAAAATGGCGCGCCCGAAGAGATTCGAACTCCTGACCCCTAGATTCGTAGTCTAGTGCTCTATCCAGCTGAGCTACGGGCGCGTGTTTCGCTGGCATTCGAGGAGCGCAAGGCCCGCCGATGCCGCATGCATTCGACAAACATGTGAGAGGTCGCGAAAGCGCGCCATAGCTACCGGCTCCGGCCGGGCTTGGCAAGGTCCGGAAGGTGGCATCCGGCCCCTTCGTCATTCCGGGGCGCGCGTGAGCGCGAACCCGGAATCTCGTGCAAATTCCTCTGGATTCCGGGTTCATCGCTTCGCGATGCCCCGGAATGACGACGAAAACGGCGGCGCTGGTGATGCCTTTATGCCCGCGCGCGTTCGTTGCGCACGCTCACGAGTTCCACCGGCCGGTCCGGTATGGTGATGCGGAAGGTCGCGCCGATGGTGCCTTCCACCAGATGGATGGCGCCGCCATGGGCGCGAACCAGTTCGGCGGCGATCGCGAGCCCCAGCCCGCTGCCGCCGGGGCGGCCCGAGGTCTGGAATGCCTCGAACAGATGCTCGCGGGCCTTGGCGGGCACGCCGGGGCCGGTATCGGAGACCTCGATGATGGCGACCGAGCCTTCGCGGCGGCCGGTAATGCGAATCTGCAACGCCGCCGCGTCGCTGTGGGGCCGGCCTTCGAGCGCCTGCGCGGCGTTGCGCACCAGATTGAGCAGCACCCGAAACAGCTGATCGGGATCGGCGTCGATCGAAAGCCCGCGTTCGATCGCACTGATCCAGGCGATCGATGCATCCGAGGCAAGGCCCGCGGATTCCCGGACCTCGACCACCACCGGCTCGATCAGGATCAGCCGGCGGTCGGGCGCGGCCTCCTGCGCAC
>Ga0137404_10002216_pt1 | contig 12781 bp, 15 predicted proteins | sample CZOMad2_1_16fung_FD_108285 | JGI IMG/M metagenome (GOLD analysis project Ga0137404, IMG submission 108285) | Vadose zone soil fungal communities from Angelo Coast Range Reserve, California, USA - CZOMad2_1_16fungal (Illumina Assembly) | ecosystem: Environmental > Terrestrial > Soil > Vadose...
CCCGCGAGATCGGCAGGGCCGAGCGGATGCCGTACCGTCGGGCCGCGTAGCTCGCCGCCGTCACGACGCCTCGGCCGTGGCCCTCCTTGGGATCGGCTCCGACAACGAGCGGCCGACCTCGTAGCGCAGGATCCCGCTGCGCCTCGACGGCGGCGTAGAAGGCGTCCATGTCCACGTGCGCGACGATCCTCACCGAGCCTCCCGTGGGCGTCAGATTGCGCAGGGTCGACGGCTAGCTGAGGATAACGGCTTCCGGCGGGATGAGACGACTCCGATGGCAACGGAGCTTTCCAGGTCCGGACGGCGATAATGCATTGGGATCAGAACGCGCGGCCGCGCATTGCACGGGACGCGCACGCTATCCCCGGAGTGCGGCGCGGCTGGCCTTGAAGGTCTTGAAGGCAGCCGGGCTACCCCTACACTTTTCGCCACATCGCCTCCGTCACACCTTCGCGAGCCTGCTTCTCCAGCAGGGCGAGTCTCCCGCGTATGTGCAGCGACAACTCGGCCACGCGTCGATCCAGTTGACTGTGGACACGTACGGCAAGTGGCTCCCTATGGGCAACAAGGCGGCGGTTCATCGACTCGATGATGGAAGTGGTAGCAAAGTGGTAGCGCAAAGCAAATCAGGCACCCCGGGTGACCCCGAGATGCCTGATTCGATTGGTGGGCCGTCAAGGACTCGAACCTTGGACCCGCTGATTAAGAGTCACTTCGCGCAGGGCAGCAACGCGCAGCATCGAGCAGAATCGGCAGTCATTACGCGGCGAGAGCGACCTTCCGCGGTCTCCTTTCTGCGCGTTGCTTGATCTAACTTTTGCCCCAGTTTTTGACCCGCCAGCGATTCTCGGAGTCGTCCGGTCGCGCACGGACCAGAAGTCCATCTTACGATGCTCGCGGCGTCAGCAGGTCGCCGAGGCCAATCCGACGAAGAAGCTCAGCGCGAACACGATCCGAAACGGCATTGACGACCTCCGCGCCATCTTGTGTCGGGTCCACGTGCACCCTGAAAGGTCGCTCGCCAAAGGGGGTATCAACCACCTTGACGATGGCATCGGCGACCGCAGAGACGTCCGCATCGGCCGGCACGATGGAGGCGAAGCCTTTGAGAACCTCGTCAGCGAAACCCGCGTAGGGACCCGCTTCGTACTCAGCGGCTCGTGCCTTGTCGGCGGGCGACCCAGCGTGGGCGAAATGATTCGTGCCACCGGTGAAGGCACCTGGAACGATGATCGAGGTTTCAATACCCCAACGTGTCAACTCACGCGCGTAGACCACCGCCAAGGCATCCATCCCGGCCTTCGCCGCGAAATACGGTGCCAGATAAGGTGGAGTTCCACCCGCCGAGCTGCTGCTCGACACCCAGATCACGAGACCTCTCCTCTGCTTGCGCAAGTGAGGCAGGGCTGCGCGGTTCACGCGCTGGGTGCTGAGCACATTGATGTCGTAGAGCTGGGCGAACTGTTCCGGAGTAAAGGCTTCCGCCGGCCCGAACACCATATGGCCCGCGTTGTGGATCACCACGTCGAGGCGACCGTGCGCGGTAACTATCTTTTGGATCGCGGCGTCGGCGGAGGCCTGCGAGGCGACGTCTAGCTCGATGGTGCGGAGATCGACGCCGCGCTCGGCGGCATACTTCTGCGCCTCGGCGACCTGCGGCGCGTTGCGGCCGGTCGTCCCGCGCATGCTGGCATAAACGGTGTGACCCGCCTGAGCCAACGCGCGGGCGGCCAGCGCGCCGAAGCCACTCGATGCGCCGGTGATGACGATAACACTCTTCATGGATCGTCCTCCTTGCCCCTAGGCTCACGCAAAGCCGCCATTGGCCCGGAGCACTTGCGCGTTCACCCAGCCGCCCGCGGGGCCAGCCAAGAACGAGACCATGTCGGCAATGTCTTCCGGCCGCCCGAGGCGCTCGAGCGGGGGAAGCCTGCGGAGCTGCTCGATCTGTGCCGCAGTCTTGCCCTTTAGAAACAACTCCGTCGCCACCGGGCCGGGCGCCACCGCGTTGACGGTGATCTCGCGGCCGCGCAGCTCGTTGGCGAGCACTTGAACCAGGCCCTCCACGCCGGCCTTCGAGGCGATGTAAGGGCCGTAGCCGGGAAATGACTTGGCGATGACGCTGCTCGAGAACATGATGATGCGGCCGCCCTTGGCCGCATGCTTGGCCGCCTGCCCCATGACGATGAAGCTTCCTCGGAGATTCGTGGCGATCACCCGGTCGAAGGCTTCAAGACTGCCCTCGGCGATCGGCCCTATCGGCATGATGCCGGCGCAGTTAACCACCACGTCGATCCGGCCGAACGCACCGAGCGTTTCCTGGAACAGGCGCTCGACGGCAGCCGCGTCGGCCACGTCCGCCTTAACGGCGAAGGCGTGTCCGTCGGCCGCCTTGATCTCGGCCACGGCCGTTTCGGCCGTTTCGGCATTGCCGGCGTAGTTCAGGACGACCCAAAAGCCGTCGCGAGCCAGACGCAGGGCCACCGCCCGTCCGATACCGCCCGAAGCACCAGTGACAAGGGCAACCTTTACTTGCGTGTCAGTCATCGATCTGTCCTTTCTCCTCACCGGTGGACCATCCCCGACGAGGACCTGTTCGTTACGCTTCATAAGATGGATTGCGCCGATCATCCGGCTCATGCATTGTTAAAATATGAGCCATGCGTCAGGTGCATTTACGCGACGTCGACCTGAACCTCTTGCACGCGCTCCATGCGCTGCTGACAGAACGCCACGTCACCCGCGCCGCGAAGCGCTGTTTCTTGAGTCAATCCGCCATGAGCCGAGCGCTGGAGCGGCTACGTCACATGCTAGGAGATCTCCTCCTCGTTCGCAGTGGGCGTGCCTACGAGCGCACGGTGCGGGGCGAACGCGTGCTGCGGGAGCTGGAATCGCTGATGCCTCGGCTCGAGGCTATGGTGCGAGGAGAAGAATTCGATCCTGCCCGAAGCCAAGAACGTTTTCGAGTCGCCATGACCGACCACGCCGCGATGGTGCTCACGCCGCTGCTCATGGCGCATATACGGACGGCCGCCGCCAACGTAAACGTCGACGTATCCGCCTGGAATGATCGGGTCTACGAAGACCTCGCCGCGGGCCGAATCGATACGGCTCTCAGCGCAGAAGTTCCGCCCTCCGCCTTAGAGACCGAAGTGCTCTATGAGGAAGACTTCGTTTGTCTGGTCGGCCGAGCTCAACAGATCCGCACCCGACGTTTCACGCTGAAAGAATATCTCGACCTTCCTCACGCCGTCGTCGAGACCTGGGAAGGTCAACAGACGCCGGTCGACAGACCTTTGGCGGAACGCGGCTTGAGAAGACGTGCTGTGCTCCGCCTCCCGTTCTTCGTACCGACAATCTTCATGGTCGCCCGCAGCGACCTGGTCCTCACAGTACCCCGCAGACTCGGAAAGATCGCTGCGGCGACTGCAGACGTGCGGGTCGTGGAGCCGCCACCCGAGATCAAAGGTTTCTCGTATTTCATGGCCTGGCATCCACGACTCACTCCGGAAGCTGACCACGCATGGTTTCGTAACCAAGTGCGGATAGCTGCGGGCAGCATTCGGACGAGATAAGCGACCGCTCTCGCCGGTTCTGAGGAACGTCCGAGGTCGCTCGCCCTTCGAAACGGCCTTGCCCGATGCCCGCTCGTTCTCCCGGCGAAGAAGGCTGGTGATGCGGTCGGTCTGAAATCGCGTTGGGGCAAACCCGGGGCAATGGGGTTTCCCCATTGTTTGATCCCGGGCTCTGATTTCCCACGGATTTGCGGCCGCGGAGCTTACATCTGCTGATCGAAAATCAGCGGGCGCTTCCGGTGTTCTGGAAGCGCCCGTGATCATTGGTGGGCCGTCAAGGACTCGAACCTTGGACCCGCTGATTATAATAAGAGGCGCCGCGGCCTCGCGTCCCTGGTTGTCCCTACACGACAAAGATCACTCGCTTCCGCAGCGTCGCCAGGCCAGTCCGTCCCGCGAAATCCCGGCGAATCCCCGCAAAACCGTCAGCGTGGCGTCAGCAGGAACGAGGATCGGACCGCGGCCGCAACTGTTCCGCTCACGGGCGACGGCCGAGGGCATTCTGTCTCTCGGCGCAGCACGGATGGGGCAGGGTTGCATCGTTGCCGTGCATCGCGCTCAAACCCGATTCACAGAGAGAAGGAAATTCTCTGAAGGCACACGGATCTGTCGTAACCGGCTTCCGTCATGGCGTGTGGCCCACGATTTGCACCGCGCGTCGGTTGGAGTACCGGCCATGGTCATCTCGATCGGTCGCTCCTCGATGGAGCCCGTCACCCTCCTGAGAACATGCGGCCAGCCCGAGCGGCCTGCCCGCTGTCTGGCGTGCACTCGTCACCGCTGACCGAGGGCGGCGAACCTGATCGAATAGACACGGTCGACGACAAGGCGGCTACCACTTCGAGCGGTGAAGTCGCCAGGCCGACGGTTCTCGTCGTCGACGACGATCCGGACGCGCGAGCCGCCCTGGCCACGATCCTGGCCACCGAGGGATTCCAGCCGATCAGCGCCGCTGACGGCGAGACCGCGGTTGACCGCGTCGCGTCCGAACAGCCCGCCGTCGTGCTCCTCGATCGCATCATGCCGGGGCTCGACGGCATCGAGACGTTGCGAAGGCTCAAGGCGATCGCTCCCCAGGTCCCCGTGATCATCGTCACGGGATACGGCGACACGGCCTCGGCGGTCCAGGCGATGAAGCTCGGCGCCTACGATTACCTGACGAAGCCGCTTCAGATCGATCAGATCCTCATCGCGGTGCACCGCGCGGCGGAGCGGCGGGAGCTCGGCGCCGAGATCGAGGGCCTCAGGAGCCAGCTCGACGAAGACCGCTCGCTCCGCTCGTTGATGGGCCCGAGCCGCGAGGTCGAGCATATCCTGCGGCAGATCCGCCAGGTCGCCGACTCCGACTTCACGATCCTCGTTCACGGGGAGACCGGCACTGGAAAGGAGCTCGTCGCGCGGGCGATCCACCAGCTGAGCTTTCGACGCACATGGCCCTTCGTCGCGCTCGACTGTGGCGGGATTCCCGAGACGCTGATCGAGTCGGAGCTGTTCGGCTACGAAAAGGGGGCATTCACCGGCGCGAATCAGCGGAAGGAAGGCTACTTCCAGCTCGCGGAGGGAGGCAGCCTCTTCTTCGACGAGATCACGAACCTTCCGCTGACGACTCAAGCCAAGCTGCTTCGCGTTTTACAGGAACGCCAGATCCGGCCCCTCGGCGGGCGCCGCGCGCTGCCCGTGAACGTGCGCGTTCTCGCCGCGTATAACGTCCCGTTGGTGGATGAGATCCGGGCCGGGCGCTTCCGGCAAGACCTCTACTACCGCCTGAACGAATTCGTCGTGACCGTGCCTCCGCTTCGAGCGCGACCGCACGACATCCCGTACCTGGCAAAGCGGTTTCTGACAGAAGCGAGCATGGAGCTCCGGCGACCGGTCGTCGACATTCACGACGAGGCGCTCGAGGTCCTCGCCCGGTATCCATGGCCCGGTAACGTCAGAGAGCTCCGGAACGTCATTCGGCGCGCAGTCCTTCTCGCATCAGGCCTCATCCGGTCCGAACATCTCCGGGGCCTGGCGTCGGACAGCCTTCATACGGAGCCCGCGCCACCGGCGCTGATGCCGCCGATGGGCCGATCGCTCAAGACGATCGCGGAGACGGCGGTCGGCGAGGCGGAGAGCCTGGCCATTCGGCAGGCTCTTCACATCACCCGCGGCAAGAGGAGCGAGGCCGCGCGCCTGCTTCGGATCGACGCCAAGACGCTCTACGTCAAGATGAAGCGATATCGGATTCTCGGCCGGGACTTCGTCGCCTAGTCGCACCTTCCATCGGGCGCCCGCGTCCGGGTATCGCCGCCCGAAACCGGGTGCGCGCGCCACGCATCCTCGCGTTCTGCGCGCACCTGCGCGCTCCGAGCGTCTGGCACCCCCTTTGAAGCGAGTGTCGGTCGAGTCGCGCCACGATCGAAGACCTGATTCGGTGCGGAGCGGTCAGCGCTCCGGGACGAAGGAGTCACGATCATGAACCCTCTCCGACGCCAATGGCGATTTGCTTCCGCCGCGTGGGCTCTCATCGCTCTGATCACAGGGCTCCTCTGCGCTTCACCGGCTCAGGCGCAGACCACGTTCAGCGGCCGCGCGTTCGCGGCGTTCGTCAACACCCCGCTCACGGGCCCGATCTTCATCTCCGACACCGGCCAGTTATCGCCGAGCGGTGGCGCTCGCGATGACGCGCTTCTCGATACCCGGGACCTCGGCCTCGCGACGCTGGACAGCGTGCTGACGGCCGAGGTGCTGGCCGCCTCGACGAGCGGGGCGGGCGGAAAGGCCGACAGCTCCGCGTCGCTGGCGAACGTGGTCGTCCTGCCCGGAAACGCGGCCCAGGTCACCGCGTCGTTCGTTCGGGCGGACTCCCAGGCGACGTGTAGCGGTGTCACCGGCTCCAGTGAGATCGTCGGCCTGACGTTCGGCGGCACGGCGATCACGGTGACCGGCGAGCCGAATCAGACCGTCACCCTGCCCGGTGGCGCGACGCTCGTGATCAACGAGCAGACGACGAACTCGAACGGAACCTTTCGACAGATGCAGGTCAACGCGCTCCACCTGACCGTCCCGGGCGTCGCGGAGGTGATCCTGTCGAGCGCCGAGAGCGACATCAACTGCGCGGGCACGGCGAGCCAGGGCCCGTGCCACGACTTCGTCACCGGCGGCGGCTGGATCGTGACGACAGGGACGAGCCACGGCAACTTCGGCCACAATGCGGGATTCAAGGGCGGATCCCTCACGCCCACCGTCCACCTGAACTACATCGACCACGCCTCCGGCATGAAGGTGAAGGCGACCAGCATCACCGGCTACGGTCCGGGGCCCACCGCCACGAGCCGCCACTTGACGGGCGGGGCCGCGGTCGACGGTGTGGATGGCTACACGTACTCGGTCGACGTGGCCGATAACCGCGAGCCCGGAAAGGACGCGGACACCTTCAGCATCACGCTGTCCAGTGCCGGCCAGATCGTGTATCAGGCCGGCGGCACCCTGGCTGGAGGTAACATCCAACTCCACAAACCGTGTCCTTGAGCGTCCACGGATCTTCCTCCCGCGGCGGCCGGATTGCGGCCGCCGCGGCACCAAAAAGCAGAACGGGCGCTTCGGAGATCTCCGAAGCGCCCGCTTGAATGGTGGGCCGTCAAGGACTCGAACCTTGGACCCGCTGATTAAGAGACGAGGGCCAGCTCACCGCTGGCCCTCGTGTTTTTTACGGACTTCCGCGTAACTGCTCGACCCCGCTACCGTTCTTTGCGCGATGGGTCGCGACGTAGGCGCACTCAGACGACAGGAGGGGATCCGAAGTCACAGCGATTCGCCCTGAGTTCAGCAAACGTCAACGCATGACTCTCGCCACGCTGGTCTCAGGCGCTTGCTTTCAGTTCCCCTGGGTGAAGCGACAGGTACTCGCGTACCTCCAGCTGCATTCGGTCGATCTCAGCCAGAAACCCGGATGCCGAGAGGTGGTAGTTTGCCGGATTCGTCTCTACTTGGCGCAAATGAGCCACCTGGTTCTGAAGATGACGGATCCGCTCGAGGCTCGCATTGAGCTCTTGGTCACTTGTAATCATGGGGCCTCCGCAATGATCTCGCGACCCCTCGCCGGCCGCCGCCACGCTTCACTTGCCAGAATTCTACCGCAGCTTGTTCGTTTGGCCATGCAGCGCGATGTCGGACCCAGAACACGCTCGCGCCGAAGTGGGCCTGTGCGGCGGCATGGTCGAAGAGCAGCGAAGCGTCGCCGCCTGCCAGCTGGGATGCATCGAACGTGTCCTCCATGACCAGGAAGACGTCCACGTCCTGAAGTTCCGGCTTGTTCGTGACGAACGATCCGAATACCACGAAGCGCGCCAGATGATCGGTTGCCTCGGCGACACGATAGACACGGTCCAAGCGGAGGGAGAGGACTTTTCGCTGCGCCGAACCGACGCCGAATTGCTCGAGGATCTCTCGAACCGATGCGCGATGCACACCGAGCGGTAGCTCGCCGGCATCAGTCAGTGGTGGAAGGGCCACGAGACGCCAGGTTGCTCACTTCCTGCGCAATGGAATGATGTTCGGGGATTGGTCCTCTGAAGCGCGATCGCCATCCGCTCCGCGCAAGAGGGCGGGCGAGACATTCCAACGCCGGCCGTCGTCCGTGACGACCGTAACGGTCTTTCGGTTGTAGCGCGTCAGGATGCCGATGACACCGCGGTCTCCTTCTGCTTGAAACGAAACTCGATCACCGATCCTGAACTGGAGCATCTTGGCGTGCGCGCGCATCTGACTCAAGAATCGGAGCCGCTCAACGATCCTGTTGTTCAGATCGATCAGCTCTGCCTCGGTCAGCTTGTCGATGTCGATCTTCATGTCAATGATCGACGCGCCCGTCGCTGTGAATCCCCCGGTCCTCCATGTGGGCACCTCCGCCGACCAGCATCCGGCCCAGTTTTGCATACGGCATCCGGACGACCTGGCGCAAGAGCTTTCTGCCGCACCTTCACTCCACGCGCCGATGCTACAGTAGAGTTGCGTCAAGCTGGCCATGACTCCGCCGCCTCTCGACCAACAGTCGATTCGCGACGCGATCGCCCGCGAAGAATCTCGACTCCTGCGTCTCGAACAGGAACTCACCGAAGCGCAGACGCGGCTGGCCGCGCTCAAAACCACGGTGGCCGCGCAGAGTGAGTCAATCGAGACCGCGTCGTTAACGGGATGCTCTCGCTCAGCGCCATCGACCGCTGCCGAGAAGGTCGCGCTCTTCCGCTCGCGCTTTCGGGGCCGCGCGGAGATCTATCCCAGGTTCTGGACGAACGCCAGGACGGGGCGTAAGGGGTACGCGCCGGCCTGTGGGAACGAGTGGGTCCGGGGTGTCTGCGAGAAGCCCCGGGTGAAGTGCGGCGAGTGTCCGAACCAGGCATTCCTCCCGGTCGACGATCAGGTGATTCTCGACCACTTGCAGGGGCGTCACGTTGCCGGGGTCTACCCCCTGCTCACCGATGAGACGTGTTGGTTCCTGGCCGCCGACTTCGACAAGACGTCCTGGACCGACGACGTGGCGGCCTTCGTGGAAACCTGTCGTGTCAATCGTCTTCCCGCCGCCGTCGAGCGGTCACGCTCCGGCAACGGCGCTCACGTCTGGTTCTTCTTCTCAGCGCCCGTGGCCGCGACGACCGCCCGCAAGATGGGCTGCTACCTCATCACGGAAACGATGGCTCGGCGCCACCAATTAAGCATGGAGTCGTAGACCGACTCTTCCCCAACCAGGACACGCTCCCGCGCGGCGGATTCGGCAACCTCATCGCGCTCCCGCTGCAACACGGCCCGCGGCAGGCGGGTAATACCGTCTTCGTCGATGACCGGCTCCTTCCGCACCCCGACCAGTGGAAGTTCCTCTCCGCGCACCCATGCATCGAGCCGGCAACCGTGGACAGCGTCGTGCGCGAGGCGACGCGCAAAGGACTTGTCGTCGGTGTCCGGCTGAGCGACACAACAGACGCCGACAGCACAGAACCCTGGACGCGTCTGCCGTCAGGGCAGCCGCGTGTCCGATTCAGCGCGCCACTTCCTCGAGAGGTGCGGGCCGTCCTGGGGCAGCAGCTCTTCGTGGCCAAGGGGGGACTGGCGCCGATCCACTTGAATGAGATCAAACGCCTTGCGGCGTTCCAGAATCCAGAGTTCTACAAGAAACAAAGCCTCCGGCTCTCGACGGCGCTGACCCCCCGCGTCGTCGCCTGTGCTGAGGATTTACCCGAGCACGTCGCGCTCCCTCGGGGTTGCCGGACCGAACTCGAGCAGATCCTTCGCGAGCATGGAAGCGCCTTCGTCGTCGAGGATCAGCGCTGCGCAGGGATACCTTTGGACGTCGCGTTTCAAGGACAGCTCACGTTGATTCAGAAGAAGGCGGCTCGCGCCCTCCTTCGCGAGGACATCGGTGTGCTCGTTGCACCGCCGGGCGTGGGCAAGACCGTGATCGGCACGTATCTGATCGCCGCGCGATCTCGAAGCACGCTGGTGCTGGTTCACCGTCAACTGCTCCTCGATCAGTGGATTATCCGACTCTCCATGTTCCTGGGTCTCACGCCCAAAGCCATCGGCCAGATCGGCGCCGGCAAGCACGCGCCCAATGGGCGGCTCGATATGGCGATGTCCAGAGTCTTGTGCGCTCCGGACGCGTCGAGGACCTGGTCGCGACGTACGGCCATGTCATCGTCGATGAGTGCCACCACATCCCGGCCGTGTCCTTCGAGCGAGTACTCTCCGAGGTGAAGGCCCGTTTCGTCACCGGGCTGACAGCCACGCCGCGTCGGAGGGACGGCCTTCACCCGATCACCGAGATGCAGCTCGGGCCGGTGCGTTTCGCCGTCGATGCCAGAAGCCAGGCGGCGCGACGGCCATTCGATCGCCGCCTGATCGTCCGCGAGACCGCGTTCGGTCGTGGTCGCGCGGTGTCCGTGGACGGTATCCAGCTGCTCTACGCCGCATTGGCAGCCGACGAGCAGCGCAACCATCTGATTCTGGCTGCCGTCACGACAGCGCTGGCGGAAGGCCGCTCGCCGATCCTGCTCACCGAGCGCAAGGACCATCTTGAATTCCTCGCGGCCGGCCTTCGGGGCGTCGCCCGTCATCTCGTCGTGCTCCGCGGCGGCATGACGCCGACCGAGAGACGCGCCGCGGCGACAATCCTGACGGCGATCCCGGACACCGAGCCCCGACTCCTCATCGCGACCGGCCGTTACATTGGCGAAGGATTCGACGACGCCAGGCTCGATACGCTGTTCCTAGCGATGCCCATCTCGTGGAAGGGCACGTTGGTGCAATACGCGGGCCGACTCCAGCGCCCGTATCAGGGCAAAACGGAGGTACGCATCTACGACTACGTCGATCGAGAGATCCCCATGCTCGGTCGGATGTTCGAGAAGCGCCTGCGTGGATATCGCGCGATCGGCTATGCCCGTGGTGCGGCACCAGTCACGCGCGAGCAAGTGGATGACGAAGCTCTCGTGTTCGACGAGTCGGCTGCCCCTGAATGAGCACACCGAAACGGAAGGCCACACGTCGCCACAAGCAGCCCAGCAAGGCACGGCTCGATCAGATGGTCGAAGAGGCGATTGTCGACTGCTACAACGAATCCGAACAAGCCGCGGGCCTGTACACGATGATCGAGAACAACCTTACGCTGCCGTTCGAGACGACGGTCCTCGGAGTGCCGGTCACCGTGGAGCGCATTGACCTGACGCAACGGGACGAAATTGTCGCGGTTTGCCGACGTGCCCGCGTGCGACAGACCGTTCCGATCATCGACCTGCCCTTGCCGTCAGCGAGACCCGCTGGAGCGGAATGGATCGACGCTTACCGTCACTGGCTACGCGGCAGATAGTGTTACCCGAGCGCCGAACTGCTCGCTCGTGGCGTCGCCACGCTCCCGCCACTGCCCCGTATCCGAACTCTAGTCTCGAGTCGTGAACTGCGTGAGCGCGGCGGCGTCACGACGCTCGCGACCCTCTCCGGCCGAAGCCTACCGCTCTCAGTACGGCCCGCTGATGAAAAAACACCAAGCCGTCCGGCTCTTCGAAGTGCGCGTGCTCATTGATGAGCGTAATCGGCGGGCGGCGAACGCGGCAGGATCAACGCACGCGTTCAACGCATGACGCCGATCCTGCCGCGACCGTGCTGCCTAACTACGCGAAAATGGTGGGCCGTCAAGGACTCGAACCTTGGACCCGCTGATTAAGAGTCACTTCGGGCAGGGCAGCATCGGACACCATTGGGCAGAATACGCAGCAATGACGCACATCAGGTGGCGGTGGCCGACGGCGATGATGTGCGTCGTTTGATCCTGCTTTTCCCCCAACCTTTGACCCGCTCTGATCCGCGTACGGTCCTTATGGATGGGCGCGCCACAGTTCACGCCTGACTTGTCGACCGACCTTGTCTCACGCTCCGAACGACGCCATCCAGGCGCGGGCTTCCTCGATGAGCGTTCGCGGTCGGACGACGCGCACTCCCGCACCAGAGCGAAAGTGCCGGACGTTGTGCGTGACGAGGAGACGCGCTCCGGCGCCAATCGCCGCGGCGAAGATTGGGACGTCCTTCGGATCAGCGAACTCCCCCGCACGTTCACGGTCGTGCGGCGTCGCCTGATGGATCTGGACGGGAACCGAGCGAAGGAATTCCTCGAAGAGCGGGGCAGCCTCGGGGAGCTTGGCAACGAGGTTCCTTCGGACTTCCGCCACCGCCCCCTCGGGAAGGACCATACGCAGGAGGCCAATTTCGCCGAGCACCAGAATCGCATGGCTGGCGCCCGTGCGTGACAGCAGGCCGGCGATCAGGACGTCAGTATCGACGCAACGGTAACGGCTCAGTCTTCTCGGGCCGGGCCACCCAGATCCTTCAAGGAGAGCTTTCGCGCTCGGCGCAAGCGTTCCATCTCGGCGGCGAGCCGTGGCCCGGCCGAGCCAATGCCCTGAACCATTGTGGAGTAGGTCGTCGTGGAGCCGGCAGGCATCGCTCGCTCGCAGGGCCTCCCAGGCTTGTCGCCGGAAGGCACTAGCGACTAACGCTCTGCAGAGCCCGAAGGGGCACCTCGAGGGTGGCTCATCCCCAACGAAAGCCCGGCCGACCTTCGCCTTGTGACAAGTCCATCTATCGCGAATGGTCCCGAACCACCCATGACGAGAGCGGCGAGACAGGCGAGATAGAGGAGGTTCAATTCATAGCCCGGCGGCCCGAACTGAGCGCCG
>Ga0137404_10002218_pt1 | contig 12779 bp, 12 predicted proteins | sample CZOMad2_1_16fung_FD_108285 | JGI IMG/M metagenome (GOLD analysis project Ga0137404, IMG submission 108285) | Vadose zone soil fungal communities from Angelo Coast Range Reserve, California, USA - CZOMad2_1_16fungal (Illumina Assembly) | ecosystem: Environmental > Terrestrial > Soil > Vadose...
CCCGGATGCTGAGACTTCAGCTCCTGATACTGCCTGACCATCGGGGTGGAGTTATTAGAAGAATGTGAGGTTTGCACTAAGTTATTTTCGTTTGAAGGATTTAACAACGGTGGCAGGTGGTCTCTCCGTTCCCCGAGTTCCCCCCGTTCCCCTAAAAGAGCGCAAGAAGAGCGCAACGGAATCCACTCGTTGTGCACCAAGTATACGACCCTCTTCGCTGGCGTGGAGATAAACTTGGAATGACTCCAGCGATTTATGTCCACTCCACGACATGACCAGTTTGACGTCCTTATTGGTGGCTTCCATCATGTCCGTGATGAAGGTATGGCGCAAGCTGTGCAAAGTGAAGCCGTGTGCTTGACCATATTCAAGGTTAGCTATTGCAGCGGCTTCTAGAACCGTCTCGCCTATTTGTTTGTCGAAGGATTCCGACTTGGCGCGAGGGAATAGATATTCGTCATCTGTCAATCCCTCAGCTATTCGCCGCTGGATCACTTCTCTGATCGGAGCCCAGAGGGGCAAGTCTCGTTCGCTTTCCGTCTTTGTCGCTTCTAGTCGAAGCTTGTTCGTTGTCCAAAAGAACTGTGAGAGTCTTATACGAAGAACTTCATTCAAGCGGCCGCCGGTCATGCGTAGTAATTGTACGCTGTCAGCAGCGTCGCGCCATCGAGCGTCATGTTGATCCTGATGTGATCGTACTCCCGGCGGGTTCTGGAGAGTTTGTACTAGTGTAGCGTACTCCCACGGTTCGACCACCCGACGTTCGTACTTGGTTCTGCGGTTGACTTTGAGTGTAGGACGCCTCCATGTTGCCAAGTCTGACTTACGTTCCTGCGCAGCTTTCATCATTCCCTGAACGCGGCTCATGTAGGAGCCAGCCGTATTTTTGTGGAGCTCAGGGCGAAAACATAAAATCTGATAGAACTCTCTCAGGTCTGTTTCTTTACAGTCTCGAATTAGACGATTAGGACCGAAGTGCTTAACGAAGTCCCTCAGGATTTTATAGATTGCTTCGTTGTTTGCTCTGTAGTTGTAGGATTTTGCTTGGCCGCGAACATCTTGACCCCGCTTGTAGATTTCAAATGCCTCTTGCGCCGTGGTTGGCTTAACTCGGATTTCGCCGCGTTCGAGAGCGTCGATGTCGTCCATGGCCTGACGTAGATCTTTTTCGGCATCCCGCTTGAGCAAAAACCCTTTCTTGCGAAGTTGGTGTTTTTTGTAGCGGCGTTGATAGCCATGTAATACTTGGCCGCCCAGGCCTGTGTACTGATAAAAATTTTTCGCCATCCTGCTTCGGTTGCTCTGGAGAGTGGGATCGTTAGGACCGTTTTCTTTACGATTCCTAATTTCTATCCGCCTCTTATTTGAAGCGAGATTATAGTGTCGGGGTGTGTGACTGTCCATTGATTTGATGAGCCTGAAGATCTCGTGTTGAAAGGTTCTTGTTTTGTTCCTGCCTTCGCATTAGTTGAAGAACCTCCTCAAGTAAAAACCGCACTTGCGATCCGTTGCGGATTCGTGTGAGCGCGGATGTTCCGGCCTTTCCGTTGAGGACGGTTTTTCGAGAGCAGCCAAGAAGTTCGGCTACTTCTTTCGCGTCTATTCTTCGGCGGGATGGTATTAGGCTCATAACGAAAAGCAGAGAATCGGTGAGAGTACAGGTGCCGCATCTTACTGGCGAAACTGTTAAAGCACCGTTCGTGCCAGATCGTTTTGTAATATGAACCGTCGTTGGTGAAGGATCGGTTCGCAAGCGGATTGCTGAGCCACTTGGCCGGGTTTTTTGCGAATTCTATTGATGGGTAGACTGAAAAAAGCGGCCGTTATTACACCAGAGTCGTCGCTGTTTTGTGAGCGGTACCCACAAGAAGATTGTGAGGTTGTTGATCTAAAGTCACACCCCCACAAATACAGTCTCGAAAATAGTTCGACCAACGGCTTCACTTTCTCCAAGTAGCCAAAACCCGTTTCATGATGATGGATCCCTCAGTCCGGGCTCTGGGCGGACTGTCGAGGCTTCGGCCGCGTCACGAAGCGACTTGGTAGTTATGTTGTTGACCTAAAGTCCCAGGTCGGCAGTCTCCCTGGCGGGTCGCTTCGGCCTTCGGCCTCAGGGACCCGCCGCTTCCGTGTTGTGCAACTGACACTCTTCCAACTAGCAAATCGATTTAGCAACATTCTTACGTTACCCCGCGTGACGTGGTGGCATGGACCTTGTTATGTCACGAGCCTGCAGAGCCGCCGCGGTCCAAGACCCGACGGTCTAAGGAGCGAGAGAAATGAACTGGCAAGGAAGCAAAACGAGTGCTCCGCGCGAGCAATATTCTATTGGAAAGACTGCCTTTGGGAAGAGCGCTACGAGGAATGACAACGCGTCGGCACTCTTATCTTTCCACGAACTTGAGATTCCCCGCGAAAGGTTTTCTTTCCCGCGAAAGCTTTTCTTTCGTGGACCATCGAATCGCGGCGGCTACTCGCGGTTCGCCGAGTCCTGTGACCACAGCGGGAGCCTATGACAAACCGCTAAGAGCTCTAAGAAAGGAACACTATGTCTGACCAAAATCCCCCGGCTATCTCTTCACTACAGATTTCTGATGACGAGATGGCGAAAGATCATGCTCAGATTCTCCAACACTATTTCGACAGCCTGCTCATTCGACGGTTTAGCCCGAAGACAATTGAGACTTCGCGTTGGTTCATTCAGCGGTGGTTTGAAGAGAACGGCGTCGTAACGGGCGGCACTAGTCGACCTCTGCATGTTTGGGCAGCGATGAAGCCTTTAGAGGGGCGCAAACGTATAAAGGACTTCCTGCTGAGCCTCAGTACGCCAGGTGAAGATGGCCTCCCAGTTTTACAGGCGTCCACAGTTAGAGCATACGCCAGTCATCTCCAGCGGCTGTTTACCACCATACTAGAATTCGTCATATATTGACGGGTTCCGCACGATCTCATCGAAATACGGTCCAATCGAAGACCCGTTCAGGGGTGTTGAATATCCCATTCATAGTCGTGATCATCTGCGTTCCGAACGCTTCTTCCTGACGCCGGATCAAATTCTGGAGGTATTGGTCTTCCTGCGGGAAGTCTATCCGAGACTAACGCATCGGACGTTAACGGCAGCCCGGCTTTACACCATCGTTTTACTAATTACAGAAACCGGAATGCGATGCGTTGAAATACTCAACTTGGATGCCCTCGGCGAGAATCGAGACATTTTCTATGACCGCAAAGTCATACAAACGCGGTTCGGGAAGGGGCGCAATTCGTCTGGCCCACTAACGCGGAAAATACCTCTAACGCAGCCGGCCGAGATCACGCTGAAAGAATATGAGAGGAGCGTGCGGCCACAGTTCAGCAAACACGCAGAAAGCCCAGCGCTATTCCTGGGCTGTAATGGCAATCGGCTCTCGTATGATGCGCTGCAGAGTCAGTTTACGGCGTTCGTGGCAAGCGCACGAAAGCATGGTGTTAACCTCCCTAAGAAACTCACGCTTCACGACTTACGTGCAAGTTTCGCTACTAATTATCTTGAGGAGCACCCCGATAGGTTCTGGCGTCTGATGGAATTGCTTGGGCACGTGAGCCCGAGTTCAACCTGCCTGTACATTCGATCGCGAGGTAAGTCCAGACTCCTCACGATGAAGGAAGCTCGCGCACCACGGGTTCCAAGGACAGGTTTGAGTGCGATGGTCTATAACCGATAGAGGTTTGTTGCTGCCATGTGGGACCTAAAAGCATATTTGAAACGAGAACACGGGATCACTTCGGCGGTTCAGCTGCAAGCGTACATCGAGTCCAGTGTTGGAATCATAGTGGTGGTCCAAACTCTAAGAGCGCTACTCCGAAATCCCGTGGCGCCCCGAATCGAAATGATCCAACTTCTCTGTGATGTTTTCAATTGTCGTTCGGACGCGTTCTATCTTGTCATTCCAAATCCAGACCGGGCGAAGGATTGGGCGAACGACCAATTGGCAGGAAAGAAGCCGTCGGCGCTCTATCAATCTAAGGTGCTTGACGGTGTTGAAGAAAACGTTGAGGTGACATGTGAAACCGACGCCACTACCAAACAAGAATGTTTACGGTCGACCTTCACTGACCCTCGAATATTCTACAAACGGCGGATTTCAGAAAGGAGAAATGAACTTGGCGCGAGTTAAACGCCTACCAGCCGCAGAGTGCAAGCGATGTGGCAAGTGGGCAAAATCGAAGCTTTTCGCATTCACAATTTGCCATGGCTGCTACATGGCGGAGTCGAAAGCCAACTGCGGCAAATGCGGCAGAGAAGAGCGGTTCGTCATAGAGAACGGCGGGCTCTGCTTGAAGTGCAGCGAGAGAGCCTCGCCTGCGATAGAGATAGAATGCCGTGAGTGTGGAAAGATTAGGCCGCCGGCAATACGAGGCTCTGAATTTTGTGGCCCATGCCGGCAAAGGATAGACCGTAGGGGCACATGCTCAATGTGCGGAAGGGAGTGCAAGTATTGGTCTAAGATTAAAAGGCTTTGTAAGCGATGCGGTCGCAATGACTCGGCTGCGCTGCGACTTAGAAAGTTGGTTGACACGTTAGAGATTTCCAATGAGTACAATCGATTTCTCTTCGAAAAACTAGTCGCGACTATCAACTGGGAAGCGGTTCACGAAGAGATTCGTCGTCGCATTGTTGAAACTGGCACATTCCTCCAAAATCATGATATCGAAGAGCCGCTATCGCGGGGAACCGTCCGCCGAATAAATTCCGAGTTGTCAGGAGCGCAATATCGCGTGCGTGAGTGTCTGGAACAATTGGCCGCGCATCTGTTGGGGCCAGATACCGACGAGCCGAACCATTCGGACGCAATCGTGTTCCCTTCAATTAACAGGTTGCCTGCGGACGTCATACCTCTGCTGCAAAGGTATGACGACTGGCTGCGAAACGAGCGGAAGGATACTTATTTGGCGAGAAAAAATCACCGTGTCACGTTAGCTAATTTTTGGCGCTGCTGTATGAACCGCGGGGCGACTTGTCTATCGAGCGTCACCTCCGAACATGTGGAAGAGTTTTTGTATGTTTCGAGTGTCAAATGGAAATGCCGTGAATGTTCACTAACAAGTAATCTGTCTGCCAGGGACGAAGCCCCACCAAGCGTCTGTGAAAACTCGGGATGTGGCGCTGGCGGCCGTTTCGAAAAGGTAGTTCGTTGTCTCCCGATTACACTTTCGGGCTATCGCGCCCGGCTGCGCATCTTTTTTGGGTGGCTGAAAGATGTGGAACAGGGAATCGACGTAAACCCATCGACGCCGACTAAAAAGAAAAAAAGGAATCGTCGCTGGAAGAGCGGGGCGAACAAGAATTTAACCATCCAATACTACGATTGGAAGATAATCGAGTCTCTTCTCAATGCTATCGAAAGCTTCAATGTACCGGTTACCGAGGCAATGGCGCTCTATTTTATTCTCCACCACGGATTCTATGTGCCCGAGCTTCAGACGCTTCGAATTCCTGTTGAGTGTCGCCCCTTGGTACTAGGTGGGGCGTCGCCCGAACCATTAGAACAGTTACTTCGTTTGGAGTGGTTGCCGCGCGAACTTTCGAGAAACCGTCATTTTGTGGGACGCACCGGACATATTTTTGAAATGCAGCCTGCCGACGAGCCGTGGCTCCGAGAATTGACCGCCAGATTCATGCAAGATCGCAATCCGATTTTGAGGGACTTGAACAACCCATACCTTTTTGTTTGCAGGTACAGTAAGCATCCGTGCCGATCGGTAGGCAGCCATTACATTTGGCGTCTGATCCAAAAGGCTACAGCACGTATTACCGGAAGAGTTTGCAACCCAGGTATCCTGGCTAAAAGTTCGCGGCTCCTTTATTCCGAATTCGGAGGATATGAAGGATGGCAGCATCTACGAGAACTTGGACTGTGCGAAACGCATGCCCGCCGTTACGCATGGGCGCAACGGATTCGAATAATTCCGAAAAATCCCAATGAAGAAGCGATGGAACGTTTCAGCAGTGGCCGCTCACCGCTCGTGCTTCCAGCCAGTGACGTATTCGGCATCCCCACGACTGGTCATAGTTTACGTCCCGCAGCATGACGTCTTAATTGGACACAAAGACCAATTGCCGGCTCTTCGTACTGCGTTAAATAGGTCTACCTATTCGGCACTACTAGTGACGGCAACAGCGCCAGCCCCCAGCGGGGGCGTTAGCGAAGTGAGTCGTGCGAGTGCGCGAGCCGACGAGCGTAGCGGGCGCAAGGGGGAGAGTCAATAAGCGGGCGTACGATAATCGTCATTACGTTAAGAGGCGCAACCGGCCCCTAAGCTGATAGGAGTAAACGGTTATCCGCAGTTCAACAGACTGCGCCGATAACGTAATGCCCGATTATCGGATGACCGTCCTATTTCGCGCTTCGTACTGTTATTCATATAAACCCGCGAGCGTCGTGATAGCGGAAGAACGGGTAATTGCGATCAGTATCGTGTAAGCGACGCGATAGAGCGAAGCAATTTGGAGTGCGGGACGAGATTGAATTTGTTAGGCGGCGCGTTGCGCCGCCTAACAAAAACTTGGCTTGCCTGAGTGCACAAACCGCAGAAGCGAAAGATACGAGAAGGTTTTGTAAACGAGGAGCGATAAGATACGCGACAGCCCCAAAACTTGGGGGTGTCGTGTCCCTATTTTTCAGATGCGTAGCACCTACTGTGTTTTCAATCCTGTTAGACTAACAATGCAGCTAGGTTATTTCGACAGTCAATATCAGGCACGTCCTCATAGAAATGGCTACGATTGGTACTTCAGTACAAGCCAGAGTACTCCTACGATTGCGACCGCGATAATGATCCAGACGAGAACCAATCTGGCTGGAAAAATGCGATGACCGCACCAAGGACATCGAGTTGAGGATCGGCGTACTCGGTCACCACAGCGTGGGCAAAACTTGGTCGCGTTAGCCATTGCGTCTTAGTCGGATTTGGGCTGTGAGTATTCGGCCAGAATGCTCTCTAACCACCTTTGAGGATACTCAACAACTCGTTAAATATAGTCAGGACGTTTGTCCACCGTTTGGATAGCCGCTTCTTGAGCCATTTCTCGAGACTTTCTTTGATGGTCTTTGCTGTTCCCAAGGCTTCGTCAACGCCGTACCATCATCCGGTTCGCTCTCAAGCTTCAAAGAGGTCACCAGACCATCAAAGAAGTGCATTTCGCGATTCAGGGCGACCAGCAACCACGCGACGGTCAATCGAAGTGACTCCCGGCGCACTATAACGGCGCTCTTGATGATGCTGGCCTGAATCAGCGCCGTATTGCTTGATCGCCATTCCATAGTCAACGTCAGCGCCGAAAGCGTTCTCGACTGCCTCAATGTAAGAGCGGAGGCCGTCGCTAGAAATCAGTGGGCGATTCTTTAAGCGAGAGGCTACGTCAGTTATGAATGCAATTGTTTCCTTATGGTTGCGCGAACTCGAAACGTGATAGGACGGGACTAATTTCGTGTCCGAATCGATTGCGCAATATGTCCAAACGTCTCCCATTGTCGGATCGTCGCTCTCTTTGACGTGACGGGCTTTTTTCCCGACGTATCCCCAAATCTCGTTCTAGCTCTAATCGGTGACAATCGAGGTTGCGCATCTTCGCGTCTAGCAGTCTGGCGCATCCTCGACCGATCCTAACGCCTAGCCTCATTATCGTGTCCCGGTGAATCCAGTGACAGAAGAGTTTGAAGGCGAAACAGTCTGGCAAGGTGAAGTGGAAGTTTTTACGATTCGCGGCCACCCAAAAGCGAAACGTGTTTACGGATGGGGATTCATAGTGAACGAGAACCAAGGGCGCAAGTATGTTGCGGTGTTAGAAATTCCTCCGGTTGATTAACCACAGACAGCGGTCAAAATTGCGATAGCTGCGGAGATTAAAAATGCCAAGAAAACAAAAGCCTAAAGCTGGACGCCCACCTTTAGGCAAAAACGCGAAGAGCGTAGTTCTACAATCACGCGTTCAGGAATCCGAAAAAGACACCTATCAACGCGCTGCAAAAACCGCCGGGAAAGATTTATCAACTTGGATTCGCGAAACTTTGAATCAAGCGATCAAAGCGTGATATCCTCTCTGGGTTGGGTTCGGAAGATGTAGGAGTCGAACCTAATGCTGGTATCAGCAGCGTCCGCTATCAGGGTGTAAAGTCCTTACGTGGAACCGACCACGGCGACACCTTCCGTATTTGTGAAAATTTAAGACCTTGCCACGGCCCGCGCCCTGAGTCTCGCCAGATTCAGGATTCGCGGGCCTTTTGGTTTTTCGGCCTCTCGCGTCGGCAAGGTAGTGAGTTGGACGCAAGAGGCTATTGATCTAACATCGTTTGCATATCTCATCCAGCTTCGCACTGTAAGGCACGCAAACACTGAAATCAATAGACTTGATCAGACAAAAACGCTGATCGGATTCTTGAATGACGACAAAAATTCGTTCACTATTTATGTCGCCGACAGAAAGCACGAATACGTTTTTGTCGGATGTAGTTTCGATCAACCGACACTAATTTGCGGATGATTTATGTCGGATCGTCGGCGGGACGGTTCTCTAGAAAGGTTCGCAGTTTAGTCCATGAATGTCCGGCGCGCCGGAGCCGTAAACCAAGCGCGTCCGCATTCGTGTCGAGTTTGAGCGCAATTGCGTCTAATCCAGGTGCAGCACCATTGCCGCGCGCATCGCCCATAATGTCACGCGGGATATCAAGGACTTCTACAACTACATCTGGCAACGGCCCGGTCGGTAACTTTGTTGGCCGACCGGGCGACCGTGTTTCTAACATGCGCGCAATTTCGTTTCGCAATCCGCGCACAGCCGTCGTTATTTCTTTTTTGACAATTGGTTCAGATTCCCTTCGTGCGGGTTCGTCCAAAGACTTCTTGACCGCAGAAATCACAGACATTAGTAGGAGGATGTTGTATAACTTTATCAACAAGTTCGGCATGTTTCGGGCAAAAATCCAATACATCTGTCGCTCCATTTCTAAGTATTCATTGTCAGCTATTATTGCTTCGCGCGCTTCATTCCAATCACTAACTTGATAATCCTCGATCAACTGACCTTCGGCGGTGTGCTTCATCATAGAGAGAAATTGTTCTCTGAGATGTAATAGCAGTTGTCGGCCTTCGGTTTCGATTCTCAACACGTCGGGGCGGTCTGGCATTTCTGCGCGGACAACCCGCATGGTGTGAACAAACGGTACGTTCGGATCAAAGAAGGAATCTGGATTGTCGTAATACTTGGCTAATTCTTTGTAGAGTGCCTGTATTTCATCATTGAGCGCATCACTCTGAGGCTGTGATATGTCGGGCGCGTGAAGAACCGGATCGGCAGAAGGATCGGACATAGGCTTTCCTGTTAGCCAGTCCTGAAAAGTAATCGGCTCGCCCGTCGCGTCAGGATGTCGTGACCTTTCCTCGTGCTGATCAGGCGCAAGTAAGGCGAGCCGAAAGTGTAGCGTGAAAAGAAAAAGCGGCGAAGCCTTAGCCCCGCCACTTGTTGGTTGACTTAATTCGGCATTGGAATCTTCCAAGCGACAAATATCTTCGCTCCTATCTGGAAAATACTAACTATTTCCCCGCCTTCTGAGCCGAAGTCTTCGCCCCCCGGTATGGCGTCGTCGCCATTCTCCAGCAATATCTGCTCGGCGTAGTAAATAGCATCCACGGTAGTGACCCTGTGAAACCACTTCTGAATCTCTGGCATGTTTTTCTCCTTCTACTTGGAATCGCGTGGGTATATCCCTGTTGGCAGGGTGAGACACAATAAAAGGCGGTAGGTTCTGAGAGTGCCTACCGCCATAACAATGGCGAGGCAGGACAAACCCTGTGCCGTAATTCCGTAGTACAGATTTCAGATTAGGCCCACTACCGTTAGGGGGGTTGGATCTTGACAGGGATTCAATGTTTTCCGTAAAGTGGTCCTGAGCTATGAGGAAGTGGCTGGTCAATTCAATCCTGCTCCTGGCCGTCGCCGGTAACGCGGCGATAGGGATGCCTCTGCATTCGAAAGAAGAGTCATGTCCGATGGGCGAAATGGATTGCTGCAAGAAGGCCGCCTTGGCCCGGAGCGCTACGCCGCAAGTGACGGCAGCGCGGCTTTGCTGCTCATTGAACTGCTCGCAGAGCGGAACCACGCCCGCGAACGGGAATACAAGCTCGCCCCAACCGCTGTCTATTTCCGCACATCCGGCGGGCATTCAAATGCCTTTGCCCTCGCTGATAATGTTGAGTGACGCCAGCCATAGTCATGGTCCACCCGCTTATTCAAGTCCAACCTACATTCGTCATCTCGCACTCCTGATCTAGTTTCATAAAGCCCGAAGTGTGTCTTCTTGCGGACTGCGACAGTCAAGCAAGAGTGACTTGTGCGTTCGTGTGTGTTCATGCCACACGCAACGCTTGGCTTTGGTTTTAGCCTATGGAGGTTCGAGAAATGAAGAAGTGTGTAATCGCGATTGCGACTGCTGCTGTTTTGTTGGCTGTCGCATGCAGCCGGAAGACCGGAAGCGCGGTCAAATCGCCGCCGGGCAACGTTATCAAATCTGCTTCGATTGGAAATCTTACGGTCACACTTTCCAACGACGCGGGACAACTCAAGTCCGGCAATCAGGAAGTCATGCTGACGTTCGCGGATTCATCCGGCAAGTCGGTTGATGTCGGCGCAGCGTCGCTCAATTTTCACATGGCTCAAATGGGCACGATGGCCGCGATGAACGATCAGGCAACGTTTACTACTACTGAGACGCCGGGGATATATCGAGGCAAGGTTAACATCGAGATGGCCGGTGAATGGCAGGCACAAGTAGCTTACGAAGGTCCTGCGGGCAGCGGCAAGACGAGTATAACCGTTCCCGTTCAGTAAGCACGCGGTTGTCGAGTTGAAAAATGATTCATCGTCTCATCGAATTTAGTCTGCGCAATCGCGGCCTCGTAATCGCGATCTATCTCGGGCTCGCTGCCTGGGGCTATTGGGCCTTGCTGCGCACACCTATCGACGCGATTCCCGATCTATCCGATAACCAGGCGATTGTCTTTACTGATTGGACGGGGCGGTCACCACAAGAGGTCGAGGATCAAGTTACATACCCGCTGGTGACGAACCTCCAAGGTCTGCCCGGAGTGCGCGTGGTACGTGCGAGTTCGGCGTTTAGCTTCTCGATGATTAACGTCATCTTCGAGGATAACGTTGACCTCTACTGGGCGCGCACGCGCGTGCTTGAGCGTTTGAATCTCGTCGCTAAGCAGTTGCCGGAAGGCGTCACTCCCACTCTCGGCCCGGACGCGACCGGCGTCGGACAGGTTTTCTGGTACACGCTCGAAAGTGATCAGATGAATCTCCGCGACCTGCGCACGCTGCAAGATTGGTTCGTGCGCTATCAATTGAACTCGGTGCCAGGAGTTGCGGAAGTCGCTAGCGTTGGTGGGTATGTTCAGCAATACCAGGTCGATGTCGATCCAAACAAACTACGTTCATATTCCCTATCGCTTTCGATCGTTGTCGAAGCAGTTCAGCGCTCAAACAACAACGTCGGCGGCAACGTCGTCGAGCAAGCCGGGCAATGGTCAGTCGTGCGCGGCATTGGTCTCATCCAATCTGTTGCGGATGTTGAAAATATCGTGCTGGGCGCGCCAAACGGGATTCCGATCTACGTTAAGAACGTCGCCAATGTAAAGCTCGGCAACGCGTTTCGTACCGGCGTCCTGGATAAGAACGGTAAGGAAGCGGTTGGGGGCGTCGTAATCGCGCGTTACGGAGTGAATACGCTTGAAGTAATCGAGGCTGTCAAGCAAAAGATCGGCGCGCTGCAGCAAGGTTTGCCTGCCGGCGTCCGCGTTGTTCCTTTCTACGATCGGACGCAATTGATTCAACGAGCCACGCATACACTCAAACGCGCTCTCATTGAAGAACTTATTCTTGTGACGCTGGCCCACATCATCTTCCTTGCGCATTTCCGCTCGATCTTGATCGTTACGATTCCGCTACCGCTGGCAGTGCTGCTCGCCTTTCTCTTTATGTATTACATGGGCATCAGCTCGAACCTGATGTCACTGTCGGGCATTGCGATTGCAATCGGCGTACTTGTCGACGCGGGGATCGTGGTCACTGAAAATGCGTTTCGGTTTATCGAGCAACGCAAGGTTGATCCGAAGGATAGACCTCTCGTCTGGAAGACGGTGCTGGAATCGACGCGATTGGTCGGACGTCCGATCTTCTTCTCGATGGCGATCATCATCCTCGCATTCATTCCCGTATTCTCGCTTACTGGCGAAGAGGGCAAGCTGTTTCACCCGCTGGCGTTCACGAAGACTTTTGCGATGGTGGGTGCGACGATCATCGCCGTAACCTTCGTGCCGGTCTTCTGCACTCTACTCTTGCGCGGCAAGTTTCATCCTGAACAAGCGAATCCAGTCATGCGAGGTCTGCACTTCATTTACCGTCCCGTTCTGCGCTTCGCGCTGAATCATCGCGTGTTGACGGTGGCGGTTGCCCTGGTTCTATTCGTCGGTGCCCTCTTCGTCGCTACCGGCATCGGCAAAGAGTTCATGCCGCCATTGAACGAAGGCGATTTGATGTACATGCCGGTGACTGATCCGGCGATCTCGATGGATGAAGCGCGAAACATACTGAGCAAGCAGGATGAGGTGCTGAAAAGTTTCCCTGAAGTCGAGTATGCGGTCGGTAAAGTCGGACGCGCCGAAACGTCGACCGATCCCGCGCCAGTGAACATGAACGAAACCATTGTGCACTTGAAGCCGCCGGAGCAATGGCGCGC
>Ga0137404_10002222_pt1 | contig 12766 bp, 14 predicted proteins | sample CZOMad2_1_16fung_FD_108285 | JGI IMG/M metagenome (GOLD analysis project Ga0137404, IMG submission 108285) | Vadose zone soil fungal communities from Angelo Coast Range Reserve, California, USA - CZOMad2_1_16fungal (Illumina Assembly) | ecosystem: Environmental > Terrestrial > Soil > Vadose...
GCTGGCGAGGTGCACGAGGTGCCAATCATTGGGAAGCCCGTCATCCGCCCGGTACTGGCACATAGATGACACCACGATCCTGTTGGGCAGCACCAGCTCACGCAGCCGGTAGGGTGTGAACAATGGCGGCGGGCAGGGATCGAGCGACACCGGGCGTCCACTCTGTCTGCCGGCCTGCTCGGCGAACCAGCGATCCACCTGCGCCACCAGGGCCGGATCGCGGAGCCTCAAGTTTTCGTGGGTCACGCGAAGGCTTCGGGTGAGCAGGTTGAAGGCGAACTGGAGCGGCTCGGTGTCGTGGTAGCGTTCCACCGATTCGAACCACTCGAGGCTCGCCCGCTTGTGACCGGGCGCTTCTCTCCTGATGCCCTTTCAGGCGAGTTTCGTGGGTCGCTCAAGAAGAGCAATGGGTGAGACCTAACTAAGTGTCGTATCCGCACGCGATGTTTGGGGACGTCGAACCACTCACAATGGCGAACTGTCCCCAAATGTGCGTGAACTCATAAAGCGACTCCCAGCGCGAAAACACTGCTGAGTTGCGCTGAGCTAAGCTTCACTGGCGCTTATCTGTTGGCTAAGGAGGCTCAGCGGACTGCGTACACCCCGAACGCTACCGGCCGATCCGGCCACGCGCCGGTGTGCCAGTGCCCCGCTGGGCTTGTAATCGTGGAACGGGGTTTATGGCGTGATGCCAACCAACCATAAGTGGATGACATCAAATAGCTTACTATTATAGCGTCTATATTGCTCTAATCGTGCTCTTGACATGTGGTTAATATAAGCATATAATGAGCACAGATTGATTACGGAGACGGCAAATGCCGAGAGGCTAAGACAGTGGAACAGGTCCCCGCGCCAAGGTCGACGCGCACGCGCGAACGACTTGAGCCTGAGAACTGGGTACTCGATGCGAAAGTCATCGAGCGTGTGGAACTGGATGAGACGATTCGCGATGTTCGGGTCGTCGAGCAGCTCGATCTGGAAGAGATCGTGGATGCCGCTGAAGTTGTCGTCGATGTCATAACGAGCCCACTTAACCCGCTGACGTGGGTAAAGCTGCTGCTCAAAGGGTGGCGGGCATTGAAAGCCCGCCGAAAGAGGCAACGGCAATCGAGCAAGTAGGCACATGAACTGGCGTGGGCTACCCGCCCCGCCCAACAAACAGAGTGACTGATGAGCGTGATTCGGCTGCAGTTCGAGATTGACGAAGACTGGCTTCGTGACCTTGAGGAGCTTCAGAAGCTCGGGGGGCTTAGGACCAAAAAGGAGCTCCTCAACAACGCCCTGACGCTTCTTCGCTGGGCTGCGAGGCAGCGGCTCAATGGCCGCACGATTGTCTCGGTCGGTCAAGACGGGAGCGAGAGAGAACTGGAGATGCCATATCTTGAGGCAGTGGCGTCTTCTGCGGACAAGCAGCGCGTCGATCAGCCGGCTCTCGCTCCCGTCTCCTAGTCCGCGCTGGGCAGAGGAAGCTGGGCAAGGCAGCTGAGTCTAAGCCGTGTCCCGACCACGGTTCGGGTCCAGGAATGACCCGAACCGTGATCGGGACTTAATCATTGGCTCCTACCACACGCCGCAAACCCTGGACTTCCCCCGATCTAGTCTCCCAGTAGGTGCAGTCGGGACAGTCGGGCCAATGTTGCGGCGATCACCTCAGGTCGAAATCCGCGGCGGCGGAGCTTTGCCCTCCACTCTGAGCTCTGCGCCAGGAAGGCCCGAACGCTGTCGACGGTGACCGCCTCCCCGGCGGAAACCAACGCGCGGCCGACCCACGACACGGTGGCCCACGTTTCCAGCTCCTCGTCCGTGAGCCGCGCTAGACATTCCACAAGGCGCCGTGCAAGGGTCTCGGAGCGAATGTAGCGCTGCACGTAGTGAGCGAACTGCGCGGTCACCTGCCCGGCCTCGAGACTGGCGTCCTTAACGCAGATCCAGCCGCTCCGCGCCGCGATCGGCTCGGCGTCTCGGTACCTGGCCTTGTGGTCATAAGGCCCTAGAGGCTTTTGCTGATGCTCGATGAAAAGCCCGAGGTTCAACGCCCTCTCGAGAACGTACGCTACCTTCTGCGCCGCCAGGCGTGTCACCTTCTCCCGCCGCGGGCCCAGTTCCTTGACGATCCACGCGTACACGACAGCCTTGCGGAAAGCCCTCGATGCGTTGCCCTCGACCCGGTAGGGCGTTGCGCGGAGACGAGCGAGTTCCGCCCCCAGGCCTTCTTCAACGGCGGTATCGGAATCGACCGGTTCATCAAGCCATCGGGGGCCGAACGATACGGCCAGACACGCCTGGCGTATCGCCTCTTCGGCGACTCGGTCGTCGGGGTCGGTCATCTCCGCTTTGTCGATCTCGCTCAGGCGCGGCGTCCCCGAAAGCCAAATCCAATAGTCGAGGAGTTCGTCGCGGTAAACCGGAAACCGCGCTGTCCATGCGGCTATATCGATCGGGGCGCCGCTCTCGTACCTCTCCAACAGCTCCTGCTTGATTCGCTCGATGTCATCGGGCATGGAGCTCACCGAAGGGCTGCGGGCGTCGTGCGTCACTGCCGCCATCATCAACGATCCTCCAGATACTTTCGCAGTTCGGGATCCGCCGCAAGGGTCACCTTGGCTTTTCTGAGAAGAGCATAGACCGCCTGCTCCGTCACTCCCATCAGGTTCTTGACGGAACGGGGGTCGTCAGATCCCACGGGCCGCCCCTCTATCCACGTCAGGAAGGCCGCGCGGGCCTGGCGTGGAGGAAGGCGGCGGACGGCCGCTCGGAGATCCTGTTCGACGATCCGGTCCCAAACCTGGGCGTCGAGACCAGGGCGGTCCTCCCCCTCGCCGACCGCGTCCTCCGGAAGCTCCGCCCGCTCGTCGGCCCACTCCAGCTCCTTCAGCCGCCGAACCAACATCCGGCCCTCGTCGATACACGAGTGCTTCAGCGCTAGACCGAACCGCGCCTCCCAGAACGGCTTCTCCGCAACCCCAGCGTGTATTGCCCGCCACATCCCCATGTGGCACTGCTGGCGAAAGTCCTGGAGGGTTTCCGGATCGTTCCGAAAGCCGAAGCTCCTCGCCATGGACCAGACCATCGCCTCACAATGGCCGCCTACCCAATTGCCACCAGGCCCAACGCGACCCGCCAAGGCTATGGCACACCGCTCGAAGAGGGCCGTGTTACCGCTCCCCAAGGCCTCCCGGAGCAAGAAAACGAGGGTCTCCGGCGTGAACCGGTCCGCGTGCGCCCGCACGTACGCCTCGCGCTCGGTTGTCCCGGGTGCGGGCAGGCTGGCGATCTCAGCGGCGGATTCCGGCGGGCGATTCACATTCAACGGGCGTCTCCCTGATCCTCACAACAATAGACCGCCACACGCCGCCGGTATCCTAAACCCCCGGGGGTGCCGGCCCCGGAAGCTAAGGGGTTTAGGACGGGCGCCAGCTGCACGGTTTATTGGAGTAGTAGGAACACGTCACGCGCAAACGGAGGCAACCATGCATACTGATGCCACGACCAAGGACGAGGTGGTCTTCTTCATCGACCAGCAACACTTCAAGCTCGAAGATCGGGAGTACACGGTCCGTGAGCTGCTGGAGCTGGCCGGCGAAGACCCGCAGGAAACGACGCTCGTGCTTCGCCACGGGAACGACCTGACCAAGCTGACGGACCTCGACGAACAGATCCGGATCAAGAACGGGACCCACTTCGTCGTTTTCCACAACGGCCCGACACCGGTTTCTTAATGTACGGGCCCGCCCGGCTGGTCGATGACCTCCGCGCGCTGGGGTACGCGGCCGAGGAGGTGCAGGCAGCTGATGGCACCCGATTCGCCGTGATCCGGGGATTCGTAGTTCCCTGCGGACGCTTTGTCGAGCGAGCCATCGACCTCGGCGTACAGGCGACCGCCGATTTTCCTCGATCCGTCGCCTCCGCCATCCACGTCCTGGCGAACCCGCAGCTCTTCGACTGCGGCGACACGGTGCCGAACGTGCGGAACATCACGGCCAGCGCACTTGGCGCTGAGTGGCGCTACTGGAGCCACAATTTTGGCTGGCAGGGTGAGAAGAGCGCTCGCCGCCTCATGTCACAGATTAACCGGATCTTCGCGAATGCCTGAGGAATACGGTGTCGCCATCCCCGGGTTGGCTGAAGAAGCGTTGCGCGCGCACCTGATTCGGGCCGACGGGCAAGAGGACCTACTTTTCGCCCTGTGGACCCCGTCTGAGGGAGCGCAGCGGCTCGCGGCCCTGTTGCACACACCCCTATGGCCCGAGCACGCCGACCGCGAGGTGCACGGTAACGCGAGTTTCCAGCCCAAATATTTCGAGCGCGCGTGCCGTGAGGCGATTCGCGGCGGCTACGGCGTTGCTTTCCTCCACAGTCATCCATTCCCTGGATGGCAGGGAATGAGCCACGACGACATCGACGCGGAACGGCGACTCGCGGGCGCGACGGCTGCTCTGACCGGGCTTCCCTTGCTCGGGATGACCGTTGGCAGCGACGGCACCTGGAGCGCTCGGACATGGCTGCATCGGGTAGGTCGCACGTACGACAGAGTTTGGTGCACTGCCGTGCGAACGGTCGGCACCCGCCTGCGCGTGGATTTCGCGGAGGAGGTTCTCCCTCGCCCGGTATTCCGTGAGCTAATCCGGCGGACGGTGACCGTTTGGGGCGAAAGGGCCCATGCTGGTATCGCGCGACTGCGCCTAGGGATCGTCGGCTTGGGGAGCGTGGGTGCCCTCGTGGCGGAGGCGCTTGCGCGCATGGGCGTGCAACGGTTCGTTCTGATCGACTTCGATGCGGTTGAGGCCCATAACCTAGACCGCCTCGTTACCGCCTCAGAGGACGACATCGGACGCCTCAAGGTGGACGCCGCAGCGGACCGTATCCGCTCAGTCGCTACCGCGGCAACCGTAGACGTTCGACCGATCCCTTTCAGCGTTGTGGAAGAGACTGGGTACAGGGCCGCCGTCGATTGCGACGTCCTCTTCAGTTGCGTTGATCGGCCACGGGCGCGCTACGTGCTGGATCACCTCGCCTATAACCACCTGATCCCGGTGATCGATGGCGGCATCCAGGTCCGCTTCCGCCGCGGGTCCTTTACCGGTGCCGACTGGCAGGTCCAGACGGTCAGTGTCGGCAGGCCGTGCCTCGAATGTCTCGGAGGTTACGATCCAGGCGATGTCTCGACCGAAGCTGCCGGCAAGATGGATGACCCGTCCTATATGAGCGGCCTACCCGAGGATCACCGCTTTAAGCGCAACGAAAACGTCTTTCCGTTCGCCGCGAACCTGGCATCCCTCGAGATCCTTCACTTAATCGCCTTGGCGACGGGGGCGGCGGGAGTGGACGATTTTGGCGTGCAGCGCTTCCGGTACCTTCCCGGGATATTGGAGCAGCTGCCGCCCCGGACCTGTCGGCCCACATGCGATCGACCCGAGATTATTGCCCGCGGCGACTGTAACTTCACCCTTATTGGCCGCGACCTCGCCGCAGAACGGTCGCGGGCGGCGCGCCGAGGCAACGCGACCGGCTCGACCTAGTCGCCGAGACTTTCGTCGCGGAGATCGGCACGCTGCCCGAACTCGCGCTACCGAAGGAGCTATGCCGGCCCCATTTTTGGAGCACGCTTAAGCGAAAACCTGATCGAGTCAGTCGAGACGACGGATACCACGCGGGAGGAATCATGAGCTCTAGGGAAACCAGCAAGCGAGTGGCTTCAATCGCTGCCCAGGTTCTCTCCAACCCCAAGTCGACGGCCGCAGAAAAGAGCGCGGCCGCGAGTGCGCTGACTCAGTACAAGAGCCAGGTGGAAGCCACGCAAGCAGCGGCAGCCTCGAAGGCGTCGAAGGTATTAAGGGACCCGAGCGCTACCCCGGCTCAGAAGTCGGCTGCGGCAAGCGCCCTTTCACAGAGGGGGAAGTAACGTCTCCCTGGCGCTAAGAAGCACCGCCCCACCAGCTGTCGGCTTGTCACGCCTCCTGTGCACGCCGCCACGCTCCTGCTCGCCATGGCCCCAGCGGCCACTCTCCAGATCCGGAACCAAACTGTTGTCCCGCGGTGGCGCGTAGGCGCGACTGGGGCCAAGGCAACTCTATAGGGCTGACGCAACTCTGCGGCGAACTGTCATAATGCGTCACCGATACGGCTTTCGCGGGCCTCCAGATGCCACCATCGGCTCCGCGAAGAGCATGGACAAATCAGTATGCGCGAGGTCTCGCCAATCGACCGGGTTCCCCTCGGACCAAGAACCATCCGCTTTCGAAAGGAGGACGTCGATGAGTTCATCAAAAAGGCCGCCACCAGCCGCCATTGACCGAACAATTCCGGGCGTCGGGCGCTTAACGATCCGCGCGGGCCGCCTCACGCGCGAGGCACGCGACGCGCTCGATCAGCACATCGTGCATGCGACCCAGGCAGGCCGGCTCGAGCAACTCAGATTGCTGAAGAGCCGGGAGGTTTCCCCGCTGGAGTTCTTGGAAGCGAGCCGGCAGAATCGCCTCCTCGCCTTGAGGCCGGCCACCCCTCTTCGACCCTTGGTGAGCCGGTGGCTGGCCGTGAGCGACATACGCGAGAGCAGTCGCGAGCGCTACGAACAGTCTTGGCGCTTCTTGTACGACACACTTCCGGAGAACTCGACGCTTAAGGATCTCACCAAGGAGTGGTGGGCGACGTTTGTGGAGGAACGCCACGAAGAGGTGGGCAACGCGACCATCAACCGCGATCGCGCGGCTTTCTTGGCGTTTCGCAATTGGGCGGGTGATAACGGCTACGCGGTCGTCGAGTTCAAGTCGAAGCGGCTCACGGAAGAGCCGGCGAAGTCCGAGTTGCTCACGCCTGACCGCATTGAGGCAATGCGGGACAAATGCCGGCCTGATCGTTGGCTCTTCTTCCGGGCTGCGCTGGAAACTGGGGCGCGCCAGGGCGAGCTTCTCAATGCATACGCCCGCGAGATCTCACAGGTGCCGCCGCTCTGGACGGTACCCTCCCGTCCAGGCTCGAAGTCACGCGGCAAGAGCCGGTCGCTTCCCATCTCCCGGGAGTTGGCCGCGTCCATGCTCGAGCGCGGGACCCGCCGCCCGGATGGGAGAGTCTTTCCCCACTCCCGCCACACAATCCGCGATTGGTGGGATGAGCTAACGGAGCAGATCGGGGTTACCGGCGTCACGCTGCATGGCCTCCGCGCGACGTACATCACTGCGGCTCTCGACGCCGGCGTCCCGCCGGTCCAGGTACAGAAGTTGGCCGGACACGCCCACCTTACCACCACGATGGGCTACTATCGAAGTGACGCGGTGAGCCGGAGCGCCGCTGAAGCGGTTGCGCGGGCCCTGGGGCTGGACTGGGCAGCGCAGGCGAGCGCTGAAGGTTCCAGCGTTCGACCCAGCACCGCTTCTGGTATCGAGTCGGCCTGACCTCGTAAGTCGTTATACTTCAACTCTCGCGAACGTGGCGGAACTGGCAGACGCGCAGGACTTAGGATCCTGTGGGGCAACCCGTCCGGGTTCGACTCCCGGCGTTCGCACTTCCCTGTGGAGCAGCACCTTAGAGTGGTACAGCGAAAGCAGCCCGAGACCGCTTCTGATGCCCACTTTGACGAAACTTTGACGCCGATGGCGAGGTCCCAATCCGGCTCGGCCCCGTGGCCGGGCTAGCGCCTCCCACCGCATTCAACCTCAACGTCGCGCGGTAGCTGCTGACGTTGCATACCAACTCGTGCCGACCTGCCGCGGGTCAGGGAGCTCTCAGAGTTCGGCGCCCACCGGCCTGGTGGAAGCGAAACTTGATCCCTGCCGAAACGAGGGACGGATTCAAAGTCACGCGAGCCTTCACCGGGACCCCGCCCGCAAGGAACCCAACCGCGTTCACGGCCAGCCAAAGCTGCTTGAAGTCGGCAAAGACGTCCCACGCCTTATTCAAGCGGTACTCCGCTCCAACCTGCAGCACGAAGCCCCAGTTGTTGTGAACGTCGAGCTGGGAGACCGCGGCATCGTGGTTTTTGACGATGATGGCGTACGCCACGCCGGTGCCGACGTAGGGTCGGAAGGCCCCGCCCGTTGGGACGCGGTAGCCGGCGGTTAGAATCGCCGGACCATATCGAACTCTTCCAAGGGCACCCAACGATGTGACGGTCCCCTGGCCGGTGACCGTCGGCCTTGGCGGCACGCCCACCATCAGCAGCGCAAACAGATTCCGGGTGAAGTCGTAGCCGACGTCGACGGTCGCGGTTTGGTTGTTGCTGACCGTTGCCGTGGCGCCGGGAAGGAGTTGTCCATTGGTAGCGATCGTCGCGCTCGAATGATAGAACGCGCCGAGCGCCGCGATTCTCCCAAACCAGGGGCTCGCGTGCCCAGCGGCACCAGCCTGAGCGTGCAAGAGGCTCTGAGCCTGAAGCACCCCGACTGCCAGCACTATTGAGAAGAGTCTCGTTTTCATGTCTCGTGAGCTACGCCGAGCCGGCCGAGGTGGCGCGACCTTCCTCTATATCGGAGCACCACCCAAGCCAGGCTCCAGTACACGACCACCTGAATCCAGAGCGCCCCCCAGGGTCGGAGCGTCTGGTCGAAACGGGCGCCCATCTCGGCCAGCTGCAGGAAGCCCTGAATGCCGAACGTGCTGGGCAGCACCACGGCCAGCGCCCGGACCCACGCCGCCTGTACCTCCACCGGGAAGCTCAAGCCCGACAGAAAGAGCGCCGGCAGCCCCATCGCCGCGAGCGCGACAGTGGAGGACTCCGGCCGATCGAACAGCTCCGCGATGGCGAGGCCGAGCAGCGTCACCGCTGCGAAGTACGGAACGAGGAAGACCACAACGTCGAGCCACGATGCTCGCATTGGGAAGCCATAGAGACTGAATACCACGCCGAACATGAACACGGCATGTCCGAGATAGATGAGCGCGGTGGCACCGAGCTTCCCGCCGAGGATCGCCCACAATGGCTCGGTCCCAGCCTCATCCTTCTCGCGCTCGGCAACTCGCAGGGCGCCAATGCCGATGAGCAATGTCTGCTGGAGGATCAGGATGAAGACGGCCGGCACCACGAAGGTTCCGTATCCGGCGAGTGGATTGAAGAGCGGCCAGGAAACAAAGGTGACCGGACGCGCACGCTGGAGCGCGGCCTTCTCGGTCAATCCACTCGCCTCGAGTCTCCGCACCGAAATGCCGGTCGAGAGGGTGCCCACGACGCCGTTGATCGCTCGGAGCGCCGTGCTGTACACCAGGAAATAGCTCGCGTCGGCGTAGGCTTCCACGTAGGCCGGCTCCCGGCGCAGCACGTGGCGCTCGAAATCCTGGGGGATCAGGAGGACCGCCCCGGCGACGCCCGCCCGCACCGAGTCCTGGGCCGCGTTCAGGTCGTTCACGCGACTTGTTACGCTCCCCGCCTCACTCGCGTCCAGCCAGCGGGTGAGCTGCCGGCTCATGGCCGTATGATCCCGGTCGACCACGACGATGGGCAGATCACGGATAATCTGCCGCAGGTACGGTGTCGGGTAGAAGAACGCGTACAAGACGCTGGCCCCGAACAGGAGGATGAGCGTCTCCTTCTCCCGGAAGATCTGCCGGAGGGTCTGGCGGAAGCAGCGAGCCAGCGCGGTCATTCCTGACCCCAGAGGCGACGATCACTAAAGACCCGCCCCATCCGCGGCAGCGCGAGCAGGCCCGCGATGAGCGCTGTGCCGGCCAGCACCAGCACCGGGGCGGCCGAGATGCGGACTGGCGCGCCCACCATGACTTGGTCGCGGACCAGGAGCATGAAGCGGGTGAGTGGGACGAAGCCGCCCCACACCTGCGCGAAGGCCGACATGCCGATCCGGGGGAAGGTCACACCGCTGAATGCCACGGCGGTCCCGAAGAACAGCGACCCGACCCCAAGGGCCTTCCTGAGGTTGGCGAGCCATACCGTGAGCAGGACCCCGATGGACTTGGTGGCCAGAGAGAATGCCACGGCCCCCAGCGCCAGAAAACCGAGATTGCCGAGCACGGGAATGTGAAACCACGCCGAGAAGCCGCCCACGAGTACCATCATCAACACCAAGTCGTAGACCAGATACGGAGCCAGCTTGCCGACCCAGGCCACAACTGGCGAACCGCCCGCGGTCGCCAGCCACTCCCCGGCGGTCGAGTCTCTCAGCTCTCGGCCGACGACGTAGACCGTGGACAGTCCGGCCACGATCTGCACCAGCCCGACGACGAGGACCAGGCCCACGCCGCGGGCGTAGTTGATCGCAGGATTGAAGAGCAGCCGTGAGTCCACCCGGACCGGCTCCGCCGCCGCTTCGGCGGCCGCTGCGGTCAGGCCACCGCTCCGCCGCAGCTCGAACGCCACCGCGCCGGATCCGGCGTTGACGGCGCGGGCGACGTCCGCGGAGATCAAGTTGCCCGCCGTCAGATATTGCTCGTTGTACAGGAGTGTCACTCGAGGTGAGCGCCCGTGCAGAAGGTCCCGCTCGAAGTGACGGGGAATCACGAGCACGGCGTACACCTTGCGTTGGACCAGGAGGGCCTGGGCCTCCCCGAGATCCTGGACCCGCGCCACGATGTTGACGGTCCTGGCCGCGTCCACCCAGCGGGCCGCAAGTCGAGCAGGCTGGGTCCCGTCGAAATCGAGGATGCCGATGGGAAGGCGGCGCGCTACCTCCGCATGAAAAACGCCTGTCAGCAGCAGCCCGGCCGCCAATGGGATCGGCCCCAGCAGGGCCCAGAGCACCGGGAAATGCGGCAGCCGGTGCAGCTCGCGCCGCATCACGCGAGCAATGCGGCTCATCCCGATGCCCTGGCCGGGCGCTCCGGCGGCCAGTCGATCAGCGCGCTCATCCCGGGTCGGAGTCCGTCGATCGGCTTGGGAGGACGCGCTCGCACTTCGAACGTGCGGACGTCGAAGCCGCCGGTCTCACGAGTCGCCCGCCAGGTGGCAAACGAGCCCAGCGGCGAGATGTAGTACACCCTGAACCGGAGGCGGTCCGGGCCGAGCGCCGGAATGACGGCCGTCAGGGTATCGCCGACTTTGAGGCCGGCCAGCCGGTCCTCCCGGAGGTTGACCGTGATCCACTGGTCCGAGAGATCCACGACCGTGAGCACCGGCAGGCCGGGCGAGACCAACTCGCCCTGCTCGACCACCTTGACCATCACCTGCCCGTCGACCGAGGCCCGGAGGATATTGTCGTCGACGTAGCTGGTCGCCTCGGCCACCGCCCCTTCCGCCTTCCTGAGGTCGGCCATGGCGGCGGCGCGGTCTTCGACCCGCATCCCCGAGAAGACCAGCTCGTATTGCGCTCTGGCGGCGCCGGTGGCCTCCCGTGCCGTGCGATAGTTCGCCTCGGCCTCGTCCCGCTTCTGGGTCGGGATCACGCCCTCCGACGTCAGCCGGTCGTAGCGGGCGAACGTCGTTTCAGCGATGGCCTCGGCCGCCGCGGCGCGGCGGTAGTTGTCGCGGGCCGAGCGAATCTCCTCGGGCCGGTAGCCCCGCACCGCCCGGTCTCGGGCGGCCTGTGCCGCGTCTCTCGCCGCGTGGGCCTGTGCTGCGCGGGCCCGGATTTCCGTGCCATCGAGCGTGGCGAGCAGCTGCCCTCGCCGCACCATGTCGCCCTCCCGCACGTAGATCGAGTCCACGCCTCCGGAGACCTTCGGGGCGATATCCACGTGGGTTGCGTCGGTTTCCCCCTGTACCATCCCGGCTCCCCGACCACATCCAGTGAGCAGCAGGGCCCCGCAGAGGCCTCGCACGAGACGCGTCATCGTAGTTCCTCCGCCGGCGTTGCCCGGTCTAGATACTCCAGGAATCGCTCGCTTTGGCCGCTGGCATCGAGCAGCCGGGCGAGCCCCACATCGAGATCGTAAAGGGAGGTGAGCCGATCGACCCGGGCCCGGGACAGCGCCAACTCCGCGTCCACCACGTCGAGCGAGGTGCCGACCGCCGCCTCGTACGCCTTCTGCTCCGAGCGGAGGCTCTCCTGGGCCAAGGCGAGCGTGGTCTCGAGCGACTGGTATTGCTCCAGCGCCGACTGGTACTCGTCGTACCGCTGTTGGACCAGAACCGAGACGTCGCGCCGGGCTCGCTCGTGCTCGAAGCCGACGGCGTCTTCCAGATGCCGAGCCGATCGCAGCTTATTGAGCCGGGCGAAGCCGTCGAACAGCTCCCAGCGGAGTCCGGCGCCCACCACCCACTTGGGATCGGCCGTCGAGTTGAGCCCTCGATGGATGAACTCGTTGGTCCCGAACACCGTCACGGAGGGCAACAGCTCGCCGCGGGCCGCGCGCGCACCCTGATGCGCCTGCTCCCGAAGCGCAGCCAGGCGGCCGATCGCCGGGTTGCCGGAGTCGGCTGTCGCCGCAAACGTCTCCAACGGCTCCAAATCGCTGATCAGCGACAATGGGGTGGTCGGCATGGCGTCGATTTGCGTGCCGAGGGTGGACCGGAGCGCCACCGCGGCCAGATCCACGTCCCGGTGGGCTTTCTTGAATTCCCGGTCGGCTTCGGCCAGGGCGACTTCCGCGCGGAGCTCGTCCCTGCGCGCGATCTGGCCGGCCGCGCGCAGCCGGCGCGCGTCCTCCAAATGGCGGGTGAGCGTCTCAAACGCTTGACGCCTGACATCCAGCACATCCGCGGCCAGCCGTCGCTTGAAGTACCGATCCGCCAGCTCCGTCGTGATGCCGTGCTGGGCCACCCGCTGCTCCTGCTCCGCAGCCGCGACGCCGGCCTGGGCTCCCCGATTCGCCGCGAGAATGCTCCCGCCGGCGAACACGGTCCACCGGGCGCTCAGGCCGATCCGGTACGGATCATTTTCCA
>Ga0137404_10002229_pt1 | contig 12758 bp, 8 predicted proteins | sample CZOMad2_1_16fung_FD_108285 | JGI IMG/M metagenome (GOLD analysis project Ga0137404, IMG submission 108285) | Vadose zone soil fungal communities from Angelo Coast Range Reserve, California, USA - CZOMad2_1_16fungal (Illumina Assembly) | ecosystem: Environmental > Terrestrial > Soil > Vadose zone...
GAGAAGGTTTCGGAGTCATCCACATCAACTAAGTACGGGAAGGAGCGACCACTTGTACCAAGTTGGAAATGATGCAATCAATAAAACGAGCGACGAGGATCGATACCCGTCGCGCCAACCTAGGGATGATTGGCTTCTTTTCTAAGCAGGGCGTAAAGAAAAGGTTTACCCGTTGGCTTTTGACTACCGCCGTGCGGCTCCACCGTCACGAAGACGGCATCAATCTCCGCGAGTTGCTTCGGGTCATCCAAACGTAGAACCCAGCGCCGATTCGATTCGCTATCCATATAGAGGATGCCCAAGTTCATGGGGCGAGGCTTCTCGGCCAACTCCGCATCTCGCTGTCCCCAAACCTGGAAAGCGCTGGCGTTCTTGATCCCCGGTTCGTGATCGAGGTCGAAGGCGTAGAAAATCAAGGATTTGTTCTGCGTGTAAAAGATGCGTCCATACGACTTGCGCGTGTGACTCCCGCTATCCACGTCAAACACATCCGCGATGTAAAGCTTGCGAGCGCCCATGAGTTCGCGGATGTCGCGATCCGAGGCGAGATACTGCTCGTCATCCTTGAGTCTGCGATCTTGCTCTCGCGCGCCGGCGGATAGTTCTTCAACCTTCGATTCCAGAGAGGCTGTATGCAATAGCACGCGATCCTGATCCGCACGCAAGTTCGTCAGCTCCGTGCGGAGAAGGTCGTAGGACTTTTCAGCGTCGCGCAGTTGGCCGACGAGTTGGTCGCGTTCCGTGGAAACCTGCTGAAACAGTGCCTCCCGTTTGCCGTTGGCTGCTGCGAGACCAGCGGAACGCTCTTGCGCCGCACGCAAAAGCGAACGCAATCCCGCAATGTCTTGCTGTTCATCAGAAATTCGTGCCTCCAGGCGTAAGATTTTCTCTGTCTGCGCGGCTGCTAGTCCCTGTGCGTTTTTCGCGTGGGAGGAGAGGCTCTGCGACAGCCCGGGCGAGCTCAAATTCGCGTTGGACTCCGACGTCCCAGAACTCAGTTGCGTCGTATGTGATCGTCCGCCGAGCTTGTACCCGCCCGCTGCAACTCCCGCAATCAGGCAAGCCGCCATCGCCGCCGTGGCCCACTGCGCCGCAACGGCCCGACCCAGGAATGCACTGCGGAATCGAAGCGGGCGGTTAATCTCGACCAAGCCGGGTTTCCTCCGCTCGCCCTCTCGAATCTGCTCCAGCAGCTCGTTCCTCACCGAGCGGGAGTCCCACACCTCGGATTCCGTACTCTTATCACACGCGGTCGCGAGATACGCCATACCTTCAGAATGGAGAAGGGAATACTCGTCATAGACTTCGTGACACGCGGCACATTGCCGGAGATGATCCTCGAGCTCAAGTCGTTCGCCACCTGTAACAGCATTCGCCTTGGCTAATGCCGCCAGTTCCCTGAACTTCTCGTGGTCGTCCGGTCGTCGATTTTTATGCATCGTGATTATCCCGAAGCCTCTTTACCGCAGGGCTTTTCCGCAACCGCTCCAAGCCACGGTAGAAATGATGGCGCACATTTCCGAAGGGCTCCTGAAGCCGCGCGCCAATTTCTCGCAGGTCCAGGCCTTCAAAGTAAAACAGTTCCAACGTTTGCCGTTGCACTGGCGTTAGCTCTTCAAAAGCGCTCTGCAGGTGTGAAAAATCTAATCTCACACCCACCTCATGTTCTGTGTCGTCGCGGCCCACTAGAGTATCGTCCAAAGACTCTATATCTGTACCAGCATAGAATCCCCGGCGTACCAAGTGTGCCTTCCGATCGCGGGCCCGACTAAAGGCAACCTGCACAACCCATCCCTTTGCCGTGCCCTTGGCGGGATCGTAGAGGGTGGCCTTTTGGTGCAGGCATAGAAAAGACTCCTGGACCGCCTCCTCCGCTTCGCCATGGTCGCCCAGAATGCGAAGCGCGATTCCGAAAACCAGCCTCGAGTACCGGCCAAACAACATGTCCAGGGATTTTGCATCCTTCGCCTGGATTCCTGCCATGAGCTCTTCATCTGTGGGAGTTCGAACCTCAACCGGTTGCACCGGGGAGGTAGAACTCTCCCGGCCCCTGCCAAAGACGACAGGAAACGCCAGGGCGCGGCCATTCGGGGGAGAGCTCATTCTCAGACTTGGAGAACCGTCGTGCCCACAGAAACCCCGGCAAACTGGCAGCGCGTCTCAGACCCTTGGCGTCCAAAGCTCTCAGCGCCGACACAACTCTCCGGAAGTATGGCGCCAGCATATATCAGAAGAACCAGGGTCTTCCAGTCAAAATGCTTCTTATATAGATGAGAAAAATATCTTCGAGAAAATGGTACAGATTCCTGCCGCTCCTCGTACAAAGAGGGATCACATTTTGATACGTGATTTAGTTTCGTGGCCCGACCGGCGTGTGCTAGTTTTCAACCTTGTCTGCGAATGAAAAAGGCTTGGGTAGGATGACGAACGACGCGTCCGAAACCGGCTGGTTGCACATCGTCAAGCCTCTGCTGGCGCTCGCTCTAGTGGCTTTTCCCGGGACGGTTCGCGCGCAGTCCGCCGACGCTTCGCTCACCGGCCGCATTACCGATCCGAACAAGGCGCTAATCACAGATGCCAAAGTGACCGTCATCAATAGCGGCACCGGGGTTCACTATCAGGGTCTTACCAATGAAGCAGGAACTTACTACGTATCCAATCTTCCGCCGGGGCGCTATCGGATTGAGGTCGAAAAACTGGGTTTCAAAGCTGTGATCCAATCAGGCATTGTCTTGCACGTACAGGACGCGCTAGAAGTGAACTTTGAGATGACGCTGGGATCGGCTTCCGAGAGCGTAACTGTCGAAGGAGAGCTGCCTCCGCTCGATACCGAGTCATCGACGGTGGGCACTGTTGTCGAACAGCGGGTCGCCAACGAGCTTCCGCTGAACGGGCGCAATGTTTTCAATCTCATCGTGCTAGCTCCGTCGGTGATTCCGCAAGGCAGTTCCACGGGGACGCCTGTGGGAGTCAATCCCTTTGGTTGGGGGAACTACCAGGTCAGTGGCTCGTTCGGAAATCAGAGCGCCGAGTATCTCGACGGCCAGCCGCTGAATATCGGTTACATCAACCTGCCGGTGCTGATTCCGATTCAAGATTCGATTCAGGAGTTCAAGGTGCAAACCAGCAATCTTGGCGCGGAATGGGGGCGGTTCGCCGGCGGCGTTACCACATTAAGAACAAAGGGGGGCACCAACGCGCTTCACGGAGAGGTGTACGAATATCTACGCAACGGCGTTTTTAACGCGAACAATTTCTTTCTGAAAGCTGCGGGACAGCCACGGCCGCCCTGGGTCCAGAATCAGTTTGGAGCCGAAGCAGGCGGCCCCCTGAAGCTGCCTCACTATGACGGTCGCAATCGCACATTCTGGTTCGCCAATTGGGAAGGTTTCCGGTTGCGCACGGGAGAGCCGTTCACCACAACCGTGCCAAGCACAGCAGAGCGCAACGGAGACTTCTCCGCCATCAATACTCCGATCGTGGATCCTTGCGCTGGTTCGGTGAACGCGGAGGGCGCCTGCCCGGGAAGCAGTGCGACCCCCACTGTCTTTTCCGGCAATTTAATCCCAGGCGGCCGAATCAGCCCAACCGCCAAGGCGCTTCTCAATCTATGGCCCGCCGCGAACGCTCCTGGACTCGCAACCACCTCGGGCACCATCAACAATTTCAATACGGTTGCCAGGACTGGTGGCAACCAGAATCAAGTCGTAGCGCGAATCGATCAAGATCTGACTAGCCGGCAAAGACTGTTCGTCAGAATGAGTTACTGGAACGTACTGGATCTGCCGATCGACCCGCTACACAACGGGTTGTGCGCGGACAGGTGCTCGGAAAAATATTCGACCAGGGCAGCCGCCTTCTCTTACAACTACACAGTCAATCCAACCACAATCCTGGATCTGCACGCCAGCATCAGCCGCTTCAAATACAACCGGTCTCCAACGAACGCCGGCTTCGACTTAACCTCGATTGCGTGGCCCAAAAGTTACAATGCCTCGGTTCCGGAGATCATGCGAACTCCGCCGACCCCCTGTGTCGCCAATTCTGCCGACAATATCATGTGCACGCAGGGGCAAAGCTTCATCCAGGACAGGAACACCCAGTACGATCTCTCTCCTGGCTTGACGTTGATGCGCGGCCGCCACCGGTTTCACGTTGGCCTCCAACTCGAAGGCGGCTATGACAACTACGCGCAAACCAACGTCGCCAGCGGAGCTTTCGATTTCTGCGCTGCTGGCCAGCCCTGCTTCACAGGATTTCCGTTCGCGGATTTCCTGTTAGGGTATGCCGACAACTTCAGTAACTTCGAAAATCACTTTTTTGCTCAAGCCGTCGTCCCCGCGTTCACTGCAGGCAAGCAAACGTATCGGGCGTTCTACTTCAACGATGTTTGGCACGCCAGGGACAAATTGACTCTCAGCTTCGGCCTGCGCTACGAGCAGCAGGCGCCCTGGTCAGAACGTTTCGATCGGCTCTCATATTTCGATCCGAGCGCATCGAGCTATTTGAATCGGCTCATGGCAGCTGGTACGCAAACAATTAAGGGGGATGTCTATCTGATACCTCCAGGAACGCGGAACAATCTCCCGTTTCGGAAAAATAACGTCTCCCCGCGAATCGGAGTCGCTTACGGCTTGACCCCAAAGACCGTTATTCGTAGCGGGTACGGCGTTTTCTGGGTGCCGAGCGACGTTTCGTTCGCCCTCAATCCGGTCAATGACATGCTTAACGCGGGCAGCACGACCTACACGGGCACGGTGGATGGAGTCCACCCTTTCAGATCCATCTCGCTGCCCTTCCCGGACGGCATTTTCGCGCCGCCTGGGCGGAGTCTCGGAACTACGGGTACGCAACAGTTTCTCACCCAGGTGGTTCAGTCGATTACTGAAGCCGATCACGCTCATCATCCTGGTGGTTACGTGCAGCAATGGAACTTGAGCATTGAAAGGCTGCTTCCGGGCGGATTCCTGCTGTCGGCGGCTTACGTCGGCTCCAAGGGGACGCATCTGGAGCAATATTCGGAGCAAGTCAATCAGATCTCTGACGCCATGCTTGCGCAAGCGGCGGCTCAATTTGCAGCCGGTGGCCGTTCTGCGGTTACACTGCTGCAGTCAGTTCCGAATCCCTTCTTCATTAATGGGCAAGCTTTGGCGTTGGCCGCGTCCACCACTACCGCGGGGCAACTTCTGCGCCCCTATCCGCAATATACGAGTGTGGAACTGGCGGGGCGAGGGTCGTTTGCCAGCGGGTATCACTCCTTGCAGGTCAGCGCGCGCAGGCGCTTTGCGGGAGGTGGTTCGCTGCTGGTCGCTTACACCAATTCCAAACTCATCAGCAACACCGACACGCTAACCTCTTGGCTGGAGACGGGCGTTGGCCCCCTGCAGGACAACAATAACTTGCGCGGTGAACGGTCGCTTTCCTCCCAGGATGTGCCACAACGGCTGGTGATCAGCTATGTCTTGGATCTTCCCTTCGGGCAGGGTAGAAAATATCTTTCCAGTGAAGGGAGCCGCCTAAACGTAGTCGTGGGAGGCTGGGGCATTGACGGTGTAACGACATTTCAAAGGGGGTTCCCGCTGATATTCCGCAACGGCCAAGCGAACGACGCAACCCTATTTGGCGCCGGATCGCGTCCGAATGTCTTGCCCGGATGCCGCAAAATCCTTTCGGGCGCGTCGATTGCCCGCCTGAATCGCTGGTTTAATACTGAGTGTTTCGCTGCTCCGCCAGACTTCACCTTCGGCAGCGAGCCGCGAGTAGATTCGACCCTCCGCGCGGACGGTGTCGACAATTTCGACTTCGCTGTATTCAAGAAAGTCTTGCTCGGGAGGGAAGCCCGAGCGGGCGGGGAGTTTCGGGTGGAGTTCTTCAATCTATTCAACCGCACTCAGTTTGCTCCGCCGAATACAACCTGCTGTTCCGCGAATAATGCGAACTTCGGCGTGGTGACCAGTACCGCGCCGGGCACGAATCCCCGCCTGATTCAGTTCGCGCTGAAGTTTCTGTTCTGATTCTGCGGAGCACAAAGCCTCTGAGCACAGGAAAACCGAAGCGGTGGTAATTGTGCCAAGAATATTGATAACGCTAAAGCGGCTGTCCAAGATTGGATGGGGTTTCGTACTGATTGCCGCGGCCAGTGTCCCCAGTCCGTCCTTGTTCGAAGTTAAGTTGCCGCACGGCGTCGACTTCGTCTTGCAGAATTCTCCTACTCCCCAGAAATACTTGATCGAAACTATGCCCGGCGGAGTTGCTCTGCTCGACTACAACGGCGATGGCCTGCTGGATATTTTCGTCGTTAACGGAGGCCACATCGAGTCCCCCATGAAGGCTCCGGAGAGCTTCGACCGTCACGATCCGCGCTACTGGAACCGCCTCTATCGGCAAAACCGCGACGGAAGTTTTACGGATGTCACCGAACAAGCAGGTGTTGCGGACGCTGGCGACGGAAACTACGGCATGGGAGTGGCGGTCGGGGACTACGATAATGACGGATTCCCCGACTTATATGTGACCAGTTATGGAAGGAACATTCTCTACCACAATAACGGCAATGGAACCTTCACAGATGTGACCGCCAAAGCAGGAGTTGCGGGAGGCGGATGGTCTGTTTCAGCAGGATTTGTGGACTACGACAATGACGGAAAACTGGATTTGTTCGTCACTCGTTATATGGAATGGGATACGCAATACAGCAAAGACTGTGGCGGAAGGTTTCACACATATTGCCCGCCCGGGGAATTTCCGCGCACCACAAACATTCTCTACCACAACCGTGGAGACGGAACATTCGAAGATGTAAGCGTGCGCTCCGGCATCGCAGCCAAGAAAGGGCACGCTCTGGGCGTGGCTTTTGCAGATTACGATGGCGACGGACTGACGGACATCTACGTAGCCAACGATGGCATGCAGCAATACCTCTTTCATAACAATGGAAACGGCACATTCAGCGAAACAGGGATGGAAGCGGGTGCAGCGCTCAATGTTGACGGCGGACCCCTGTCGGGCATGGGAGTGGTATTTCAAGATTATGACAACGATGGCCGTCCTGATGTGATCGTAACAACCCTTCCTCGCCAGACCTACGCCGTGTTCCACAATGATGGTAAAGGCACGTTCAGTGATGGCGGCTTGCGGACTGGATTGACCATGGTTTCCGGGGTAACGTCCGGTTGGGGTGTAGGCCTCGAAGATTTTGACAACGATGGGCAGAAGGATCTGTTCGTCGCGCAGGGCCACGTTCTAGACAATGTCGAGAAGATTGATCCATCGTTGCACTATTTGGAGCCCACATTGCTGGCCCTCAATCACGATGGCCGCTTCGAGCCTGCGAATCCCGGAACGGATGAGTTGGTGACGGCACGTGGTGCCGCCTTCGGAGATCTGAACAATGATGGCTCGATGGACGCGGTGGTCACCCTTCTCGGGGGACACCTTCAGGTGTTCATGAACCGTGGTGGGACCTCGCATTGGCTGACCATCACGCTGCGTGGCACGCGCAGCAATCGCGACGGACTGGGCGCTCGCGTACAAGTCAATGGGCAGACTCGCTTCGCCACGACAGCAGGCAGTTACGAGTCAGCGAACGATAAGCGCTTGCACTTTGGACTGGCAGCTGCGAAGGTGGCTAAGATTGACGTGTGCTGGCCTTCGGGAATCCACCAGACTCTGAATGACATCCCAGTAGACCAGTTTCTTGAAATCCGAGAACCGGAGCGGCCATGATTCTAGGGATCGCGGTGTTGTGGCTGGCCTGGCAGGGGCCGTCGCCGGAAGCCTCGCAACACATCGAAGCCGCCCGTCACGCGGAAGCCGAGAAGCACTTCGAAATCGCGGTAGCGGAATACCGAAAGGTAACCGAATTGGAGCCGGCTTCAACCCCGGCTTTCGTGAGCCTGGGGCAGGCCCTTATCGAGGCGCGCGACTACGGCGCGGCTGTCAAGCCGCTTAAGCGGGCGCTCGAGCTGGACCCGAATTCGGCATCCGCGCACCAGTTGCTCGGCTACGCGTTGCTGGCGCAGGGTTACCCCTCCGAAGCGATTCCCCATCTCGAGAAGGCGCACGAACAAGCCGCACTGGGTATCGCGCAAGCGGAGACCGGTCAATTCGCGGATGCGATCGTCAACTTGCAGGCCGCATTGCGGAAGCGCCCCAACGATCCGGATCTTCTCTATTATCTAGGCCGCGCCAGCGGGCTTCTGTCCAAGCAATCCATCGACGCACTGCTCACGGCCTATCCGGATTCCGTGCGCGCCCACCAATCCATGGCCGAAGACTACATGGTTCTGCGCCAAATGCCGGAGGCAGAGAAGGAGTATCAGCAGGCTCTGCAATTGCGTCCCGACACGCCGAATCTTCATTTGGAACTCGGGCACGTGTACGCGCAGACGTCGCGGTGGCCATTGGCGGAGGAACAGTTTCGCGCCGAGACGAAGCTACAACCCGGTAACGCAGAGGCGGCCTACCGCCTGGGCGATGCGTTGTTGCAGCAGGGAAAAGCGAAGGAGGCGAGGGTAGAGCTGGAACGTTCCGATGAACTTCTTCCGCAAATGCCGGAGACCCTCTACGCACTGGGCAAGGCCGCGGGGCTGGAAGGCGACTCCGCCGCTGCTGAGAAGGCCTGGACAACCCTGCTCAGTGTCGAAAAGGAAGGCTCGCTCGCCGGTCAGGCCCACTTCGGATTGGCGGGACTCTACCGCAAGGTGGGCAAGACGGCGGAAGCGGATGTGCATATGCGGGAGTTCCAAAGATTGCGGAACTCCGCGCCTGGAGTGGAAAAGCAGTAATGAGTTCGGGGCGTGGGATTCATCGGGCCCGTCGTAAGTGGGCACGACCGAAACCCTTTGCCTACTTTAACGCCTTGATCCCGGCTACCAGAGCCTTGATATCGTCGGCGGTCAGCTTTTCCTTGAAAGGCGGCATCTTGGGCTTGGAGGTGTCGTTGCCCTCTTCGATCGCCTTGATCAGTTCGGCCTCCGTCTTGGAGGCTCGGGTTTTCAGAGCCGGAATCTTCATCGCAGGCTTTCCTTCCGCGTCCGCGCCGTGACAGATCTTGCAACGGGCTTTGTAGTTGGCATTGTCGGTGAGGTCTTCCGCGGAAGCCGCGGCAGTCCAAGTCACTCCGAAGAAAATGAGTGCGGATAAGAATTGCGTGAAATACTTCGTCATTTGTGAAACCTCCTGATTTATCAACAGACTGCGAAAGGGCATTTCTAAAAAGTTTTCGTTACTCCTACGGGGCAGTGCGCTTCAGCCGGCCAGCGGGACTTGCCCCTGGGGCAGCGATTGACGTGTGAGCGTGACCATGACAGGTCAAAGTGCATGAGTTCGTGGCCTGATTATAAGAGATAGGCGCCGGTCCATTGGGCCCCACTACGTTCACGTCAAAGTTCAACATCCTCTCTCCCGAAACGCTTCCGTTTTGCGCGCCCATGCCGAGCGCTACATGGCAGGTGGAACACGAGAAGCCATCATTAATATGACGGGCGTGGTCGCTGAAGCTGGTATTTGCGAGAATCTGCGTCAGGTCGTGGCACTTGCTGCACATGGCGTAGGGGCCATTGATGCTCAAATCGGGACTGGGATACAGATTCGACAAAAGCCCACCTGGGGTTGCCGCCTGGCTAAATTCGTAGCGGCGTTCCAAAATGTGACTGAATCTCGATCCGTGCGGACCGTTCGGACCGATGCCGCCGAATTCGCGATTGTCGTCGCTGTTGTGACAGTCGGTACACAAGACGCGCGAACCGATGGTGCGCGTGGAATTGGTTCCATCCAGATTCAGCATTTGGCTGCGCAAGCTGGGTTGGGTCAAGGCGCTGCGGCGGTCGTGTGTTACTGGATGGCTTGAGGTGGAGGAAGGGCTGAATTCGGAAATCAGGTTTAGAGGATCGGCGGCCGAGACTACACGGGTCGGCAGGTATCCGAATCGCGCGGGATCGGTCAGCTTGCCGGCACTGGTGCCATGGCAGCGCAGGCAGTTCTCGAATTGGTTGATGGCGGGATTGAGAACAGTGATTCCATCGGCGGCGCTGACGCCGGCGGCGCCATTTTGCGAAGGGCGAATTGCCGGTGGCGCCCCGAGCGCGGCGGCCTGCATGCTCTGGTGAGGATTGTGGCAATCCACGCAGGTGGCGTGGCGATTGTTGTTGAGCACGCCACTCTCCGTGCGATCGTGAACGTTGTTCCCAAGCGGAAACGGGTGGCCGCCTTTGGCGAATTCGGCGAAGACGTTGGGGGCCGCGGGGGTCACGCCGCTGCCGCCATTGTGGCAAGCGAGGCAGGCCTGCTCGTCGGCGCCTCGCAGTAGCCGCGCGGGACCGGCGGCGTTGTGCGACATGTGGCATTGGTTGCAGGCATTTTCGGCGACGCTGTTGTATCCACCTACATAGGGCTGGTTGGTTGTGTGGTTGGTGGCCGTCGCATGAATGCTGACGGGCCAATTAGCAAGATAGTTCGTTTGTCCGCTGACCACACGATTCGGATCATGGCACGCCAGGCAGAGTTGTCCGCCCTGGTTGTCGCGGACCAGAAACATTCCTACCGTATGGTCTTTGGCCTGGAAATGCGCATCGTGGCAGGTGGCGCACTCGACGTTGCCCTTCACAAGTTTGACGGCGGGGTCCCTGGTGGTCGCGGTGCCCGAGAACAATTGCGACGCGAGTTCCGGCGAGTCCACCAGCGGCGTCTTCATGCTGAAGGGATGCGAACTGCGCAGATCTGCGCCGAACTTCGCGGTGGCTGCCATGGAGCCGCCCATGTTCATTTTTCCGGCAGCGACGGTCTGACCTGGGGCCACTGTGCCATCGTGGCAACTCAGGCAAAGCTTGCTGGAGGCTCCCACTGCGGGCTGGATCGCGGCCTGGTGGTATGAGGAACTTGTGTAGTTGGTGTATGCCTGCACCGAGAGCGTCTGATTCCATAGAGGTGGTCCAGGTAAAGCGGAGTGCGCGGCGTGACAGTAAAGGCAAGAGGCGGAGGTGCTGCCCTTGACCGGCGATGTTCCTGCGGGAGATAGATCGTGAACACCAAGCTGGTCGCCGGGAATTTGGGCGGACGCTGTGCCCGCCAGCAAGCCAAGAATCATTACGAAAAGACGGATTCTGGTCATGGCTTCTTGACCTCCGCCTTCTGGGTCGGGCTTTCGTAGCGCAGCACCTGCACGCGCCGGTTGTAGGAATCGACTACATAGATGTGGTCGTCTGGAGTGATGAACACGCCAGCAGGCAGCTGGAATTGTTCCGGTCCGCTCCCGGTTCCGCCGAAGTAGTACAACAGTTGTCCCTGTGGATTCACGACTTGCACCTGATCTCCGAGGCCATCGACGACGTAGAGATTGTGTTCGCTATCCACCGCGATTCCCTTCGGCCGAAACATGCTGGCGCTGGCTTCATTGCTACCGTCTTGGCCGCCGCCGATCTGCGACAGAAACTTGCCAGAGAGGTCGAGGATCTGCACCCGAAAATTCATGGCGTCGACAACGTAGAGCTTTTGGTCGACTAGCTTCAGTTCGGTCGGAAAATTGAACTCACCGGGGCCGGTACCCCCCTTGCCAAAGCTCTGTAGAACCGAGCCTTGCATGTCGAGAACGAAAATCCTCTGACGTAGCGTGTCGGTGACGTAAATTCGCTGAGCGACGGAATCGACGGCGATCCCTGTGGGGCGCTTGAAGTAGCCTTCGCCGCCTCGCAGGCTGCCAATCACCTGGCGGAACTTGCCGTCCGCATCGAACACGAAGATCTTCCCCGCCTCGGAGTCGGTGACGTAGAAATTGTCGTCGGCATCAACGGTGACGCACTGAGGCGAGCGGAAGGGCTCTTTGCCGTCGCGGAAAATCAGCTTGTACTTCTGGCGAGCGAAGTCAAAGATGTGGACTCCGCGAAGACCTGGATCCGTGACGATGACGCGCCCGGTGGAATCAACCGCCAAGCTATACGGGCGCACCAGATTGTGCAGATCGGGCGGACCGGCTACGAGGTCGAGAACTTTTGTCCAGAATTTGCGCTTGACGGTAACCTCGCGATCCGAGGTAAAGGTACGTTCGAAGACCAGACGGCGTCCGCCCAAAAGTTCCAGATCGGGTACAGAGATCGGAGCCATCGAGTCACGCTTGGAGCGCGAGGCGGCGCTGAGCTCGCGCGGCGCGCCCGCGACTAGAGCGACCATCAGAGACAGCGTCAAAACGCGAATTGGCAAATTCTTAGACATTGAAACTACTGAATACCAAAAATGTTAAAATGCCGCGTTACGCCCACGAAGAGCGACTGAAAATTCGCCGGCTTGGCACCACCCGTCCCGATTCCCTGGTAGAGGTAGTTGTAGCCGGCCACAAAATGCATTTGCCGGTAGTAATAGTCGGCGACAAAGTTTCCCTGCTTCACACTGTTCTCGGAGGTGATCGAGGCTGCTGTTGTCTGGTAATCGGTGTGGGTGTAGTTAGCAGAAATGTTGAGGCGCTCCGTCGGGTGAATGGACCCGCCCGCCGAGTAGGACGTGCCTCCGTAGAGAATCAGGAGGCTCGAAGGAATGACGGGGGTCGGCACCGGCGTCGTGATTAAGCCTGTGCCCGTTTGTACAGCATTGCCATTCGAGTGCGCATAAGTGCCCGTGAAGGACAGCCTTCTGCCACTGATGGAGCTGTTGTAGTTCTGTGAGAACGTCCCGGAGTGGGTGACCGAATCGAGGGCGTTCTCGTTGCCCGTGGCGCTCATGTTCCAACGCCAGATTCCCACCATCCGCGTGACATTGACTCCATAGCC
>Ga0137404_10002233_pt1 | contig 12749 bp, 10 predicted proteins | sample CZOMad2_1_16fung_FD_108285 | JGI IMG/M metagenome (GOLD analysis project Ga0137404, IMG submission 108285) | Vadose zone soil fungal communities from Angelo Coast Range Reserve, California, USA - CZOMad2_1_16fungal (Illumina Assembly) | ecosystem: Environmental > Terrestrial > Soil > Vadose...
GCGCCGGCCCAGCGCGTGCAGGCGGCGCCCCGCACGCCGACCGGCGAGAAGATAGGGCGCAACGACCCGTGCTTCTGCGGTTCGGGTAAGAAGTACAAGAAGTGTCACTACCTGAAGACCTAGAGGGCGATATCTAGGGTTTTACGGCGCCAGCACCCCCACGGCTGGTGCTTTTTTCTTTGGTTGTACGGGGTTCCCCGTGCTAGAAAACCCCATGCGCCTCGAATCCGTATCGCTGCACGGCTTCAAGTCCTTCGCGGAGAAATCCGTCCTCATGGTCACGCCCGGCATCACCCCGATCGTCGGGCCGAACGGCTGCGGCAAGAGCAGCATCTCGGAATCGGTCCGCTGGGCGCTCGGCGAGCAGAGCGCAAAGTCGCTCCGCGGCCAGCGCATGGAGGACCTGATCTTCCACGGCTCGGCATCGCGCAAGCCGGTCGGCTTCGCCGAAGTCGAGCTGACCTTCAGCAACGACGGCGTGCTCTCCGTGCCGTGGACCGAGGTCGCGGTGAGTCGTCGACTCTACCGCACGGGCGAGAGCGAGTACCTCCTCAACAAGAACCCGTCGCGCCTGCGCGACATCCTCGACCTCTTCGCCGGCACCGGCGCCAACCCGCGGGCCTACTCGGTGATGGACCAGGACAAGCTCAATCATGTCCTGACCGCGAAGCCGCACGAGCGCCGCGTGTTCATCGAGGAAGCCGCCGGGATCGCGCGCTACAAGCAGCAGCGCAACGAGACCGAGGGCAAGCTCGACGCGACCCGCCAGAACCTGGTGCGCGTGCGCGACGTCATGGACGAGGTGCGCCGGCAGCTCAACTCGCTCGAGCGGCAGGCGAAGAAGGCGCAGCAGTACAAAACGCTGCAGGCCGAGAAACGCGATCTCGGGCTGGCGCTGGTCGCCGCGGATTACGCGGGGCTCAGCGGCGAGGGCGAGCGCCTGACGAGCGAGCTCGCGCGGCTGCGCGACGGCGAGGAAGGGCTGCGTACGCGCCTGGCGTCGCTGGCGGCGCGCGAGGCCCAGGCGCGCGACGCCCTCCAGGCGAGCGAGCATCGCCTGTCGGACCTCCGCCAGGCCGTCTCGAAGGTCCAGGGTGAGCTCGAGCGACTCCTCGAGCGCCGAGAGCAGATGGGCGTGCAGATCCGCGAGCTCGGCGACGAGAGCGTGCGACTCGACGAGGAAGTGCGCACGACCACCGAGCGGCAGGCGTCGATCGTCGGCGAGCGGGAAAACGTGCGGCTGTCGCTCCGCGACACCGAACAGGTCGCCGCCGAACGCTCGCGCGCGGCGACGGAGTTCGAGGCCGCTCTCGAGCGCCAGCGCGCCGCCCTCGTCGTCGAGCGCGATCACGCGGAGGCGCTGCGCCTGGAACAGGCGCGGCTCGCCGCCGAGCGCGTCGATCTGATGCGGAGCGCCGGCGAGCTGCGCGAACGGGAGATCCAGCTCGGCCGCCGCGCTGAACGGCTCGCCGCCGAGCTCGCCCAGGCGCAGGCGGAGGCCGAGCGCCTGGCCGGAGAGCGAGGGACCCTCACCGCCGCGCGCGATCGGGCCGCGGCGGAGCTCATCACGCTGGAGGAGCAGCGCAAGCGGCTCGAAGATCAAGAAGCCGCGGCGGAGCGCCGCCTGACCGAAGCCGAGGCGCAGCTCGCCGACGCGCGCGTCGATCTGGCCGTGCGCCGCTCGAGCTTCGAGGCGTTGTCCGAGCTCGAGCGCGCGCGAGAAGGCTACGGCGCCGGGGTGCGCGCGGTGTTCGCCGACGGCCGCCACGGCGCGTTGCACGGCATCGTCGGCACCGTTGCCGATCTCCTCGAGGTGCCGTCGGGTATGGAGCGCGCCATCGAGGCGGTGCTGGGCGAGCGGCTCCAGTGGGTGGTCGTCGAGCGGTTCGAGCACGCGCGCGCGGCCGTCGCCTATCTGCACGATCACGGGCTCGGGTCGGCGACGTTCTTGCCGCTCGACCATCTGCCGGCCCCGCCCGATGCCATACCGACCGACAACGGCGTCCGCTGGGTCGCCCGGAACGTCAGCGCCTCGGCGCCGAGCCTCGTGCATCATCTCCTCGGCCAGGTCGCGGTAGTCGAGCATCTGGACGAGGCGGAGAGCCTCTGGCGGCGCAACGGCGTCGTGGCGACCTACGTCACGCCGCGCGGGGAGGTCCTCGGGCCGACCGGCCGGCTTCACGGCGGCGGCGAGCAGGCCTCGGCCGCGACGGAGCATTCGCTGCTGGCCCGCAAGCGTCATCTGCGCGAGCTGGAGTCGGAGGTGCAGCGACTCTCCTCGGTCGTCGAGGCGGGCCAGATGGAGATCACGACCTTGGGCGCCGAGTTCGGGGCGCTCCGGGAGCAGATCGGGGAGCTCGCGCGCGCGGTGCAGGCGCGGCTGGCCGAGCGTCTCGCGGGCGAGAAGGACGTCGAGCGCGCGGGGCAGGAGCACGCCCGCGTGCAGCGCCACGTGGAGACGGTCGAGGTGGAGTCGCGACAAATTTCGCGGGAGGCCGAGGAGACGAGCGCGACCCTGGCGCAGCTCACCCAGCGTATCGCGGTCGCGCGCGATGCCGAGGGGGCGCTGGAGGCGGCGGCGACCCGCGTGCGGGACGCGATCGAGAGCGCGCAGTCCGACGAGGCCGCGCTCGGCGCCGAGCTCACGGCCTGCCGGGTCGATCTCGCCTCGGTGACCGAGCGGGTCGAGGCGCTCGGTCGCGAGCTCTCGCGTGTCGACGAGATCGAGCGGGACCTGGCCGAGCGCCTGGCCCAGGCCGGTCAGCGCCGGGCTCAGCTCGTCGAGCGGCGCGCGTGGCTCGCCGAGGAGCGTGAACGGACCGACGTCGCAGCTCGCGAAGTGGCGGTGGAGCGCGATCGAATCGACGCCGAGGCACGGCTGGCGGCAGACCACCACGAAGGGCTCGCGACCGAGGTCCGCGCGGTCGAGCACGAATCGCGCGGCGCCGAGAGCGAGCTCGGGCGCCTGGTGGCCTCGGCCCACGAGGTCGACATCCGCGCGACCGAGTGCCGGGTGCGACGGGAAGAGCTTGGGCAGGAGGCGTGGCGCGTCTACGGGGTGGACGCCCAGGCTCTGCTCGCGCGTCACGATCCCGAGCGCGAGCTGACGACGGTCCGCGAGCGAGTGGCCGAGCTCGAGGAGCGGCTGATCGCGATCGGGCCCGTGAACCTGGTCGCGGACGACGAATATCGTGAGCTCGACGAGCGGTTGACGTTCTTGAGAACTCAGCACGATGACCTCACCGCCTCGATCAAGGATCTGGAAAAGGCGCTGCGGGGAATGACGCGCACGGCGCAGGAACGGTTCGTCCAGGCGTTCGAGGAGATCAACGGCCACTTCGGCCGCCTCTTCGAGCGGCTCTTCGAGGGGGGACGCGCCGAGCTCCGACTGGTGGAAGCCGAGGAGGGTGGCGATCCCCTCGACACGGGCGTCGAGCTCATGGCCCAGCCCCGCGGTAAGCGGCTTCAGGCCGTCACGCTTCTGTCCGGCGGCGAGCGGGCGCTCACCGGGCTGGCGCTTCTCTTCGCTATCTTCTATTTCCGGCCGAGCCCCTTCTGTGTCCTCGACGAGGTTGACGCGCCGCTCGACGACGCGAACATCTATCGTTTTCTCCGTGTTCTCAGGGAATTGACCGGCCAAACCCAATTCCTCGTCATCACTCACAACAGGAAGACCATGGAGGCGGCTGACGTCCTGTACGGCGTCACCATGGAAGAGCCGGGGCTGTCGACCCTGGTCTCGGTCAACCTGAACGCTCAGTAACAGGATGAAGAAGCCGGCCGGATAAGCTACGCTCGAAGTATGTCGAGCGTCGGCGCGTACTTGCGCGGGCTGCGCGAGCAGCAGGGTCTGTCGGTCGACGAGCTCTCCCGGGCGACACGCGTGCTCAGCCACTATCTGGAGGCGCTCGAGTCAGACGACCTGCGCTCGCTTCCGGCGCCCGTGTTCACGAAGGGGTTCATCCGCGCGTACTGCCAGGCGCTCGGCGTCGCCCCCGACGAGGCGCTCAGGATCTACGATCGAGCCGGCGTGCCTGCTCCGGAACTGACGAAGGTGCCGGTCAATGCGGTTCGCATCGCCTCGGTTCCGGAGATTCAGCATCGCCACGTCATTCATGAGCCGCCCGACTATCTGCCGGTGACTCCACCGGGCCTCCCGCTGCAGGGCGAGCCGCGTGAGAGCCACTCGCGGGGCACCGTTCTCATCAGCTTCATTCTCCTCGTGGTCCTCGGCGGCGCCTTCTTCGCCGTCACCCTCGCGCTCCAATCGGGCCGGGAAGGAGACGGCGAGCGGAGCGCTCAGGTCGCGCTTCCCCAGATACCGGCATCGACCGAACCCCCGGCCGCGTCTCCCGCGCTTGTCCCGGCGCCTGCCGAAAGCCCGGCACCCCAGCCGCCCATCGCGACGCAGCCCGCGAAGCCCTCGCGGACTGTCACCCCGCCGGCGCCGCCATCGAGCGCGCCGGCGCCTAACGCGATGCTGACGCCCGGCCCCCAGTCCGCGCCGAGCGCCCCGGGGACGCCGAGTGCCCCAGCTCCGGCGGCACCGAACGCTGGAGCCGCGCCGAGGCCTCAGCCCGCGCCGAGCACTGCTGCTGTGCCGCCCGCCGCCGCGCCCGCGACAGCCTCGGCGCCCGCGGCCGGTGTCCGTGGGCTCGGTTCGCCGTATCGGCTGATCGCGCGGACCACCGAGACGACGTGGATGCGCGTGCGGACCGAGGACGGCCGGACCAGCGAGGAAACGATTCCGCCCAACGAGATTCGTGAGTGGGTGTCGAACGGCCCCTTCGTCATCACGATCGGCAACGCGGGTGGAGTGAGCCTCGAGCTCAACGGCCGACCGGTTCCCCGGCTCGGCGCCAGCGGCTCGGTCATCTCTCGATTGGTCCTGCCCTCGGACAACCAGTGAAGTTTCTCTCTGTCCTGGGTGAACGTCTCCGCGACGGGCTCAAGCGGTCGCAGGAGTACCTCGCCGGCAGTCTCGGTACCGTGCTCGACACCGATCGCCCGATCGACGACGCACTGCTCGAGGAGCTGGAGGAGCTGCTGATCGCGGCGGACCTGGGCGCCGCGCTGGCCGCCGACTTCACCAACCGGGCGCGCGAAGAGCTCATGTTCGGGACCGTCACCCGCGCCAGCCAACTGCGCCCGCTCTTCCGCCGCTTCCTCCTCGAGACCTTGGCGCCTTCGACGCAGCCTCTCAGCCTCGACCATCATCCGGCCGTTGTGCTACTCCTCGGTGTCAACGGCTCGGGCAAGACGACGACCGCCGCGAAGCTGGCGTCCGCGCTGAAAGGCTCCGGCAAGCGCGTGATCCTCGCGGCCGCCGACACCTTCCGCGCCGCGGCGATCGAGCAGCTCGAGCAGTGGGGCGAGCGCGTCGGAGTCGAGGTCATCCGTCAGGCCGCGGGCTCCGATCCCGGGGCCGTCGTGTTCGACGCGGTGAAGGCCGCGACTGCCCGCGACCTCGATGTCTTGATTGTCGATACCGCGGGAAGGCTACACACCAAGACGAACTTGATGGAAGAGCTGGCGAAGCTGCGTCGCGTGCTCGAGCGTCAGCTCCCGGGCGCCCCGCACGAGACGCTCATGGTCCTCGACGCGCCGACGGGGCAGAACGGCTTCGCTCAGGCCCGGATCTTTCACGAGGCGATCGGGCTCACCGGCGTGTGTCTGACCAAGCTCGACGGCACCGCCAAGGGTGGGATCGTCGTTCGCATCGTCCGCGAGCTGAAGGTGCCCGTGAAGCTGATCGGCTTCGGGGAACGGATAGAGGACCTCCAGCCGTTCGACCCGCAGGCGTTCGTCGACGCGCTGGTGGCCGAAGCATGACGGAAGGGGACCCAGCCGAGCGCTTCATGCGGCGGGCGCTCGAGCTGGCCGAGCGCGGACGCGGGCTCACCTCACCGAATCCGATGGTCGGCGCGGTCGTCGTCGCGCCGGGTGGCGAGATCGTGGGCGAGGGATTCCACGCCAGAGCCGGCGAACCCCACGCCGAGATCGAGGCGCTTCGCGCGGCCGATGCGCGCGCGTGTGGCGCGACCCTCTACGTGACCCTCGAGCCGTGCTCGCATCACGGCCGGACTCCGCCATGCTCCCGGGCCGTGATCGAGGCGGGCGTGGCGCGCGTCGTCGCCGCGATCGGCGATCCCAACCCGCTCGTCTCCGGACGCGGCTTTGCCGAGCTTCGCGGAGCGGGCGTCGAGGTGGTCACCGGCGTGGGCGCCGCGGACTCAGAGCGCCAGAATCGCGCGTTCCTCACCGCGATGCGTGAGCGCCGCCCTCACGTCACCGTGAAGGCCGGCATGACCCTCGACGGCAAGATCGCCGATCTGCATGGCGTCTCCCGCTGGATCACCGGCGAACCCGCCCGGCAACACGCGCACCGGATGCGCAGCGAATCGGACGCGATCGTGGTCGGGATCGGGACGGTGCTGCGCGACGATCCGGAGCTCACCGTGCGCCTGGGACAACCGTGGCCGCGAGAGCCTCTGCGTGTCGTGCTCGACACCGCGGCCCGCACGCCAGTCGGAGCTCGCTTGATCAGCGCCGGGAGGCCGAGTCGAGCCCTGATCGCCGTCGGAACGGAGGCTCCGGAGAGCCGCGTCCGCGAGCTTGCCGCCTCGGGCGCCACGGTCGTGTCCTGCCGGACGCGGGACGGACGTGTGGACCTGGGAGCGCTCCTGGCGGAGCTCTTCGTTCGCGAGGTTCGCGCGGTGCTCGTCGAGGGCGGCGGCGAAGTGCACGGAGCCTTCCTCGACGCCGGACTGGTCGACCGTGTCGCGATGTTCGCGGCTCCGCTTCTGATCGGCGGACGCCGCGCGACGCCGGTCGTCGGAGGCGCCGGACGCGAGCTCAAGAGCGCCGTGCGGCTCGGCGGCTTGGCGGTGACGGCCCTGGGCGACGACCTCCTCATCGAGGCCGACGTCGTCCGCGAGCCGAGGGGCGCCTGATGTTCACCGGGATCGTCGAGGAGGTCGGCTCGATCCGGGCGATCGAGCTGAGTGAGCGCCTCGCGAGGCTCGAGATCGAGGCTCGTGTGACGGTCGATGGGGTGGACGTCGGCGGTAGCGTCGCGGTGAACGGCGTTTGCCTGACCGTGGTCGAGCGGCGGCCCGCTGGCTTCGTTTTCGAGATCGGTCCCGAGACTCTGACCCGTACGGCGCTCCGACACCTGGGGCCGGGTGACCCCGTAAACCTCGAGCGGCCCCTTCGGTTTGGCGGCGCCCTCGGCGGGCACCTGGTCCTCGGGCACGTCGACGGTGTGGGAACCGTGGACGCCGTAACCCGTGTAGAATCAACGGCGCGGGTGCGGGTCACCTTGCCGAGCCGTGACCTTGAGCCGCTCCTGATCCCTCAGGGGTCGGTGGCCGTGGACGGCGTGAGCCTCACGGTGGCGGCCCTGGGCGACCGGAGCTTCGAGGTCATGCTGATTCCGCACACGCTGGCGGTGACGACGCTTGGACGGCTCAAGAAAGGTCAGGCGACGAACATCGAGGCGGACGTGATCGGGAAGTATCTGGTTCGCTCGCTCGCGCTGAGGGGGACGACATGACCGGGTTTTCGACCATCGAGGAGGGCATCGAGGAGATCCGTCAGGGGCGCATCCTGCTCGTCGTGGACGACGAGGATCGTGAGAACGAAGGCGACCTCGTGATGGCGGCCGACCGGGTGACCCCGGAGGCCGTGAACTTCATGGCGAAGCACGGTCGGGGCCTGATCTGCATGCCGCTGCTCGGCGAGCGTCTCGACGAGCTCAAGATCTCGATGATGGTTTCCGACAATACCGCCCCGATGGGTACGGCGTTCACGGTCACCGTGGACGCCAAGCGTGGAGTCACGACCGGCACCTCGGCCCACGACCGCGCCGTCACGATCCGCACGCTCGTCGACCCCCTCATGCGCGCCGACGACCTCACGCGTCCGGGCCACATCCTTCCCCTGCGCGCGATGGGGGGCGGGGTCCTGCGGCGCGCGGGCCACACGGAAGCCGCGATCGACCTCGCGCGGCTGGCGGGGTGCTACCCGGCAGGCGTCATCTGCGAGGTCCTCGACGACGACGGCGGCATGGCGCGCGTGCCGCAGCTGACGGAGCTCGCGACCACGCACGGCCTCAAGATGATTACGATCCGGGACCTCATCGAGTACCGGATTCACAAGGAAAAATTGGTCCGGCGGATCGCGACGACCAAGCTTCCGACCGACTTCGGCGAGTTCACCGCGATCGCGTACGACACCACGGTCGACAGCCGTGTACCGCTCGCGCTGGTGATGGGCTCGGTTTCGGGCGACTCGCCGGTGCTCGTCCGTGTCCACTCCGAGTGCCTGACCGGGGACGTCTTCCACTCGCGCCGATGCGACTGCGGGCTCCAGCTCGACAAGGCCCTCAGCCGGATCCAGGCGGAGGGCCGTGGGGTCTTCGTGTACATGCGGCAGGAGGGGCGCGGTATCGGGCTCCTCAACAAGATGCGCGCCTACGAGCTCCAGGATCAGGGGAAGGACACCGTCGAGGCCAACGTCGCGCTCGGATTCCACGCCGACCTCCGCGATTACGGCATCGGCGCCCAGATCCTGGTCGACCTCGGGGTCAAGAACCTCAAGCTCCTGACCAATAACCCGAAGAAGATCGTCGGGCTCGAGGGCTATGGGCTGCACATCTCCGAGCGCGTCCCGATCGAGATTCCGGCGACCGAGACGAACCGGAAGTACCTCAGCACCAAGCGCGACAAGCTCGGGCACCTCCTGTCGTCGCTGCCAGACTGATATGGCCGGTCGCGCGCCGAAGTTTCGCCGGGCTGCCGGGAGCACCGGCTCGTTCAGGTTTGCGATCGTCGCGGCCCGCTTCAACGAGCGGATCACCCAGCGGCTCGTCGCCGGCGCGCTGCAAGCCCTGCGAGCCGCCCGGCTGGGCCCCGACGCGATCGAGGTCCACTGGGTGCCCGGATCCTTCGAGCTCCCTCAGGCGGCGAACCATCTCGCGACGAGCGGGCGGTACTCTGGGATCGTGTGCGTCGGCGTCGTGATCCGGGGGCAGACCCCTCATTTCGAGTTCGTCGCGCGCGAGGCTGCCGCCGGAATCAGGCACGTCGCGCTCACGACTGGCGTGCCCACGACCTTCGGCGTCATCACGGCTCTCAGCGAAGAGCAGGCCTGGGCGCGCGCGGGAGGGGACGTGGGTAACCGCGGCGAAGAGGCGGCCGAGGCGGCTCTGCAGATGGCCGAGTGGATCCGCCAGCTCGGCGACCATCGGGCGGGCCGAAGCCCCGCGCGTCCCGGACAGGGACATGCACGTCGACGATAACGCGAGCCGCCGGTCGGCCCGCCGGGGGTCAGACCGCCGCGGGTCGAATTGGCGCGCGTCGAATTGGCGCGGGTCGATGTTGGCGTGTCCGAGCCACAAGCGTCTGTCTCAGGCCACCCGCGGTCCGATCCGATCTCACGGTCCCCGCTCCAATGAGTAAGCGCAGGAAAGGCCGCGAAGTCGCGCTCCAGTTCTTGTATCAGCTCGACCTCAATGGCGACGACGATCCGCTCCCACACGACGAGGAATTCTGGGCGCGCCATCCCGTGGACGACGACACGCGTGCGTTTGCCGACGCGCTCGTCCGGGGCACGAAGTCGAATCAGGCGAAGATCGACCACGCCATCGTGCAGTTCGCCGAGCACTGGGATCTCGATCGGATGGCCGTCGTCGACCGCAACATCCTTCGGCTCGCCGTCTACGAGCTCCTGTGGACGGCGGACGTGCCGCCGAAGGTCGCGATCAACGAAGCCATCGAGATCGCCAAGAAGTTCGGCACCAAGGAGTCGAGCCGGTTCATCAACGGCTTGCTCGATCGCATTCACAAAGAACTCCGTCCGACGTTCTGAGGCCTGTCCCGTGCGGTACGCGGTGCTTTCGGACATCCACGCCAACCTCGAAGCGCTCCAGGCGGTTCTCGCCGACGCGGCGCCGAGGACGGACGCGCTGGTCTGCCTCGGAGACCTGGTCGGGTACGGCGCCGACCCCGTCGCGTGCATCGAGATCGTGGCCGAACGGGCGCAGGCGATCGTCTCCGGCAATCACGAGCACGCGGTCGCCGGGCTCATCGATCTCGAGTGGTTCAACGTCCACGCGCGCGCCGCCGCCGAGTGGACGCGCGAGCGGCTCGACGACGATCACCGGACGTATCTGGCCTCGCTGCCCCTGGTGGCCGAGGTGGGGGACGCCACGCTCGTGCACGCCTCGCCGGACCGTCCGGACGAGTGGGAGTATCTCCTCACCGCGCAGGACGGCTTTGACGCGTTCTCCGCCTTCACGACGCGACTCTGCTTCGTGGGCCACTCGCACCTGGCCGGCGCGTGGTCGCTCGGCTCCTCGGGACCGGAGCATCGGGCCGGCGCTATCGATTTCGAGCTCGAGCACGGCCGCCGCTACCTCGTCAACGTCGGCAGCGTCGGTCAGCCTCGTGATCGCGACCCGCGCGCCGCCTACGCGATCTGGGACGTCGAGCGGGGCGCGGTCTCGATACGCCGCGTCGTCTACGACGTCGAGCGGGCGCGGGGGAAGATACTCCGCGGAGGGCTCCCGCGCTTCCTGGCCGATCGGCTCGCGTGGGGCTCCTGAGCCTGCATCCGTCGTCTCGCCGCGCCCTGATCCTCATGGCGACCGCTTTTGTCATGGGGCTGGGGTTCCCCCGGACCGATTGGGAGGGAGCAGTCTGGGTAGCGCTCACGCCGCTCATCGTCGATGCGCTACGCCAGCCGATACGCTTCGCGTTCGCATGGGGGTGGGTCTTCGGGACCGTGTTCTATCTGGTGCTCCTCCGATGGCTCGACTTCACCTTCAACACCTACAGCTCGATCCCCTGGCCGCTCACGTGGGGTCCGACGTTCGCCCTCGCCGGCTACTGCGCCCTCTACGTCGGCCTCTTCGCCGCCGCCGTCTCGTGGCTCGCGCGGCGCTCGATCGTCTGGGCACTGTGCGCGTCGCCGTTTCTCTGGGTCGCCGGCGAGTGGCTGCGCGGCCACCTCTTCGGCGGCTTCCCGTGGGGTCTGCTCGGCTACTCCCAGTACCTTCGGCTGCCGGTGATCCAGATCGCGGAGCTCGGAGGCGTGTACGCGGTTTCCCTGGTGATCGTTGCGGTCAACGCCGCGATCACCGGCTGCTTCGTGCTCGCCTGGCGCCCGGCGCTCGGCGGGGTCGCGCTCACGGGGGTGCTGCTGGGCGGGACACTGGCGTTCGGGTACTGGCGTCTGGCGGCTCCCGCCCCGCCCGGCGAAGTGACCGTGGCGATCATGCAGCCGTCCATCGAGCAGCCCTTGAAGTTCGACCCCGCGTTCGCCTCGACGACGCTCGCGATCTACCTCACCCTGACCTCGCGCGCCGGCGCCGAGCGCCCCGATCTGATCGTATGGCCCGAGACCGCGGCGCCCTCGCCGCTCAGGCGCGATCCGCAGCTCCTCCGAACACTCGGGGCTCTTTCCGGGTCTCTTCGCGTTCCGCTCCTGGTGGGCTCGATCGACATTGATGGATCGACTCCGCCGAAGGTACGTAACAGTGCGTTTCTGCTCACTGAACGGGGGATCGTCGGGCGGTATGATAAGATCCAGCTCGTCCCTTTCGGCGAGTACGTGCCGTTAGCGGGACTGATCGGATTCGTTCGGGGCTGGGCCGAGTTCATCGCCGAGCTCGAGCCGGGCTCCAGCGCGAGCGTCTTCCCGGGCCCGCCAGCCCCGTTTGGAGTCGTAATCTGTTACGAGGGAATCTTCCCAGAGCTCGTCCGCGAGTTCGTGAAAGGTGGCGCGCGCCTGATCGTGAACATGACGAACGACGCATGGTTTGGTCGTACGAGCGGCCCGTGGCAACATCTCGCCATGTATCCGTTCCGTGCCGTCGAGCACCGTGTCGCGGTCGTTCGGGCGGCGAACACCGGCGTGTCGGCGTTCATCGCGCCCAGCGGCAAGATCGTTCGCCGGGTCGCGCTGTACGAGCGAACCACGGCCGCTGAACGGGTACCGCTGCGGACCGGGCTCACGCTCTACTCGCGCTTGGGCGACTGGCTCGCGTACCTGGCGATCGTCGTCTCGGGCGCGTCGCTCGCGGCTCGAGCGTGGAAGCGAGCCGCCTGATGCTCGGCGATTTCAAGCGCGACGTGAACGTGCTGACGAGCCGCGTGGCCGAGCTCCGAGGCCATCTTTGACGTCGCCGCCAAGGAACAGCGTCTGGCCGCCCTCGACACCGACATGGCCAAGCCGTCCTTCTGGGAGGACAACCGCCGGGCTCAGGAGGTCATCCGCGAACGGACCGAGCTCTCGCGTGTCGTCGCGCGCCTGAAAGAGCTCGGCTCCAAAGCCGACGACCTGACGGTGCTGCTGGAGCTCGCCGAGGAGGCCAACGACGGGAGCCTCGACGCCGAGATCGCCGACGGCATCGCCGGACTGACCAAGGACCTCGACGAATTCGAGCTGAAGATCACGCTCTCGGGGCCGCACGACACGAAGGCCGCCATCGTGTCGATTCACCCCGGGGCGGGTGGCACCGAGTCGCAGGACTGGGCCCAGATGCTCCTGCGCATGTACCTCCGCTGGTGCGAGCGCGCGGACCTGAAGGCCGAGGTGGTCGATCTGCTCCCCGGCGACGAGGCGGGGATCAAGTCGGCCACGGTCGAAGTGTCCGGGGAGTACGCGTTCGGGTATCTGCGCGGCGAGACCGGCGTGCACCGGTTGGTACGGATCTCTCCCTTCGACGCCTCGCGCCGGCGGCAGAC
>Ga0137404_10002234_pt1 | contig 12747 bp, 10 predicted proteins | sample CZOMad2_1_16fung_FD_108285 | JGI IMG/M metagenome (GOLD analysis project Ga0137404, IMG submission 108285) | Vadose zone soil fungal communities from Angelo Coast Range Reserve, California, USA - CZOMad2_1_16fungal (Illumina Assembly) | ecosystem: Environmental > Terrestrial > Soil > Vadose...
AGCAAGGATCCTTTTACTATTGCTGACCTTCATCGCCCTGTCCGGGCTGTATGCACAGAATATCGGCATCAACGCGACCGGGGAGCGGCCCGACGCCAGTGCGATCCTGGATATCAAAAGCGACAGCAAGGGATTGCTGATCCCCAGGCTGACCCAAAGTCAAAAGTTCAGCATCGTTAGCCCTGCCATCGGTCTCACGGTCTATCAAACCGACGGTTTCCAGCCCGGTTTTTACGTTTGGGATGGCTCGGGATGGTGGAAACTGGCCCAGTCCTCGGAGAATTTATGGGGTGCATACAACAACGGCTCTATCATTAACGTAGCCAATGCAAACGTCGGTATCAATACCAGCCAGGTTCCTATTAACTCGTTGCAGGTCGGCAACGATGGAGGCTACTCGGCTTATGACTTCGTCATCGGCCGGAACAGCCAGGCCATGGCCATCTACCAGGGACCGAATTTTACCAACTGGTCCGCCACCGATAATATCTCCATCAACCCGAAAAACGGCGCCGGCTATGTAGGGATCAATGCAGGCAACCCGGCCAATAAGCTGCAGATCGGATCGGTGGGCGCCACCAACTTTGCCACCAATGACCTGGCGATCGGGAACGGCACGAATGCCTTTGCCATCTTCCAGACCGATGCCTCCACCCTGATGGGCAGCACGACGGATATCGTGCTCAAGCCCCGGAACAACGGCCATGGACGGGTCGGGATCAATACCAGTACTCCGAGGGCTCCCCTCGATGTTGCGGATATTATCAGCATTCCTAACACGCTGTACACGTATGCCAATGGCAGCAGCGGACTTTCCGTGCACAATGGCGGCGACGGTGGGCTGCTGGGATTTTGCGACAACTGTACGGCCCAGATCTCCATCATCGCCGACAATGCGGTATATGCCAAAGAATTCGACGCCTATTCCGATGCCCGGATCAAGGACATCATCGGCGAAACCAATTCCACCCAGGACCTGGCGACCCTTAATGCCCTGCAGGTCACCAACTATACGATGAAGGACAAAGTGAGCTCCGGCAACCGCCTCTATAAAAAAGTCATCGCCCAGCAAGTGGAAAGCGTGTATCCCCAGGTCGTTAAAAAACATACCGATTTCATACCGAATGTTTATCAGGCCGCCAGCCGGACCGATAAGATCGGGGACGATTACCTGCTGACCTTTGAGAAGGCGCACCAGATCAGTTCCAAAGCTTCCATCCTCCGGCTGATCACCGACAGCAGCGGTATGCAGCAGGCGGAGATCCTGGGCATCCCCAATCCCGCGCAGGTGCTCGTTCATCTCGCTCACGGGCCGAATCCGGGCCTTGGCAGGACATTCGTCTACGGCGAGCAAGTGGATGATTTCAGGACGGTGGATTATGAGGGCCTTACTACCTTGCATATTTCCGCCACTCAGGAACTGACCAAGCTGGTGAGCGCCCAGCAGGCGCGGATCAATGAGCTCCTGATGCTGCTCGAAGAACAGCAGGGGCGCATCGACGTTCAGGAACAGCGGCTGGATCGTCTCGAAAGAAAGATGGCCGCCACCGGATCGAAATGACGATCAGGTCCGGAACTCTCTGTATCTTAGAATCCATGTTTACATACCGCCTGTACGGCCTTTACCTGCTGGTCCTGCTCGTCATGGGCAGGGGGGCGGAGGCACAGTCGCCATTCAACTATTTTTTCAGGCATATCGACCAATCGGACGGTCTGCTGCATAACCAGGCCCTTTCGATCGCACAGGATGCCAGTGGATATATCTGGATCACGACGACCAACGGGCTGCAACGTTATGACGGGCTGCGCTTTTCCAGTTACCCGGAAATGATCAGCGATCCCAATGAAGATTTCACCTATACGACGGAGCTGCATGCAGACGAACGCAACAATGTCCTCTGGCTCACCAATAATATCAAGCTGGAAAAAATGGAATTGGACAATAACCATTTTACGGTCTATGATGCGGAAGGGATGCGCAGGGACAGCAGCTTCCATTTTTCTCAATACAAGGATGGGAGCGACAAGCCAGTCACTATCGGCCAGAATGCCATCTTCCGGGCGGGTGACGCGTCCGGGGAATATGAGCTGCTTCATCTGAATGTTCAGCCCCCTCAATCCCATCAGTCCGGCTTTATTGCTACGGACAGTATCCGCCATATTACCTGGGCCGTCAGCTCCACGCAGCTCTACCGGACAGACGATAAACTGAAAATACTCTATTCGAAAAACTGGAACCCGCAGCGGCATCCCTTACTCGATTCCTCCTGCTACCACCTGGCCGGGGACTTTTTCCGTTTCATCCTGCTGGACAGCCGGCAAAATATCTGGGTCTCCACCTGGGGGGATGCCTTGCTGAGATATGACCCGCTCACGAACAAGGTCAGCCGCTATTCCTTATCGGCTGTCCAGGCCCGGGAAAAAGCCGGCCGGCGGGACGATGCCACCCCGCTGATCGATTGCATGCTGGAAGATGATAACCATACGATCTGGATCGGCACGGAGAATGCCGGCCTTCTGCGATATGACGCGGCAAAGGATCAGTTCGACTATTGCATCGCCAGGGAGGAGGATCCCGAAAGCATCCGCTATAATTATAAGGTATTCTCTCTTTTCCAGGATAAAGAGCGGAATATCTGGGCAGGCACGGATAAGGGCATCAGCATCTTCAATCCTTACCGGCAATATATCACGACGATCAGGCACCGGGAAGGCGATCCTGGATCGATCGGCAAATCCGAACTGATGTGCTTCCTGCAGAGCAGCCAGGGAGATCTGTTCATCGGCACCTGGGGCAGCGGTATCGCCGTGTATGATAGTCTTTTCCGATTTAAAAAAAACATTCTGCCGGAGGGGCCGCTGTCCGGTAAGTTCACCTGGTCGCTCCTTCAGCCAGACTCAAGCCATCTGTGGATCGGGTGCCAGGCGGGCTACGTGCTGATCTGCGATCTGTCCACCGGAGCCATACGAACGCTGCGCCCGCCGGAACTGGAAAAGTCCACCATACGATATATGGCAAAAGACGGAGTGGGCAATATCTGGTTTGGCCTGCACAATGGAAAGGTCGCCGGATGGGACCGGAGATCCGGCCGTTTCCTGCGTTATGGAGGATCGGAGAACGGGTCTGAGATCCTGCCCTCTGTTTTCACGATGTATATCGATCCCGACCAGCATTGCTGGGTAAGCACCAATAACGGGTTCAGAGAATTCGACCTGGAAAAGAGGAGATTCACCCATACCTGGCTACCGGTAAAAACCAATCCCGGAAGCATCTCCGGCAAAACAGTGGAGGGGATCGAAGCCTACGATGACAGCACTATTTTAGTGGGAACGGTCTTCGGTGGGCTGAATATCTTTCATACCCGGACCAGGACATTCTCCCACCTGACCACCGACGACGGGATGCCGTCGAATACTATTTATTCCATCCGTAAAGATGCGGCCGGTAATATCTGGTTCACCACCGATTACAACCTCTATAAATGGGATATCGCATCCAGGAAGACGATTGCTTACCGCTTTGAACCCGGCACGATCAATTCGTCTTTCTTATCCAATCATTTCTATCCGCTGCAGAACGGGCAATGGGTCAATTTCACCTCCACGGAACTGATCAGTTTTATTCCGGGAAGCCTGGAAGGGACCGGTGTGGCCGGGAAGCAGGTAAAAATAACGGGCTTCCGGCTGTTCGGCAAAGCGCTGCGCATCGATTCGCTGCTCAGTGAAAATAAGCCCCTTAAGCTGGCCTTCAACCAGAATTTCCTGAGCGTCGAATTTTCCGCGCTGGATTTTTCCGGCGCCGAGCAGATCATTTATTCCTACCGGCTGGAAGGGATCGATAAAGACTGGGTCAACGGAAATATCGATGGATCCGCCAGCTATACCGATCTCCCACCGGGCAGCTATCATTTCCGGGTGAAAGCCGGTACCGGGGTCCCCGACCGGGCGGCAGAGGAACTCACCATCGTCATCATGCCCCCATTCTGGAAGACGTATTGGTTCAGGCTGCTGGAAGCGTTGCTCCTTGCCAGCCTGCTTTATATCCTCATCAAATGGCGTATTTACTATGTGCGGAAAGAAGCGAACAGCAATTTATCGCTCATGAAGCGGATCACGGAGATGGAAATGCAGGCGCTGCGAAGCCAGATGAACCCGCATTTCATCTTCAACTGCATCAACAGCATCGACGCCCTCATCCAGAGCAATGATAAATATCATGCTACAGTCTATCTCAATAAGTTCGCCAAGCTGCTCCGCAATATACTCGACAGCTCCAGGCAGAATACCGTTACCCTGGGAAAGGATCTGGACACCCTGAAGCTATATATAGAGCTGGAGCAACTGCGCCATGAGAATAAATTCAGGGCCGAAGTGATCGCCGACAATGAACTGCTGCGCGAGGATTATAAAGTGCCGCCCCTTATTATTCAGCCTTTCGTGGAAAATGCGATCTTGCACGGCATACGGTACCGGTCGGATAACGGAGGACAGCTGACGATCAGGGTCGAAAAGGAAAATGAGTACCTGAGATTTACCATCGAAGACAATGGGGTCGGCCGGGCGGCGGCGGCCCGGGAACCCCGTTCCGATAAACCATCCTATGGGATCGTGCTGAGCACGGACCGGGTAAAGCTTTTCAATAATGAAGAACGGGCTTCCGTTGCCATCACCGACCTGGTGGAGAATGGACATCCGGCGGGAACGAAAGTGGAATTACGCTTAAAAATGCAATGATGCTATCCGCTATTATCATCGACGACGAGCAAAAAGGCCGGCTGGCGCTCAAGCAGAAAATACAGGACTATTGCCCGGAAATAGAGGCTATCCATGAAGCGGATAACGCCGAAACGGGCATACTCCTGATCGAAAAGCAGCAGCCCCATATCGTATTCCTCGATATCGAGATGCCGAGGATAGATGGTTTCGGGATGTTGCACCGCCTGCCGGAAAAGAACTTTCACCTCATCTTCACGACCGCCTATGATCAGTATGCGATCCGGGCGATCCGGTATTCGGCCTTCGATTACCTTCTGAAGCCGGTCGACATCGAAGAACTGAGATCTGCAGTTGCAAGGATCGCCGGTCAGCCGACTGTTCATACTGCAAAAAAACTGGTGACGCTGGAACAGAACGTACTGGGGAAAGGTCCTTTTCATAAGATCGCCATCCCTTCCCTGTCGGGTATTTCGTTCTTCGATATCAGCGAGATCATCCACCTGGAAGCCAGCAGCAATTACACGACCCTTCATTTCAGGAACCATGCACCGGTGACCGTGAGCAAAACGCTCAAAGAGTTCGAAGAGCTCCTGCCTGGCGAGATCTTTTTCCGGCCGCACCATTCCCACCTGATCAATCTCAGTTATATCCGGCACTATACAAAAGGCGATGGCGGCCAGATCGAGATGCAGAACGGCAACCTGGTGGACCTGTCGCGGAGGAAGAAAGAGAGCTTCTTAAAGCTCATCGGGCATTGAGCGTCACCTTCCTGTTAATTCCTCAAGAAAAATGAAAAAATTAGCGTCGGTAATCGTATTTTTAAAACATGAATGTCATTCACAATAAGGATATTGGAACGAAACAAAAAGCCCTTGCCATTAACCTTAACCCCGACATTTATGGCTCATTTGCCGAGATCGGCGCCGGCCAGGACGTGGCGGCCAATTTCTTCAAGGCGGGAGGTTCATCGGGCACCATCGCCAAGACCATGTCGGCCTATGACATGACCTTTTCCGACGCCATCTATGGCGTGCAGCAGATAAAACGCTATGTAAGCGAGGCCCGGCTGATCTCCATGCTGGAACGTGAATATGGGCTGCTGATCGAACGACTGGCGGAGCAGCGCGGAAATGTAACGACTTTCTTCGCTTTTTCCGATACGGTCACGGCGCTCAACTATCATAAAACGAATGAGGGACATGGGTGGATGGGCGTCCGGTTCCAACTGGTGCCGAACGGAGCCTTCAATGACGTGGTGCTCCATGTAAAATTATCGGACAACGATAATAACCTGCAGCAACAGGCTGTGGGGATCCTGGGCGTCAACCTGATCTATGCCTGCTTTTATTTCCATGATAATCCTGCCATTTTCCTGCTCTCGCTGATGGATGACCTGTCGAAAGACCGGATCCAGATCGACATGATCCGCTTCGAAGGGCCCGACTTCACGAAAGTGGATAACCGGCTCATGAGCCTGAACCTGGTAAAATATGGGTTCTCGGATGCGGCTGTCTTTGGCCCGGACGGCAAGAACGTCCAGCCTTCCGAAGTCCTGTATAAGAAAAATATCGTCGTGATGCGCGGACGTTTCCGCCCTGTCATCAATGTACACCTGGACATGCTCAATACGGGCGTCCAGCAATTCCTGCAGGAACCCGATGTAGACAGGGAACATTTAATGGTCCTTACGGAACTTACCCTGCAATCCTTAAAAGAAAGAAATGCCGACGAGACGGCTGAGATCGACGAGAAAGATTTCCTCGATCGCGTGGACATCCTCTGTTCGCTCGGGCAGACGGTGATGCTGTCCAACTTTCACGAGTATTATAAACTGGTGGCGTACCTGTCAAAGATCACCAAGCTGAAGCTGGGCGTGGTGCTGGGCTATCCCAACCTGGAGTATATTTTTTCTGAAGAACATTACAAGGACCTGCCGGGCGGCATCCTGGAGTCTTTCGCTACCCTGTTCAGCCGCAAGGTAAAGCTCTTCATCTACCCTACCCTGCACGACGGCGTGATCTGGAATTGCCTTAAGTTCAATCCACCCCCGCATCTCATCGACCTGTACCGTTACCTGATCACCAATAACAAGATAGAGGACATCCTGCACTACAACGAGAAGAACCTGCATGTACAGACCGACAGGGTCCTGCAGCTCATCAAGCAAGGCGCAGAGGGATGGGAAGAATACGTACCGGCGGAAGTGGCTGCCATGATCAAAGACCGGTGCCTGTTCGGATTTCACTGTGAGATTGCTCCTGTCCCTACCGGTTCATCCACTCCTTGAGTTCAGGGACGCGGGCCTTGCTGACCAGGATATTTTCTCCGGCAGACGGCGCTACTTTCAGGATCAACCTGCCGTTGAAATAAAAGCCGACTTCCGTTATCGCCTTGCGTTGAACAATGAATTGCCGGTTGGCCCGGAAGAAATCCTGTGGATCGAGCTGGGCCTCCAGCTGCTCCAGTGTGAAGTCGACTATAAATGTTTTATTGTCGAAAGTATGCGCATGCGATACTTCGTTGATGGAATGGATCCACGCGATATTCTTCGTCGCAAGTGGGATGAGCTTATCCCGGTGATGGATGAGGAAAGATTGTTTGAAACCCGCGTAATTGGTCCTGAGCTGCTCAGCGAGCTGCTGTAATGCCGTTGGACCGATCAGGGCAAGCGGATCGCTCTCCCCTGGCTGGCCCTCCCGGCCGGCGGGACGCTGAAACTGCCTGAACTTAACGATCGCCTGTCGCAAGGCAGCCTCGTCGAATGGCTTCAGGATATAATCGATGCCATTGGTCTTGAATGCTTTCAGCGCATACTCATCATAGGCGGTCACGAAGATCACGGGGCTGTTCACGCTCACCTGTTCGAATATCTCGAAAGATAGCCCGTCGCTCAGCCGGATATCCATGAAGACCAGGTCATACCCTTGCGGGTGCTCGCTCAGCCATTTCACCGCATCTTTTACGCTGGCCAGCGTGGCCAGAAGCCCGGTCTCTTCTATTTCCTGCAAGGAAAAATGAAGGTTACGCGCTATCGCAGGCTCATCTTCTATAATGACAAGGTTCAGCATATTATTGCAAAGGTAATTTGATCAGGAATTTGTTCTGGCCGCGGAAGATCCCGATCTCTTTGCCTGAAAGGATCTTATATCGTTCGTTCAGGTTCCCCAGGCCTATGCCCGCTCCCGGCTCGGGGGAAGATTTCGGCTGCAGGTTATTGCTTACTTCCAGCATATCGCCATTCAGGCAGACCAGCACGCTGAGGGGCCGGTCGGTCGTAGCGATATTATGTTTCAGCGCATTTTCGATCAGCGGCTGCAGCGACATATGCGGCAATTTATCCGGGTAATGCCGGGGATCTATCCGTACCTCCAGCTTAAAGCCACCTTCATAGCGCATCCGCATCAGCTCGCTGTAGGAATGAAGCTCATCCAATTCCTCTTTGAGCGTGACCAGGCTTTGCGCCGGCCGGTAAAGGGAATAGCGGAAGATCTTCGAGAGATGCGCGATATATTGCTGCGCCATGGCCGGGTTCTCCCGCACCACCGCCGAAAGGCTGCTGAGCGCGTTGAAGAAAAAGTGAGGGTCCAGCTGCGCCTTCAGTAGCTCCAGCTCCATGCTGGTGTTAGCATAGCGCAATTGCTCGTTCTCGCGTTCTTTTTGTCCCGCATAATAGAGGGTAGCCAGCACTTTCAGCTCGGTGATCAGCAAAACATGGATGAAGATCATCCGGAGCAAGTACCCATTGAATAAAAAGAACCTGCTCTGAATAAATAACCGGCTGATGCTGCCCCCCGCAAACGAAAAAACCAGCAAGAGAAAAATATTCGCCAGGATCATCTTGCCATGGCCGGCAAGTTGAAAAGGAGCATTGAATTGGTGAAAATTCCGCTTGTTATAAGAAAGAACGGCCATACAGAATAAGCAGCTGGTGATCAGGCTTACCAGCCACTCCGCCCAGCTGAAGGGTACCAGGTTATTGAGCAACTCCCCTCTCGCCAGGAGCCTTGGAAGGCTCATCGTTCCCGTAATGAACAGGGTGCTGTAGATGATAACCCTTTTGCTGAGTGGATGGTTCACAGTACTAAACTAAAGTAATTTCATCATTTCTTTCTTGACCGCCTCATATTTCTGGCATTGCTCGCCGGTGAACACCGTCTTCAGCTCTTTGTCCTTTGCCTCCAGCAGGGGCTTGATCTTACTGTATTTCGAGAACCGGCTGTCATCGCTCTTTATCAGGGGCTCAATCTGCCGGGCATATTTAATATTGATGGCATGCACCTGGCTGTATTGGGTGGTATTCAGCGCCAGCCTGGTATTCATCAGGCTATCCTGAAAATGCGCCCTTTGTTCCGGTGTGGACGCTTTCAGTCTCGCCTCCTGATCCGAATCCTGGGCGGTCGCTATGATCGTAAAAAAGAGCATCGGTCCAATGAATAGCCAGAGCCTGGCTTTTTTTAATGCTGTGGGTTTGTGTTTCATGATCGTTGTTTTAAATGAAGGAGAATTATGACCAGAGGATCGTATAGGTATTGCCATTCCCCAAAACCAGGACGGCCTGCTTGTTGCCCGAGAAGGTCAGCGTGCCAGAATAGCTGAATGCGCTGCCGCCGGATCCCGCGCCGCTGATCGTTACGCTTGCCGTACCGGATACGATCTGCTGGCTGCTCTTGTCGACCGTAAGATCCGAAGTGGTGATGGTAATGGTGCTGGAAAAGGAGTGCTTGTTCCTTACTTTGGAGATCTTGCTGCCCTTCCAGGTGTAGGTCTGATTGAAAACATACTTGCTGGAAGAAGGCTGCAATCCGGTAGCCGTCGCCGTTGCGTTACTGCTGTCGCTGGAGGAGATACGCGGGGCATCATAGCTGCTCTTCCCGGAAAAGCCGAAGCTCAGCTGCTGGGGAATACCATTCGTGCAGCTCAGCATATTACTCCATTTCAGCGAATAGCTATACGTGATGGCTGCTCCCGGAAGGCTTTGGCCGGCGATGCTCGTGTCGCTGGAAACACCGCAGCTCAGGTTATTCGTATTTATGATCACTACGGCCGTCTGCGTTTGTCCCACCACTCCGGAGGTTTCGGGAACCACCGCCTGCGTAATGGCGTCTGCGGCATCGTCGACCGTCACAGCATCGCTGCTGGCCGCGGAATCTTTCTTACAGGATGCGAGGGCCAGGCCCAGGCTGGCCGCTAAGAATAAGGACATAAGGGTCTTTTTGCTGTCAAATACTGTTTTCATGATTTTCGTTTTTTATTTGATGTGGATTTGTTGCCGGATCGGGTGTTATAACTTCATTTTATTCGTGAAAAAGTCGATGAATCCTTTAAAGACCAGGGTAAAGGGGTTGTAACTGACGAACCCGGTAGTAATGCCATACTTCACTTTTTCTTCTTCGGGCTGATAGGTCTTGAACAGCCTGTCCCAGATCATGAGCACGCCGCCGAAATTCTTATCGAGATAGACCGGGTTGCTGCCATGGTGCACGCGGTGGGCCGAGGGGGTATCGATGACCCCTTCGATGATGCCAAGCCTGGGCACCGCCTCCGTATGAAGGAAGAACTGGTATAATAAATTGAGTGCGTATGAAGCAACGATAAAATCGGGGGGAAACCCCAGGAGCGCCAGGGGGACGAAGAAGAGAGGGCTGATCAGCGCGCCGAACCAGTTCAGCCGGTAGGCCGCCGTGAGATTCATCGTAAGGGAGGAATGATGAATAAGGTGAAAGGCCCAGAGTGGCTTCCAGATATGCGAGACCCGGTGAAACCAGTAATAGATAAAATCAGCCAGGAAAAAGCAGGTCAGGAAGATCCATCCATTGTGGGGTAAGGTAAAAAAGGCTATGTCAGCCGCGAATCCCAGGATCGCCAGTTGGTAGCCGGCAAATAATAATTTAGAAAATTCGAAGCCTGCCAGGATGGAAAAATTGGCCAGGGTCTCTTTGACCTGGTAAGCTTTTTTATCCCTGCGCCAGCTCCAGATCATTTCTATCAGGATCAGCAGCAGTAATGCCGCCAATATCCAACCGCGGTAATGTTTCATATTTTATGTTTATACAAGGCCTTGAATAAGCCTTCACAAATATGACTGCATTACGGCGGGGAAGCCAGCGCTAACCCGGCGAAGCTGTAAAATCCGGGGGTGAACTACTCTGAGGAGGGCCTTGGCTGGCCATGATGACAGGTCGTACAGGTGACTACGAGGGCCGGCGTCCCGATCTGCGGATGCCGAGCCTGGAAATATTTCTTATTCACCAGCAGGGTCATGCGCATCATGGAGCGTGCGATCGATTTTTCGGACTTGGCATCGCTGACATAATCCAACTTGTCTGAACCCTTGAACGGGGCATGACAGAAGCCGCAGCCCACGCCCAATCCATCCTCAAATTCATCGATCATGATCTGCTGCAACATCTTCGAACTGATATCCTTCGGCAGGACCTTCAGGTTCTTGAATTCGCGGTCTGCTGGAATGGCTGTTTCCAGGCGGACGTTCCTGGCGCCTGGTCCACGCAGTTTCCCAGGCGAAGCGGCGGCGGCGCAAACGACTACGGCAGTGGCCATCCCGGCCATTATCCAGATCTTTCTGTTCAAATACATAGTGTGCGATATTTAACGATGATGGCCGGGCGTGGGCTGACGGTCAACGGTGATCGTTTGAATGGTGCGGGAGCAATGATCGGCGGGGAGCCTATTTGGCCAATATGCCCAGGGATACTTCCAGGTTATCCGAGATCGTGCTGGTGCCTCCTACCTCGAAATCTTTCCTGTTGATCGTAAATATTCCTTTGAAGAGATAGCCTCCTTCCGAAGGATCGGCCGTGAACGGGAATGAGATATCACTGGTATGATTCCGGATCGTGAGCTTCCCGGAGAAAAGAAAATTCCCTTTTTTACCCGCTGCGGTAATTTTTGTGGACAGCAGCCGGATACGCGGATAATCCTTTGCATCCAGGTAAGTGAACTTACGCAGGTGATCGTCCCGCATGCTGTTGTCCGTGTTCACCGAATTCACATCGACGCTGACATCGAAGGCTGCATCCGCCGGTCGATCAGGATCGAACAGGATGCTCCCCGACAAGCCGGTGAACGTGCCGGTGACATTGAACCCGAAGTTTTTTATTTTGAACTGTATGGATGATCCCTTATCAAGCGGCTTGTACTGCGCGCAGGCGAATTTCCCACCCATGATGGCGAATAAGAATACGGCGGCTTTGCTCATAATACAATTGCTTTTTCGGTGGCGCCAGCAATTTCCGTCAGCGGAGTGTCGGTGATGGCAAGGGAATGGGCATGCTCCATGTAATTGACATGGGTAAGGCCAAGCAGGCTGCCCAGCTTTTCGGCGGGTACCTTCATCGGGCCCGGAGCGGGGGCTGCACCAGGTTGCGGTTGAGGAAAAGCCGTCGAGGTCGCCGTATGGAATGTGATATTCCCTTCCACTTTCAGCATCGTCTGATGGATATGACCGTTCAGCACGGACACCGAGCCGAAACGCCTGAGCAGGCTGAGCGCCTGTTCGCTGTCGCGGGTACCCCAGCCCCACTGGGGATAAACGGCCCAGAGCGGAATATGAGCAAACACCACGATGGGAGTGCTGGCCGACAAACCCTTCAGGTCTCCTTCCAGCCATTTGAGCTGATCGGCACCCAGTACGCCCAGCCCGCCTTCGGCCGTTTCAACTACATTGACCAGGCCGACGAAATGCACGCCTTTCGAGTCGAAGCTGTACCAGCCCTGTCCCTTGGTATCTTTTCCATAGCGGGCGAGGTATTGCTTTCCGCCATCGCCCAGCACATCATGCTCTCCCGGCACATAGAAGATCTTTTCGGTCTTCACGCTTTTCAGCGACTGATCCAGCGTATCGAACTCATCCGCCTGCGCCAGGTGGGAAAGATCCCCGGTATGGAGAACGAAGGATGGCGCCAGGGGCATCGCATTGATCTTGGCGATCGCGGCCCGCAGGGTCCCTACCACATCGGGATTCGCCGCCTTGCTGAACCCGATATGACTGTCGCTGATCTGAACGAAGCTGAA
>Ga0137404_10002240_pt1 | contig 12734 bp, 12 predicted proteins | sample CZOMad2_1_16fung_FD_108285 | JGI IMG/M metagenome (GOLD analysis project Ga0137404, IMG submission 108285) | Vadose zone soil fungal communities from Angelo Coast Range Reserve, California, USA - CZOMad2_1_16fungal (Illumina Assembly) | ecosystem: Environmental > Terrestrial > Soil > Vadose...
CGCTCGAATCTCGAAGTCCGCGCGCGGGGCGGCGGAAAATAGCGCCGGCAGGGCCGCAAGAGTCTGAACCTTGAGCTCCTGGTATGCGTTCAGCAGCTCCGCCTTGGGCGGGAGAGGAGCGCCTACCGGCAGGGAGAGCATGCGCGCTCGAATCCGTTCGACTTCCGCGGTGCCGATGCCGTGGATCTCGTTCGGCGACAGTTGCGCGCCGGTCGCGCGTTTGACTCGGAATGCGTACCAGGACGGACCCAGGGGCAGCGCCGACAATGCGACGCTGATCCTCGCCCGGGGCAGATATTCATTTTGAATGAAAGCATGCAATTCACGATAGGCAGGCAGCAGCTTGTCCTTGACCCTGCCAGTGAGATTCGAGATCAAGCGCGTCCGCTCGGGTTCCCTGATGGTGTCAGGCATGGTCCGCAGCGGCACATAGAACACATTGGCAGAAGTATCCTCCCCGAAACTTTGCAGCAGCGGCAGCATCCGTTCCATCAGTGCCCGAGGCGAGGTGTAACCGCGCCGCATTCCGTCACGCATGTTCGCGATCGCCTGCCTCGTCCACCCTACATTGTCGTCGATCCGCAGCAGCCAATGCTCGTAGTCTTTGGCTGTCTTGAGCGGGTGTTGCTGCGTGTCCGCGGCCGCGCGCGCGAATTGCAGCGGCATTCCATCGAATGGATTGACCGGCAATAGCTCGGTCGGGTAGGTAAGGCCTTCGATGTCCAACTCGAGCTGTCTCTTGAAAATGTCGTATGTCAACCCCGCATCCGCGTCCAGACCGGCGCGCGGAATGGCAAGAACTTCGGCGAGGAAGCGGCGTTCCAGGCTCAAGGAATCCGCCAGGAGTTGCGGCGACAGCGGATTCCCCGGGAGCGCATGTTCATCCCAATATCGATCGACGATTCGCCTCAAGCTGTCGTGGGGTGCCGCCGAATTCGTCTTCTGGGCGGGGGTCGGCGCAGGCGCCGCGCCGCAGGCGGCGAGTCCCAAAAACGCGAGTCCGAGCAAAACCTTAGACGAAAATCGGGTCATCGATCGATTATAAGGGCCATCGATCGATTATAAGCCGGTGGCTAGGTCCATAATTCCGAAGCTTAACGTTTAGGGAGTCAACGTATGTTGGTCGGAGCAAGTCCACGACGCGTCGCGATCGTCGGCGGCGTGCGCATTCCGTTCGTGCGCGGTAACGGTGCCTATGCTCGTGTGGGGAATCAGGAAATGCTGACCGCCTCGTTGCGCGGCGTGGTTGACCGCTACGGGCTGAAGGGCCAGCGCCTGGACGACGTGGCTGCGGGCGCGGTCATGAAGCACTCGAGTCAATGGAATCTGGCGCGCGAGTCCGTGCTGGGATCGGGACTCGCCTCGGAAACGCCGGGCCTCGATTTACAACGCGCCTGCGGCACCAGCCTGGATGCGGCGATATTGCTCGGCAACAAGATCGCCCTCGGCCAGATCGATTGCGCGATTGCCGCGGGAGTCGATACCGTGAGTGATCCCCCGGTGGTCTACCCCAAGAGCTTTCAGCAGCGTTTGCTGCAAAGTTATCGCGGCAAGACCTTGAGCGAACGCGTGGGTCCCTGGTTCGGTCTGCGCCCAAGAGACTTTCGGCCCGTCCTGCCGGGAATCGCGGAGCCCCGCACCGGCTTGTCAATGGGCGAGAGTACCGAACTCATGGTGAAGACCTGGGGAATCACGCGCCTCGAGCAGGACCAGCTGGCGCTCGAGAGTCATCAAAAGGCCGCGGCCGCTTATGCTTCAGGGTTTTACAAGGATTTGGTGCTCGCCTATCTGGGAGTTACTCAAGACAACAATATTCGCAACGACACGACTCTGGAAAAACTGGCCAAGCTCAAACCGGTGTTCGACACATCGGCGGGCGGTACCTTGACTGCGGGGAATTCGACCCCAATGACGGATGGTGCGTCGGCCGTGCTGCTCGCGTCCGAAGCTTACGCGCGCGAGCGCGACTTGCCTGTGCTGGCCTACTTGAGCTACGGCAAGGTGGCGGCCGTGGATTACGTCGACAAGAAGGAGGGCTTGCTCATGGCGCCGGCCTACGCTGTGCCCCGAATGCTGAGTGACGCGCACCTTGCGCTCCAGGATTTCGATTTCTACGAAATCCACGAGGCTTTCGCAGGGCAGGTGTTGTGCACGCTCAAGGCCTGGGCTGATCCCGTATTCTGCCGCGACAAGCTGGGGCTGCCGGGAACCCTCGGCACCATCGACCGGTCCAAACTCAACGTCAAGGGAGGCAGCCTTGCGATCGGTCACCCTTTCGCCGCGACCGGCACGCGCATCGTCGCCACGCTTGCGAAAATTCTCGATGAATCCCGGGCCAAGCGTGGGCTGATCTCGATCTGCACCGCCGGCGGCATGGGTGTTACGGCCATTCTCGAGCGTTGACGATATCGATGAACGCGCTATCCTTTGCGCCCGCACCGGAGGACTTCCAGAGCCATGGGACGTTGAACTAGATATGAAACTCAAAGATCCTTTGCTGCTGCGCCAGCTGTGCTTCATTGACGGCGGGTGGGCGCCCGCGGACAACGGGGGCACTTTGGACGTGCACAACCCTGCCACGTCCGAGAAGCTCGGACTCATACCGAACATGGGTGCCGCTGAAACGCGGCGCGCCATTGCCGCGGCCGCTGCGGCATTGCCGGCATGGGCGGCGCGCACCGCCAAGGATCGCGCCGCCGCGCTGCGGCGCTGGTTCGAGCTCATGCTCGCGCATCAAGACGACCTGGCCATGCTGATGACTGCGGAGCAGGGCAAGCCGCTGGCCGAGTCCAAAGGAGAAATCGCTTACGCCGCTTCCTTCATCGAATGGTTTGCGGAGGAGGCCAAGCGCATGTACGGCGATGTGATCCCCGGACATCAAGCCGACAAGCGAATTCTCGTGCTGCGGCAGCCCGTGGGCGTGGTCGCAGCCATCACGCCGTGGAACTTTCCGGCCGCGATGATTACGCGCAAGGCCGGCCCTGCGCTGGCTGCGGGATGCACGCTGGTTTGCAAGCCGGCGACCCAGACCCCGTATTCCGCGCTGGCGCTCGCGGAACTCAGCGATAGAGCCGGAATCCCGAAGGGCGTGTTCAACGTGATCACCGGGTCCGCCGCCGCGATCGGCGGCGAGATGACGTCGAATCCGACGGTGCGCAAGCTGACTTTCACCGGGTCCACCGAAATCGGCAAGAAGCTGATGGTGCAATGCGCCGGTACGGTGAAGAAGATATCGCTGGAACTCGGCGGCAACGCGCCGTTCATCGTCTTCGACGATGCCGATTTGGATGCGGCGGTTCAGGGAGCCATCGCCAGCAAGTATCGGAACACCGGTCAGACCTGTGTGTGCGCCAATCGTCTGTTGGTGCAGGCCGGCGTGTACGACGAATTTGCCGGGAAACTCGAGCTTGCGGTTGGAAAATTGCGCGTCGGCGACGGGTTGGCCGGCGTCACCGACCAAGGGCCGCTGATCGATGCCAAGGCAGTGGCCAAAATCGAAGAACACATCGCGGATGCCGTGGCGAAGGGTGCGACCGTGACCTTGGGCGGCAAGCGGCATTCTCTGGGAGGAACGTTCTTCGAACCGACCATCCTCACGCAGGTGACGCCCAAGATGCTGGTAGCCCGCGAGGAAACCTTCGGCCCCGTGGCGCCCCTGTTCAAATTTCAAACGGAAGCCGAGGCCATCGCCATGGCCAACGACACCGAATTCGGCTTGGCCGCGTATTTGTATACGCGCGATCTGGCGCGAAGCTGGCGGGTTTCCGAGGCGATCGAATACGGTATCGTCGGGCTGAACACCGGAATCATTTCCACCGAAGTGGCGCCTTTCGGCGGCGTCAAGGAATCGGGAATAGGGCGCGAAGGCTCGAAGTACGGAATTCTCGACTACACCGAGATGAAGTACGTGTGCGTCGGCGGAGTGAGTTAGAGACCCGTGCTGGGACGGTTCCTGGAGTTCTCGCTCGCGACACCGGATGTTCAGGCTTCCTTGGATTTCTACACCAGACTCGGATTCTCTCAGGCGGAGGTCGGAGAAGCATGGTCGCATCCATACGCGGTCGTGACGGACGGCAGGATTTGCCTCGGACTCCATCAAGCGGCGATGCCGGGGCCCTCGATTACCTTCGTCAAACCCGGTTTACTCAAACATCTGGGAGCCCTCGAAGAGTTGGGCCTGGAATTCGAGTTCCGCCGACTCGGCAATGATGTGTTCAACGAAGTCGGCTGGTTCGATCCCACCGGTCAGCTGGTGAGACTCATCGAGGCGCGCACTTTCTCGCCGAGCAAGCGAATCGTTACCGACACCTCGCGATGCGGATATTTTCTGGAAATCGCGCTGCCGACTCCGAACCTCGAGGCGTCAAAGGCCTACTGGGAGCAATTCGGCTTCGTCGGGATGGATGAGTCGGATGACCGGTTGCCGCACGTATCCTGCACCAGCGACTATATCGATCTGGGGCTGTATGACCCTGCGCATTTGCGGCGCTCGACCCTGAGGTTCGAGGCCGATGACGTCGGAGGAACCTTGGCGCGTCTGGCCGAAATCGGCATCTCGCCGGCCGGGGAAATACCGCAGCCCCTGCGGCAAATGCCCGCCGCGGTGCTGATCGCACCCGAAGGGACGCCGATTCTCCTGTCCTCGGGGATCGAAAGCGTGGGTGCGCGATGAACCCTAGTCCGGCACCGCGACGAATTCGAACTTGATCGTCATCGTGTCCTGGACTTGCAACGCGCCCAGCATCAGGCTGAACGGGGTAAGCCCGAGCGCAGATTGCCGCATTTCCAGCGATCCCGCCGCCGACAAGCGGCGAGAATCGACCTGCAGCGTCAGGGGCACGTCGACCGTCGATTCATACCCCGCGACGCTGATGACGACGGTTGCAGTCAAAGCGCCGGCGCCCGAGGCGGCTTCGGACCCGACGACGCCGCGGACGGCGATCAACGGATACTCATCGGCGTTCAGCAGCGCCGCGCTCAGCATATTGTGCAAAGTTCCTGATTTGGCGTCTTCCGGAATGTCCCCCGCGAAATCGGCTCCCTCTTCGCGGCGTGCTTGGGCGTCGTCAACCACAAAGCCGGCGACCGGCACAGTGAGCCAAAATACGGAATCGCCGGGCACTTCTGCCACGCTGACCGCGCCGCGGATCGCATGATTGACGATGACGTGATTGTGTCCGAAGTGTGCAAGAGGACCGGCTCGGTATACGAGGATTCGCAGTTCGGATTGGTCTTCATCGATACGATAGACCCTGCCGGGCGGCAAACCCGGCCTCGAAATGGATTCTTCGGGTTTCGGCGGCGGGGCGGCCTGACGGGCCTTGAGTCCGCCGCAGGCGGCCAACAGCAGCGCAAGAACGCCGATACTCATTTTTTTGAACACGAGCAACGCCCCGCCGTCTTGCTAAACTAAGTCGAGTGCAGTCTGCACGCGGAGCCTGTGTCATGCCAAACCAAAGTTCACCAACGCGCTACAGCGCGGTCGCGAAAGCGTTTCATTGGCTCATCGCCGCATTGATCGTGACTCAATTCACCCTTGCGTACATGGCCGACGATCTTCCGATCGGCGCGCATAAGCTGGCGCTGCTCGCACGCCACAAGAGTTTCGGCATGACCGTGCTGATGCTGGCGATATTGCGTCTGCTATGGCGGCTAAGGCATCGGCCACCCGAGTTGCCCGACCATATGACCCCCCTGGAGCGGAAGCTCGCGCGGGCGACGCATATCGCATTCTACGTGTTGCTGTTTGCGATGCCGCTTACCGGATGGCTGATGTCGTCCGCCAAGAACTATTCGGTCAGCTGGTTCGGATTGTTCACCTGGCCCAATCTCATCGGCAAGAACGAGACGGCGTTCGATGTTTTGCGCGCCACGCATGACACCTTGAGCTTCATCCTTTTTTCGATTGCGGTATTGCATATCCTCGCGGCGCTCAAACATCACTTCTGGAACAAGGACAACGTGTTGTTGCGCATGCTGCCCCTTATCAAGTCAGAGAAGGCCAAATCGGAGAAATGATCATGATGAGACGCCTCGTGTCCTGTCTCGCCGTCCTGTCCCTCTCGGCCGCAGCGAGCGCCGCGGGTCCCGTGTCCGGCTACTCCGCCGATCCGCGGCAAAGCCGTCTGGAATTCGTCGGCGTGCAGGCGGGCGCGGAATTCAAAGGCTCGTTCCATAAATTCAGCGCGGACATCGAGTTCGCGCCGGACGCTCTCGCGAGCTCGCGCTTCGATGTGCAGATCGATTTGAAGTCCGTCGATTCGATGGACAAGGATCGCGACACGACCATACGCGGGTCGGACATTTTCGATGTGGCGCACTATCCTACGGCACATTACGTCACCCGCAGCTTCACCAAGACCGCCGCGGGTTATACGGCCGTCGGCGCCCTGACCCTGCGCGGGGTGACCAAAGACGTACCGGTCGAATTTCAATTCACGCCGGCGGGCGCGGGCGCGAAACTCGAAGGGAGCGCCAAGCTCAAGCGACTGGATTTCGGGGCCGGGCAAGGCGACTGGAAGAGTACCGAGTGGGTGGCCGACGCCGTGAAAATAAGCTTCTCGCTGGTGCTCATACCCAAGACCTGAAATCATGCCGAGCACATTCGACGGGGCCGCCGTCTGCCGGTGCGGGAGCTCCGCGCGATGATTTAGCGATCCGGCAACTCGCGAACCGGCAACTCGCGTGATTTTTGCACCGTGCGCAATGCGAAGCTGGAATGCACCCGGGCCACATTAGGCAATCGCGTGAGATGCTGGCTGTGCAGCCGCTCGAAGTCGGCGGTGTCCGCCAACACGACCCTCAGCAGATAGTCGTACTCGCCGGACATGAGATAACACTCCATGACCTCGGGAACTTTGCGCGCCGCTTCCTCAAACGCGCGAAGATGCGCCTGTTCCTGTCTTTCCAGAGTGATGTTGACGAACGTTCACGGGACAGCCGGCCTTCTGCTGATTGATGAGGGCGGTGTACCCCTCGATGAATCCCGATTCCTCGAGGGCGCGCACGCGCCTCAAGGACGCCGATTCGGACAGGTTGACGCTTTCGGCCAGCTGGCTGTTGGTGATGCGGCCGTCGAGCTGTAAGGCACGGACGATGGCGCGATCGTAGCGATCCAGTTTCATGCAGCAGCTCTCCGCCTGAAGACGGCACTTTCTTGCTCAAAATGAGCGATCATCCGTATATTCTGCCATTATCTCCTGCCCCGGGACCAGTTTTTGCAATATTCCGATTTCCGGCTTACGTAACCTAGCGCAAGTCCCCCCAACGGCCCGCCAGCGGAGCGATCTAATGAAAATCGGTGTCCCCAAAGAGATCAAGATTCACGAGTATCGAGTCGGTTTGGTTCCCGCGGGCGTCCGCGAACTCGTCGATTCCGGACATCAGGTGCTGGTCCAGACCGGCGCCGGTGCCGGTATCGGCTTCGAGGATTCGCACTACAATTTAGCGGGCGCGCTCATCGCACAGCGCGCCGCGGACATCTTCGCGACGTCCGATCTCGTCGTGAAGGTCAAGGAACCGCAACTCGCGGAATGCAGGCAGCTGCGCAGCGGGCAGACCCTGTTCACGTATCTGCATTTGGCTGCCGACCCTGAACAAGCGCAGGCGCTGCTTGCCTCGGGAGCGACGGCGATTGCTTACGAGACCGTCACTGCGCCCGATGGTTCGCTGCCGCTGCTCACGCCGATGAGCGAGGTAGCGGGGCGCATGTCGGTGCAAGTGGGCGCCAATAGCCTGCAGAAGGCGAATGGCGGCTTCGGGGTGCTGTTGGGCGGCGTGCCCGGCGTGGCTCCCGCCAAGGTCGTCGTGCTGGGCGGCGGCGTCTCCGGCACTCACGCGGCGGAAATGGCGGTTGGCTTGCGCGCCGACGTGACGGTGGTCGACCGCTCGGTCAAGAGGCTGCGCGAGCTGTCGTCCCTCTTCGGCAGTCAGCTGAAAACCGTGTACTCGACCGCTCATGCGATCGAAGAACTGGTGCGCGACGCAGACCTAGTCATCGGCGCCGTGCTCATAGCCGGCGCCGCGGCACCGAAGCTCGTAACTCGCGCAATGGTCAAAACCATGAAGCCCGGCGCAGTGTTGGTCGATATCGCCATCGATCAAGGGGGTTGCTTCGAAACCAGCCGGCCTACCACGCACGCCGAGCCGACCTATGTTCTCGACGGCGTGGTCCACTATTGCGTCACCAACATGCCCGGCGCCGTGCCGCGCACTTCCACGTTTGCGCTGACCAATGCCACGCTGCCGTATGTGAGGGCACTGGCCGATCATGGCTGGCGGCAAGCCATCGCCAATGACCCAGGGCTCGCTCGCGGCCTCAATGTTCACGCCGGCGAGTTGACGCACGAGGCGGTGGCGAGCGCGCTGGGTCTCGCCTTTCGGGCTTTCCGCGCAGCCTGAGTCTCGGGCTTTCCGCGCAGCCTGGGTCGCCGCCTTTTCCTCCACCCGTACCGCGCGCGCCGTCCCGGGCCGCATCGCGGCCCGTCGGGCATGAGTTGCTACTGTACGATCGATCAATTACGCTCCCACCATTCGGTAACCTTCGGAAATCAAGGGATCCGCCATGGCGCGCAATCCTCGCTTCGATGTTCTGTTCGAACCCGTGCGCATCGGACCCGTTACCGCGCCTAACCGCTTCTATCAGGTGCCGCATGCGAGCGGCATGACCAATTCGCTGCCGCAGGTGCGCGCGAGCTTTCGCGAAACCAAGGCGGAAGGCGGCTGGGGCGTGGTATGCACCGGCGCGGTGTCGATACATCCGAGCTCGGATGACTCCCCGCTGCCCTTCGCCATTCTGTGGGACGACAAGGACATTCGCTCCCATGCATTGATGACCGATGCCGTCCATCGACACGGGGCACTGGCCGGAATCGAGCTCTGGCATGGCGGTGCGTGCACGCTGAACCGCACCAGCCGGATAGCGCCGTTGTCGCCGTCGGGCATGCCATGGCTGTCGACTCATGTGGGATTCATGGGGAATCTGCGTCCGCGAGCCATGGATAACGCCGACATCCAGGAGCTGCTTCGCTGGCAGGCGGCCGGCGCGCGCCGCGCGATGCAGGCGGGGTTCGATATCGTTTACGTCTACGCCGGCATGGGCTATCTCCCCTACGAGTTTCTGCTGCCGGAATACAACCACCGCACCGACGCCTATGGCGGTTCCATCGAGAATCGAGCGCGCCTCGTGCGCGAGCTGCTGGACGTCACCCGCGACGCCGTCGGCGACAAATGCGCCGTTGCACTCCGCATCAGCGTCGAAGAGCTGCGCGGCAGACCGGGCAGGAATGCCGCCTCCGAGGCGCATGAGGTGGTGGCGCTGCTGGCCGATGTCCCGGACCTCTGGGACGTCAAAATGGATTCCAGCCCGACCGATTGCGCACCCTCGCGGTTCTCCCCCGAAGGCAGCCATGAGCCCCTCGTCAATTTCGTCAAGCAATTGACCAAACGGCCGGTGGTGGGCGTCGGACGTTTCACTTCTCCGGATGTGATGGTCTCGCAGGTGCGTCGCGGCATCCTCGATTTGATCGGCGGCGCAAGGCCCTCCATCGCGGATCCGTTTCTGCCGAACAAGATCAACGAGGGCCGGGAGCACGAGATCCGCGAATGCATCGGCTGCAACATCTGCATCTCGAGCTGGCACGACGGCGTGCCGGTGCGCTGCACCCAGAATCCGACCGCCGGCGAAGAGTGGCGCCGCGATTGGCATCCGGAAACGTTCGCTCCACCGGCCAGCGACTCATCCATCTTGATCGTCGGCGGCGGTCCGGCCGGGCTCGAATGCGCCACGACGCTCGCCCGGCGCGGCTATTCCGTCACGATCGCCGATTCGGCGAACGAATTCGGCGGCCGCCTGCGCTTTGAAACCGGGCTGCCGGGGCTCAAGACCTGGGGCCGCGTGGTCGATTGGCGCCTGGGGCAGCTGCGCGAGAAGCCGAACGTCAATATGTATCCCGGAAGTGCGCTGGGTGTGGATGATATTCTGGGACTGGAGCACCGCCACGTCGTCATCGCGACCGGCGCGCGCTGGACCAAGATGTTGTTTTCAACCCTGGAGTTTCCGGTGGGTGAACTCGAGGGACCGGCGGTCTATACGCCCGATGACCTTGCCGCCGGCGTCCTGCCGCAAGGACCCGTCGTCGTATTCGATTTCGACAATTACTACCTCGCCGGCGCCGTCGCCCTGCAATTGGCGGCATCGGTAGGCGATGTGGCCTATGTGACTACCGCAGGCAACGCGTCAGCCTGGACGTTCATGACCAATGAGCTGCCGCTGGTGCATCGCGCTCTTGGCAAGGCCGGTGTGCCGATTCACACGCTGCGGCGAGTGACGGCCTTCGATGGCGAGGCTGCGACACTGGCGGACGTGTACAGCGGGGCCGAGAAGCGCCTCGCCTGCCGGTCGCTGGTCATCGTGGGGGTCCGGTCGCCGCAGGACGCCCTGTACCGAGCGCTCATCGCCAAGGGATCGGGTCTTGTGGACGCCGGAATCGATTCGGTGACGCGCATCGGTGATGCATTCGCACCGGGAGCGATCGTGCACGCGGTTCACAGCGGCCATCGCTACGCGCGCGAGTTCGACACCGCGCCCGCTGCCGTACCCTATACTCGCGATTATCCCGTATGAACGCCGCGCAACTGGAACCCACCCTACCCTCGAGCTGGTACCGCAGCACGGAGGTATTCCGTGCCGAAAAGGAACGCATATTCTGCCGCGAATGGATCGGGGTGTGCCGCGAGGAGGAATTGCCCGATCCGGGCGATCATCGCGTGCTCGAGGTTCTCGGCGAGAGCATCCTGCTGGTGCGCAACCGCGAAGGTCAATTGCGGGCGTTTTACAATGTATGCCGGCATCGCGGCTCACGTCTCTGCAGAACTCCGGCGGAACGGGAAGCATTGCGCGTCGCGCTTCCCGGAGGCATCACCGCCGGACGCGTGATCGTGTGCCCCTACCACCAGTGGTCTTATGACTTCAACGGCGCGCTCATCGCCGCTCCTCATTTGAGCGCCGCCGCGGGCTTCAGGAAACAGGATTTCCATCTGTATCCCGTCGGCGCCGACACTTGGGGTGGATTCGTGTTCTTGAACCTGACTCCGGGGGAGGCCAAACCTCTGGCCGCCCAGTTGGACGGCATTCCGGATCGGCTGCAACGCTATCCGCTGCGTGATCTCTGCATCGGCGCCACCATTCGTTACGAGATCGCGGCCAATTGGAAAATCCTTTGCGAGAACTATAACGAGTGCTACCACTGCAGCGGAGTTCACCCGGAGCTCTGCAGAGTTGTGCCTTCGTTCCGCGAGGCCGGCGGCGCCAATCTGGACTGGAACCGTGGAATTCCTCACCGTGAGGGGGCCTATACCTTCACGCACAGCGGGACGACCGTGCGGCGCGCCTTTCCCGGTCTCGATGCAGACGAGCAGGTGCGGCACAAGGGAGAACTGGTCTACCCTAATTTGTTCCTGAGCCTGGCCTGCGATCACGTGACGGCGTACATCCTGCAGCCGCGGGGCGCGGAACGCACCGACATCACCTGCCATTTCTTGTTCGAAACCCATGAACTCGCGAAACCCGATTTCGACCCGTCGGATGCCGTAGATTTCTGGGATTTGGTGAACCGGCAGGATTGGGCGGTATGCGAAGGCGTGCAGAATGGGATTCGGTCACGCGTCCACACGCAGGGTTACTACGCGCCCATGGAAGACTGGAACCTGGACATCAGGCGCTATGTGTCCGAGAGAATCGGACCCTTTGTCGGCGACCCGCCGTCGTAGGGGCCTCCCGACGCTTCAATCCGACGCACCGCGGCGGGTCATTCGGCGACGCGTGGGTATAATCCGGGAAAAAAGGAAACGAATGGCAACCAAGCGGCATGTACCGAAATTTCACCGCGCGACTCCCGCGGTGCGCCGTGAGCTACTCGTGGACGCGACTTTGAACTGCCTCAAGCAGTTTGGACATGAAGGCGTGTCGGTGCGCCGTATCAGCGCTGCGGCCGGTGTATCCATCGGTCTGATCAACCATCATTTTCCGAGCAAGTCGGGTCTCATCGCGGAAACGTATGAAACCCTGGCCCTGTCCCTGCTGGAGTCGATCCGCCGTCAGGCGGAAAACCATGCGGTTTCGCCGCGCGACCGATTGAGCAATTTCTTCCGCGCTTCGTTCGCTCCGGAGATCCTGGATCCGCAAATATTCAATGTGTGGTTGGTTTTCTGGAGCATGGTGGCGCACTCGGCCGAAATACGTGCCGTGCACTTCAGCACCTACGGCAAGTACCGATCCGTCCTGGAGTCGCTGCTGGGCCAGCTCGTCGACTCCGGCGCCGCGCCGCCTTTCAGACTCCGCCCGGCCGCGATCGCGCTGTCCGCGCTGCTCGACGGGCTTTGGGTGGAGTTGAGCTTGGGCCGGACGGTCTTCAAGCCTCGCGAGGCGATCGCTCTGTGCGAGGATTGGGTCAATGCTCTGTGCAACGGCGGCTTTCCGCGGCTCCTGGCGACCCCCCGGGGGAAGAAGGCCAATCCCGCGCCGAAACGCAGGACCTTAGCCTAAACCCCGTTCGTTGCGGCGCCTGGTACTCGGTCACCCGCGGGACGCATGCGTCCCGCCCTTCGGGCGTTCCAGTCGGCCTGACGGCTGACTAGGAGCCTGTCCGAGTAATGATCGCCGTAGCGAGGGCGTCCCACATCGAGCAGATTTCCACGATCATTTCGCGCGCATGGTGGGTACCATGTAAGCGAAA
>Ga0137404_10002248_pt1 | contig 12719 bp, 10 predicted proteins | sample CZOMad2_1_16fung_FD_108285 | JGI IMG/M metagenome (GOLD analysis project Ga0137404, IMG submission 108285) | Vadose zone soil fungal communities from Angelo Coast Range Reserve, California, USA - CZOMad2_1_16fungal (Illumina Assembly) | ecosystem: Environmental > Terrestrial > Soil > Vadose...
CGTCAAATTGAAAGCGGACTGGACGAATGGTGATCCAGCGATCACGAAATTGCTGCAAAAGTTTGGTCGCCCCGGTGTTCCGCTATATGTGTTCTACCCTGGAAAAAACGAAGAACCGATTGTTTTCCCGGAAGTGCTCACCAAAGGGATGGTCTTGGAAAAACTCCAAGCCGCAGCGGGCAGGGTTGCCGCACAATAAGCGTTTTTTGGGGACGCCTGCTGCCGGCGGTCGCGTTCCCAAAACTACTGTATTTGTGTTCCCGCGGTTCCTTGCCAATATGTTGATTGCAAGAAAATTGAACTACATCAACAACTTCGTTTTCTAATCCGTTTATGAATAAAAAAATAACTTTGGCCGTTCTCACATCGTTAATCGCTACTGCAATTTTTGCCGAGCCGCCGCCAGTGGGCAGCGCAGCTCCGGATTTTTCGCTCCCCGACGCCAAAGGCCAGGCGCATTCACTTTCCCAATACAAGGGGAAGTACGTGGTGCTCGAATGGTTTAATCCCGAATGCCCGTTTGTGAAGAAGCATTACGGCACCGACAACATGCAAAAATTGCAGAAAGAATACACAGACAAGGGCGTGGTTTGGCTGACCATCGATTCCAACGCGCCCGGTACGGAAGGCAATTTGACCCCGGAACAGGCCCAGAAAGTCGCAAGTTCCTGGAAGACGCATGAGACTGCGTTGCTACTCGATCCGGACGGCAAAGTGGGCCGCGCTTATGGCGCCAAGAACACGCCAAACATGGTGATCATCAATCCGGACGGAAAAATCGTTTACCATGGGGCGATCGACAGCAAGGCGACGCCCAACCCGGCAGATATCTCGAGCTCGACGAACTATGTCAAGGCAGCGTTGGATCAATCATTGGCGGGCAAATCTGTCTCCACGCCACAAACCAAACCATACGGGTGCTCGGTCAAATATAAATCCTCGTAATTTTGTAGCTGCGGTCACTGAACACGGCTGACCGGCCTCACCAGATGCCGGCTACAGGATTTCGAAGCGGCGGTCGGACGCGACCGCCGCTTCTCTTTGTATCATTGGTCCTAAAAGTTCGATGAAACGTGACCCGAATTGCATCTTAAAGATGAGAGCCAGGGCCTTGTTCCAGGCATGGCTTGTTCAGACAGATGTATGAGAGCTGCTCTCGCTCTGCGGCTTCCAGCGCTTTGATGAACAGCTCCGGTGCCCCAAAAAATTTCGCGAATAAGGGCGAAAGTATCCTGATCCTACTTCTTTGTGTCGCGGCGGCTACTCGAGTCGTTATTTTCTCGGCCGCGTTCCCGTTCTTTAGTAATGTCGATGAAGACCTGCATTTTGATCTCATCACGCAATATTCACACGGCCATGTCCCGCGCACTTTCGATCGGCTAAAAGAGGAAACCCTTAGCTGGATTGTGCCTTATGCGTCGCCTGAGTTTCTGTTTACACCGGATCAATTCCCGGGCGCGAAATTTCCGCCTCCTTTGTGGAAACAATCTGGTGCCAGCGCAGACGTAGAGATTGCCGCCACAAGAGCTGCCTGGAGCACTGAAACTAATTTCGAATCCTCTCAGCCGCCGCTGTATTACTTCGTAGCGAGTGTTTGGTGGCGCGTTGGACAGTACCTCGGACTAGCTGGCCTTCGATCACTTTACTGGATCCGTTTCCTGAATGGTCTTCTGATGGCACTCACTGTGTGGCTCGGTTATCTGGCCGGACGAACAGTCGCGCCTGATCGGCTGGAATTGCGCGTTGGCTTGCCGTTGCTGCTCGCGTTTATTCCTCAGAACGTTTTTTACGCTCTTAATAATGATGTTCTGTCGCCTGTGTGTTTCGGTGGATTGTTTCTTTGCGTTCTCCAATGGTTGCGTCCAAGCAGACCGACTCTGTTACTTGGCGCACTCACAGGTCTGGCAATCGCGGCTACGTACCTGACCAAACTATCCAACTTGCTGCTGGTCGTTGTGGTCTTGGTTGCAATCATCGCGAAGCTGCCCGTCGCGATCCGGCAGAAACCAAAGGCCGCCCTGATCGCATATGCGGCGCTTGCCTTCTGCGCTGCCATTCCGATTGGGAGTTGGATTTTTTGGACAAAATATCAGTTTGGCGATTTCACCGGATCAGCAGCAAAAATCACTTTGCTTGGTTGGACGCACAAACCGTTTTCAGACTGGTGGCAGCATCCAATTTTTACGCTGCGAGGTTTTTGGTTTTTTTGGTGGGACCTCATCACTAGTTTTTGGCGCGGCGAAGTTAAATGGCACGGTCAGCTGCTAAGTTGTCCAGCTACCGAGGGATTGTATGCAGCTTCCACGCCAGTCTTGCTCGCCGCTGCGCTACTTGGATTGCGAAAGAAAGCCGACATCTCAAAGTTTCAGCGGCAAGCAATTGGCGTAGCGGCTTTATGTTTCATCGCATCGGTTGGATTCTTAGCGTTACTTTCGATTCAATTCGATTTCGGCAATTGCATCAATCCCTCGCGCTTACATCCGTATTTCACGTCTGGCCGCTTGCTTAGCGGCGCACTGATTCCATTCGCGTTATGTTATGTTTATGGCATCGACTGGCTGTTCCGCCGAATCAATCCTGCTCTACCTCTTCTGGTGCTTGGGGTCCTCCTGGCGTTTGTGACAATGTCAGAAATCAAAATCAACCGTGCGGTGTTCGCGAGCGAGCATAACTGGTTTCATCGCTAGCACCGTTTCGCGCCTGACGTCACACTGAAAGCTGAAGGACATTTCAGCCCCGCGTGGGAATGAGCCTGAACAGCAGGCGCAAGAGTGGCATCGGCGCGAGCCGACCTAGGAACATGACAATCTTCATTGCAAATCCCGGAACCACGAGCGGTCGATCTGCTTCGAGTGATGCCAGCGCTTCGCGCACAACTTCTCCGACTGAAACTTCAAGAAAGCCAGGGCCTGGACCGGGCTTCGCGTTTCGGCCAGGACGGCTGGCGACTTCCTGAAATTCCGTGCTCACGGGGCCAGGGCACAGAGTGCATACGCTTATGCCTGTTCCGCGCAGTTCGGCCCGAAGCGCTTCAGAGAAGTTTGTCACGTACGCTTTAGTGGCGGCGTAGACGGCATCACCGGGGATGGGCAGAAAACCAGCCGACGAGCTAATATTCAAAATCCCGCCACCTTGTTTCGCGATCATTTGCGGAAGTAAATGGCGAGTGAGCGAAGTAAGTGCCACCACGTTTACGAGCATCATCTGCTCGTTGCGAACGGGATCGCTCTTGGCAAACGGCCCGAGATCGCCGAGCCCGGCATTATTGATCAAAAGATTAACATCAATCCTTTCATGATCCAGCCATGCCAGCAGTTCATTCAGTTGTGCAAGATCCGCGAGATCAGTTTTGCGAAACGAAATCGCGAGCTTTGGATACCGTTGGTTTAGTTCGTCGCGCAGTTCGTTGAGCCTTTCCTCGCGGCGCGCAATCAGAATGAGCGAACGCACACGACCGCCGAGTTGCCGTGCAAATTCGCGACCAATCCCAGCGGAAGCGCCGGTGATCAGCGCGTTACAGCCTTCGAGTTTCATTTCGCGGTTGGAGCGCGGAGCTCCTGTGACGCCGAGCGCGGGCTCGCCGGAGCTCGCCCCTCCAAAGATCGTAATTCATGCCTCGTCAATGCCCGCCAATGCCCGCAGGGCAAATCGCCGAGCCGAAGGTTTCCGATTCGAATGCGGAGAAGTCGTTTGACGCGGTATCCGACGGCGTGAAACATGCGCCGAATCTGCCGATTTATTCCTTGGTGCAGGATAACGCGAAGACGCGTAGGCGACAGGGAAAGAAGCCGCGCAATCTTCGCCCGTTGGCCATCAAGAACAATTCCGCGCAGGAGCTTTGGAGCAAGTGACGGATCCCACGGTCGATCCAGCGCGATCTCATATTCCTTGTCGATCTTGAAACGGGGGTGGGTGAGCCGCTGCGCCAATTCGCCATCGTTAGTCAAAAGCAGCAAACCTTCAGTTTGTGCATCGAGACGTCCGACATTGAAAAGTCGCGAAATTTTTTTGGGCAGGAGATCAAAGACCGTGTTGCGCGCGTGGAGATCTTTTCGAGTCGAAACGAATCCGCTGGGTTTATGCAACATAATCGTCAGCGTCGGAGCGGTGCGAACAAGTTTATCATCGAGTTTGACGTGGTCGCGCGCTGCTGGCTGCGCACTGAAGTTTGTGCAGATCTTGCCATTGATTGTGACGCGGCCCGCAGCAATCAACTCATCGCAATGCCGACGTGAACCAAGACCAGCAGCAGCAAGGAAGCGGTTCAAGCGCATGGCGCTTTCGTTAAAGCGTTAAGCGGAACGGCTTTAACGCTTCAACCACTCACCGCTTCGCGTGCCTAGACATCTGGCTTCGTTTTGGGCAGGCCGAGGACCTTCTGGCCTTCTTTCCATTGACCGCGCTTTTTCAAAAGCTCGACCCGTTCAAAGCGCTTTAGCACATTGCGCTTTGCGGCGATTGTGCTGGCTCCTTTTAAGCTGCGATGTTGCGACATGGGTTCCAGTTAATGAGTTAAAACGTGGCCCGCCTCAGGCGGGTTACACGCGAAAAGAGCCCGCATATTAATTCAGCGCACAAATTTTTCAAGGTGAACATCGTTCCTTCTTAACTTCGTAAGCTTTTACAAATCAACAACTCGTTATAATTGATTACTAAGCACCAAGTAGGTCCCGCACTTTGTGATTTGATGGTAGATGTGAAAGTGACTGGTTAAGATTTGTTTCCAATAGTCGGACCGGCTTTCCTCGATAATCAGATAAACCGCGTCGGGTTGACCCCATTTTTCCAATACCGCGCGTTCGTTCAAAAACATGTCGATAGAGGGATCGCTCATTGGGGTCTCTTTCTCAGGCTTCTGATTAACTAGAAATATTCTTCGGTTTAGATAAAAAATGAGGCTACTACCGTCGGCGAGCGGTCCTTCAAAGATTGCAGCGCCCCTTGGATCCAGCCGCGGATTTAGAGATCGCGCCGCATCAGCCAGTGAAAAATAGGGAGAGGTTTGCGCGACCGCTTCCATCATGCTGAGGCCGCCCGGGATCATCGATGCGGCAAGGGCAATGGCCGCGAGTCTCTCGCGCTGCTTGGAAATAAAGTAGAGGGCTACCAGCGACAAACAAATCAGCGAAATGCCAAAGATCGCGATCAAAGGTCGAAATGCCAGCCATGTGGAAACTGGCATGTCGTGCAGCGCCTTCCAAGCTGTCCAGCGCGCATCCATTACTCCCCAGTTTCCGTTCAAAGCGCGCGCTGCCCCCGCAACGAAGAATCCCGCGGCCGAGGCCATCACGCCCACGAGTCCGACAGCGATTGCACCGGCGGCACGTAACCCCTGCGGTATTCGCTCCCATGCAACCGCTGCCCAGAGCGCGAATGCGCTCCACATGGTCATTGAATAATAATCCTGCCGTTGTCCCAGAAACAGCAGCGGAATAAAAACTACGCCCATCCAGCAAAGCGGCAGTGCCTCCGTGAAACTGATTTCGCGCGGTCGAATCACACGGCGCCAGGCAAAAACAACGCCGGGCAAGAGCGCAATCGACCATGGAAACCACCAGGCGAGGTGCATGAGTACAAACTGGTACGCAGGTACGCCAAGGAAATCATGCGTTTCATCGGTAAGTCCGCGCAGATGGCCGAGCCATTCCGAACTGATCTGATAACGAAAATACCCGGGGAAATGCCATTGTGCCCAAATGTGCCATGGCGCGATGATCAGAACGAAAATCGCGAAATATTCCCATCGCAACAACCCGCGAAATCGTATGCGTGCTTCGCGGTAGAAGATTGAAAGGATAAGAAAAACCGCCGCCGGATACGCGATGCCGAGCAAACCTTTGGTCAGGCAGGCGAAAGCCGAGAAAATCTAAAAGCCGGCGAACCAGATGCGGCGGTTTCGTCGGTGCTGATAAACGCCGATCGCGCAAAAAATCGCGCCTGCGATCAGTGCGCTGACCACCGGTTCGGGCATGACGATGCGCGCGAGCAAAAATGTGGCGCAGAAAATCAGATAAATCAGACCAGCGATAAAACCGCGCCAGTAATCTGTGAGCTTTTCCCCGATTAGGAAAATGAGGGCGGTAGAGGTGACAACGGCAAGAGCGACTGGTAGCCGGGCAGTTGCAGCATTGACGCCAAAAAGCTTAAACGAAATGATTATCAACCAGTAGAGCAATGGGGGTTTTTGCAACCGCGGCACGCCATTGTTCGTCGGTAGAACCCAATGGTGCATCTCCACCATCTCGCGGGCTGCTGCTGCGTATTGCCCTTCCGTCTGGCTGTACAAATCGCCGGAGCCGATCGTTGCCACGTGTAGCAGCGCAGCCAAGGCAATTAGAATCACGAGTAACGCGTGGCGCGTAGGCGGAGGCGGCAGCGCCGGCGGCTCGAGCAGAGTTTGTTCCAGACTTAGGCTGCGGGCGCCAGCAGTCATTGATTATGTTTTTTGCCAGAAATTGGAGCTTGCGATTCGCGCTGCGACTCGGCGGAATCATCGTCGCGATACGCTTCCCAGTGCTCAGGTAGACGAAGCAGTTTTCCTTCTGGCATCTCGATCAGTGCAAGCATCTGGCTGCATTGGGCGATGAGCGTATTGTCTTTAGGTCTGGTAATCTGGAATGCGCACCAGAACCGCACGCGCTCCACCCGGTCCAGCCGGCCTTCAATCACGAGTTGATCTCCGAGCTTGGCTGGCCGGCGATAATCAATCTCTGTTCGCACGACTACGGGATACCTCTTATTCTCGGCCATTTCAGTGAGCGCGAGGCCGAGCTCCTCAGCAAGAAGCGTACGTGCGATCTCGATGAAACGCAGATAAGCGATGTTCGAGACGACGCCTCCGCAATCGGTATCGAAAAACATCACCTGCACTTGCGTACGAATGCGCGGAGAAACGGCCATGGTAGGACTTCAAGCTTGAGGCTTGGTTCGCTCGCTTTCGGTTCGTAACACGTAAAACGATGATTCGTCGGTTTCCTCTCGCATGGCCGCGAGTGTGAGATTTGAGAGTTCAGATTTCAAATTTGAAATTTGCCTGATTGGTTGTGGAGGATCGACAACACTGCATCGGCAACTTCCTCAACGCTGACGGCCTTCATGCAACGGAAATCAATCGGACAGTTGCGAAGAAAACAGGGACTGCATTCGACATGATGTCGCAGAATGATGTGACCGTTGCCCAGTGGGCCAGTGAGTCGCGGCTCGGTTGAGCCGAAAATGGCAACGACAGGTATTTCCAACAATGCGGCAAGATGCATTGTGCCTGTATCGTTGGTAAGCAATAAACGGCAGTCGTGCAGTTCATTGATTAGTTGGTCGAGCGTAGTCTGACCAATCCGATTCACACAGCGATCACCAAGTGCCGCCGCGACCTGCGCGCCAGCCGAGGCGTCGCGCGCCGTTCCAAACAACATCCATTGGACGGGCGATTGCGCGCTAACTCTTTCGGCTGTCTCGGCGAAGCGCTCGGGTAACCAGCGTTTGGCAGCCCCGTATTCGGCTCCCGCGCAGAGAGCAATCTTCAGCCGATGGTTGTCAGCTACTGATTCCCTTTGGACGCCGGTCAGTTTGGCATAAGGAGTCGGCCGTTGGGCGTTGGATGTTTTTTCGGTTAGCGGTTGTTCCGTATCTGCGCCGCATTCACGCGCAATACGGAGAAAACGGAGCGAATGATGTTCCGGCGTGCCTGGCTTTCGTGGAATCGGCACGATTTGGTTAAGCAGCCAGCGTCGCCAATGGCCTCGATAGCCAACTCTTCGCGGGATTGCAGTCAGCCACGACTCCAAGGCTGCGCGCAGCGAATTTGGAAAAAGGATGGCGACGTCAAAAGGCGGCGCGCGCCGAATTAACCGCACAGATGAAAGTAGTCGGCTCCCTGGCAGAGAGATGATCGCATCTACTTCGGGAACCAGCTTCCATAACGGTGCAATCCTTTCCGGAGCAGCAATAGTGACTCGAGCATCGGGGCGCGCAGCCTTGATGGCGCGGACAGCGGGCACGCTCATCACAGAGTCACCGAGCCAGTTACTTGAACGAACGAGAATTCGGAATGGCTTTAGACCCTGAGGTGAAACTGTCGGTGGTACGTAGACGCCACGTTTATACTGCGCGAGAAGGAAGTTGGGCTGGGGCGTTTTCCAGCGATTGTGCACCCAAAACCAATCTTCAGGTGCGACCCGAACTTGCTGTTCGATGATCTGATTTATTTCTGCAGTCAGTGCAGCAACAGAGGACTCCCCAGTAGGCGGATCAAAACGCTCGGTAAACACCATGCGCCAGCGCGCCGGTCCGATTGTGTAAACGCCCGCAGCGATTAGCGCCGCTCGCGTTCTCTTGGCGAGCAACGCTGGCAGGGGCGAAGTGGACGCCAACCTTCCAAAGAAGGGTGTCCATAGCCCGTGATCGCCAGCATGCTGATCGGACAAAACCCCCACACCGCCGCCGGAGCGCAGCAAATCGATTACAGGTTGAAATCCCTGCTGGCGATCGAACAATTCCAAGCCAGTTTGGCCACGTGTCCGACGCACATGCGCATCAATGAAGCGATTGCCAAGTTTTTGATAGACACTCGCATTCCGCACATAGCCGACGAATTTCGGCATCAATTGCGCGAACAATTCCCAAATTCCGAGATGACTCAAAACGAGCACGACCGGAACGCCAGCGCGAAATTCCCGGTCCATCGCTTCGATATTGTCAACCGTAACGCGCCGGAGGATTTTCTCCGGCGGCATCGTGGTGAGTTTAACGCTACAGAGAAGGTTAGCGCCGAGTCGTTGGAAATGGCGGCGGACAAGCCGACGCATTTCTTGCGGATTCTTTTCATTGGCAAATGCAATGGCAACATTGCGGTTCGCCAGGCGTCGATATTTCCCGGAAACGAGCCAGGCACAAACACCGAGAAACTGTCCAACGGCAAACAGAAAGCGCATTGGTATTGCGGTGGAAATCGCTAACCCTATGCGATAGAGGAGATAAACAACGAAATTGAGCATTGGAGAACAGGCAGTATCGCAGCGTAGCGCCGCAGGGTAGATTTGCCTGTGGTCTGCTTCAACCAATATAATGGGCGTGGTGTTGCCATCTTCTTCCTATTCCTCTAACGCCGATTTCGCCCGCATAATCTCGCGAAAGTTCGTGCATGGCCGATTGCTTGTGATCGGCGCGAACCTTCAGGAACTTGAGCGCCAATTTGCTGAAGTGAAAAGAAACGCTGTCATCATGTGGTCTGCCGGTGACCTGATGATGAAACCGGAACAGAGCGAGGCCACAGCACGTTTTGAGGTCGCGGTCTGGTTTTATCCGTCAGGGGACAACGATGACGATCGCATGGTGGAGGCACTCTCGCATCGCGCAGCGAGCGTTGTGCTCGTTCCTGGTCCCGGCGCGGACGCTGCCAGACGTCGCCCGCGCCTCGTTCAGCGTTTCGAGCGCTTCGGACTACTCCCCGATTATGAATGCGAGTTGATGGAGTTGGATCCGGCAGCCGTATTTCTTCGGCACCAACCAAGCTTAGGTTCTGGCGAACTGACCCTGAAAGTGGAGACCGCCTTTGCCAGACTCAACCGGGCGTTGAGCGACTTGAAGCAATCCCTTCAAATCCGCGGTTCGGAATTAGAAGGGGCGCAGCGTCATATCGCTACACTGGAGGAGAAATTGCTCAAACTCAAAGAATACCGGCGCGAACTGAAATTGTTAAAAGAGCAGAAGCAAACCCTGCGGAAATCGCCCGAGCGCCGCGTGGGCCAGATATTGCTAGCGCCTTATCGTCTTCCGGAAAAACTGGCGACAATGGTTTGGAGAAAACTGCACCGACCCGTACGCGAACGCCGCCGTTCCTGTGCCTCAAGCGAATATCAGGAATGGTTCGAGCGGCATCGCGCGACTGCGCAAGACCTGGCACAAATGCGACATGAATCGGATGCGTTTCCTTCAAAGCCGCTGATTAGCGTCATTACTCCGGTCTTCGAAACACCTGTGCAGCGGCTGGCGGAAGCAATCGAATCGGTGCTCGCGCAAGCATACGGAAATTGGGAGCTCATACTAATCGACGATGGGTCGAGCGATGCCGAACTTCTCCGTGCGCTGCCTGTGCTCGCTGCTCGGGATCGACGTATTGTGGTGAAAAGCCTCGGAAAACATGAAGGCATTTCGGCAGCATCGAATCAGGGACTAGCACTCGCCCACGGGGAGTGGATCACTTTTCTCGATCACGATGATGTCATCGAGCCCGATGCGCTCTTCCAGATTGTGAAACTTTTGGAGACGCACCCGAACGCCGATTTGATTTATTCCGATGAAGACAAGCTCGGCGTCGACGGTTTTGAGGCTCCCTTGTTTAAACCGGATTGGTCGCCCGATTTTCTCCGGTCTTACAACTACCTGGGCCATTTGACCGCAGTGCGACGCGATATCGTGCAAAAGGCTGGCGGCTTCCGTTCACAATTCGATAGCGCGCAGGATTATGACCTCTTCTTTCGGGTGATCGAGCAGACCAGGCGAATTCATCATATCCCCCGAATTCTGTATCATTGGCGGCGATCGGAAAGCTCCAGCGCGATCAGCGTTCGTCAAAAACCGGAACAACTCGAAGCGTCGCGGCTGGCCATTGAAGATCACTTGAAGCGACGCGCCGAACCGGCTCGCGTCACTGTGGACTGGCGCACCCACGCTTTCTGCATCCGGCGGAAACTGTCGGAACCGGAGAAAATTTCAGTGATCATTAGGAGTCGCCGCGGTCTCGAATCGCTGGAGCGATGCACTGAAAGCCTGACGAGCAGAACAAGTTATCCGAATTATGAGGTTGTGATCGTTCAAGACAATAGATTCCATGGCGCATCTGATTTTTCGTCCCGTTTCCCCCATCATTTGCTGCGCTGCCCAGGGGAGCCCAATGACTCCGCGGCAAAGAATTTCGCAGTAAACGAAACCAACGACCCATGGATTCTTTTCCTGGACGAAAGCGTCGAGCCGATTGAACCGCAGTGGCTGACAATTATGGCCGAGCATGTTCAGCGAGCCGAAGTCGGAGCCGTAGGGGCGCGATTGGTAAATCGGGACGGCGCTATTGAACAGGCCGGGACAGTCGTGGGTGTCAATAACATCGCGCAATCCGCGTTTCGCGCTTTTCCGGCCGAACATCCAGGCGCGAATCGCCAGTTGCAGGTGACACGAAACTGCAGCGCTGTTTCGAGCGCCTGTATGCTCACGCGGCGTGATGTTTTTCAGCAAGCGGGCGGATTCGACGAAAACCTGGGAGGGACGTTGGCCGATGTCGATCTTTGCCTGAAAATGCGGCGAGCAGATTATTTGATTGTTTACAGTCCATTCGCAAAACTTTGCTGGCATGAAGCGCCATCCGTTGAAATCGACCTGGCGGGCGAGGCCACCATGCACGAGCGCTGGGCGGACGTTTTACGGAGTGATCCTTATTACAATCCAAATCTTTCTCGCGAACGGGCCGATTTCTCGCTAGGCAAATTAAACATTGGCTGAATCGAAATGAGTAAGCTCGAAAGAAATCTGTGGGAAGGTATTGATGTTGGTGTGCGAAAGAGCCTAAACACCCGAGATTACCGCACTGCGTCCTTTGCCAATGAGCTTTCACAACGTGGCGTAGACGCCGGCGATCTCGCTGCTGCGGATCGAAGCCAGCGCGAGATTAAGGCCATGTGGATCCCGGGTGTGGAAGTTTTCGCCCGAAAAGTTTACCCGCAGCGGCACCGTGGACTTTTTGGCGAATTTGTGCGGCGCGATGAAGGCATTCTTGCGCAGCTTGGTCTCTGGCCCAGGCAATTTTCGGCTGCCCGGATGTTTTCGGGAACGGCCAAAGGCTTTCACGTGCATCCACTCGCCATTCCAGAAAATAGCGATGCGGTAGATTGGCTGCGCCGTTTGTATATCGATGAGGTGGATAATTATTCATTGCGCCGATATGACGAGGAGCAGTGGGACGTGATGTTTTTTGCTCAGGGTCGCATCGAGATGATTTTGTACGACATTCGCGCTGGATTACCTCGGCGAGTGATGCGTTTCTTTGTAGACGGCGATAACCATCGGAGTGATAACAATGTCGGCGTTATAATTCCACCGGGTGTGGCGCACGCTGTTCGCGTTGAAGGGACAGAAGACGTGATCATGGTTTATGGGACGAGCATGGTTTTCCGTCCCGAATTCGAAGGGCGAATCGCGAGTGACGTGGAAACCGCTGTGCTCCCGGAATCGTGGCAAAAATTCCTATCGATGTAGCAGCGGTCGACAACTGTTGTACTAAGCTGATCCGCTCATGGAGCGCCCATCCAGGAAATGAAGCGAAGTTTTGATCCAGCCGTACTGGAGATGATGGATCGGGATCACCCTCCCACCGCGGAGCTGGAGCGTGATCTGGAACGTATTCGGCAATTGAATCGCTGGTTTGGAAGCTATCGTCTTGTCTCGAGCTTTATTCGTCACTGGATCAAACCGGCCGACAAATTGCGCGTCGTCGATCTGGCGACGGGATCTGGCGATATTCCACGATTGATCGTCGATTATGCCCGAACGATTAGCGCCCGGGTAGAGGTCGATGCGCTAGATCGGCAGCCCGCCACATTGGAAATTGCCAGAAGGCTGAGTGCGGATTATCCGGAGATTTCCTACCGCGAAGCCAACATTCTGGAATGGAGCACTGTCGAAACGTACGACCTCACGCTTTGCACGCTGGCGCTTCATCATTTTAGCAA
>Ga0137404_10002250_pt1 | contig 12719 bp, 13 predicted proteins | sample CZOMad2_1_16fung_FD_108285 | JGI IMG/M metagenome (GOLD analysis project Ga0137404, IMG submission 108285) | Vadose zone soil fungal communities from Angelo Coast Range Reserve, California, USA - CZOMad2_1_16fungal (Illumina Assembly) | ecosystem: Environmental > Terrestrial > Soil > Vadose...
AACATCAATCCGCAGGTCGAAGGCCTAGTGACCAAGATCCTGGTGAAGTCCGGCGATCACGTAGCCGCAGGCACGACGCTGCTGCAGATCGATCCGTTGAAGCAAGAGGCGACGGTGAGCAGCCAGGAAGCGTCGCGAGCCGCGCAGGAAGCGAACGTGAAATACGCGCAAGTGAACCTGGAGCGGCAGCGGCGGCTGTTCGAGGCGGGTGTGACGCCGAAACAAGATTTGGACAACGCGCAGACGACTTACGACGCGGCGGTATCGCAACTGAAGGCGCTGGACGAACAAGTGAAGCAACAACGCGTGGAGTTGCGTTATTACGGCGTTACAGCGCCGATGGCTGGCATCGTGGGAGACATTCCGGTCCGGGTGGGCGACCGCGTAACCGTGGCGACGCTGTTGACCACGGTAAACGACCCCGAAGGGCTGGAAGCTTACATTTATGTTCCCGCGGATAAGGCGCGCGGCTTGAAGCTCGGCGTTCCAGTGCGGCTGGTGGATGAAACCGGAAAGACTTTGGCGGATGCGCGGCTGAGCTTTGTTTCGCCGCAGGTCGATCCGGACACGCAGACCGTGCTGGCGAAGGCGACCATTGAGAATGCGCAAGGCAAGGTGCGCATTTCGCAACAGGTGCGCGCGCAACTGACCTGGGGCGTGCATGACGGTCCGGTGATTCCGGTGCTGGCGGTAACGCGAATCAACGGGCAGTTCTTTGCCTTCCTGGCGGTGAACGAGGGCAAGAGTACGGTGGCGCGGCAGCGGATTTTGAAGCTGGGCGATGTGCTCGGCAACAACTTCGTGGTGCTGGACGGGTTGAAAGCGGGCGACCACATTATTGTTTCCGGAACGCAATTTTTGCAGGACGGCGCGCCGGTCAGCGACCAAGTGCAAGCGAGTCCGGCGAGCAGCAACGGCCCAACTCACTAGGCGCTTGCCATCCCAATGAGCGCGGACCACTCCATGCAACCCGAAAAGGGCCAGCCACAAGCCGGTACCGGCTTTGTCGATTTCTTCATCGGCCGGCCGGTATTCGCGACGGTTTGCGCGCTATTCATCATTTTGGCCGGCGCGATTTCGATTCCTTCACTGCCGATCGCGCAATTCCCCGCCCTGGCACCTCCGCAAGTCGTGGTGACCAGCGTGTACATTGGGGCGAACGCACAGACCGTGGAATCGGCGGTGACCATTCCTCTGGAGCAAGCGATCAACGGCGTCGAGGGGATGAAGTACATTCAGTCAACGAGCGGGAATGATGGCACGAGCCAGATCACGGTGACGTTTGATGTGGAACGGAACGTGGATTTGGCTTCGGTGGATGTGCAGAACCGCGTGAACCAAACGCTGGGACGGCTGCCTGCCGACGTGAAGAACACCGGAGTGATCGTTACGAAGCAGTTGGGAGCAGGATTCGTGTTCGGCGCAGGAGTGTATGCGGAGCACAACGAGTACGACAGCCTGTTTCTGAGCAACTATCTTGACGTGTATGTGAAAGACGCGCTGAAACGCGTGAAGGGCGTGGGCGACGCGATTATTTTTGGCGAACGCAAGTACGCGATGCGCTTGTGGCTAGACCCGGCAAAAATGGCGGAGCGCGGCCTCTCCGCTACCGTGGTGCTGAGCGCACTGCAGGAGCAGAACGTCACGGTGGCGGCGGGACAAGTCGGGCAACCGCCTTCGCCCGCTGGGCAGGACTTTCAATTCAGCGTGCGGGCCGTGGGGCGGCTGAGTGACGCGACTGAATTCGGCAACATCGTCTTGAAGTCCGGCACGGACGGAACGCTGGTGCGAGTGCGCGACGTGGGCCGAGCGGAACTGGGCGCGGAGAACTACGGAACGATTCTGCGATTTAACGGGCACGACGCGGTGGGTATGGCCATCACGCAGCTTCCGGGCGCGAATGCGCTGGACGTGGACAAAGCTGCGAAGGCGGAACTGGAGCGGCTGGCCAAGAGTTTTCCACCAGGGATCAAGGCAGCGGTGGCGTTCGACACAACGACCGTAATCGGTGAGTCGATTCGCGACGTGCTGATCACGCTGGCGGAAGCGATCGTGCTGGTGATCGTGGTGATTTATTTGTTTTTGCAGGATTGGCGAAGCACATTCATTCCGGCGATCACGATTCCGGTATCGCTGATCGGGACGTTTGTGTTCGTGAAGCTGCTGGGATTTTCGATCAACACGCTGACGCTGTTTGGCATCACGCTGGCGACCGGGCTGGTGGTAGACGATGCGATCGTAGTGATCGAGAACGTCGAGCGGCACATCGTCGAGGGAATTACCGAGCCGCACAACGCAGCGTCGGCAGCGATGAAAGAAGTGGCCGGGGCGGTGATCGCGACTTCGCTGGTGTTGGTGGCGGTATTCGTGCCGGTGGCGCTGTTTCCGGGAACGACGGGCATTCTGTTCCGGCAATTCGCTCTGACCATAGCATTTTCCGTATCAATCTCTGCGTTCAACGCACTGACGCTGACTCCAGCCCTCTCCGCCATTTTCCTGGGGCATCACCGGGAGCGCGCGCAGGGAATGTTCTTCAAGGCGTTCAACCGGGTGATCAGCGGCGGCACGGAGATTTATCGCAATACGCTGCGTCGCGTTATCAACTGGCGCGCGGTGACGCTGGTGGCGTTCGCTGGAGTAATCGGGCTGACGTATTGGGTGTACCAGCGCGTGCCGCGCGCGTTCATCCCGGAGGACGACCAGGGGTACATTATTCTGGTGGTGCAGGCGCAACAGGGCGCATCGCTGAATCACACCCGCGATGTCTGCGCGCAGGCGGAGAAAGCACTGGAGGATATTCCCGAAGTGGCGGGAGCATTTACCATCGTGGGATTCGGCGCGGCAGGAAGCGCGCCCAACCGGGCCATCCTGTACGCGAAGCTGAAGGAATTTGAAGAGCGCAAAGGACCGGGGCAATCGGCCCAAGCAGTGATTCAGCGATTGCGCGGACCGCTTTCGGCCATTTCCGGAGGATTGGTGGTCCCGTTCAATCCGCCCGCGGTGCAGGGTTTGGGACAATTCGGCGGATTCCAGTATGAACTGGAAGATTTGGGACGCAATTCGCTGCAGACAATTTCGGATGCGGCCACCAAGCTGACGATTGAAGGAGCCAAGGGCAAAGAAGTGGTCGGATTGTTCACTACGTACACGGCGAACGATCCACAGTACCTGGTGCAGATCAATCGCGAGAAAGCGAAGAGCTTGCAGGTGCCGTTCAGCGAAGTGACGAATGCGCTGCAGGTGTACATGGGCTCGGTGTACGTGAACGATTTCGACTTCAACAACCGGGCGTATCGCGTGTACGTGCAAGCGGACAGCCAGTTCCGCGCAGAGCCGAAGGATATCAGGCAGTACTACGTGAAATCGCAAACTGGGGCGATGATCCCGCTCGACAATATCGTGAGCGTGGCGCAAGCAGCGAATCCACAAGTGATCAGCCATTTTAATTTGTTCCGGTCGGCGGAAATCAATGGGTCCGCGGCGCCAGGAAAGAGCTCCGGTGAAGGAATCTCGGCGATGGAAGGGCTGTCGAAGAGTGCTTTGCCGAGCGGCATGACGTTTGAATGGAGCGGACTATCGCTGGAAGAAATTCAGTCGGGCGGGAAGGCTTTGATCTTGTTTGCGCTGGGCATCGTGGTGGTGTACCTGACGCTGGCGGCGCAGTACGAGAGCTATGTGCTGCCGTTTATCGTGTTGCTGGCGGTGCCCGTGGCGATTCTGGGCGCGATCGGAGCACAGGCGCTACGCGGGTTGCAGAATGATGTGTACTGCCAGATCGGGCTGGTGATGTTGATCGGCTTGTCGAGCAAGAACGCGATCCTGATCGTGGAGTTTGCGGAACAACTGCGCAGCCAGGGGATGGGCACGATTGAGGCGGCGATCGAATCAGCACGCATCCGGCTACGGCCAATTTTAATGACTTCGCTGGCGTTTATTCTGGGCGTAGTGCCGCTGGTGCTGGCGACGGGAGCAGGGCGCGCGGGAAGAATTTCCGTGGGGACGACGGTGTTTGGCGGGATGATCGCGGCGACTTCACTGAATTTGCTGTTTATTCCGGTGCTGTATGTGATTGTGCGGAGCATCGTGCCGGGAAGACCGAGGAAGGAAGCGCCAGCGGCGGCGTAAGATCGCGTTGGACCGCACGGCAGGAAGCACATGAAACAGATCGACAAGTTCGAATGCACGGTGACGACCAAGCGGCCGTTTGGCTGCATGGAACTGTGGGCTGGAAACGAGCGGGTGCACCGGCAACTGAATTTGGCGGGCCTCGAAGGTGACGTGATCGCGCAGCCTTCGGGAAGCGAAAGCGGCGGCGATCTCTCGGCGGTGTTCTCCTGCAGCGACGATGTAGCGCGCGTGGTGCTGGCGGATTGCGTGGGGCACGGTTACGAAGCGAGCGCGGTTGCGCGGCACGTGCACAATTTGCTGCACAAGTTTCGCGACGTCGAAGATACGCCGGCGTTGCTGGCGGCGTTGAACGACGAGTTCACGCTTTCCAACGAACAAGCAGAAGGCCCGCTGCGGCTGACAACGGTGGTAACGGGAACGTTCGACGGACGCACGAACGAATTTCGCTATGCTTACGCAGCGCACCCTCGCATGCTGCAGTGGGTCGCGCGTGAAAGCAGGTTTCTGGAGCTTGGCGAAGGACTCGAAGGCTTGCCGATGGGAATTACTATCGGCGAGCAGTATCTGGAGCAAAGCATACGGCTGTATCCGGGCGACATGATTCTGGCGTTTTCCGACGGGGCGACGGAGGTTTTTGCGGAGAATGGCGAAGAGCTGACTTCGCGGGGCTTTTTGCGGATAGCTGAGGAAACGATCAAGCAGATGGCTGCACCCGCGGTACTGCACGATTTTTCGGAGGCGCTGCTGGACCGGCTGCAGGCTTACCGGGGCGCGGCTGGCGATCTGGCGGATGACGTTACGCTGCTGACGTTGCGGCTCGGCGCTTCCAGCTGATTCCCTTTCCCACTCAGAATGATCCGCGAACGATCAATTCTGGCTTGTCGCCGCCGCGGGGCTGGCCGGGTGCGCCGCGAAGTATTGTTCGAGGCTGGCGGCGAGGTCCGAAACGCCGGCCTGAACGTTGCGATTGAGCGCGGCGACTACGGCAGCGACGTCCTTGCCGGAGACCGGCTCATCGTGGGTGTAAGGGTGTGCCCAAAGCGTGTTGCGCGTTTTAGCATCGACGAGCTCAGCTTCGAAGGTCACGCGAGCGACCAGGCCACCTCCCGTGGCGATTTCCTTCATGTCGTAGAGATGTCCGCGCAGGATAAACTCGCCGCGGGCGCTGCTGCGCATGGAATAAATCTCTTTGTAGCGGCCGGAACCTCGCAATTGGCGCACGATAATCTCGTGGAGCATTTCGGAGGGCGGCTCGGTCCATCGTTCGTATTGGTAGAGGCCCATTTCCTCGCGCCCCGAGCCGTAGACGATGCGGTCTTCGCGATACAGATGTGAAGTCTGAAAAGGGCTGACCAGGATGGTGACCGGGAATTGTTCCGCACCGACCGCCGGGCGCAGGTTCTCTTTGACCCCGCCAAGCTGATAGTAGTGGCTTTCCCGCACAGCCCCGCAACCCGCCAGGAGCGCGGCAGCGGTGAGCAGCAAAGCGAAAGATACGAGAATGTTTTTCATGGCAAGTTCCTTGGGTGCATTTCTCATGGCTGCCCCGTTTTGTGTTCCTTGGGCGCCGATGAGCGCAGCAAGGTGTACGGCCGGGCCTTGATGATTTCGGTAAACTCCTTCAGGTTCTCGCTCACGTGGCGCATGTTCTCGAGGATTTCATCAATGTTTTCGGAATTGGCGCCGAGGGTGTTGTTGAGCTGGCCCGTCAGATCCTGAATCGAATCAAGGTTCTGGCGCAATTGCACCAGCACTTTATGAATGTCCGGGCGATCCTCGGTGATCAGCGCGTCCATGTGTTCGAGAGTCTTGTTGGCTTGGCCGGAGGTCTTGCGGAGATCGTCGAGCAGCGGCTCAAGCTTGGCACTGGATTTATCAACATGGTCGAGCGTGGAACGAAGCTTCGGCCGGTTTTCTTCGAGCATGCCGCGAGTATTGGCAATCGTTGCCGATAGATTATTGCGGTTCTGCTCGCTCATCAGATCGTTGATGCGGTCGATGGTCACTTTCAACTCGGTCGCACGCTCATTCATGGTGGTTAGAAGCTGCTGAGCCTGTGGAGCAATGTCGTTGATCCGAGCGGTGATGGCATTAAAGTCCACAAAAGGCTCGGCGGGAAGAGTGCTGCCCGACAGCGCTAGGGCCGCTTGTGGAGTGCCGGGAACCAGTTCGAGGTGATTGTCGCCGAGCGGGCTCATGCTCATGATGCGGACTTTGCTGTCCGTCTTGACGGGCAATTCCGGCTTTACGCTGAAAGTGATTTCAATGCGCGACGGGTCCCTGGGATCTATTCGTAATTGCTCGACGCGGCCGATTTTGGGTCCGCCGGCGTAGCGCACGGCCGCGCCCGGCTCGAGGCCGCCAGCGAAAGGGAACGCTGCGTGAAAGGTCTTGCCGGAGCCGGCAAACGCGCCGGTCAGCACGAACACCGTGGCTACCAGCAGTCCGCCCGCTACTAAGACGAACAATCCAACGATAGCCTGCTCTCGTCTGGCTTCCATGTTTCCTCTCTCTTCCCTGCCTCAGTTCCCGCGGCGCGTACGATCTTTGGTCAACATCTGCAAGTAATCCAGTTCTTGCTCCACTTCGGGCTCGGCAATGCGATCTAGAAACTGGCGAACCCGAGGATGCGTGCTCGCGCGCATCTCCTGCATGGTGCCAAGCGCCACAACGTGTCCTTTGTCGATCAGAACCATGCGATCGGCGATGAGGAAGGCGCTGGCCAGCTCGTGAGTGACTACGATGATGGTCATGTGAAACGCTTTTTTCAACTCGAGGATGAGTTCGTCGATTCCGGCGGCGATGATGGGATCGAGGCCGGCGGAGGGCTCATCGAAAAAAAGAATCTCGGGGTCCATGGACAGAGCGCGGGCGACGGCGGCGCGTTTTTTCATGCCGCCGCTCAGTTGCGAAGGCATGTAGTCTTCGTAGCCGGCGAGGCCGACTTGCTCGAGCTTGAGGCGGAGCATGATGTCGACGGTGGAGTCGGCGAGACGCGTGTGTTCTTTCAGCGGAAGAGCGACGTTTTGGCCAACGGTCATCGAGCCGAACAGCGCGCCGCCCTGAAACGACATGCCCATTTTCTTGCGCGTTTCCTCGCGCTCGTCTGGCGTCATGGTAGCGGTGTTCTTGCCGCGAATCCAAATTTCGCCGGAAGTGGGCGTTTCGAGGCCGACCAGAGTGCGCAACAGGGTGCTCTTGCCGGAACCAGAGCCTCCAAGGATGACCATGGTCTCGCCCTTGCGGACGTCGAAGCTGATGCCATGCAAGATTTCGCGCTGGCCATAGCTGACGCGAAGGTCCCGGATGGAAATCATGGCCTCGCTCGAGGAGTCCATCGTCGGCTCGGGTTGTCCGATCAGAGACGCCACTTTATTTTCCACCGACAAAGAAGAATAGCGCCGTGAAGACGAGATCGACCGCGATGACCATGAAAATCGAGGTAACCACGGCGGCGGTCGTGGATCGGCCAACCTGCTCGGCACCGCCACCAGTGTTCAGCCCTTCGTAGCAGCCAACGGCAGTGATGGTGGCGCCAAACATGACGCTCTTGATAAGGCCGGTGGTGATGTCGCGAATGAAAAGCGCGTCGAGTGACGCGCGAATGTAGCCGATAAAAGTGAAATCCGCCTGAGCGACGCCGAAGAGCGAACCACCGAGCACGCCCATGAAGTTGGCCCAGATGGTCAAGCACGGCAGCATAACGATCATGGCCAGAAACTTGGGAGTGACGAGAAACTGGACCGGATTGATGGCCATGGTCTCCAGGGCGTCGATTTCCTCGCTGACTTTCATGGTGCCGAGTTCTGCGGCGAAAGCGGAGCCGGAGCGTCCGATGACGACGATGGCGGTGATCAGCGGGCCAAGTTCGCGGGACATGGAGATGACTACGGCGCTGGCGACATAGTTGATGGCGCCGAACTTCTTAAGCTCGTAAGCGCTCTGCAACGCGAGGATCAAGCCGATAAAGAACGTGATGAGGGAGAGGATAGGCAGCGCGCGCACGCCGACTTCCATCGCTTGCGAGATGCCGCGTCCCAAACGCAAAGGCTTACCGCGGAATGGAGCGATGAAAACGTACGACGCGGCCTTGGCGCCCAGTTTGGCCAGGCCACCCAGGTAGGCGAGAGTGTCCAACACCGTCTGGCCGATTTGTGTGAGCACACCTGTCATTACCGCTGCTTCCTCCGCCGCCGCACCGCGACGTCGCCGTTCGAGAGGCTACGCCAGGGCGTGCTCCTCGTCATCGTAAACTTCAAAAATCTTGAGCAATCGCGAGAGCTGCAAGACTTCGCGGGCCGCGGGACTGAGGCCGAACAAAATGAAGCGAAGGCCGAGATCGCGGGAAATTTTCAGACCTTCCACGAGAGAAGCCACGCCGGAACTATCGATGTAGCGGACTTTTGTGAGGTTGACGACAACACGCGGCGTTTTGTGCTCACGCATTTCGGTGAGCAGGGTCTTGCGCATTTCGGGGGAGTTGGCCAAGTCAATGTCTCCGGAAACGTCAAAGATGGTCACCTTGTCCATACGCCGAGGGTCGATTTTCACGAGCGCTGCTCCTTTGTAGCCGGGTCGCCTACTACACCGCGTACTTCAGCATCCGCAGGGAATTCGTCTTGCCTTTTCTGCTGTGCTCGACGACGTCCATGCTCTTGCGCATCCACTCCAGCCCCAAACCACCTGGCCGCAATTCACGCGGCGGGGGCGCGTGCAGTTTTTCCTGAGGCATGGGGATACCGCGATCCATGATGACGATTTCGAGCGCGGCCTTGGCGCCTTGTGGAAGCTTGGAGGCAACGGACCAGCAGGTCAAATGGATCGGCATGTCACGCTGGCCACCGTAGGCATGACGCATCACGTTCGCCAGAGCTTCGTCCACCGAACGAATCACGGCGCGCGATCCCTCGGGAGAAAATCCAATGGATTCACTGAGAGCGCAGACGGCGCTACGCACCACGCCCAGCAGCTCCGGATTACTGGCAAACTTAAGCCGCAGGAGCGCCACGCGTTCGCCCGCTTTCGCGGCTCTCAGCGACAGGTCCGTAGCTCCGGCGGAAGTTCGTCTAACGGGTGAGCTAGCGGTCGCGCGTGATGCGGGCGGAACTTTCTTCACAGAACTGGGCTCCGGGTGAATCGACCCCTGATCCAAGGTGGGAAGCCCTGGATTGTGTAGGTAGAGTTTTAATATAGGAAGGCTCTTAACTCAACCTCTCCTAAGATTTGGTGGCCGGCGCGGGTTTTTGAAAATTGTCCTTGAGCGTGTGCGCGATCTTCTTGGCCAAATCAAACGTGGCGCGCATGTTCTCGCCCATGAAGCGCACCTTGCCCTCGATGTCCTTTTCCAGCAGCACCTTGCCGTCTTGATTTACGAGTTGCATGTGCACCTTGATGGAGGTCTTGCCAGCCACGGTGATCACCTGGCGTTCGCGGGCGCTGCCTTTGGTGAAACCGCGCACGTCGGTGTGCAGGATGACGTGGTCGGCGGCGCCAGCGGCGCGGCCATCGCCGTCGCGATAGATCTCGGCGAAGATTCCGGTCTTCTTCACTTCTTCCAAGGCGCGCTCATAGATCGCCATTTGGAACGCGGGCGGCAGCTTGATCTCCGAAGATTCAATCTTGAGAATCTGAATCGCGTGCGGAGCGGGCTGGCGTACGGGCTTATCTTGGGCGCGGACGACGGCACCCGCACCAGCGATCAGCAACAGCGAAAATAGCGCGCGAATGGATTTCCGTGTGGTCATGACTTTTTCTCGCTGTTCTTCGAGCTTGCAGCGCCGCCCGATGGCGTTGCAGCCGGTTTGGCCGGATCCTCGATTGGAACGCTGGTGTGCGCGCCGGCATCGACCAACTGCTTCTTCAGAGTCGCGGCCAAGCCGGGCTTCATGGCGAGAATGCCTCCGTGAATTCCGCCTTGGACATCACGATATTCGATGGTCAGTGTGTCCAGCTTTTTGCGGAACAAGCTCAGGAATCGCCCAGATGAGTACGGCGCAAACATGGTCAGCGTGCCGAGGAACCCACCGACCAAGCGAGCGCTGTCGTCACCGGTCAACACGTCGTTGATCGAGGACGTCGCTACCTCGACGGTGGCCTTTTCGCCCTTGAGACGAATCGCGCCAGCGGTGACTTCCACCGCGCAGTTTTCGTTGTTCTTCAAATCTTCAAAGCCCAGGACGCTCCTGGCGTGGTTTGGAGCTGCTGGCTTCGTCGCAGTCTGTCCAAGCGCCGCGGAGCAGGTCGTAAGGCAGAATGCGCCTGCGATTGCCAGGCACGCCAGGCGGCGAGCCATGGCACGCCGCAGCTTTCCGGGACGGTACCGCCAAAGAATAGGAGGTGTAGACAGACTACTCGGACAGTTCGTGGTCAGCATGGGCACCGGCCTTGGGAAAATCGGATTGTTCAACGCGAAAAGGTACACACGCTGATACTAGGAAATCACGAAAAGTGCAAGTCCTTCCTGAAAGATTCGGCTTAGGGAGGCGAAATCTGATTCGTGGAGTCCAGATTTACATAGCGCGAACGAAGAAAGAAAGAGTGGAGCCGAGGGCGAGAGTTGAACTCGCGACCTGCCGATTACGAATCGGCTGCTCTACCACTGAGCTACCTCGGCGCGACTCAACGAGAATAACATCCGCGCAAAATTCCCGTCAATTCATGCGCTCGGCGGCGTTTCATCGCGAGAAAGGGTACATCACCCATCCGATGCCCACACCGATCAACAAAAACCAAAATAGCGACCGTGCTATGTACTTGAGTCTCTCCCGCGGCTCCCGGCGGCTCAAGAATCCCAGCGCTACCGAAACGGCCAGCGCAAATAACACCAGCACTTGAAAGTGGCTAGGCCGCAAACCCGCGCTCATCATGCTTTGCGCCCTCGGGCCGCCTCGTATGCGTGCAACGCTGCCAGCAGATTTAGGACGCCCGCGGTGGCCAAAAATCGCGTCCCATAGTCGCCGTACGAGTGCGACACATCCGAGACGCCGCCTTCTATCGACTTCGCCACCCAATAAAACACTCCCGCTCCTGCATCAGCCACGAATCCCAACCGCGAAAATGGATCAGCGCCTTCCCAACTGAAGAGATTCCCGCGCATCCCCGCGCCGACAAAAACCAGGGCGCCCACGCTGAAAAAGCACGCCAGCGCTCGTCCCCACATGCGCAGCAGCAAATGACCGAGCCCGGGTATCAGCCAACCCGCAATGGCCACCGCAATAGCGCGCGAGTCAGCTTGCGGCCTGGACGGCGCTTCGATTTTGGCTGCGATTTCTTCCGTCACTGTTCTGCTTTCCGGTCCAGCGTATTAGGCGAGCAACGCGAGAATCTCCTGCTGCACTGCACCGGTCACGCGCGCTTCGCGCTCGTCGATGTACACATTCACTTCGCTGCGAATCCCAAACTCCGGCAAATAGATGCCCGGCTCGATCGACGTGCACGTTTTCGGAATTAAGTGTCGCACGTCGCGAGTCTCCAGCCCGTCCATATTCGCGCCGTTTCCGTGCACCGATTCGCCGATGTTGTGCCCGGTGCGATGAAAGAAATATTTGCCGTAACCCGCCTTCTCGATCACCATTCGCGCCACTTTGTCGACTTGCCAGCCTTGCACAGGTTTCCGCGCCGCGATGTTCGTGCGAATCAGATCGACCGCCTTATCGCGAGCATCCCGCACCACGCCAAAGACCTTGGCCATCTTGTCCGGCACCTTCGCACCGAGATAACCCACCCAGGTGATGTCGTAGTAGACGCTGCGCGACGTTTTGGTCTTGCCCCACACGTCCAGCAACAAAAGATCGCCCTCGCGAATCGGCGACGAGCCTTCCGGCTTCGGCCCATAGTGCGGGTCGCTCGCGTGCGCGCCTACGGCAACGTCTGGTCCTTGCTCGGTGCCTATGCCGGCTTTATCAAACTCCGACCGAATCCATTGCTGCAAATCGTATTCCGTAATCGGCTTCTTTTGCCGAACGCAATTCGCCGCATACTGGAAAGCGCCGGCCACCGTCCGATCGATCGCCGCACCCGCCCGGCGATGCGATTCCAACTGTTCGGCCGTCCAGCAAGCCTCATATTTCTGCACCAAATCCGCCGAACTCAAGATTTTCGCGCCGGCGGCGCGCACCAATTCGATCGTTCCCGCATCCACCATTGCTACGTACGGGATCTCGTTCTTCGGCGAATACTGCATGGCCACGTTTTTCGCGCGTCCCAACAGTTTGCCCAAGTTCTTGCGAAGCTCGTCTTGTCCTGCGTAGTAAAGGGCGTCGCCGGGTAGCGCCGCCAGTGATTCCGTCTCGATCTTGTGCACCAGCTTTTTCGGAGTGCCTTTCGCCGGCACGAAGTAATACCAGCGCCGTGTCCGCATTCCCGGCGGCAACTGCAGAATCCGCTGCGCGATGGGGTCGCGCCCGCGGAAATCGTAAAATAGCCAGCCATCCAGCTTGGCCGCTCGCAAGTCATTTTGAATCGAGGCTATATCCGCTGCCATGCGTTTTCACCCGCGGGAGCCGCCCGGCAGAATCACGCTTCCTGCGTCAGCAAGCCCAGAATTTCGTTCTTGGTTACGCCGGTTATTTCCACGCGCTTCAACCGGCTTC
>Ga0137404_10002251_pt1 | contig 12717 bp, 12 predicted proteins | sample CZOMad2_1_16fung_FD_108285 | JGI IMG/M metagenome (GOLD analysis project Ga0137404, IMG submission 108285) | Vadose zone soil fungal communities from Angelo Coast Range Reserve, California, USA - CZOMad2_1_16fungal (Illumina Assembly) | ecosystem: Environmental > Terrestrial > Soil > Vadose...
GTGTAGTCGTCGCGTCCGCCGAGCAGCATCAGCATCGGCGCGCCGGTGACGTGCTCCGATACCTGCCAGGAATTGCAGGCGGGATAGAGCGGGGCGTGCGCCGCGAACCGGGTCTGATCTTCGATGACCGCACGACGAAAGGGCTCGAGCGCCGTGTAGAGCGCGACCTGTCCGCCCTTCGAGAAACCGATGACCCCGATGCGTTGCCGGTCGAGCTTCGGATGCGTCGCGAGGAGCCGCAAGGCTACCAGCGCGTCGGCCACATTGGCGGCGGTCGAGAGCTGGGTCTGGTCGGTCGCGGTCTCGCGGATATTCCGCGGCGTGAAGCTGTCGACGACGAAGGCCGCCACGCCGATGTCGGTCAGATGGTCCGCCCACCAGAATTCACGATCGTGTGACACGCCGCCGCTGCCGTGCGCGATGACCATGGCGGGCACCGGGCCGGTCGCCTTCTTGGGCAGGACCAGGGTGCCGAAGATGACAGTCTTCGGGAGCGCTTCGCGTTTCGCCAGCGCGAAGAAGCCCGACGGCGTCACGCTCTCGAAGTAGATCTTGCCGGTGCGTCCATCGGCGAGATCCTGGGCTGGCGGGTCCGCGGCCGTCGCCGCTGACGCGACGAGGAGGACCAGCAGGCCCAGCCGTGCCGCGATCGACCTCACGCCGCGTCGGGTGGCGCGGCGACGACGTCTTCGTATCGGTGCCGTTTGGTGATCAGCCCGGAATGCAGAAAGACCTCCAGCGCCACCTCGAAGGCCGGGCGCGTGATCTCGACGTGGGGTGTCCAGCAGCCGAGCTTCTGGTAGTAGGCGATGGTCGAGGTGAGGACCGCGCGGTCGATCTCCGGGAAGAAGGCCGACTCGGCCCCCGCGACCTCGGCGGCCGGCGTGGCGATGAGCCAGCCCCGCGCCTTCCGGTACGCGCGCATGAAGCGACGCGCCATGTCGGTCTGCAGCCACTCACGGGTCGCGGCCAGGCTCGAGAACGCGCACGGCCCGATCGCCTCGCCCACCGAGGCGACGACGTGGCCGGCGCCGTCGTGCTCGAGCTGCTGCGGGGCCGGCCCCTGCTGGTGGATGTAGTCGCCCTGGCCCTTGCGGAAGGCGCCGTCCATCTGCGCGCTCGGCACGTCGACCGCGCCGATGGCCTTGTAGTCGAGCCCGCGTCGATGGCACGCGTACTTGAACATCGCGAGCGGCTGGCCGCCGTGGTCGACCAGGACCTGCTTGCCCCTGAGCTTGTCCCAGCTGAACGCCGGGTCGGCCGCGCGGCCGGTGAGGAAGAAGCCGTCTTTCTCGTTGATCTGGGCGAAGTGCGCCGCGGGCGGCGTCTCACCCTTCTCGAGCGGGCCGAAACCCTGCGAGGGCGCCGACTGGCAGACGTGCACCGTGCCAGCCACGACCCCGTCGATCGCCGACTTGCCGACCGGCGCGATCGAGTGCTTGGGCTGGAGGCCTTCCTCCTTCAAGAACCCGCCGGCGATCGTCGCGATCAGCGGCGAGTAGAACGCCGAAAAGCGTGTGAACTGGATGTTGATGTCTTCGCTCACCGATCCCTCCTGTGAGGAGCTGGTGAGACACAATCGCGCTCCGCGGCGACGGAGTCAAGCAGGCTTGACCCGCGCTTCGTCCGCCCCGTACTATTCCGCTACTCGACTCGTGAAGCCCGAAGATCTGCCGCTGGTCGGCGTCACCATCCTGGATCTGACCCGCGTCCTGGCCGGACCCTACTGCACCCGACTGCTCTGCGATCTGGGCGCCCGCGTGATCAAGATCGAGCGCCAGGGCGAGGGCGACGAGATGCGCCGGAACTATCTGCAGCTCGAGCCCGGCCGGGGCGACCAGAGCAGCTATTTCACCCGGGTCAACGCCGGCAAGGAGAGCGTCGGCGTCGACCTCTCGCGGGCCGAGGGCCAGGCGATCGTCCACGACCTGGCGAAGGTGTCCGACGTCGTCGTCGAGAACTTCATGCCGGGTGTCGTGGCGCGATTGCGTTGCGACTACGCGACGCTTCGCGCCCTGAAGCCCGACCTCATCTATTGCTCGATCTCGGGCTTCGGCCAGACCGGCCCCTGGCGTGCGCGCCCGGCCTTCGCGCACATCATCAACGCCGTGTCCGGGCTCATGCATCTCGAGCAGGGCGACGAGCCGGCGCCGCGCACGTCGAATCTACAGGCCGCCGACGTCCTCGCCGGCACGCACGCCGCGGTCGCGATCCTGGGCGCGATCACTCGCAAGGCGCGCACCGGTCAGGGCGCTCATCTCGACGTGTCGATGCTGGAGGCGCTCGTCGCGGCCGATAGCGTGACGTACGCGGCCGTCCTGAACGGCGGCGAGGAGTACGGCAACCCGCGGCCGGGCATGATCGTGGCCGCGATCGGCGAGCGCTACCTGGCCATGCAGTTCACCGGATCCGGCGAGCTCTGGCCACGTCTGCTTTCCGTGATGGGGCGTCCCGAGCTCGGCCGCGACCCGCGCTTCGACACGACCGAGAAGCGGCGCACGAACTGGCGCGACCTGCGCCCGATCGTCGAATCATGGCTGGCCACGTTCGGCTCGGTCGAGGAGGCGCGCAAGGTGCTCTCGGAGGCGCGCATCCCCTGCGCCCCCGTGCTGAAGCCGGCCGAGGTGATCGCCGAGCCCCACATGGCCGAGCGCAAATTCTTCCCCGCCGTGCCGCATCCCGGCCGCGGCGCCGTGCGTGTGACCGCCAGCCCGTATCACATCGACGGCGAGCCGGTCCACCCGCGGGGCCCGGCGGCCTATCGCGTCGGCGAGCACACGCGCGCCGTGCTCGGCGACCTCCTCGGCTATCCGCCCGCGCGCATCACCGAGCTTCAGCGTTCCGGCGTCATCGACGCGCCCGCCGCCGACTAGAGCGGTCATCGTCCGCTTGCGCCGCGCTCACACTGGACAGGTGCGTCCACCGCTGGTACGAGTGGGAGTACGAGCACGGAGGAGACGCGATGATCCGAAAGCTCAGCTCCGGCGGATACCGGCTCTACTCGCGGAAGCGCAATCCGAAGACCGGCAAGTGGCGCAACCTGGGCACGTTTCGGACGCGCCGCGAGGCGGAGGCGCATGAGCGCGCGGTCCAGTACTTCAAGTCCCGCGGCTGATCCGCTCCTCGCGCCCGCTCGTCTCGGCCCCGAGTCGGCATACAATCGCCTCGCCGTGACGCCTCGCCACCTCGTCGCCGCGCTCGCGCTCGGGCTCTGCATCGCCGCTTCGGGCGGCTGCAGCGTCGCGCTGTCCGGCCCATCGATCGCGACGACCACGCCGGCCGGCACCGCCGAGCAGATTCCGATCGAGCTGACGAAGCCGGACGCCGCGGGCCCGTTTCCCGCGGTCGTGATCATGCACGACTGCAGCGGGCTCGGGCCCCGCTCGAGCGGTGCGCCCGGCCGCTGGGCGAGGGAGCTGGTGGCGCGGGGCTATGTCGTGATCCTCCCGGACAGCTTCACGACACGCGGCCATCCGGACGGTGTGTGCACCGACGCCTCCCGCAGCCGGGACGACGTCAGCCCCGGACGACGAGTGCGCGATGCGTACGCGGCGCTCGCCCATCTCCGGACACTGCCCTATGTGGATGGCGCGCGCATCGGGCTGATGGGCGGCTCGCACGGCGGATCGACGACGCTCTCCTCGATGATCGCGCCCGAGAGCGACGCGGACCCTCTGGCGCGCTCGCGGCGCGCGGGCTTCGCCGCGGCGGTGGCGCTCTATCCCGGATGCGTGGCGTCGCGACGCACCTGGAGCGGCTCCGGCGTGTACCGGCCCGTCGCGCCGCTGCTGATCCTCATCGGCGAGAAGGATGACTGGACACCCGCTGAACCCTGCCGCAAGCTTGCCGAAGCCGCTCAGCAGGCCGGGTACCCGGTGACGATCAAGGTCTATCCCGGCGCGTACCACTCGTTCGACAGCTATGCCCCGGTTCGCTACGTCGCGGCGCGGGTCAACGCCAACGCTCCCGGCGGCCGGGGCGCCACGACGGGCGGGGATCCGGCCGCCTGGGCCGACAGCATCCGCGAGGTCAACGCCTTCTTCGGGCGCTATCTCCGGTAGCGCGTCACATCGCCATGCGTCGCAGCACCGGCGACGCGCTCGCCGCGCTCGGCTCGTCGCCGACCGTCACCGCCTCCCGTAGCCGCTTCGCCGCGGCTTCGGCGTCGGCGGCCGAGCGCGCGTGAACGATCGCGATCGGCCGGTCGCGATCGACCACGTCGCCGACGCCGCGTACCTCGGCAAGCCCCACGGCAGGGTCGATCGAGTCCTCGACGCGCCGGCGGCCGCCACCGAGCTCCACCACGATGAGCCCGAGCGCACGCGCGTCGACGCGCGCGACGACGCCGGCCACGGGCGGCGCCACGGGCAGCTCGATCGGCGCCCGCACGAAATGACGATCCGGGCACTCGACGATATCGACCGGGCCACCGAGTGCTTTCACCATGCGCGCGAAGCGCTCGGCGGCGGCCCCCGAGCTGAGCGCTTTTTCCACGGCGGCCGCGGCGGCGACGCCGTCACGGGCCAGCCCGCCCAGGACCAGGAGCTCGCTCGTGAGCGCGCTCGTCACCGTGTGGAGCCGCCCGTCGCGCCGCCCACCCGTCAACACGCCGATCGCCTCGCGCATCTCGAGCGCGTTGCCGACGTGGTGACCGAGGACCTGGCCCATGTCGGTCAGCAGCGCGGACACGCGGAGGCCGGCGCCCTGGGCGACCGCCAGGAGGCTCTCGGTGAGGTCGATCGCCGCCTCGAGCGTGGTCGCGAACGCGCCGGAGCCGACCTTGACGTCCATGACGAGCGCGTCGAGGCCCGCGGCCAGCTTCTTCGAGAGAATCGACGCGGTGATCAGCGGGATCGAGTCGACGGTGGCGGTGACGTCGCGGATGGCGTAGAGCCGCCGATCGGCGGGGGCGAGGTCCGCCGTCTGTCCCACGATGGCGCAGCCGGCTTCGCGCACGGCCGCCCGAAAGCGCGTGAGATCCGGGGCGACGTCGTATCCGGGGATGCTGCTCAGCTTGTCGAGCGTGCCGCCGGTGTGCCCGAGGCCGCGGCCCGAGATCATCGGCACCAGACCGCCGCACGCCGCGACCACCGGAGCGAGGATCAAGCTGACCTTGTCGCCGACGCCGCCCGTCGAGTGCTTGTCGAGAATCGGCCCGCCGGCGTTCGGCCAGTCGAGGACGGTGCCCGAGCGCGTCATCGCACGCGTGAGCGACGCGCACTCCGCGCGGGTCATCCCGCGGAAAAAGACGGCCATTGCGAACGCGGCGATCTGGGGGTCACTGACCGAGCCGTCGACGATGCCGGCGACCAGGTCCGAGATCGCCTCGTCGCTCAGGGGCGCGCCGTCCCGCTTCTTGCGGATCAGCTCCGCCGCGGTCCCACGAGCCTTCACACGCCCTCGAACACGTCGGACCATTCCTCGAGCATCTCGGGATATCCGTGCCTGACCGTGAGCCCGACGTGGTCGAACCCAGCTCGTCCGAGCTCACGGATGCGCTCGCGCAGCTCGGCCGTGGGCGCGGTGAAGGTGGTCGCGCGAATCAGCTCGGCGGTGCAGATCGCTTGCTCCTCGGGGCGCAGGAACATCAGGTGCCCGCGGTGATTGCTCAGATAGCGCGCGTCCGGCGGCTCGTACCCGAGGTAGATCTTCCGGTACTGCTCGAGCAGCGGCGCGAGGCTCGGCGGCAGCGCCCGTCCGAGATCGCCGAACTGATCGCGCTCGACCAGGTTGTGGAGCGCGATCGTCGCGGTCGGCCCGGCGTGCGCCTTGGCTCGCGGGCTGTCGCTCGGCTCGCCGTCGCCGAGGACACAGCCGGCGATCGCGGCGGTCGCGGTGAGCCGGGCCGGGTCGCGACCGGCCTCCCGCCAGGCGGTCTGCATGTCGGTGATCGCGGCGGCGGCGTGGCCCGGGTTGGAGGTCGCGTGGATGAATCCCGCCCCGAGCTTGGCCGTGAGCCGGCGCGCGCGCGGCCCCATCGCCGAGACGTGAACGGGAATCGGGTCCTTGATATTGATGGCCCCGACCTCGGGATTGAGGAAGCGGATCTTCCGACGCTTGTCCTCGAACGTCCACTCGAGCGTCTGCCCTCCGAGCAGGCCGGACACGACGCGCACGTACTCTTCCATGTCGGCGAGATTCACCGGTCTCAGGCCGAGCGTCCGGCGGGCGGTGAAGCCGGTCGAGACGCCGAAATCGATCCGCCCCGGCGCCAGCGCGTTCAGGGTGGCCAGACCGCTCGCGGCGACGGGCGCGATGCGATTGGACGGGATCAGCACGCCGGTGCCCAGGCGGATCTTCGTGGTCTGCATGGCCGCGGCCGCCATCGAGGCGAAGAGCTCCGAGTTCAGGAGCTGCGTGTCGTAGAACCAGGCGCGGCGGAAGCCGAGCTCCTCCGCGCGCTTGACGACCTTCCACGAGTCGGCGGCGGGCGCCAGAAAGATGTCGAAGTCCATCAGGGCTCTCCCGGGATGATTGGCACGGTTCCTACGTCGGCCGATTGAGCGTGTTCGGCCCGAACGCCATCGGCAAAAGCTCACCGAGCGTCGCGCTGAGACGGACACCCTCGGGCCCGCACAGGTGGATGCGCGTCTGAGGGCTCGCGAACTCGGCGAGCTGCTGGCGACAGCGCCCGCACGGCGGACACGGCTCGGCGCCCTCCGACACGATCACGACCTCGACGATCTGGCGCTCCCCCGCGGCGACCATGGCGCCGATCGCGGTGGCCTCGGCGCATTGCGTGACGGGATACGACGCGTTCTCGACGTTGCAGCCCGCGTAGAGGCGCCCGCTGCCGGCGCGCACGCAGGCGCCGATCCGGAAGCGTGAGTACGGGGCGTGGGCGTTGGCGAGCGCTTGCCGCGCGAGGTCCAGCATGGGTTCGAGAGGCTCGGGGCTCATCGTTCCTTCACGTATGGCACCCCGATCGCTCGGGGCGCCACGGCGCGTCCGACGAAGCCGGCCAGCAGCAGCACCGTCAGGAGGTAGGGCATCGCCTGGATCAGTTGGACCGGCACCACGCCGACGAGCGGCAGGGGCGTGCCTTGCAGGCGCGCCTGGGCCGCGTCAGCGAACGCGAACAGAAGACAAGCGGCGAGGGTCGGCACCGGACGCCACTGGCCGAAGATCAGCGCGGCCAGCGCCAGGTAGCCCTTGCCCGCCGACATGTCGCGGATGAACGACGCGTGGTGCGCGATCGACAGGTACGCCCCGGAGAGGCCGCACAGCACGCCGCTCGCGGCCAGCGCCCGGTACCGCACGGCCGACACCGAGATGCCCGCGGTGTCGACGGCCCCGGGGCTCTCGCCGACGGCGCGCAGACGCAAGCCGAAGCGCGTGCGGTACACGATCCAGGCGACGGCAGGCACGGCCACGGCGGCAATGTACACGAGAAGGTTGTGGCCGCTGAGGACCTCGCGATAGATCAGGCCGAGCCCGGGAATCGCGCCGATCGTCGCCACTCCCGGCAACTCGATCGGCGCGAAGCGGGCGCCGGGGCCGAGCATCGGCGTCTGGCCGCCCTCCTGGAACCACGCGTAGCCGAGCACGACGGTGAGCCCCGAGACCGTGATGTTGAGCGCCATCCCGGAGACGACCTGGTTGCCCTGGTGCGTGATACAGGCGAAGCCGTGCACGAGTCCGATGAGCACGGATGCGGCGATCCCCGCGGCGAGACCCGCCCACGCCGAGCCGGTGACCGCCGCGGTCGCGGCGGCGGCGAACGCCGAGGCGAGCATCTTGCCCTCGAGGCCGATGTCGACGATGCCCGAGCGCTCCGCGAAGAGCCCGCCGAGCGCGGCCAGCACGAGCGGCGCGGCCCCGCGCGCCGTCGCCGCGGCGAGAAGCGCCAGGAGCAGGAGGGCTTCGCTCACGGTGTCGCTTCCCGGACGACCCGACGGAAGAGCGTGTCGAGCGGCGCGCGCAGCGCGTGCTCGAGCGCGCCGCAGACCAGGATGATCAGCCCCTGGATGACGACGACCATGTCGCGTGTGAGCTTCGGCATGTCGAACGAGAGCTCCGAGCCGCCCTGATAGAGCGCGCCGAACAGCACGGCGGCGACCACGATGCCCACGGGGTGGTTGCGGCCCATCAGCGCGACCGCGATGCCGACGTAGCCGGCGCCGCCCGGGAAATTCAGGAGCAGGCGATGCTGCACGCCCATGACCTCGTTCAGGCTCATCAGCCCGGCGAGCGCGCCCGAGACCGACATGGCCACGATCACCGTGCGCGCCGGCTGAATGCCGCCGTAGATCGCGGCCGTCTCGTTGTGGCCCAGCGCGCGCAGCTCGTAGCCCCAGCGCGTGTGCCAGAGATAGAGCCAGACGAGTCCGCCCGCCGCGAGCGCCAGCAGCAGCGAGAGATTGACCGGCGATCGGCCGATCTCCCAGCCGACGGCGCGCGCCACGTCGTGGAGCTGCGGCATCCAGGTGCTCGGGGCGAACTCGCGCGTCTCCGGTGATTGTTGCCCGGGCTTGATCAGGACGTTGACGAGCAGATGCGTCATCACCGCCGAGGCGATGAAGTTGAACATGATCGTCGTGATCACGACGTGGCTGCCGCGCTTGGCCTGGAGCCAGGCGGGCACGAATGCCCACGCGGCGCCGCCCGCCGCCGCGACGACGACGGCGGCGGCGATGACCAGCACCGTAGGCCAACCGCCGGCGCCGAGGCACAGCAGCGCCACGCCGAGGCCGCCGATGTACGCCTGGCCTTCGGCGCCGATGTTGAAGAGGCCGCCGTGGAAGGCGACGGCGACGGCCAGGCCGGTGAAGACGAAGTTGGTCGCGTAGTAGAGCGTGTAGCCGATCGCCTCGGCATTGCCGAACGCGCCGCTCACCAGCAGCCGAAGGGCTCGCGTGGGACTTTCGCCGATCAGGAGAACCACGACCGCGGACAGCAGCAGCGCGAGCACCAGATTGATCGCCGGCAACAGCGCCGGAGCGACCCAGCCGAGCCGCGCGCGACCCGAAGCCGTCACCCCGGGATTATCTCGCCGCGTAGCGACGATGTCGACGACGCCGCCGCGGTCGAGCCGGGGCTAAGCAGCAAGTGTGATCGCGCGGTCGCGGGGCGGGCCGGGTGGGGGGGGCGTGACCGCGTAGTGGGACCCCCTCGTCCTGCCCGCAGCTCGAAGAGCTGCGATTCAGGCGAGCGGGTGACGCAGCGGTCACGCCCCCCCCCCACCCGGCCCGCCCCGCGGCCGCGCGCCACCACTAGTCCTCGAAATCGCGGATGCGGCGGAGCTCGGGGAAGAAGAGCATCCAGAGCGCGGCGATGCCGATGGTGCCGAGCCCGCCGAGGAGGACGGCCGGTACCGCGCCGACGAGCGCGGCGATCAGGCCGGCCTCGAACGCGCCCAGCTGGTTCGACGTGCCCGTGAACAGCGAGTGCACGGCGCTCACGCGACCGAGCATCGTGACGGGCGTTCTGATCTGCACGAGCGATGAGCGGATGACGACGCTCACGACGTCGGCGGCGCCCAGAACGCCGAGCGCGACGAACGACACCGTGAAGTTGGACGAGATGCCGAACGTCACGGTGGCCACACCGAAGACGATGACGGCGCGGAACAGGGTCCGCCCGACGCGCCACTGCAGCGGACGGTAGGCGAGGAATATCGACGTCACCAGCGCGCCGACCGCCGGCGCCGAGCGTAGAAGCCCGAGCCCGCCCGGCCCCGTACCCAGAATGTCCCGGGCGTAGATGGGCAGGAGCGCGGTGGCTCCGCCCCCGAGTAGCACCGCGAACATGTCGAGCGACATCGTGCCGAGCAGCACGCGCTGGCCGCGGATGAACACGAGCCCCGAGAGGACGCTCTCGAGCACGACCGGCTCCGACAGGCGCGCCGCTCTCCGGGTGCGGATGATCGCGGCGGATATTCCTGCGAAGACGAACAGCACGCCGGCGGTGAGGTAGGTAGTGCCCGGGCCGATCACGTAGAGGAAGCCGCCGAGCGCCGGTCCGACGATTCGCGCCGTTTGAGTCGCCGAAACCAGCCAGGCCATCGCGCGGGCGATGAGCGGCCGCGGCACGACGTCGGACACCAGCGCGGTCGCGGTCGGGCCCTCGAACGCGCGCGCGGCGCCGACCAGCGCCACGATCGCGAAGATGCTCGCGCTGGAGAGCCAGCCGTAGACGGTGCCCGCCACGAGCGCGGCGGCGGCCGCTGCCTCCACGATCTGGCATATCGCGGTGATCAGCCGACGATCGTAGCGGTCGGCGGCCTGTCCCACGGCCAGGGTCAGGAGCGCGATCGGCGCGAACTGCGCGAGGCCGACCAGGCCGAGGTCGAGCGCGCTGCCGGTCAGCTCGTAGAGCTGCCAGCCGACCGCGACGCCCAGGATGTTGAACGCGACGTTGGACAGGACCCGCGAGCACCAGAGGAAGGCGAACGCGGGATGGGCGAGCAGCACTGCGGGATCGTAGCAGAATCGCGTCGCCGGGCGCGGCGATGAAGCCTCTGGCCGTGATACTGTCGCAGGCGCGGAGGGCGCGATGAGACAAGGCTTTCGAGTGATCGATTCGGACACTCACGTAAATCCGTCCCTCGACGTGCTGCTGCGCTATGCCGACAAGGACCTCCAGCAGCGCCTCGACGATCTCCAGCCGTACCGGCGGACCGTCAAGACGGTCTCCGGTCGCGGCGACGCCGAGGACGTGGGCTCGGCCACGATCCTGTCGGTCAAGCCGGTTCGTCTGCAGCGCGTGGCCGGAGCGAAAGCGGCGCCGGCCGCGGCGGCGGACGGCGATCGCGGCTTTCTATCCGGTCGCACGCAGATGGTCACGCGGCAGCCCATCACCGCGCGCGTCGCCGAGGACAACGGCCGCGGCCGTCTGCGCGACATGGACCTCGAGGGTCGGGACATCGACTTCATCATTCCCGGGCCGTGGGCGTACGGCGCGCCGGCGCTCGCCCCGCATCTGGCGCAGGGTCTCTATCGCGCGTATCACCGCTACATGGCGGACTACTGCGCGCCCGACACGCGCCGGCTGAAGAGCATGATCCTGGCGCTGGCCAGCGACCCGGGCTGGAGCGCGCGGACGATCAAGGAACACGCGCGAGAGGATTGGGTCGCCGCCGTGTGGCCGCTCCTGCCCGAAGGGATGCCGATCGACGACCCGGACCTCGAGCCGATCTGGGCCGCCGCCGACGAAGCGGACCTGCCGATCATGTACCACGCGTTCACGATCGAGACGCCCTACTTCCCCGGCTACCGCGACATCTGGGACAACCCCGCGATGGGCCGCTGCGCCGGCCAGACCTGGGGCGGACAGCGGTTTCTTTCGTTCATGCTCATGGGCGGGATGCTCGATCGCTACCCGCGTCTGCGGGTCGGGGCGCTGGAGAGCGGGCACGGCTGGCTGCCGCACTGGCTCGTGCGGCTGACGAGGCAGATCGACTACGTGCGCGGCTCGGTGTCTCCTGCGCTCAAGCACACGCCGCTCGAGTACGCGCAGGCCGGGCGCGTCTTCGTGAGCATCGATCTATCCGAAGGCGTGGCGCTGACGAAGGCCGCGATCGACCTCCTGGGCGATCACGTGCTGATGTTCGCCTCGGACTATCCGCACCCCGAGACGATCTTTCCGGATCACGCCGACTCGGTGATCGCGTGGCGTGAGGTGCTCGGCGAGCCGGCGATGCGCAAATTGATGTGGGAGAACGCGAGCCGCTTCCTGCGCCTGACGTCGACGCCGTGGAGCGCTACTTAGCGGTGTTCTTCTCGTAGTCGTCGCTGGAGATCTTCAGGACCTCCGAGGTCTGCAGCGTGACGTCCGCGCCGGACTTGGCATCCTTGAACATGACGGCGCCCTGCGGCGTCCGCTTCACCTCGTCGGTGTAGTACATCCGACCCGACGCCGGGTCCGTCACCCGATAGTAGGTCGTGCATCCCGCGGTCACCAGAACGATCGCCAGTAGCGCAGTCGATGCGGTCAGTCGTGCGGCGCGCATGATGTCCCTCCCGTGATCACGTCTCATCGGCGGCCAACAGAGTGTCGCGGAAGCGCCCGGCCCGGCCATAGGACGTTGGTCCTATCGGGTGCCGGCGCCGGGGGCCGACGACGTCCAGGGGATCATGCGCTTGCGCAGCTCGGTCTCGTCGAGCTCGAGTCCGAGCCCCGGCGCGTCCGACAGGACGAACTTCCCGTTGGTCGGCCGCACGGGCGTGCGGAACACGACCTCCTGCACCTGGTATGGCCCGTTGTACTCCGCCGGGTGATGGGAGTGGGTCACCGACGCCACGAAGTGCAGGTTGGCGGTGTGCCCGATCGACGGCTGCGTCTGGTGCGGCACGAAATCGACGCCGTAGGCGCGGGCCAGCGCGGCCATGTCCCCGAGGCCGGTGAAGCCGCCGGTCTTCACGATGTCGGGCTGGACGATGTCGACCCCGGCCTCGATCAGGCGCTTGATGCCCTGCAGCGTGTATTCCTGCTCGCCGGCCGAGACGGCGATGTCGAGGGCCGCGGCGACCTTCGCGAAGCTCTCCACGTGGTAGTGCTGCACCGGCTCCTCGAACCACACGTAGCCCAGCTCTTCGAGCGCGCGCCCGACGCGGATCGCGCCCTGAACCGAATAGCCGTTGTTCGAGTCGAAGGCGAGCGGGAAGCCGTCGCCCACCAGCGCGCGGACGGCGCGCGCCTTGGCGATGTCGCCGGCCAGATCCGCGTCGCGGGTCGTCTTGTCGGCGTCGAAGCGGATCTTCACCTGGGCGGGCCCGA
>Ga0137404_10002252_pt1 | contig 12715 bp, 17 predicted proteins | sample CZOMad2_1_16fung_FD_108285 | JGI IMG/M metagenome (GOLD analysis project Ga0137404, IMG submission 108285) | Vadose zone soil fungal communities from Angelo Coast Range Reserve, California, USA - CZOMad2_1_16fungal (Illumina Assembly) | ecosystem: Environmental > Terrestrial > Soil > Vadose...
CAACAATAATCAGCAGGAAGAAAATGATTCCCAGAACCAGCATTGCGACTTCGCGCCAGTTGAGGATGATCCAACCAACGTTGAGCGCAATGGCTACGGCGACGAGAGACGATCCCAGTGTGATAAAAAATGCTATTGACTTGCGGCGAGCACTGACGGCCATGTTTTCATTCTATCAGGAGTGAGGTTGTACCGAGTCAGAAGAAACAAAGATTTTCCATTTATCATTTATCATTCGTTATTTTCCATTGGAAAGAGGTCTAAGCAACGCCGTCGCTCTCCCCAAACCAGAGAAGCAGTGGTTGGGGCGCGCTTAGCTCTCTTCACGGGCAATCCAAACAGTAAGAGACAGAGAAGAGAGACAGAGAAAAGATTGGCACAGTTTTTCTCTTCAATGGAAAATGAAAAATGATAAATGGAAAATTTTCTTGGACGCTTTGATTGAAAAAAGCAGCAGGCAGGGAATTCCTGCCTACTGCCTATTGCCTACTGCCTACTGCCTACTGCCTACTGCCTACTGCCTACTGCCTATTGCCTATTGCCTGCTAGCTACTACCTTCTGCGCTACGCTGCTTTTTGCAGTTCTCCTATCTTCCGCTGCGCGGCCATCGCAATCTGCTGTTTACTGATTAGCCTGATGCTCCGGGCGAGACCGAGCAACTCCAGACCCTTGATGCCGTACCAGTTGAAGTCAATTTCATACCATCGCAATCCATGTCGAGCAGCGCGCGGATAGGCGTGATGGTTATTGTGCCAGCCCTCGCCAAACGTCAGTAACGCCACCCACCAGCTATTGGTTGAATCATCGCGCGTCGCAAAGCGACGTTTGCCCCACATGTGCGTCGCTGAATTCACCAGCCAGGTGAAATGCAACCCAACAGTGACACGCAGAAACACGCCAACGAACATCATGGGCCAGCCGCCAATTGCCAACAAAGCAACGCCGCTAAGAATTAGCGGAACAAAATATAGCCGGTTCATCCACACGTGCACAGGATCTTTCATTAGGTCGGGAGCGTAACGCTGCATGGTTTCGTCATCGTGCTGCTGCGCTGTGCCGGTCAGAATCCAACCCATGTGAGCCCACCAGCCGCCATCGCGCGGCGTGTGCGGATCGCCGATCATGTCGGTCTTTGAATGATGAATGCGATGCGTGACGACCCAGTTGATCGCGCCGCCTTCGAGTGCGAGCAAGCCGCAAAATGTAAGAAAGTATTCCACCGCTTTCGGTGTTTTATAACCACGATGCGTCAACAGTCGATGAAAGCCCATGCCGATGCCCAGGCTGCCCGAGATCCACCACAGCAGGATCGTCATTGGCCAGACTTTCCAGCTAATCATGAAAAGCGAAGCGAACGCGCAGGTATGAAAAATGATCATGAAGACGGTTGTGTTCCATTGAATGGCGCCGCGTTTCTTAGTTTTGCCCTTGTTACTATCCATCAAATCTCCTGAAAAGCAGTTCGAATAATCTCAGTTACTGAGACGCAATCATCCTAACAGTCTGCCAGCTCGACGGTTGTAATAGTTATGTAAGCAGCACTACGCTTGTAACAGTTATGTAACTCAATGAAGCGCTGGACGAATCGAAAACGCGCGCCTGGGCCATCAGGAGAGCCGTCAACTTGCAAGCCCGCAAGCGATAGGGCATTATTGACCTGCTACTCCTGCTCTCCTGCATCAACGGTGATGCGCCACGCCTTTTTGATGGTTCGGCGTCTTGGATCGTACGAGAGTTGGTAATGAAAACCTGAAGAAGCTGCTCATCGTTGAGCGCCCGAACGCGAGCCTTCGCTGCAGACCGTTACTCCGAAGCCACCTTTGATTCGAAGCTTCTCTTAAGGCTCCACGTGAGCAAGGAAAACTCACTTTTATGGCTATGAAACTTTACGTTGGGAATCTCTCGTTCCAAACTTCGAGTGAAGACCTGCAGCAACTGTTTGCGCAGGCGGGCACAGTCGAATCAGCAACTGTAGTCGAGGACCGCGACACGGGTCGCTCGCGTGGCTTTGGCTTCGTGGAGATGGCTTCGAATGAAGAAGGTCAGAAAGCCATTGAACAGTTCAACGGCACAGACTTTAACGGTCGCAACCTAACCGTCAATGAAGCGCGCCCGCGGGAAGATCGCGGCGGACGCGGGGGCGGCGGTGGTGGCCGGGGTGGCTTTGGTGGCAACCGCGGCGGCGGCAGCCGGGGCGGTTACGGTGGTGGTGGCGGCGGACGCAACGATCGCTCACCGCGCTGGTAGGGATTTGGTAAATGGTGAATCGTAAATCGTGAATAGTCGCGTCGAAACACAGTTTACCATTCACCTCCATTCACTAACGTTTGGGTTGAGAAATTGAGTTAACACGAACATCATCTGTTTACGATTCACGATTTACTATTTACTTGAGGAAGGCGTTTATGGAAAAGTTGGAAAAGCAAACTTACGCAGTTGGAGACAGAGTCGAAAAGTTATGCGAGGTGTGTAATGAAGAGCGCGGACACGTCGTCGCATCCGTCACCAAGCGAGGATTGATTTCGCGCGTTACCTGTCCGAAATGCAGCACGAAAAGTTCTTTCTCAAACTCGGCGAAGCTCGCGAAAGGCCGCACGAAAGCAGAGAGTACTGACCCTTACGATTGGACGCGAACCTATCGGGCGGGCCAGACAATGAAACATCCCATCTGGGGCTCAGGCGAAGTTACGGCGTTGATCGAGCCGCGCAAGATTGACGTGCTTTTCGCCGATCGCATCCGGCGCTTAATTCATTCGCGACCGGAAGCCTAACAAAAAATGAGTTCGTTCTTGGACGCTGCCGTAGTTGGAAGTCTTACAGATCTTCAGCTGCCGGCAGCGTTTCAGTTTTTGCCAATGCATCGGCCGCCCGCCAACGTCGCGGCAGTCTTACTTTGCCTGCCGCAAACAATGCCAGCCAAAACGCGCCCGAGGTTGCCGACAGCAACCCTGCGATCACGGTCAAGGTGCGCGGCGTAATTGCACGCAGTGACCATCCCGCAATCAAAGTCGAGAAGCTCCAAATCAAAATCTCAGTCGCGCGGTCCGTTGTGGAAACGCGCCCGCGCAATTTGTCGGGCACCAGGCGCATGAGCAACGTCTCCTGCACCGCAAACTCGGCGCCCAACAGGATGCGGCCAAAGAAGAGCAGCACACACGCCAGCAACAGGCTGGGCATTACTCCCATCAGCGCAAAGAGCACCCCCTGCGCTAGTAGACTCCAACCGATGAAGCCCGTGATTTTGCCGCGCACTTCGACATAGGTGCCCGCACGACGGGCAATCAACATTCCAATAAACAGGCCCATGCCGGCAGCGAAGTAGAGCGCTGCAACTGCCGAGTCGCCGTTGATACCGTGTTCGCCGACGAACACAATACCGCCAAGTCGATCCGAGATCAGATTAATGGCGCCACCGCCGGTGGCCCACAACACGTTGGTAAAAATAATCGCCGCGACCGGCCCATGACTGACGATGTATGACCATCCTTCTCGTATATCGATCCAGAATGGAGGTCGCTTCAATTCCTTTCGAACAGCGTCAGTTGTGTCCGCAGCCTGTCGCGTTTGTTCATCGGGTATTAGCCAAACTGAAAATGCCGAGGCAACAAAAGATATTGCATTGACGATGAACGCCGCGCGATAGCCGACGTTTGCCGCAGTCCAGCCACCAAGCGCCGCGCCGAACGACATCAGCAGAAATCTCGAGGAAAACATTAGTGCGTTGCCTGCCAGCAGGTCGCCCTCGCCAGTGATGTTGGGCAGGGCTGCATTCTTAGCCGCCTCGAAGAAAGCGCCAAAGAAAGCGAGCAATGCGGTGCACATATATGCGATCCAGAACTGTTCCGGCCCCTGGACCAACAAAAATCCAAGCGCAACTCCTACGCGCGCGAGATCGGAAATAATCATTACCGTGCGCCGCGACCAGCGATCGACGAATGCGCCGGCGAGCGGCGCAAACAAGGTGAAAGGCACCAGCCGCGCCAGCAGCATGATGGTCGTCACTTCCGGGTCGCCATGCGAAAGGGCGCGCACCAATCCCAGGCCGGCAATAAAGTTGAACCAATTGCCCAGCTCGGAAATGACCTGCCCAAACCACAGTCGTCTAAACGAACGGTTGCCGCGCAGGAGCTGAAGGTAAGTTAGTGAATCCATGACGCCATTAGTTTCGAGTTTCGAGTTCCGAGTTTCGGGTTAACTATTAAAATTATCGTCCGTTAACTGTTACTCTGGGACGGAAGCAAACTCGGAACTCGAAACTCCAAATAAAAAAGCCGCCTGACGAATTCGGCGGCTGGCAATAACTCGAAACTGCTTACCCTCTAACCGCCGACAAATTTTGCTGCTCGCTTTTCAAGAAATGCACCGACGCCTTCCCTGAAGTCCTGTGTTAGTCCTGATTGAATCTGTAATTTCCTTTCCAGTTCCAGTTGGCTCGCATAATCATTAGTCGCACTCGCTTCCAGCAATTCCTTGATTCTTCCGATTGCCGCGGTGGGCGCCTGGGCCAACCTCTCGGCCATGGCCAGCGCCTGGGCCAGCAGTTCCGAGTCGAGGGCGACCGCATTTATCATTCCCATCTTGAGCGCATCGCCGGCGAACACCACGTCTCCGGTCATCATTAACTCCGCGGCGCGTTTCCAACCAACGAGTCGCGGCAAGATGAAACTCCCGCCGCAGTCGGGGACTAGTCCGATTTTTATGAACGCCTGATTAAAGCGCGCGCTTTCGCCCGCGATGACCAGATCGCAAGCCAGCGCCAGATTGCAACCTCCCCCGGAGGCGGCCCCATTAACGGCAGCAATAATCGGCAGCGGCGTCCTCCGAATAGCGAGTATGCATTCATTCAGCATTCGTAATGGCTCGTCAAAGAAAGCCTCAACTTTACCGTCGCTTTCGGCCATGCTGCGCATCTCGCGCAAGTCCCCGCCGGCGCAAAATGCACGACCCGCTCCCGTCAGGACAATTGCGCGAGCGCCTTCTGCTTGCGCTTGAGTTACGGCCGCTAAAAATTCCTGGCCAACCTTCGTCGTCAAGGCATTCAACGACTCAGGCCGGTTCAATATGATCAGCGAAACCGAGCCGCGCGCTTCTAATTGAATGGTTTCAAAAGTCATGGTTGAAATGCCGAGCGCAGTTCTTTGCTTCTCAGCGTTAACAATCAACGCTGTCTCAAGTCTTACTAAAACGGCAGCGGTCTAACTTCGGTCAGTTGAACTTTGACCTTAGGTTCTTTGCGCGGCGCGATTAGCGCTAAAACACTCGCCGCAGAGAACGGGACGTCCACTCGAAGGCTTAAATGGAACGGTGTCCTGCTTACCACATTGGTCGCAGGTAATTTCGAATCTTTCACGTTCCCCACCGCCTCCTCTTGACGCTCCAAAGTTTGAGCGGCGTGCGTCCCGGCAGGGCTTGCAACGCTTCGGATGAGTCAGGTTGCGTTCCTGGTAGTATTCCTGTTCACGTTCCGTAAAAGGAAAAGTGTTTCCGCATTCGGCGCAAGTGATCTCGATGTCTGGCATGTCGCTGGTTCTCCACGAGTGCGGAACCGCTAACGTTCCACGCTCTTGCTCTTCAAAATTCGGGGCGATCCATCCTGTTTGTTTCCCTTGGCCTGCGTCAGGATGAGGTTGCAAATGAATGCGTCAAGCGTTCGCTTGCGGTCGCTCGAATTCCGAAACGGTCAAGTGGGATTGAGTTTACTCCAGCGTCACGTCCGGTTCAAATTTTATTGGATGTTGTTGTGTATGGCGGGGGCGCACCTGTTTGTGCGCACCTAGTCCGTAGTCCTCTGTAATTCAGCTACATGTCTGCGCACAGTCTCACCCAGTGTCTGTAGGTTATAGCCCCCTTCCAGGCAGGAAACTACGCGGCCCTGACAGGCGCTTGCGGCCCATTGCTTGACTGCGTTTGTGAGCGAAACAAAATCTTCATCCTCGAGCAGCAGTTGCCCGAGCGGATCGCGAATGTGAGAATCAAAACCAGCGGAAATCATGATTAGATCCGGTTTGAATCTACTACTGATATGGCCCAGCGCCGCTTCAAAAGTTCGTTTCTGCTCGATGGCCGGTGTCTGCGCGCGGAGAGGTACATTCAAGGTGTAGCCGGCGCCGCGCGCAATGCCGGTTTCGCCTCGTGAGCCAGTGCCGGGATACCAGGGATACTGATGCGTGGAAAAAAAGAAGACACTCGGATCGTCATAGAAGACGCCCTGGGTGCCGTTTCCATGATGGACGTCCCAATCGACGATGGCCACGCGCTCAATCTCCGGATAGCGGTTTTGTGCATAACGAGCGGCAACCGCAACGTTGTTGAAGAGGCAAAAACCCATCGCTCGTTCCGCGGTAGCGTGATGGCCCGGCGGCCGCACCGGCACAAACGCATTCGCCGCCTTTGCTTCCATGATGAGATCGATCGCTTCACAGGCTGCACCGGCGCCGCGCAAAGCCGCGTCGAGGGAGCGCATTGAAACCACAGTATCCGCATCCAGATAGCCGGTGCCGTCGCTGACCACCCGTTCGATCTGCTTATAAAGCTGCGGTGTATGACACGCCTGAACGTCGCCCTTCGGCGCCTTGCGCGCTTCCACCTCGAGCACCTTGGGCCATAGCTGCGCGTCATCCCGCAATGCTTTCATTATCACGCTGTAACGTGAGGGCGATTCCGGATGGTCGGGTCCCGTGTCGTGCTCGTGGAATACTGGATGATGGACGATTGCAGTTGTCATTGGTTAGTGACTCGTAAATCGTAGATCGTAGATCGTAAATCGTGAATCGTGAATAGTTGTCTAACGACGCTGGGTGCCTCGGCTTAACAGCCTCTTCACCGTTTGAGATTTCTATTTACGATTTACGATTCACGATTTACGCTCTTTTACTATTCACGATTTACGATTCACGGTTCTTCCCAGTGTCTTGAATCTCGGCAACCAATTGTGATCTGAGACTTAAAAGCATACGCAGCGGCTTCTTCATAAGTTCTTCACAGTTCCCAATTCCCTATGAAAACGCGCTTGCATAATGAACTTTCATACGTGTTCATTGTGACCGAGCCTCCCTCAACGTCGGGAATGCAGATTGCTCTATACCTAACAAATTCTGGGTGTGCTCTCCCAAAACCCGTTTTGAAAAGAGCTAAACACGCGAATACGATTCAAAAACAGGAGAAATTCAAATGGCATACGACGATGAGCAAGCGCGGAGAAGCAGGGTCGTGGTCGAAACACCCAATTCCAGGCGCGAGGTTACGCAAACGGAATCTGTTCGCAATGATCGCGGCGGCATTTCCGGAACAACGGTAGGAATAATCGTGGTGGTTGCGGTCGCGCTGATCACGATCGTCGTTCTGTTTCTGATGAACGGACAACAGACGGATACGACCAATGCCAACCTGGCATCAGAGCAACAGCCCGTCGCACAGCAGCCGGTGATCGTTCAACAGCCAGCACAACAACAACCCCCCGTGATCATTCAACAACCCGCGCCTGCCGGCCAGCCTCCAGTGGTCATTAATCAGCCCGCGCCTGCGGGTGGTTCAGCGCCGGTTAACACTTCCAACGACGGTGCAGTACAGACCGCAATTGACAAGAAGATTAGCGACGATCCTAATCTCTCGAGTTTAGGGATTACTGCCACCGTGCTTGATGGCAAGGTAACTGTGACCGGAACGGTAAAGAGCGAAGCGCTCAAGTCTCAGGTTGACAGAATCTTGCGCTCTATCCAAGGCGTGAAGCAGGTAGACAACCAAATCGTAGTGATGAGCTAGGGGAAGAGTACTGAGTCCCGAGTACTGAGTACTAAGTGCTGAGTGCTGAGTAATAAAACGAGCGCCACAGTCTTTATTGGACTGGGGCGCTTCTTTTTTCTTAACCAGAATTAACAGCTGTCCTGATTACTCGGAACTCGCAACTCGAAACTGCAACTCAGTACTCATCACTCATCACTCATCACTCATCACTCATCACTCATCACTCATCACTCATCACTCATCACTTTTCTCAGTAACCTTCTGTATGCTGGCGCAGCCATTCGTCAAGCTCTTCCGCCGATGGTTCACGTCCCAATTCCGTGCGCAGGCGCTCACGGAGAAACTCATTTTCCTCACGAACCACATCGGTTAGTTCGCTCGAGTCCTTTGTTTCTGGTTCTTGATCTTTAGAACTCATAAACTCGAATCTCCGCTGTTGCGAGAGAAGTCTCGATTGTAAGGTTCGCCTGCTCGCCTGTCACCAGCAGGCGTAGTCGATCGCCGCTGGCAAAAAAGTCCACTTCCGCAATTACACATTCGACCTGCGGCTGCGTTAAGTGTAGCAGGTGTTCAGCATACAGTTTGTGCGTTAGCAAGTGATCGATGTCGGCCCGAATCTCGCTGCGCATTTGGTCGTTCACTTCCAGCTCGGCGGTCGCGACCGGATGCGGCAGTAATCCCATCTCCCCGTCAACGAACATGGTCCAGACAAATCCAATGTCCAGCAACATATGAAGCGTCTCGTCGAGTACAAAATAACCGAGCACCGTTGCGCCTATCACGTGAGCAATAACGTGGTCCTGATGTCTGTTCGTTTCTTTTGCTGTCCACTCTTCGATCATGCGCTATCGGAACTTTCATAGTTAAGCAAAGACTTTGCTTTTACTGCGGCTACGCCAGCCGAAAGCAACGACCCGACGCCGCCGATAACTACCGACAGCGGCGCCCCGACAAGTGAGGCAACCACACCCGCTTCTAATTCGCCCAGTTGCGGCCCACCCATGAAGAACACCATGTTGATAGAAGTCATTCGCCCGCGCAAATGATTCGGCGTCGCCAGTTGACGAATGGTTTGTCGCAACACAGTGCTGACTGTATCAGCCGCGCCGGTGATCGCGAGCATGAGAAGTGAAAACCAAAACACGCGCGAGATGCCAAACACAACAGTTGCCAGTCCAAAGATTGCAACCGCCCAAATGACAATGCTTCCCTGCCGGCGAAACCCGCCGATCCGGGCGATCAGCAGTGCTGTTAAGACTGAGCCAACGGCGGGCGCCGCGGCCAACAGGCCAACCCCACGCGCGCCAACGTGCAAAATCTCCTCCGCAAAAATCGGCAACAAGGCGGTTGCAGATGCAAAGAACGTCGCAGCGAAATCCAGCGTCATCGTTTGCACTATGACTGGCGTACGCCAGACAAACGTCAAACCTTCTTTCAAAGCTGCGTAACTTACGCGGTTTGCTTTTTCACTCTCTTCGTTGATTTGTCCACTGGCGCGCATCACCCCGAGAGCAGCGATCACGGCAATGAACGAAACGGCGTTAATTCCGTAAACGGCGGCGGGCCCGTGACTGGCGAGCAGAAAGCCTCCAATCGCCGGCCCCACGATCATGGCTACATTGAAAACCATTAAGCCAAGACTGACAGCATTGGGAAAATCTTGCGCCGGCACCAGCGCCGGCATTAGCGCTTGGCGAGCGGGAATGTCGAAAGCAGTTGCGCCTGACGCGGCTGCGGTCAGCAGATAAATGGGCCAGACGCTTTGCAATCCTGCCAGCGTCACGAAGGCGAGGGCTGCCGCGCTAATCAGCATCACCGTCTGTGTGGCGATCATCAGCCGCCGCCGGTCCATCGCATCAGCGACTACCCCACCCATCAGCGAACAAAGAACGATCGGAACGCCCTTAAAAAACCCCACCAGGCCAAGCGCGAAAGCTGATTTTGTTAGCAGATATACGTGCCAGTTGATCGCAATTGACTGCATTTGCGAGCCGGTCACGGAAACAATTTGGCCCATCCAAAGCAGCCGGAAGTCTCGATGGCGCAAAGCTGAAAAAGATGATTGAGAGTTTTTGTTACGGGTGGATTTGGTCGGAAGTGAATCGGGATCAGGCGCGGCCACAGCAGATAAGGTTACATGTTTGCCGGCGCTCGCTCAAACCTATTCGACGTAATGTTGTGCTAGTTGCGTTTGCAGTTGATCGGGCACCGACTTCCAACTGGCCAGGCAGAGTTCGTTTGCTGCGAAGTCGGATAGATGCATGCGCAGCACCCGCCAACGTTGCTTTGCTGCTTCATAACTCCAGCGATAGATTGGCCCATTGCCGCGCCGGCTATAGAAGAGCTCAACATCACTCGCCGCTTTGTCCACGAGCTGTGTGTAGACGCGGATTCCATTCGTTGCTGCCATGTTTTTCCCGAGGCTGCCTGGTTAAACGCTTAAATTAAAAATCGACAATCGCTCTATGGTCTCTGTGGCCAACGTTATGAATACTGCCCGGCAACTCATTATCGACATCATCAAGTTTCGCCGTTCCATCACCGTTCACCCTGGTGAAACTAACCAGCCCTCGTTTCACCTCTTCAATGGCGATGCTTGTATGGCGGTGCCTTTTTTTATCGGCTTCAATGCGCGGCTTTGAACCATGAAGCAATTGTTTCGCGCGCAAACCAGCTACGATAATCAAACGAAAACGAGAATCTATCCCGGGCCAGGTGCCCTCGCTTGCAACGCCGGTTAAAGGTTTACTATCTATTTTCTGAATGCCAGCCATTTAAGTTTTACCTCGGAGCTTTTCGACTTTAATTAAGTTTTCAGGCGTCTATTTCACAGCTACAACAGCACTTTAGCCAGCAGAAACAGAGTCGGCAGTGCGACCGCGGCCATTACCGCAAGTTGTAGCCAGTTCATTGCCGACTTTCTGCAGTTCGAACAACGTATCTTCCAAAAAGGCAAAATTCGCCCACAGTGATCACACGAAGAAATCATTAGAGCAGTCTCGCTATCCAGCGGTTTGTTTACCGTTCCGCATCAGCCGCGCCAGTTCCTGATGGCCAAGCGCGAGTCCGCGGCTTAGTTTCATTAACGGATCCTCAACCAGCCAAAAACAGGCTTTGCCGCCATCCGTCGTCGTCAAATTTTTGAAGGTTAACTCATCAAGTAAGACGGGCCGGAAACATTCCATTCCGGTCTCGCGCGATCGGGCTACCATGGCAGCGCCCTTGTTATGAAATACCGGCACGCGAAAATGTCCGTGATCGTCCAGCGCAAACCAATCGCCATTGGCACGTTGCATCGCAAACAAGCTGCTCATTCCAAATCCGCCTTGTGGGGTAGATGGTTCGGGACGGGCGCGAACGTAATGTGTAAATCGTCGTCGCTGTCGTGGCGCAGAAAAATTGAAAACACCAGAAAGCCGATTAAGCAGGCAAACACAGCCATCACGATGGCCAACAACAAGTGCATTGTTCCGCCTTCGCCACTCAAAAGACCGTTGGCATCTTTAAACGTAACGTAAGCGTAAAACTGCCAGATCCCAACGACAGCAACCACAATGAGACCGGCAATTGATCCCGCGACATTTTTCAGATTCTTTGTTGCATAACTCATTTTTAGTAGACTCATTTCCCCGAATCGCAGTTCGGCTCTAGTCGTGTCTCTCTTGCGACCACGCCTTGAAACTCCGTTGATGAGACCGGCGTGCAAAGGACCGTTGCTCGGGCGCCGACCGGGCACCCTCGGCTACGGTGCCAAGCGTCAGCCTGCGGTCATCGCGCTGATCTTCTACTTTCCAGAAGTTGATGAAGCTCCAGCGGGAGACTTCAGGCGACCCAGACTGGCTGGCCTGCGGGCTGGCTTCTATGAGGATCGGAATCATTGGTTCTGCCTGTATCTCCGAATAATCATTTTGGAAACCGTTGTCATTAACCATAAAGCTTTGGCGATACTTTTAGCACGGTGATCGACTACCCGATCCTATACAAAAAAGAGCTTCGATTCCTTGACTCTCAGAGGATGGTTCTGAAAACTGAGCAAAGCGTCTGCTTCGTTTTCGTAAACATCAAAGACTGTCAGCAATTTGGTTACTGACATTAGTTCACGAAGCGTTTCCGTCAATTGGACCAGCTTAATCTCGCCACCTTTATTGAACACAGTAACGTGGCTCGAAATAAGTTCTCCAAGCCCGCTGGAATCAATGTGCGTAACGCCGGTCAGGTTCAACAGAATCATAATCTTTTCTTCTTGAACCAACGATCGGAACGACCTGTGCAAAGCAACCGTTGCGCCGCCAACTCTTAACCTGCCCTTCAGATCGAGAACAGTAACGTCTCCGATCTGGCGCTCTTTGATATAAAGATTGATCAACGGTCCTCGGATTTTTGGGCTGTGGTATTCAGGTGGTCTGGGTAATTCCAGAGAAGCTGAGAAAGGAGTAAGCAGACTCGTTTCATGTAAACCTTACGGCATGCCACCATAGGTGTCAACTGTGGAATATATCTCGTATGGACAATATTCATCATATGTGGTAAATATACCTACTTAAGGACGACATTATTATGATTGAGATTAGAGTGAATGAGTTATTGGATGGTCACGGAAAGAGCTTCTACTGGCTCGCCAAAGAAACAGGAATTAGTCACACCACGCTTTGGCGTTTGAAGAAAGGTAAGGCGCTCGGGATCAACTTTGACACGTTGGAAAAAATTTGTGAGGCGCTTGACTGTCAAACAGGTGAGGTACTCGCGCTGGCAAATGGGAATAAGCGCGACAAGAGTCGCCAACTCAGAAAGAAGAAAAAATGATTGGCACTGCTGAAAAACCTTTTACGATTAAATTTCTTGAAACTGAATCTGATGTTCTTTTGGAGTTGACCAACGCCACGGACCATGCGCTGAAGGGCGTCGAAGTGTTGACGGTCTTTTTGAAGGACGAGGAAACTCCGGGTGGCTGTCCCTCGCAAGCCCATATCA
>Ga0137404_10002253_pt1 | contig 12713 bp, 17 predicted proteins | sample CZOMad2_1_16fung_FD_108285 | JGI IMG/M metagenome (GOLD analysis project Ga0137404, IMG submission 108285) | Vadose zone soil fungal communities from Angelo Coast Range Reserve, California, USA - CZOMad2_1_16fungal (Illumina Assembly) | ecosystem: Environmental > Terrestrial > Soil > Vadose...
CGCGGTCCTATGACGCGATCGACAGGAGGAAACGGAGATGGCTACGGTAGGGTCGGGACAATTCACTTACGAATTCGTGGAAGACTGGGGACAATTGCCTGCCGGCTGGACCCTGGGCCAGACTGGCATTGTGACGGATGCCCACGATCGGGTCTATTTGTTTAATCGCAGTGCGCATCCCTTGATGGTGCTCGAGCAGGATGGCACCTTTCTCACCTCCTGGGGCGAAGGGATCCTATCATCCGCGCACGGCATGTGCATTGATCAGCAAGGCAATCTCTATCTGCCGGTCATCAACTCGCACGTGGTGTTGAAGTACAGTCCCACTGGGAATCTGCTGCTGACCCTGGGCACCTGGAACCAGCCCTCAGCGACCGGCTGGTCCGGCAATTACCGCGATCCAGTCAAACAGGCCGCCGGTCCCTTCCATCGCCCGTCCGATGTCGCCATCGCGCCGACGGGCGAGATCTATATCTCGGATGGCTACGGCAACGCCCGCATCCACCGGTTCGCCGCGGATGGTACGCTGCGAAAGTCGTGGGGAGCGCCGGGGAAGTCGGCCCCGAGCGAGTTCCACGTCCCGCACGGGGTCTGGGTGCATACCGATGGCCGCGTGTTGGTGGCCGACCGCGAGAACAACCGCATCCAGATCTTTTCTCCCGAGGGCGAGTTTCTGACGCAGTGGAGGGACTTGGCTCGCCCCTGCGATATCTACATCGATCAGGATGAAGTGGTGTATGTGCCGGAGCTGGATGGCTTGATTAGCCTGCTGACGCTTGATGGGCAGGTGCTGACGCGCTGGACGAGCCCGACCACAACGGGCGCTGGGGACGGAGGGCATGCCGTCTGGGTCGACTCACACGGCGACATCTACATTAACCAGAATCAGGAGGGTCGGCGATTGTTGAAGTATCGGCGCTGTGGCGACACGGCAGGGCGTCACGGTGTACGTGGCGCGTGAAGTGGGAGACGGCCACGCTCCAGGGCTCCAGCGGGTGATCGAACACTGGGGGCAGGGGCAAGGGTGCCCTGATCTAGTACATGGCGGCGATGACCGCGGCCAGGGGCACACACCACCTGGTACTTGCCCACCCGTACCTCTGAGGGAGGACAGACCATGAAGTTTGGACTCATGTATGAGATTCAGATCCCGGAACCCCACTATGACGGGATCGAGCAGGAGCGCTATCAACAGGTGATGGCCCAGGTCGAGCTGGCGGACGCAGTCGGCTTCGAGTACTTCTGGACTGTGGAACATCACTTTCTGCGGGAGTTTTCCCACTGCTCGGCCCCGGAAGTCCTCTATGGCGCGATCTCCCAACGCACCAAACGGATTCGCATCGGCCATGCGGTCGCCCTGCTTCCGGGCCAGTATAACCACCCGGTGCGGGTCGCCGAGCGGGCCGCGGTGCTTGATATCGTGAGCGATGGCCGCATGGACCTGGGGACCGGGCGTTCCACCACGCTCATCGAGATGGACGGCTTTCAAGTCGACCCCGAGGAGACCCGCGCCCAATGGGAAGAAGCCATTGCCATGATCCCCCGGATGTGGACTCAAGATCCCTTCTCCCATGATGGGCGCTTCTACCAGATCCCACCCCGCTCGGTCATTCCCAAGCCGGTGCAGAAGCCCCATCCCCCCCTCTGGGTCGCGTGCAGTCAACCCGATAGCTTCCGGGCAGCCGGGGAGATGGGCCTGGGGGCGCTCTGCTTCAACCTGGGAGGCTATGAGCAAATGGTCGAGCGCGTCGGCCTGTACCGCGAGGGGATCACGCACGCCAAGCCGGTGGGAGGCTTTATCAACAACCAGATCGCGGCGTTGTGCGTGACCCACTGCGCCGAGAACGACGAAGAAGCCCGCGCCGTCGCGGGGCCGGAAGGCGCGTGGTTCGTCCATATGGCCGAAAACCTCTACGCCCCCTGGCAGGGGCGCAAGGTGCCCGATTCCTACCAGTTCGCGGTATCAGCCATCCAGCACGAGCGAGCCGGTAAAACCTTCGCCGACCATATCCAGTCAGGCGCATTTGCCATGGGCAACCCGGATACGGTCATCAAGGTCCTCACGAAGTACCAGGAGGCCGGGGTGGACCAGATCCTCTGCTTCATGCAGATGGGCAACCTGGCCCATACACGGATCATGGACTCGATCAGGCTATTTGGCCGTTACGTTATTCCCGCGTTCACTGAGCGAGCTCACGATGAATAATAGGCCTGAAAGGGGCAAAGAATAAGGCCGTGTCGCTGACCCAGCGAGGTGGTTTTGCATGGCTTCGCTGCTGCCTGGGCGGTAGAGTGCAGGGGCACGCCGGCTTCCGCCGTGTCGATCAGCCGACGCTTCCTCAGGCTTTGGCCTGGAAGTGGGGGATGATGTACTTTCCAAACAGGCGCAGTGCCTCCATGACCTCCTCATGGCTGATTGGGCCCACCTGGAACAGGGGCATGATCTCGTCCAGGCCCATCGCCTCGTACATCTCCAGGTATCGGATGCAGTCGTCGGGGTCACCGATGCAGAACCGACCGCCCTGCTGGATCAGGTCCTGGGATGAGGTATCATCCTGCCGGGCCGCATCGGCAAGCGTCCGCTGGTAATGCCAGCGATAGGTATCGGGGAGCTTCGAGATCTCGTAGTCCTGCCAGACGATCGCATCGCGGAGCCGTTGCTGGTGGCGGTACCAATCGATGAGGTCGGCACCGCGCGCGAACGCCTTGCGACGGTCCTCAGCACAATACGCCACCGTACTGCCGGTCACTTGATTATTCACGAACTTCCCCACTGGTACAGCTGCACGGATAGCGTCCCGGTAGATCTGGATGAGCCGCTCAGTCCGCTGCGGACCCACGCTCGCCTGGGTGATGCAGCCGAGCCCTTGCTGGCCTGCTTTGCGAAACGTCTCCTCCTGGGTGCAGGCTTGCCAGAGGGGCGGGTGGGGCCGCTGGACTGGCTTGGGGATGACCTGACGGGGAGGAATCCGGAAATAGCGGCCCTGGTACGAGATGGTGTCCTCGGTCCAGGCGCGGGGGATGATCTCTAAGGTTTCCTCGACGATGCCGGTGGCATCCGCCAGGTCTGTGCCGAAGGGCACCATCTGGTACGGGTAGCCGGAGCGTCCCACGCCTAGTTCCACCCGGCCCCTACTCAGGATATCGAGCGTCGCCAGACGCACGGCCGTATGCACGGGGTGATGCAGCGGCGGGAGCACCACAGCAACCCCCAAGCGCATGCGGGAGGTCCGCTGGCTGAGGGCACCCAGCGTCACATCCGGTGCGCTGGAATGGGACCACTCGGCGCGGAAGTGGTGTTCGACGAACCAGACACTCTCGAAGCCCATCTCCTCGGCATACTCTACCTGCTCGAGCATCTCCCAGTAGCGTTGCATCTCGCTCTCAGCGGTCCACGGTTTGGGAATCTGAATCTGATAGAACATTCCGATGCGCATGACGGTCGTCCCTTTTCACTTAAGACTAGCAGCCCCCCTTCACCTGGATCATGCCTGCTGCTCGTGGCCCAATAATATGAGGCCTCCCATCATACATCACCCGCTGAGGTTCGTCGAGGCATCGCATAGCCGCTCGAGCGGAGACGACAGCATACGACTGCCAAGCGGCCCTTGCGAACTGATGTCCAACCCCGGCTAGATTTGGGACGGCCAGGTGCCGCGGCCGGGCGAGGTGTGGCTGGCGCACCATGGCGTGCTCTTCCTGGATGAACGGCCGGCGTTCCACCACTACATGCTGGAGGTGCGGCGCCAGCCCCTGGAAGATGGCCTCCTCTAATAACCATTGCGCACATATCGCGGACATCATGGCGCTGGCCGTACTAGCGATGAGGGTTGCTGACTGATCCTTGACGGTCTCAGGATGGTACTAAACCGATCAGATCTCTCGCCAGTCGGCTGGCCGCTCAGTGCATCTATTGCCCCTGAGCCATGACGCCCTCACAATCGCGGGTGTCCAAGCAACCACCCCCGCCATTGGTACCGCTTATCCTCCGCCGAAACCGACGGCACCATTCCGCAGGCGGCTCACGAAGGGGGCACTCGTGGGGACTCTGTCGCAAATTTTCATTTGAGGCAATTTGTGGTATGGTCTCTCCCTGTGCTCCACGGTGAAACGAGAGGGAGAGAGACGATGGCGGTGAGCTTCAAGGGGGCCCATTTCCCCAAGGATATCATTCTCAGGGGCGTTCGCTGGTGTGTGGCGTATCCACTGAGCACGCGCCATGTTGAAGCACTCATGCAGGAACGCGGCGTGTCGGTCGATGACGCGACGATCAACTGGTGGGTCGTGAAATAGAGTCCGCAGCTGCAGGAGGCCTTTCACCCCCGCAAGCGACCCCTATGGCTCAGCTGGCGCATGGACGAAGCATATATCCGCGTCAAGGGCCACTGGTATTATCGCTATCGTGCCATGGATACGAGCGGGCAAGCCATCGATTTTCTCCTCACGGCACACCGGGACGAACCGGCGGCCAAGCGCTTCCTCACCAAGGCGACCCGCCGACACGGCGGGCCTGAAAAGGTCACGATTGACGGCAGTGAGGCCAATGCCGCCGCTATTGGGAACTATAATGTCGAGTACGGCACTGCAATCGTCATCCGGCAGGTCAAATATTTGAACAATATCATCGAACAGGATCACCGAGGAGTGCAGCGGGTGACACGGCCCAGGTTAGGGTGCAAATCGTGCGACGCCGTCCAGGGTATGCTGGCCAGTATTGAGCTCATGCACATGATTCAGAAGAGACAGAGGGTGGTCAAGGCCGGAGAAGAGGACCGCACTGCGGCCGAACAGTTCTACGCCTTGGCTGCCTAATCGCCCCACCGACAAGGGCAACTACACCGCCACGCAAAGCTTGCGACAGAACCAACGAGGACGTCGATGATCAATGACCTCTGGTACAAGAATGCGGTGATCTACTGCTTGTCTGTCAGCACCTACATGGATGCCAATGGGGACGGGATCGGCGACTTCCAGGGGCTGATGCGCCGCCTGGATTACCTGCACGGACTCGGCGTCACCGCCATTTGGCAGATGCCGGTCCAGACCTCCCCCCATCGCGACGACGGCTATGACGTGTCTGATTATTACGACGTCGATCGACGCTACGGCACGCTCGGCGACTTCGTCGAGTTCACGCACGGGGCAAAGCAGCGTGGCATCCGCGTCATCATCGATCTCGTGGTGAACCACACCTCGAACGAGCACGATTGGTTCAGGGAGGCGCGGCGCGACCCCAATTCGAAGTACCGGGCTTGGTATGTCTGGTCGAAGAAGAAACCGCCGCGCGCGACAGAAGGCACGGTGTTTCCCGGCGTGCAGAAGTCGACATGGAGCTACGACGAGCAGGCGAAAGCGTGGTACTTCCACCGCTTCTACGACTTCCAGCCGGACCTCAACACGTCAAACCCGGAGGTGCAGGCCGAGATTCTCAAGATCATGGGCTTTTGGATCCAGCTCGGCGTCTCCGGTTTCCGCATGGATGCGGTGCCGTTCATCATTGCCACCAAGGGTCCTAAGGTGAAGAAGCCGGAAGAGCAATACGACATGCTCCGCAGCTTCCGCGAATTCCTACAGTGGCGGCAGGGCGACTGCATCATTCTCGCGGAAGCCAACGTGTTGCCGGAGACCGACATGGAATATTTCGGATCGGCCGGCGACCGCATGCACATGATGTTCAATTTCCAGGTCAACCAGTAGCTGTTCTATGCGCTTGCCTCCGCTGATACGCGCCCGCTGGTCAAAGCCATGAAGGCGACGAAATTGCGCCCGGCCACGGCGCAATGGGGTCTGTTCCTGCGCAATCATGACGAACTCGACCTGGGGCGGCTTGAAGAAGGGCAGCGGCAAAAAGTCTTTGCCGCATTCGGACCCAAACCGGAGATGCAGCTCTACGAGCGCGGTATCCGGCGGCGGCTTGCAGCCATGCTGGACGGAGACCAACGGCGGCTGGAGCTCGCCTACAGCCTCCTGTTCACGCTGCCTGGTACGCCGGTCATCCGCTACGGCGACGAAATCGGCATGGGAGATGATCTGTCGCTGCCTGAACGCAATTGCGCTCGCACCCCGATGCAATGGTCGAACGAGCCGCATGGCGGCTTCACTAAAAACGAGACACCGGTCGTGCCTGTGATCAGCGGTGGGCCGTACGGCTTCGAGCATATCAATGCAGTGATCCAGCGGCGCAACCCGAATTCCCTCCTCAACTGGACCGAACGCATCATCCGCATGCGCAAGGAGGTGCCGGAAGTCGGCTGGGGCGACTTCGCGGTCATCCCGACACGCAATCCGGCCGTCCTGGTGATGCGCTATGCTTGGTGCAACAACTGGGTGCTGTTCGTGCATAATTTCGATGCCAAGCCGCACGAGATCAGTTTCTCCATGGGCCTGAACAATGAGGCCGAGCGGCTGCTCATGAATCTGCTGGCCGAGGAGCACGGTCATGGCGACGAGCACGGCAAACACCGGCTCGTCATCGAGGCCTATGGCTATCGCTGGTATCGCGTGGGCGGATTGGATTACCTGCTCCGGCGGGGCGGGGCCAGTCGCCTGACATCGGTCTTAGCGGGGCATCCCCGGCTCAAAAACCAGCTGCGCTGGCCGTCGCGGGAAGAGACCGCGGGGTGCACCACGGGGTTTGAGCTGGAGGGTATCCAAGGACAGCAGCGCCGCTATATCACCTGGCTGCTGGAACGGTAGTGTTACAGAGGTAATGCTGCCGATCATAGTGAAACGTTGCGCCTCCTGCTCGCAGCCGTAGCGCGCACCGGGATCGGCGGGAGGCTGGGGTTCAGCCGTTCGAGCCGCAAGAGTCTATCGCGCACGGTGATAAGGACAGTGGGCTCGGACATGAACGGTCCCGCATGAACTCTCCCAGTCGCACCCTCGACCGCGACGAGATGACCGTGTTCACGTGGCGCGACGGCAAAATCACGGGCATTCGTGCTTTCCATGACACTGCCGCCAGGGAGACAGCCGCGCCTGGTGAAAGCGCCGGCAGTAGGGAGGCTCTGTTCCAGAGGCTCCGGAGGTGCGCCATGTATGATGCCATCGTCGTTGGTGCCTGGTGCGCTGGTTCTCCCACCGCCATGCTGCTCGCCCGTCAGGGGTACCGGGTGTTGCTCGTTGACCGAGCCACCTTCCCGAGCGACATGGCCCTCTCGACGCATCTCATTTGGCAGGCGGGGTGCCCCCAGCTCCAGGGCTGGGGGCTATTGGACAAGGTCCGCGCCTCACACTGCCCGCTGGCGCCTTCACCCTGACGGGCGCTCCGCCGGCAGCAGCGAGCGTTGCCGAGGCACACAGCCCGCGGCGTTTTGTGCTCGATCAGATCCTCGTCGACGCCGCCGTGGCGGCTGGTGTCGAGCTGCGAGAGGGCCTCTCGGTGCAGGCGGTCATTGGGGACGGCGACCGGATCACCGGCACTCGCGGCCGCATCAAGGCAGGCTCCACCGTCGTGGAGAAGGGGCGGCTCGTCGTCGGCGCCGATGGCAGGCACTCGCTCGTCGCCCGCAGCGTCCAGGCCTCTGAATTCAACACCAAGCCCCCGCTGCAAGGGACCTACTTCACGTACTGGAGTGGGGTTCCCATGGAGGGCTTCGAGTTCTATCCACGGGGCTACCGGGCTGTCTACGCCTCGCTGAGGAACGAGAACATGGCGCTCATCGGCGTCAACTGGACGGGCAAAGACTTCTCCGCCGTCCGTGCCGACATCGAGGGGCACTACCTGAAGGTGCTCGACGAGGGTGCACCCAGGCTTGCCAAGCGTGCGCGCGACGGCACACGCGAGGAGCGCTGGATCGGCGGCTCGATTCCCAACTTCATCCGCAGGCCTTACGGGCCGGGTTGGGCGTTGGCGGGTGATGCCGGCCTGCATGTGGCCCCCTGCACGGCGGCGGGGATCAGCGACGCTTTCCGCGATGCCGAGTTTCTGGCGGAAGCCACCGATGAGGGCTTCTCCGGGCGCCGGCTGCTCGATGAGGCGCTCGCCGCCTATGAACGACGGCGCAACACGGTGGCGCTGCCGATCTATGAATTCGCATGCCAGAACCCCCCTTTACCCCGCCGCCGGAGATACCAAGAGGGTCTGAAACCCGGAATTACTTTGTGAGATTGCTGCAAAGTGCTACAGCAAACCTGAAAGTGATGCAGGCGTTCTGACCATAATCTCCTCATGCTTGGCCCACCGAGGGCGGGGAAGTCGATGCTGGCCCAGCTCTGACCACCATTTTGCCGGCGATGCCCCTTACCGAAGCTATTGAGACCACACGTATCCATAGTGGTGCTGGCCTCACCGGCGACTGCACCGCGTTGGTCACGACCCGCCCGTTTCGCCCCCCCATCACACGATCTCGGATGTCAGGCTGATCGGCGGGGGCCATGTGCCGATACCGACTGAATTGTCGCTGGCGCACCATGGGATGCTCTTGCTTGGACGAACTGCTGGAGTGCCGCCGCCATGTGCTCGAGGTCTTGCGCCAGCTGCTCGAGACGGGTGTCATATGCATACCATCTCCCGCACGTCCTGAAGCTCAAGGCTTTTGAGACCTTAGCTGCACGGGTGAGGCTCTCACAGGGCTCGGGCAGAACCCGGTAGCCGCCCCCCAGGGAGGAAGTGACGGTGCCGGTAGACATGGCGTCCTCATCGGTGGTGAGGCTGGCCAGCAGCGTTGGGAGGCCGGGCAGCCAGCTATGGATCCTGCCGCTGACCTACCATCACAGGCTCAGCAGCGGCCGATGTGGCCGCCGCAGGCGTGGAGGGTCCCATCGGCGGCGCCGCAGGACGAGGCCGCCCCTCCGCATGCAGGTCTGCACCCAGGTGTCGCGCGGTTGGATCCCCTGCGCCTCCCGCAGCCGTTCATAACAGTTCCCCATGTGGAAATCGAAGGACTGCTCTTGATAGAGCCACACGCCTTATGCGACAGAAGATAATCGAAATTGCGGCCGAGGGGTGGGGCGTGCCAGGCGGTTATATTGGTCCCCATACGCCCTATGGGCTGCCACTGGAAGAGTTGAAGCAGTATCCGCAGTTCGGCGAAGATATGGCCAGGCGCCAGGCGGAGGCCAAACGGCTGTTGGCCGAAGCAGGGCATGCCCAGGGGTTGGACGGTCGAGTACTTGGTGCGCCGCGGTCCCATGTACGAGCGTGGGGCGCTGTCCCGGCAAGATGATCTGAAAAAGGTGGGGATCAATCTCAAACTCACCCTGCTGGATACGGCGGCCTTTCGCGACCGCAACGAAAAAGGGGATTTTCAGGCCTATACCACCCTTAATGCGGTCAACATCGACGATCCGGTCAATTATTATTCGCGCTTTACGTGCGATACCCCGGCCAATTTGAGCAGATACTGCAACCCGGCGTTTGATCAGCTCTTTGCGGAACAGAGCCGGACGTTTGATGTCCAGAAGCGGGCTGAGATCACCCGCCAGATGGAGCGCATGCTCTTGCAGGAGGTGCCGGATGACCGTGGGTTTTACTGGAAATCGGCCATGGGGTATTGGAACCGGGTGCAGCGATGGCCCCCGATCCAGGGGACGACGGTCTATAACTTTGGCAAGTTTGAGCAGGTGTGGTGCCAGGGTGGCAAGTGTATGTGAGCGCTGATGGCAACAGGACTGGCACGACTGCGGCTGCTCATCCGCCCATTACAGCATCGGACGGCGGTCGTGCCAGGGGGCCGCGTCCTCGAGCAGCGCCGCGATGTCATCGGCGGTGAGCACCTCCTTTATGGCTTCATGCGTGGTGAGGCATCGCCCGTTCATGGTCGTGGTCACTGAATCCCTCCTTCCTCACTCCTGCGTGGCAGGCACCAGTATCACACCGGTGGAGCGCCAGGTCCCGATGCCTGTCTGCAGCGGTGGCATGCCTGGGGTCCCAGCGAGAGGGGCCGGGGCCCGCGGAGCGCCATGATGTCTGAGGCCACCACGTTAGAAGGGGTCTTGAAACGGGATCGGGCCATTGTCCTGGCGGCCTTGGCCGGCCTCTCGGCCTTGGCCTGGGCCGACATTCTCGCCCTGGCCTGGCGGGTGCCCTGCATGCAGGCCTAGGGGGCGACCGAGGTCCTCCTCACCTGGGCCATGTGGGCCGTGATGATGGTCGCTATGATGACTGCCTCGGCGGCCCTCATGTTCTTGACGTTTGCCACCATGAACCGCCGACGACAGGCCCAGCAGGGGCCGTTTGTGTTCACCACGGTGTTCGTGCTGGGCTATCTGCTCGTCTGGGGTGGGTTCATAGCGTGGCTACCCTCGCGCAGTGGGGGCTACACGCCGCAGCGCTGCTGTCTCCCATGATGGTCAGCACGAGTCCGATGCTGGGCAGCCTCCTCGTCCTGGCGGCGGGACTCTTTCAGTGGCCGCCCCTCAAGTCCACCTGTTTGGGGCAGTGTCACTCCCCCCTGGGGTTTGTCATGACGGAATGGCGCGAAGGGACGTGGGGGCCCTCCTGAAGGGGCTACGGCATGGGAGTTACTGTGTCGGGTGCTGCTGGGTCCTCATGGCCCTGCTCTTGGTGGCGGTGGTGATGAACCTCCTCTGGGTGGCGGCCCTGGCCGCGTTTGTCGTAGTGGAGAATGGGCTGCCGCGCGGCGAGTTCGTTGGGCGGGGGGCGGGGGGGTGCTCAAGCTGGCTAGCCATGTCGACGACGACATCAACGCCATCCGCGGGTCAGCGCTCCGATGATGCGGCTGGATCCACCGCGTTTGGCGAGTAGTGGATGGTCTCAGGGCCCGCGATCGCGTGGGAGCGTTCCCCCTGGCGCAGGCTTGCCATGCCCTGACGAGGGGGAACGGATGCGTGAGACACGCGTGATCCAGGCACACTGACTCACCACCATCTTGCCGGCGATAACGCTGGCCGAAGCCATTGAGACCCCACGCATTCACCGTGTCGCCGGCCGCACCAACAACCGCGCACCGTTGGTCACGACCCGCCCGTGTCGCGCGCCCCATCATACCATCTCGGATGCGGGGCTGACCGGCGGGGGCCACGTGCCGATGCCGGGCGACGTGTCGCTGGCGCACCACGGCATTCTCTTTCTGGATAAATGGCCCGAGTTCCGCCGCCATGTTCTGGAGGTCTTGCGCCAACCGCTCGAGGAGGGTGTCACAAGAGTATAAGTTCGCGGGCGTACCTGACTTGGGCACACTGGTGGCCCTGGCCATGCGCGGGCAGGCGAGCAGCGCTTGACTAGCATCGAGCCTCATGCTGTCAAGGCCTGGTATACCCGCGAATCTTCTCCGCGGATGTGAACGATTTAATCTGCAAAACGAATGTCGTCATGGGAGACCAGGTACAATCCTCGCCAACACATCCTGGGTCATCGACACTTTTGATACTGCTGGCGAAGTCTTCAAACCCGCATTCTTGCGGCAGAGTCGGCCACGACAAATCAATGAGTTCAGGCAATTCTGGACAATTCGCCAGCAGTATCACTTTTGGTAAGTTGGAGCGGAGTCGGGGGTATCACGGTATGATCAGAGCTTATGTTCCATGAGCTCCGAACGTTTATCACCGCACGAGAGGTTTTTTGCACCAGCCCTCGACACGGGGCATGAAGGGGGGTAGGCGGGGAGAGCCATCTTGTGACCGTACGGGCGCCTTGAAGATACCGGTCATGGGATTCAGGAACACTGTCTCATCCATAACTCTGTATCTCACTATTGAGAATACGGTGATCACCGCGGATCGTTTCCCTTGTTTCCTGTGAGACTTCGCAGGTATCAGCAGCAGCCGGCAATACGCTCAGGTGATCTCACAGCTGAGACGACCCCCTCTTGCCCTCTCATCATCGCGAGCCTGCTGGGCCGCGCCATGGCCTGACCGTATCCCCTGTTTCGGGGGTGTTCGCGTGGGACGCGCAAAGGCCTCACCTGCGGTATACTTCTTGCTGCATTCCAGAGAAGGACCTGCCATGGCGGTTCTGCCGCCACACCGTGGGAACGCTGGTAAGGTGGTGTATGTCCTTGATGTGGCAGGATCCGATGTGCAGAAACCGCCCCAGCAGCTGGATTATACCGTCCAATCGGTCAAGAGGAGCACCTGTGATACGACACACCTCGTGGCTGCTCGTCGCCCTGACCTTGGCCATGAGCCTGGGTCTGGTGGCACCGGCCACAGCCCATCCCACCATTAGCATCGACTTGGGGATCAACCTTGGGGCGCCGCCACCCCTCGTCGTGGTCCCTGGGCTCCCGGTGTACTACGCCCCCACGCTGCCCTACAATTACTTTGTTTACGGCCAGGCGTATTACGCCTTTGTGAACGCTCAGTGGTATTTTGCCCCGACCTATAACGGGCCATGGACCGTCACCCCGCTCGCTCGCGTCCCAGCGCCGCTTCTCGCCGTTCCCGTGCAGTACTACAAGGTCCCCCCAGGCCATTGGAAAAGCCTTGGCCCTCCGCCGTGGGCCCATCATGGGAAAGGACATGGCCATGGGCATGACAAGAAACCGAAACATCATGGCCACCATGATGATTAGGAAGGACCGCCCATGCCAGGCATCGGCAAGATCCTGGTGCTATTGGTACGGTTGGGCAGTTGCGCACTCGGCTGTGCGAACATGACGCCGACGCAACAGCGGGCGCTGAGCGGCGGCGCGATGGGCGCCGCGGGAGGGGCTGCGTTGGGGGCGATCATTGGGGGAAGCCCGGCCCTTGGGGCCGTCGTTGGCGGTGCGGTGGGCACCGCGACCGGTGCCCTGCGGGGTGACCTGACC
>Ga0137404_10002254_pt1 | contig 12706 bp, 7 predicted proteins | sample CZOMad2_1_16fung_FD_108285 | JGI IMG/M metagenome (GOLD analysis project Ga0137404, IMG submission 108285) | Vadose zone soil fungal communities from Angelo Coast Range Reserve, California, USA - CZOMad2_1_16fungal (Illumina Assembly) | ecosystem: Environmental > Terrestrial > Soil > Vadose zone...
GCCAGTTTCCTATTGGTGTATTCGGCCAGTTTCGCTTTGTAGGCATTCTCCAGGCGGGCCTCTTCAGCATTCCATTTGGTGGACCGGCCCACCTCGGTTTCGCGGCGGACGCGCAGGTCGGCGATGGCTCTCGTGAGTTGCTCGGTGTCCGCATTGAACTGCTGAATGATGGTTGCCTGGCGGGCTTCTACCTCGGAGAGCTCTTTCTTCTGATAATCGGTCAGGCTGATAGCGTCCTGGCGCGCAGAATCATTGCGCTTAAGTAAATCCTCAAGCTCGGCCTTGGCCTTGGTCTGCTTCGTGGCCAACTCGGCGAGCTTCTGTTCACGCTCCGCTCTCTTCCCCTCGATGGCCGCCAACTCGCCATTGAGTTGGGCAGTTTTGGTTTCCTCTGCGGACGCCTTCTCGAGCATCTGGCTGGCTGGAGTCATGGCCACGCCCATCTCATAGACCGCCATATCCTTGACCAATTGGAAGGTCAGCACACAAATCAGAGGCAACCCGACTATTAGCATGAAGCCTTTTTGCCAGCCCTGACGTGAAGCGGTCCAAATGGCCAGCGGCAGCTTGAGCAGTTCCACCGCCAGGATAGTCGCCCCGATCGGACCGATACTAAAGAAAGTGACCCCCATGCCCTGGGGCAAGCAGACCAACTGCTGGTATTTCCACCCGGTCGCCAGGATCACGAATTCCACCACCGTCGCCATCACGAGCAACGGCAGCGTTAAGTACGAAATGCGTTTACTTTTCAACCGCTGCCACGGGGAAAAACCCAAATCCTGCGGGGACGCGGGATGGGAAGAATCTTGAGAATTAGTGAAGTTGGAGTTTTTCATAAATAACCTTGTAAAATCCGCCCAATAGCTAGTTCGAGCCCGGCAGAGCTTTTAAGAGAGGGGTCTTTGATCCTTTTGGTACGAAACGTTCAATCCGGCAGTTCCTTTAAACACACTTCGTCACCCAAGCAGCTCGCGTGCCAGTGCGCCGACACTAAACAAAACTTGCCCTGCGAGCGTGATTGGCCATGAGGGGCCGCAGGTGAGGAGGAGAACCAGACTTGGGTGGAAGCGATAAAGTTTGTCCGTTCACTGACACGTCTGGGCGCATATCCAGCCAAGTCTCCGACGGCAAGGATGGGGCAGTGGTGTCAAAAATCCTGACTTGTCAATCGGCGTTGCTGATGCGCGGCCGGCCAGGAAAAAGAGGTCGAAAGGTTGAAGCTCCAAGGAACCAGGATTAACAGCCGCCGATGACAGCCCGAGGCGCTCTGAGTCACAGTTTGGGGCGTATGGTTCGGGGACTCTGTGAAGGCCATCTGCTTAAGTTCGTACGGCCGACGACTACAGTACGCTTTTCTTCTCTCAATGGCCGTTCGAAATCCGGCGCAACGCGAACCCGGGCGCTAGATGGATTAGTTCAATAGGATACGGGATGGGGCGGACAGGTTGGTCTTGCTGGATTTGGCTTTGGCGAGAATTTCAAGGCACGCGGATTGGACAAGGATCACTCGTCCAGAGAACGCGAAAGTTGATCCAAGACTCCGGCGAATTCAGACGCATTGAAATCTGACAATGATTGGACCTGTTTGAACAAGCGATTCAGAGGCACATCGGAAGCATCGCCTGGCCGAAGGTTTTCGCGCGAAACCAATAACCTGTCCAATGCCAACGCCAGCCGTTCGGCGCGGCGGGCTTGTAATTGGCCTGCCGCGGTCGGCTCTCGAAAATCGCTGCGAGCGGAAACGAGTGCATTCAGGGCTTTGCGCGACAACGCGGCAGTCCATGGAGAGATAGCAGCGCCCTTCGCCAGTTCATCACTGGCCTTCAAGGTCGCGAGGAGGTTCTGGGAAGCGGGTTCCAGCGAAATCTCGCCCAACGTCGGAAACTCCGGCGCGAGTCCGTCGAGCTTTTGCAGAAGCCATAAAAGCGCGCTCCAACGAGCGGCCAGCTTCTCATCCGGCTTGGGTTCGCGCGACAATTGCCAGCTCATTTCGCGCAAGGCCACCGCTTGTCCCACCAGCCACGCCTGCGCGCCACTCCAATTCTCTTTCTCGCGCCAGTGTCTGGGTTGCGAGACGCACTGCCCGTCCAGTTCAAATATCAACTCCGGGTGACCGGCTTTGAGCAACGGCGCGGCCACTGTCTGGTGACACGCGACGCAAGTGTTGGCACGAACGTAGAGACTTTTCAGGTCGCGCATTCCGGAATATACGCGGTCAGCGTGGGACCAATCGGAGCGCGTGTGCGACCGCAGCCAGTCCTCCCCCGGGCCGTGACAAGTTTCGCAGGAGACGCCCTCGCTGATCCTGAACGCTTCGGCGCGAAGAGATTCAGGAACCTCGCGCAATGGCGCGTGGCAGGAGGTGCAGCGGTTATCGGTCGTGGGATCCTTGATTGGCAAAGCGTTGGCAATTTGTTTGGATCGGGCCGTGGTGAGGGTGGCAAACGGCCGTTGCGAATGGAAATCCTGCAACGACCAGACCAGAAATTGGTTCTGGTTTTGTCCGCCGCCCCCGTGGCAGGCGGAGCTGCTGCACGATGCTGCGCCGAGGAACTTGGCAGCACTGGCGGTTTGGGCGGGCGCCGCGACGGTGGATTGAACCCCGAGAGTCCCCAGTGTTGCGGCGCAGGCGAAGACACGAATGTGAGCCAGATAGGAACTATGTGATTTACGTCGCACGAGGAGTTTGTTAATTGAGCGGCAGTGTTGATGCAATCCCTAACTGACACGCTGCACACGTTGGTCGGAGGACGATTTGGTTTGACCGTCGGGCTGCTTCTCGCGGCGGCGTTGTTGATTCAGGTGCTCGTTGAGATAGGCCGGGGTTTGCTGCGGCTCTATTCTGAGCGCGCACAACTGCGTGTGACCCTGGCCAAGCTGCGGCTCCAGGTTCAGGAAACCAAACTGCGCTGCCAGGAGGTGGAGCAGACCCGCTTGGTTTGGAATGGTTACCGAAAATTCTCGGTCGCCAAAAAAGCCCGCGAGTGCGAAGACGTTTGGGCCTTCTACTTGAAGCCGCACGACGGCAAACCGCTGCCGCCGTTCAAGCCGGGTCAGTATCTCACCTTCCAGCTCGACATCCCGGGACGCGACAAGCCATTGGTCCGCTGCTATTCCATTTCCGACGGCCCACACCATGCGGATTATTACCGCGTTACCATTAAGAAGGAGAAAGCGCCGCCGGACAAACCAGACCTGCCGCCCGGCGCGGCTTCCAGCTTCTTCTGCGACGCAGTGAAGGAGGGCGACATCCTCACCGTGAAAGCCCCGACCGGCCACTTTTTCCTCGACATGACGAAGAGCAATCCGATCGTGCTCATCGCCGGTGGCGTGGGTGTGACGCCGATGTTGAGCATGGCGCAAGCAATTGCCGCCAGCAGATCGAAACGCGAAACGTGGTTTTTCTTTGGTGTTCGCAACACGCAGGAACATATCCACAAAGCCGAGTTGGAAAGGCTCGCCGCCGAGCACGAGAACATCCATCTGCACGTCTGCTACAGCCGGCCCGGTGCAAACGAAGTCAAAGGCCGCGACTACCAGCATGCAGGGCGCGTCAGCATCGAACTGCTGAAGGAACTGCTGCCGTCGAACAATTTCGAATATTACCTTTGCGGCAATGGCACATTCATGAAGAGCATCACCGACGGCCTCGAAGCGTGGGGCGTGCCCGAGAAGGATGTGTATTTCGAAGCCTTCGGCCCGGCGACGGTGAAAAAGAAAGCCGCCCAGCCCACACCCACCGAAACGGTTTTTCTTTCCAGGTTGAATGTGACGTTCAGTCGTTCCGGAAAAACTGTCCCTTGGGAGCCGTACGCGGGAAACTTGCTCGACTTCGCGCGGTCGCAAGGGGTACGGATTGATTCGGGCTGCTGTGCCGGGAGTTGTGGCTCGTGCCTGGTCGCCATCAAATCGGGCAGCGTGGATTACCTGAAACCGCCGGATGCCGAACCCGAACAGGGCGCCTGTCTGACCTGCATTTGCCGCCCGAAAGCCGACTTGATTCTGGACGCCTGACATGCCCACCGCGCCGCCAATTGTTCAACGCCCGGGACGCTGGGATGCCGCGTTCGATCTGAACATGACCGAGGAGGCGGTTGACCGCCTGCTCACCATTGCGCCGTTTAGCCAGATGGACGCGGAGAAGTTTCCGAAGCGCACGCCGCTGCGCGGAATCCTTCGGCACGACGCCAGCATCAGGCGCTTTCGCAAAGGCGAAATCATCGTGCGCCAGGGCGACTACGGCACGTCGGCGTTTTTGGTTCTAGCAGGCACGGCGCGCATCGTGCTCAGCCCCGACCTGCCGCTCTCGTTGCTTGGCCGGCGAGCGCCGGTGAAAAAAGGAATGTTTCGGACCCTGGCACAACTATGGTCGCACCACCGTCCGCCGGAAAGCTTCAGGCGCGAGCAATTGCGGCAGGATGCGGGTGTGGATGCTCATCAGGACGAAAACAAAGAGGTGCGGGTGTTTCTCCAGGATTTGCCCCGTGTGCTCGACCGGCATCGGACTGGGGAAATGACCTCGGGAGATTTCTTTGGCGAGATCGCCGCGCTCAGCCGCATGCCGCGGACTTCCACTGTGTTTGCAGAAAGTGATCAGGCGGAATTGCTGGAAATCCGCTGGCAGGGATTGCGCGACCTGATGCGCTACGACGAACAGTTGCAGCAACACATCACCAAGATTTACCGGGCGAGAGCGCTGGAGTCGTATCTTCTCGCCATGCCCCTGTTTCGCCGCCTGTCTGAGGAGCAGCTCGCGCGCGTGGCCGCGCAGATCGAATTTGCAACCTACGGCGACTATGACTGGTCGGGTGAATATAAGCGCCTCGCGCAGGCGGGCAGCGTGCACCCGGAGAAGGAGCCGGTCATCGTCAACGAGGGCGACTACCCCAACGGCGTGGTCATCGTCCGCGCCGGGTTTGCGCGCGTCAGCCATAAATTCGGCAGCGGCGAGCGCACCTTGAACTACATTGGCGCGGGACAGTCTTTTGGCTTCAGCGAAATCGCGCACAACTGGCGGCAGGCGCAACAGCCGGTGAATTTCCAATACACGCTCCGCGCCATCGGCTACACGCACTTGTTAATCGTGCCGACGCGCGTTATGGAAGAAATCGTCCTGCCTGCGCTTCCGCCCAAGGAATTGCCGTCACTCATTTCGCCAGCGACACAAAAGCCGGATGCAAGTCTTCAGGAAAGCTCGCAGACCGAAGCGTTGAACAAAGTCGGCGCGGACGTTTTGGAATTTCTCACCGAGAACCGCTTTTTCAATGGTACGGCAGCGATGGTGATTGATTTGGAACGCTGCACGCGATGCGACGATTGCGTGCGCGCCTGCGCCACGACGCACGATAACAACCCGCGCTTTCTTCGGCACGGTCCCACAAGTGGCCGGTTGATGATCGCCAACGCTTGCATGCACTGTGCCGATCCCGTTTGCATGATCGGCTGCCCGACAGGCGCCATCCACCGCGAATCTTTCGCCGGACAGGTGGTCATCAACCCTGTCACCTGCATCGGTTGCAAGGCGTGCTTCAACAACTGTCCCTACGACGCGATTCGCATGGTGGACATCCGCGACGACCGCGGTGAATTCATGGTTGGCGAAGACTTTCGGCCGATCAGCAAGGCGACGAAGTGTGACCTTTGCGTGGAGAATGAGGGCGGACCTGCCTGCCAGCGGGCCTGTCCGCATGGTGCGCTCGCCCGCATGAATCTAAACGATCTCCACGCGCTCGCCGATTGGATCAAGTGATGAATTCGGAGTTATCCAAGCCGATCTGCAGTGACGTCGAGAACCGGGAGCGGGAAACGGAGATGATTTCTCCTTCCCACGCTCCAATTTTCAGTTCTCCAGAATTATGACCCGGTTTCGCCACCAACTCTTCGTCGGGATCATTTTTCTGGGCGTGGTCAGCGCGCTGGCGTTGATGATTCATGCGCGATTCAGTCGCATGTTGCCCAACTACGCCTATCTCAGCGGTTGGGTGTTGTTTGCCACGATGGTCGTCCTGTCCCTTTACAACGCGCGAAAGAAACTCCCCTTTTTGCCGCTCGGTAACTCGGAGGCCTGGTTGCAGTTTCATGTTTATGCCGGCTTTTTCACCGTCCTTCTTTTTTTGATCCACCTGAATTTCCGTGTTCCAACCGGCTGGTTGGAGGGCACGCTGGCCTGGCTATATTTTTTGGTCACGGGCAGCGGCATCGTCGGCTTGATTCTCAGTCGCGTCCTTCCCCGCCGGCTCTCAACGCGCGGCGGTGAAGTGATTTACGAAAAAATCCCCGCCCTGCGTCATGCGTTGCAGCAGTCAGCCGAGGCGCTGGCGTTCCATGAGGGAAGGCCCTCGCCGGCCCTTGCGGAGTTTTATGGCCGCAGGCTCGCCGCGTTTTTTTCCGGCCCCCGAAGTTTTTGGCGGCACCTTCTCGAATCACGCCGGCCGCTCAACGTCGTCATGGTCGAGCTGGAAGATTTGCGGCGTTATCTGAACGAGCAGGAACGGACCAGGTTGGAGAAACTGGCCCAACTGGTCCGGCAGAAAGACGGTTTGGATTATCACTACGCTGTCCAAACGACACTCAAGCTTTGGTTGTTTGTTCACCTACCCTTGACTTACAGCCTGATGCTTTTCTCGCTGCTGCACATTGTCGTGGTCTTCGCTTTTTCGGGAGGAGCGCGATGAGCGAAAAACTACCGGCGCCGGATTTCGATTCGCAGCACTACGAGCGACCGAACCAAAAGTGGATTTGCGGCCACGCCGCCGAGGGCAAGGCCTGTCGTTCGGGTGCGGATCGGCGCGGTCGATGCCAGGCAACGTTCGAGTGTTCGCCGGTATTGGAAAAGAAACCCGGCGAAACGAAGGGCCGCTGGCGTTGCACCCGTCCCGGCGGCGCGTGTGAAACCGGTCCACTGCCCGATGGGACTTGTTGCAGTCCGATTCCCAAATGCTCTCCCGTGCCAACTTTGCGCACTCAGCGTGGCCGGTTCACTTTCGCTGTCGTGACGGCCACGTTGGCGCTCTTGCTGATTCTTTTGGGCAGCCCGTCGTTGCGGCCGGGATTTCTCAATTCCGGTGAACTCTCTGCTGCACATTCCGGTGACGCTTTTATCGGGTTGAACGCGCGGACGAACCATACGGATCACGCGTGTGCCGCCTGTCACCCAGCCGGTGGGTCCGGCGCGAGCGGCCTCGTCGCCGCCGCATTAAACACCACCCCTGGCCCATTTGAGATTTCCAAATTGGCCACGGCCATCCCCGGAAAAATGACGGCCATTGACGAGGCCTGCCAGCGATGCCACACGAAACATCTGTTTCATCAACCGAACACGGTGAAGGAGGTTTCCTGTTCCTTCTGCCACGCGGAACATCGCGGGACAGGGCCGATGTCATCGCCGACGGATGTTCATTGCGCTTTCTGTCACGGCAATGCCGGATGGATGGCCGCAGCCGCCGAAAAGGGCGAACATCTGCCGCCGGAGGTTTTTCGTTCGACGGGCGTCCACGCGCAAAATGCTTTTGAGATTCCTCGACCGATCAAAGGTTACACCGAGACCATTCATCGGTTCGCGGACGATCATCCCCGCTTCCGCGTTCAGGACGAAAAACTGCGCGACCCCGACACGCTCAAATTCGGTCATGCGCTGCATTTGAAGGGCGAAACGATTCCGAATCTCCCGAATGGCCAGAAGCTCGATTGTGCTTTCTGTCATCAACCGGATGCGGCGGGAATTTATTACCGACGGATCAATTTTGAAAATCATTGTCGTGTCTGCCACTCGCTGCAATTCGATCCGGCGACGCCCGGTCTCACTCTGCCCCACGGCGATCCGGACTTCGTTTCATCTTTCCTCCACAGTTTGTCCCGCCAATACACTGATTTCGCCGCGCGATCCGGCGTCACGGGAGCGGACGAGCAACGCGCCTTTGTGGAGAGGAAGCTGGGCGATTTGCAGGCGCAAGTTGTGTCCGGAGAAGATTTCGAGAAACGGGTTTTCTTCAGCACGGCGACAATTGGGCCGATGGCGCAAGTGGGTTCCCTGAGCGGCGCCACGCGCGCCCTATATCCGGGCTGCGCTTATTGCCACGAAGTGAAATCCCCATCGCAAGGTGCCGCGGAGATCACCAAACCGATCCTGGTTGAACGCTGGCTGCTGCACGGAGAGTTCGATCACGCCAAACATTCAGGACTGGCCTGTTCGCGGTGTCACCAAGCCGAGAAGAGCAAGCTTAGCGCGGACATCATTTTGCCGACGAAATTCTCCTGCGCCACCTGCCACAGCCCGGGCGGTGGTGCGCCCGAGTCTTGCGTTACGTGCCATGTCTATCATACGGAGCGGCGAAGAGTCCAAGACTCCTCTCGGCTCAACCAGGAAGGGGACGACCTGGTTGGCAAATCAAAATAACCGTCGGTTGCTTTCTCACAGTGCCGGATTGCGCGGAAATTTCGCGTACGGCAACCGTGCGCCGCGATATTGCGTGCGGTCGGCGCGAATGGCTTCCGGCGCCGGAAACAACGACGCGCCGCTCGCTGCGATAATGTCGTCCTGATCAATCCCATCGCCGCTGACGCCGATGGCGCCGATCAACACGCCGTTGCGATACAGCGGAAAGCCGCCGGGAAAAATAGTGATCCCGTTCGGTAGATTCGGATTCACGTTGGTTGAGGTCGTGAACACCGCGCCGTTGACTGGATTCGTGGCGACGATGGCCGTTGGTGTGATGATCGAGAAACGTTCCTGCAATCCGAAGAACAAGCCGGGCTGCGTGCCGCTGATGCCAGGAGGATAAAGACTTTGCGCAAGAAATCCCACCGTCCGCGCTGAGTATGCTCGCGTGGCCGAGCAGAAAAACACCGCAGTCCGCGCCTTTTGCACCGCCACGTCCCAACTGAAAAGCGTCGTGTCAGGCGAGGTGCAGAATGTGCCGAGCACCGTCGGGGCGACGCCGTTGGAGTTCGGATTGTTTACCACCGAAATGAAGACTTGCGCCGCCTGGCCGCGCGGCAGGCGAATGCCGGCCCGCGTGGTGCGGGCGCGGTTGGCGGCGGCGACGATGATGTTCGTGACTTCCTGCGCCGTGAGTCGCGCAGTGCCCGCGGGCAACGGCACCTCCGAAGGGTCGCTCGTGATCGGCTGACGCAACTGGCCCGTCGTGCCGCCAAACGTCGGCGTTGGGTACGCGAACAGAGCGGGTGCCGCTTGCAACGTGAAAGGCGCGACATTCGTTCCAGGCAGACTCCCAAAAGGTATCACCGCGCCAAGACTCGTTGAACTGAACACGTAGGGCACGCGGATGCCGTCAATCAAAACGTGCGAGCCGAAAATGGTCTCCGTTGGGGCGAAGCCAGTTTGAGCAGCCAGCGCCACGTCTTCGTCTGGATCCGGGTTGGCAATGGTTTGCGGGGTGATGTCCGTGGCGCCATCGCCGTCACCCGCCACGCCGACGCCGCCGACAAGCTGACCGGCCTTGTAAAGAGGCACGCTGCCGGGCGCGCCCGCGAGACCGCCGGTGAGAGGAAGGGGCGGCGCAACAATCGGAAGTCCAGGCGTGCTGTTGAACATGATGACGCTTCCGGGCGCCTTGAACTTGTTGATGTCCGAAAAACCGAGGTTGGAAAAATTCACGCCGACGAGTGGACCGGGCGCCTTGTTCTGAACGCCGGGCGGGAAGTTCTGCTGCACAATGAAACCAGCGGTGCGTGCGGTGAAAGCATTCTGTCCACTGCTCAGGAACGCGGCGGTGCCAGCCTTCGCGATGGCATTGGCCACAAGGTCACCGGGCACCGGCCCGTTCGTGCCGAGTGACCAGACGCCGAGAACCCAACCCTCACGATCCGTTACAGCAATGACCGCGTTGGTCGCCAATTGACTCGCGCTGAGCGCCGTCGCGCGGGTGATGCCCTGCGCGATAATCTGCTGAACGTCGGCCAGCGTGAGTTGCGCAGAGGCACCCGCCGCCGCCAGCAGAACGAGGGTAAGCGCGAGCAAGGTTCGTTTCACGGTCGTGCTGGTTATTTCAGAGTCGACAACATTTCCGCAAGTTTAAATTCTGTGGAGGAAGCGGAAGCGCTTGATTTCTCTCGGCGAAAATCCCTTATTGGAGCGATGCCACCCCAGGCACGCCAACCACGAACAACCTGGTTTTATGTCGCAGCCAGTTGTCTCGTATTTGTCGCCACCGTTGTCGCAGAAACAAACGATCTCAATCGTTTAAAGCCTTTCCAAGCCATCACCCCCGGGCCGCCGCCCAAGTCACCCACTGCCTTTGATCCAGACCCCAACAAACTCTGGCTTCCCACGAATCTGCCACCGGCGACGAATTGGTCGTGGGACGTCTCCGTTAGTTCAAACACGCCGCCGGCGTCACCGCCTCAGTTCAATCCTGACCCGGGCGCGACTCTTTTCCCACCAAGCAACGTTGCTGCACCTTTGTTCCGCACTGACGTTGTCCTGCCGCCGTCATTCACTCCGCCCGCCATCGCGCCCGAGCAGACGTTACCGCGATCGGATGTGCGCCAGGGGGAAATTGTGCCGCCGCAATCGGCGCAGCCTGGCAGTTTCGGTTTGGAGCCGTTGCCCAAAGAACTGGAACTCCCGCGCGAAGACACCCGCCGCAATTTGAAGATCAATCAGGAATTCGACTTGCCGCACTATTCACTCCGCCCTGACTCGTATCCCACAAACACCCAACCGCGTCCTGACCGCTGGCGCATCGGGTTCACGCCGTGGAAACGCTATACGAGCGGCGTGACGGAGCAGCCCTACGAAACACCCGAGCCGCTGCTCTGGCATCCTTACAAGCAGAGCGTGCTCAAAGGCGATGTGCCGATTATCGGTCAGGATATTTTTATGAACCTCACCGCTTCCTCGCAAACCGAAGTCGAATTTCGCCGCGTGCCTACCGCCAGTGGCGTCAGTGCCGCCGTGCCCGGCGCGTATGAGTTTTTCGGCGAGAGCGAGCAGATTGGCATTCAGAACAATCTCGCGTTTTCGGTCGAGTTGTTCAAAGGGGAGACGGCGTTCAAACCGGTGGAGTGGGCCATCAAGTTGGAGCCGGTGTTCAACATCAATTATCTCAACGCGCAAGAGACAGGCGTCGTCTCACCCGACCCGCGCGGCTCGATTGGTGGCAACAACAACACGCCGCCGCCCGGCAATGGGTTCGTGCTTGATCCCGGCGACGTTGACGCGCTGCTCAACGGCTTGGTCGGACCGGCGGACAGCTTTCGCGCCAAACAACATACCGTGCGCACGAAGCATTTCCTCGCATTGCAACAGGCATTCGTGGACTTCCACATCCACGATCTTTCGGATACCTATGACTTCGTGGCTTTTCGCGGTGGCAACCAGCCGTTCAACTCCGACTTTCGCGGGTTCATCTTCAACGACGTGAATCTCGGCGCGCGCGTTTTTGGCAACTGGGGTAACAATCGGTTTCAATATAACGTCGCCGGCTTCGACATGCGCGAAAAGGACACGAACTCGGAGCTGAATTCGTTCGACGACCGCGACGAGGAGGTGGTCATCGCCAACTTCTATTGGCAGGATTTTCTCTTGAAGGGTTACACGGCGCAGTGGAGCCTTCACGCGAACCTCGACCACGGCGGCACGCATTACGACCGCAACGGCAACCTCGTCCGCCCGGCGCCCATCGGCACGGTGCGCGAACACGACGTGAATGCGTATTACCTCGGTTGGGCGGGCGACGGACACATTGGCCCCGTGAACATTTCGCACGCGTTCTATGAAGTCCTGGGTGAGGATTCCTTCAACGGCCTCGCCGGTCGCCCAGTGGACATCAACGCGCAGATGGCCGCACTTGAAGTTTCCCAAGACTTTGATTGGATGCGCTACAAGGCGTCGTTCTTCTACGCGTCCGGCGATGCCAGCACCGAGAACGGCACAGCGACGGGGTTTGACACGATCCTCGACAATCCGAATTTCACCGGCGGGCCATTCAGTTACTGGACGCGCCAGGGTTTCAATCTCGGAGGGACGTTGGTGAACTTAAAGCAGCGCGGCAGCCTCGTCCCGAACCTGCGCACAAGCAAGACCCAAGGTCAGTCAAACTTCGTCAACCCCGGCGCGTTCATCTTCGGCCTCGGAACAGAAATCGAACTCACGCCCAAGCTGCGCTCGTTCATCAACGCGAATTACATCCGCTTCGTCGAGACCGACCCAATCAAAACCGCACTGCTCACGGACAAAGTGGACAATGAACTCGGCTTGGATTTGAGCATTGGCTTCCAGTATCGTCCGTTGCTCACGGACAACATCATTATCTCCGCCGGGTTCGGCGCGCTGATTCCGGGCCGCGGCTTCAAGGACATCTACCAAACGAGCACCGATCCCGTGCCGGGGTTCGACCCGACTGATCGCCGCGGGCGCGTGGATGATTTTCTTTACAGCGGATTGATCGCGATCACATTTACGTACTGAAACATGAGAACGCTTTGCCAACTATCGTGTAGCAGCCGGCGTGAGAAGGCTCACTCTGATTTACGATTTGCGGTTTACGATTTACGATCGGCTGGCGCCTTCTATGTCCTCTGCGTCCCATTAGCCCTGTCTCTGATCGCTTCTGCTCGCGCCGACACCCCCGCCTCCGGCCCGGAAATTTCCGTCCCTAAACATTTACCGCGCGACGAGTCGCATCAATTGCCGGCGCGGAACTGGATTGACCAAACCGAGGAGGAAGCCAACCGCAAGAGCCGC
>Ga0137404_10002256_pt1 | contig 12700 bp, 8 predicted proteins | sample CZOMad2_1_16fung_FD_108285 | JGI IMG/M metagenome (GOLD analysis project Ga0137404, IMG submission 108285) | Vadose zone soil fungal communities from Angelo Coast Range Reserve, California, USA - CZOMad2_1_16fungal (Illumina Assembly) | ecosystem: Environmental > Terrestrial > Soil > Vadose zone...
AGAAATCGATCCGCGCGGAGATCGTGTTCGCGCGCTTGACAATTTCGGCGACTTCACCGCCGGTGGTGCCCGGAAGTAGCGGACGGATCATCTCGTCGAATTGCGCGCTTGTCAGATTCTGTAGCGGCGGTCTATGACCGCCGAGATCGCCGGTCCTGGATTCGTTTCGGCGGTCATAGACCGCCGCTACAGATGAAAGCTTTTTCCGGAGCCACTTCACAGGCGCGATTGCGTCCTCGCCGACGATCGTCGCCAGCGTAATTTCGCGACCGTAAATTCCTCGATCGCGCAATTTGCAAAGATTTCCGAAGCCGCGGCCGTCGAGCATTCGCGGGATCGACAGCGCGCGGACCCACGAGTCGCTCTCGCGGACCAGGAGCTGGCCTAACGAGACGTTCTGCGAACCGGCCGGCTTTGTTTCCCATTCGCCGACGGAATTAAGAATTTCTGTGATCGGCCGGCGAACGAACCGCGCTCGTTCCGGGTCGACCCAGAGTCCGCAGGGTTTGGTTCCGGTGGCGAGTGAATGCTCGGCACCGATTGGAACTTCCTGCGTACTGAAGAGTGACCGGCTCAATTCCACAGCGGCAGCAAAAGGTTGGTCGCCGCGATCGGCCGCGCCGCGCATGACGCTGATCAGGCTCGGCCAATCGACCTGCATCGCGCGCTTCAATTTTCGCGGACGCGCGTCGCCGAGTCGCGGAATGTCCGGCAGCATCAGGACGTAACCGACGTCATCGAGACCACGGCGCCCGGCGCGTCCGAACATTTGCAAGAGTTCGTCGGGCTCGACGTGCCGCTCGAAGTTTCCAGCCTTGTAGCGCGTGTCGGTGATCAGCACGGAACGCATCGAAAAATTAATTCCCGCAGCGAGACCCATCGTCGCGACAACGACATTGAGCTGCCCGGCTTTCGCGAGGGGCTCGATCAAACCGGCGCGGACGGCGTAGCTCAATCCGCTGTGATGATAAGCGACGCGGCTGCGCAACAGTTTGGCGAGCTTCTTTCCCGCCAGCGCCTCCTGTTCCGTCGAGAGCGCCAGCGGATCGCGGACCGAGATCGCCGAAGCAATCGATTGCGCCATCTCCTCGCTCGCATTGCGGCGCGGCGCGAAAACAAGAACCGGCGCCAGTTCCGCGCGCAATGCTTTACCGATCATCCGCGCCCAGAAATTTTTTGTCTGCACGAAAGCCGAGTCTGGCAACGCCCGGAGGTCGATCTCCTCGAGCGGGACCGGCCGCTCGTCGTGGGAGATCAAAACCGGATCGCGGCCGATGCGGCGAAGCCACGCCACCACATCGTGCGGATTTTGAACGCTGCCGCTCAGCAAAAGCAACTGGGTCTGCGGCGGCGCGAGGGCGAGCGCCAACTCGTAATGCACGCCGCGAATGGGATCGGCGATCATTTGATATTCGTCGACGACGAGCAGCTTCGGGCCGTCGCGTCGGAGAAAACGGGCCCGCTGCGTTTCCAACGTCGCGACCAAAACTTTCGCATTCAGGTTCAGCGCGAGGTCCCCGGTCGCGATGCCGACATCCCAGCCACGCGTGCGCCATTCCGCGAGCTTGTCGTTCGCCAGCGCGCGCGTCGGGACGGTGAAAATCGCCTGCCCTTTGAGCGACGGATAAAGCAATTCGAAAATGTAAGTCTTGCCCGAACCGGTCGGCGCCTGGACGACGACGTCTTTCCCATCGCGCAACGCGCGCACCGCCTCCTGTTGCCAGAGATCGGGAACAACCAGGTTGATTTCGAGGCCGGACGGCATCGAAAAACGTAGCACAGGCATCCTGCCTGTGGGGCCAGTAGGCGTCTCGCCTGCTGTTCTGACTCAATAACGGGCGAGACGCCCGTTTGCCCCACAGGCAGGATGCCGGTGCTACGGGAAAATAGCAGAGGCACGTCCGCTGCGTAAAATAATCGTGCCTTCCGAATCCGGCCCGCTATCCTCGGCCCTGATGAAGAAAAGGCCGCGCCCGAAAGCGCGACAAACGGCATCCGGTTCCGCACGACCGCGCCGGAAAACTTCACCACCTTCCGGGACTAGGTCAGCGAAGGCATCCGAGAAATCGGCGCCGGTGGCGCCGGAGAAATCAGGTCGCCCCGTTCTCGTTTTTCTTCCAAACCAGCGAGAGAAAAGGTCGGCGACAAAGGCGCTCACTCACGGCGGGGTTCGAGCGGAATTCTTCGAACAGCTCGATCATCTCGCCACGCAACTCGACGATCAGACCGGCGCCGTTCTCCTGGCCGAAGAAGCGTTCGCGGATACGGCCGCGCCGCAACTGATGAAACGGCTCCGCGAACAGCCGAAATGGTCCGATTTGCCGCTGCTGGTGGCGACCGGCGGCACTCAAATTCCGCGCCGCGTTCGCGATCTCGCCGGCGCCAGTGCCAATGTGATCTTGATCGCCCGGCCATTGCGCGACTTCACCTTGATTAGCGCTATTCGGGCGACGTTGCGCGCGCGCCGCAGTCAGTTCGAAGCGCGTGATCTGAGCGAAGAACGGGACACGGTTCTCTCCAGCATCAGTGAAGCGTTCTCCGCCCTCGATCGCGATTGGCGTTACACCCACGTGAACGACAAGATCGCGGAGATGGCCGGCTGGCCGAAGGACAAAATGATTGGCCGCGTGATCTGGGAAATTTTTCCGGAAGCGGTCGGGACCGAATTCTACGAGAAAGCGCACCAGGTCATGCGCACGGGTGAATCGAGGCATGGCGAATATTTTTATACGCCTTGGAATCGCTGGGTTGAGACGCGGATGTATCCGACCAAGGATGGGATCGTCATTTTCCGGGCGGACGTCACGGAGCGGAAAAAACAGGAGCAGCTCGCGCACGAACGCGAAGCAAAGCTGCGGGAGAGCCAGGAGCGTTTGCAACTGGCGACCGCAGCGGCGGACATTGGCACGTTCGATTTTTTCCCGAGCACGGGCGAATTGCAATTTTCCGAGCGGAGCCGGCAGATGTTCGGAATTCCGCCGGAAACGAAACTGACCTACGAAACTTATCTCAACGCAGTCCATCCCGATGATCGGCATATCGTGCACGAGACCGTCGCGCGAGTGCGCCAACCGAAAAGCAGCGGGCGGTTCGACATTGAATATCGCACGATCGGCCTCGCCGACGGCAAGGAACGCTGGGTGGCGGAACGCGGCCAGGCGTTGCTCGATTCCTCGGGGCGGGTGACGCGATTTATCGGAACAATGCTCGAGATCACGGATCGAAAGAACGCCGAGATCCAGTTGCAGCGCGCCAAAAACGAAGCGGAAGAAGCTAACCGTGCGAAGGACCGTTTTCTCGCCATGCTTTCCCACGAGCTGCGGACGCCACTCACGCCGGTGCTAATGACGATCGCCGCTCTCCGGCGTGAATCGAATCTAACGGACGATTTGCGTCACGATCTCGAAGTTCTCCAGCGTAACGTCGAGCTGGAAGCGCTCCTCATTGACGATCTTCTGGACCTGACGCGCATCGCCCACGGAAAGCTCGAGCTCCACAACGACGCGGTCGACATTCACGGGACGATCGAGCACGCCCTCAACATTTCGGCCGGCGATCTGATCGGAAAAAAGATCCAGGTGATCCGATATTTCGATGCGCGCGAGCATCATTGCTGGGCGGACCCGGCGCGTCTGCAGCAGGTGTTTTGGAACCTGGTGAAGAACTCGGCGAAGTTCACCCCGGAAGGCGGGCGGATCGAAATCTCCACCCGGAACAACGAGGCCCACCAGATCGTTGTCGAGATCCGTGACAACGGAATCGGGATCGAGAAAAAACTGATGCCGCGAATTTTCGACGCGTTCGAACAGGGCGGCGGCACCGTAACGAGCAAGTACGGCGGACTCGGTCTCGGGCTGGCCATCTGCAAGCGCGTCATCGATCTGCACGGCGGCGCAATTGAAGCGCAGAGCGAAGGCAAAGGACGCGGCGCGAAATTCACGGTCACGCTAGGCGCGATGGAGACTTCGATGCTCGAAGGTCCGGTCCTGTTCCTCGAGAGCGAGCCGCCGCGGATGAAGCACGTCCAGATCTTGTTCGTGGAAGACCACGAGGATACCGCGCGCGTGCTTGGCCGGATTTTGCGAAACGCCGGCTTCGATCTCAGCCACGCCGGGACCGTGGCGGAGGCGCGCTCGCTCGCGGGGACAAGGCGGTTCGATTTGCTCATCAGCGATCTCGGATTACCCGACGGCAGCGGACTCGATCTGATGAAAGCATTGCGCGAAGCGCAGGGAATGAAAGGAATCGCGCTGAGTGGATTCGGCACGGACGACGACGTGGCGGCCAGCCAGGCGGCTGGATTCTCCGCGCATCTGACGAAGCCGGTCGATTGGGAACGGCTCCGCACCGAGATAGAGAAGCTGGTGACGGTGCGCGATTCGTCCGCGAGATCCGCGGCCTAACGACTCCCGAGCAACATTTGTTTCAGCGCGGTGGCGTCGGCGTGCACGTCCACTTTCACGACTTGCCCCGGCGCATGGTAGTTGTGGCAGGTGATGCAATCGCTCGCGACTTTGCCTTTCGGGCTGTGACACGTAATGCAGTTCGCTTTTGCCGGCATCAACACTTCCGAGGTCTCGCGGCTTTGCATCGCGTGATGACAATCGTCGCACTTCACACTCGCGTGTTTCGCGTGGTTGAAATGGGTCTGCGGCATCCAGCGATCGACCAGGATCGGTTTTGTCACGACGGGCACACCGCCGGCCGCCGTTTTCACTTCGTGGCAAAAAGCGCAGCCGGCGAAATTCCCTCGCGTGGCGGCGGCGTTTTGCCGATGCGGTTTAAAGGGATCGGTCTCGAAGAAGACGGCGCGCTCGAATTCTGCATCGCTTCCAAATTGCGCGCGCAACTGGTTCATCTGCTCCGCGACATAAGTTTTCACGTCGTCATAACGCCCGCGGCCCTGTTGCTCCTGAGTGCGAGCGAAACCGGCGTATTGCGCGGGCAAAGTTCGCAGAAATGTCCGGACGAGATTCACATCGCCATGCGGCAAATAGAGCTGCGGATTATTTTTGTCGAACATCAACGCGTGACACGCCTGGCAATTCGCAGCGAAACTGATCCGCTCATAGAACCGGCCTCCTGGTTCCGGTTTGTGGCAGTAATTGCAATCGAGCTTCTGCCCGTTCACTGGCGGGATGTCGTTGGCGAAATGGCGCTGGTGATTGAAGCGCAAGACGTCGGGGTCGCGCGCTTTCTCGCGGATGAGCTGGAATTCCGGATGCGCGTCTGCGAATGACGGAAACACCTGCGTGTAGCCGCGCACCGGCCGCGGCATTTCGAAGACGACCTGTTGGGCCGGATGCGACCGGAGATGGAAAGCGTCTGCCGGCAGCGTCGCGCCTTTTTTCGCGGACGCGTCCATGATGTCGCGATCGTTGTGGCACGAAGCGCATTGCAGATCGGCAACGCGTTTCATCGGGCCCGGCCCGAGATGTTCCTGGTGGCAGATCGAGCAGGAGCGATTTTCGACCACGTTCGGCTCGTGCAGATCGTATTTCTTCGCGGTCCCAAACGGCGGATTGTTCTCATGACACTGCTGGCATTTGAGATCGATCGATTTGAAATCGAGCCCGCGATGGAATCGGTCTTTGATGATGCTCTTGAATTTCGCGAACGTCAGATCGCGTCCCATCGCTGCGTTCTTGTCATGGCAGGCAGCGCAATCCTGTTCGTAGTTTGCGTGGTGGCTGGAAAGTTTTCCGGAGCTGAAAAATTCCTCGTCTGCCTGCCGGCTAAAAATCCGTTTCTGAAAAATGAAGATCGCCGCGAGCCCGCCGGCGATCGCGATGAAGCTCGCGCAAAAGCGCGCGACTCGCCACGGATGCTTCCTTTTGTAATAGCCGAGATTGCCTTTGTAGCGCTCGGCGATCTGCTTCTGCGTTCGTCCCGGCGTTGGCATCGCTTAGTGAGGCTCCAGCCTCATTCGTAATCGTGCTCGTGCTCGTGCTCGGTTTGCCGCGATCGTCTCGATCACGAGCACGAGCACGATTACGATCGGGAAGAGAACGGTCATCTTAATAGTAGAACAACGTCACGACGGCGTGCCAGATCGTGAGCATCACGAGCAAAAATGAAAACGGGACGTGAACGAAGAGCCAGCCGTGGAGCCAATGATGAAGCCGCACCTGCACATCAAGCATGCGCCGTTCATCGCACCACGCCTGGATTTCTTCGACGCGGCTCCGGTAACCTTCGGCGACGCGCAATTTCACAAAGCGAAAGGTGTCGTCGGAAAAACGCGGATTGTTCAGCTGCATTCGGTCGCCGCGATGCGCCTGGAGATACGGAAGAATCTGGCGCTCGATGAATTCAACGAGAACCGCTTCCGATGCCGGATCGGGCGGCGGCGCCGGTTTGGCTGCCGGCTTCGGCGCGGCCGGAGCAGCAGGCTTGGCCGGCGCAGGAGGAGCGGGTTTTGGCGGAGGCGCCGGCGGCGCTGCGGCGGGCGGTGCAACTGGCGGCGACGGCGCCGGTTGATCGCCGGCCGGAACTTCGCTGCGCGCAACTGGTGCACCCGGCGGATCGCTTTGCACGCGGGCCGTCGGCGTCCCGATCGTTTCGGGTTTCGGCGGTGCTGGTGTCACCGCTGCATTCGGAACCGATGGTGGCGGTTTCGATTCCGCGTCGTCCGGCGGCGCCGCGGCCACAACCGGCGCTGCCGTCGGCGCAGAACCAGTCGCGGATTTTGCGCGAGCGACAGGCGTGCTCAGTTCGCCTTTAGTTGAAGCCATCACCGGGGCGGCAGCAGTCGCGGTCTTGGCGGCGCTCGGCGCCGGCGCCGCTGCATCCGGTTTTTTTGGCGGCGCGGGTTTAAATGAATCGCGCATCTTTTCCGCGGCGACAGCGAGCTGCGAACGAATGTGCGGGATTTGCTCGAACACGGTCTCGGCCGGCAACCGTTCCTTCATCAATCGCGGCATGACATGTTGAAGGAAGAGTCCGTAAAATCCGCTCACCATCACGATGGCATAGAACACCATCAGGAAAGTCGTCATCGGCCCGCCGAGCCGGAAGCCGCTGTGGAGAATCACGAGCGGGATCGTCAGGATCGTCAGCCAGATATGCGCGCGGAGCCAGCGTTGCACCGTGCCGACACGCCAGAGCGGAATTTTTTTTCGCAGGCTGAGGAGGATCGCGAAAATAAAAATCGCGAGCGAGATCGAGCCGAACCAAAGCCCGAGCGGCGTACCGCCGACAGTGTGATGCTCAGTGGGCGGCTGGATCAGCGAACGCGGCAGCCGAAGCCACGATGGCAGCGACGCCGGATAAAAATTCCCGGCGTAAAGAACGCACGCCGCAATCGTGGCCAGCAGAACGAAAACGATCCAGGGAACGTGCCGCCAATTATTGATCCGCATGGGGCCAAAATTCCAAATCCCAAAATCCAAATCCCAAGGAAATTCCAAAACCCAAATTCCAAATATCAAAGCGCGGCGCTTTGTTGCTCAGTTTGGGATTTGGAGCTTGGGATTTGGGATTTCTCACGTCAGTGAGTGTGGTGCGTTTCGTAACGGCGCGCCGGCGTCCATTCATCGTCGAAAAGCTGGTTCTGGATTTCGAGGGCGTCGCCGAAGAACCGCTGTGGATCGACGCGCTTCGCGGCATCGTGCGGGCAGGCATAGACGCAGCTCGGCACCGATAACTGCGTGCAGAGATCACAGGTATTCGCCTTATAAGTCGTCGATTTTTTCTTCTCGATCTTCACCGTCGGCGGAATGTTTGGGTTCGGCGATTTTACCTCAGTGCGAACTTCCTTCGTCACTTCGAGCGGATGCATGTTGATGTTGCCGTAAGGGCAGAGCTCGGCGCATTTCCCGCAGCCGATGCACCAGTCCTCGATGATGATCTCGAGGTTTTCCTTCCGGCGGATCGAACCGACCGGGCATTGGGTCATGCAAAGCGGGTCGCGGCAGGAACGACACGCGGTTGCGACGAGGAAATGATCGTAGCGCAGGCCGTCGCGAAGCAGGCGGGAAATTCCGTCGTGCGCTTTCGCGCAGGCCTGGACGCACGCGTCGCAGCGGGTGCAGTTGTCGAGATCGATGAGCAACAGGTTCTGGGCTTCGAACAGACCCTGGTTCAGATAATCGTCGAGCCGCAGGCCAGGCGGAGCGACGCGGCCGCGGGTAGCCGCCATGCGCGCGTCAGCGACGGGCTCGATCTGCGCGCGCACGCCGGGAAATTGTTCGAGCATCAGGTTGAATTCGGCGCCGGGAATTTTCACGACATCGGCGGAATCCAGCGCGGTGCAGGTCGCGATCCGCTTGATCGAGCGCAGTAATCCAATTTCGCCGAAATATTCGCCGCGGCTGAGATAGGTGCGGACCATCTCGCCGCCGGGCATCGCCTGCGAGACACGCACCATGCCGGAGCGAATCAAATAAAACGCGTCCGCCTCTTCGCCTTCCTTACAGATCACGTCATTCTGGTTGTAGGAGACCAGCTCGACTTTTTCCTTCAGGTACTTCAGGAATTCGTCGCCGACACTGGCAAAGAGCGGGACGCTCCGCAGATGCGTCTCGAGCGAGCGCTTCCGATATTTTTCGTCGAGCTCCGTCTTGAACGACGTGCCTTTGAACGTCGGCGCCTTGAGCGCTTTCGACATCGACTTCGACGCTTCCGAAATCTGGCGCGTCCCGACCAGCATGTCGAGAATGACGCGCAGCATCTCGACCATGACGCACGGCTCGCGCGCGATGACCGTCGCCGAACGCGGCTGGAATGTGCGGCATGTCATTTCGCCGAAGAGCTCGCCGGGTCCAAGCTCAGCAATCGGCTTGCTCATGGGCAAATCGATGTTGGCGTCGATTCCGATGAACTTGCGCTCGTGCGCTTCGGCCCGTTTGTCCTGGCCGTCGTTGAGCAAAAAACTTTTCATTCGCGCCATGCTGCGGCCGAACAAACCGAAGGCCGGACGCGTGCGCAGATGGGCGAGAGGATTTTGAATCGAAATATCGACCGTGCCGGAAACAATGTAATACGCCGTCGATCCGAACTCGCCTTCCACACAGACCGTCTGGCCCTGGCGGTAGCGATGCAGGGCCGCCGCGCCTTTCGCATATTTTTCGAGCTGCGCGCCGGGGACTTCTTTCAGTGCCGGCAAATACTCGAGCAATTGCTCGACGCTCAGCGGGTCACCCGAACTTAACTTTCCCTCCGTTTCGTCCATGGCGCAGGGCGCGATGATACGCAGCGCGCCGGAACGAAGAAAAGCTCCAAACACCAAGCTCCAAGCACCAGAGAAACTTCAAACACCAAAGCTCCAACAGCGGCTCTCCTCTGCGATGTTTGGAGCTTGGTGCTTCTCTGGAGCTTGGTGCTTGGAATTTGGAGCTTTCGCTACGCGACCCCTCCGGCGAAATGGAGCAGCTCGAGAATTTCGCTTCGCAGTTGCAGGAACTCACTGCTGCTCCGATCGCGCGGGCGCGAAAGATTCACCGGAATGATCCGCTCGATCCGGCCCGGCCGCTGCGTCATGATTACGATCCGATCGCTCATGTAAATCGCTTCATCGATGTCGTGGGTGACGAGCAGCATCGTCTTCCGGCGCGCCTGCCAGAGGCGGAGCACTTCGTCCTGCATCCGCATGCGGGTAAACGCATCGAGCGCGCCGAGCGGTTCGTCGAGCAAAAGAACTTTCGGGTGGTTGATCAGGGCGCGGGCGAGCGCGACCCGTTGCGCCATGCCGCCGGACAGGTGATGCGGATAGGCGTCGGCAAAACTTTCCAGGCCGACGAGCCGCATGAATTCGTCCACTTCGTGGCGCTTCTCATGGAGAACGTGACGCGCCACCAGACCAGCCTCGATGTTCCGGCGCACGGTCAACCACGGAAACAAATTCGGGTCCTGGAAGACGAGGCCGCGTTCGGCGTTCGGTTCGGTAATTAATTCAGCGCCGACCGCGAGTTCGCCGGAGTCCGGCATATCGAGCCCGGCGATCAATCGCAACAAGGTCGATTTCCCGCACCCGCTCGGTCCAACCAGCGACGCCAGTTCGCCGGCCGGCATGGAAAGCGAAACTGCATCGAGCGCGAGCCGGCGCACCGCCGGATCTTCGGGCAACGGAAAACTCTTCGTCACCTCGCGCACTTCCAGCGCCGAGGCTTCGTTCGCGACCGCCGCTACCATTTAATGACTCCCTTTTGCCAGACCAGGACGCGATCGCGCACTTTGAAGAGCACCGTCATGATCGTCGAAAAAAACGCGGCCATGATGACGAGCGCGGCAAAAACTTTTCCGTACTCGGCCCAGCCCTGGGCCCAACTGACGTACCAGCCGAGACCCGATTTTACGCCGACGGTTTCGGCGACGACGAGGGTGAGGAACGACGCGCCGAGTCCCATGAAGAGTCCGATGAAGATGCTTGGCAGCGCCGCAGGGATCGCGACGCGGAAGATCAGATAGCGACGGCCGGCGCCGAGAGTGCGCGCGACGTCGAGGTACGAAGCGCGCGTGTTCGAGATACCGGACGCCGTCAACATCGTGACTGGAAACCAAACCGCGAGCGCGATCAGCGACGCTGCGGAAAAAACTGCCGACGGCGAGATGACCATCGCAAGAGGAATCCAGGCCGTGGCTGGAATTGGCCCGACCACTTTCAGGATCGGCATTCCCCAATAGCGGACCGGCGTCGACCATCCGATGCAGATGCCGCTGATCAATCCTGCGATCACGCCGAGCGCATAACCGCCGAGCAACAGGACCAACGAATGCCAGGTGCTGTCGAAGAGCAGCGCGCGATCGTTAATCAGACTTTGGAAAACGCCGGCCGGGCTGGGAAAGTACGGCAGCGGCAGTAAACGAAAGCCGGTCGTGATCAATTCCCAGGCGCACAATGTCAGCAGGGCGACGGCGAAGATCGGTCCTGCCTGGCGCATGCGTCGTCTCAGGGCCGGCAACCAGAGCTGCGCGATCGCGAGAAGAAACGAGACCGCGAGGAAGTTCCAAAGAAACACGAAATAGGAACGCGTTTCTGCCGGCGACTCGGTTTTCGACACGAACCAGTGCACCGCCAGACAAATGAGGTTCGCCAACGGGACCGGCAGCCACGTTCGCCATCGCTTCGTCCCCCGTTCCGCCGCGACATCGCCCAGCGTCGCGTCCGTTCTCGCCGAATTTATTTCTGGGCCGCGACGACTGGCTTCTTGCAACATGAGTCTTCCCGGTCGCCGAGAATTAACTCCGCGTAAAGGCGGATGTCCTGGTCCGGAGGAACCTGGCCACCGGCCACTTTCTCGACCGGCAGACTATCGATCCATTCGTCCGTCACGCCGTCGAGATGGACGAACGCTTTCTTCGCCAAGGCCGCCACATCCGTGGTCGGGCTTAGCATTCCCGCGATTTTCATTTCTTCGGCCGCTGATTTAACCGCGTTATCCGCACCGGAAACGCTCGGGACATAACGCAGATGCGAGATCGCGACGGTGTTCAGCTCAGGATTCGACGCGAGATACTTTTTCTCGACGGACAACCGCGCCGCGGCCGCCGGATTCGTCTCGACCCACTTCGCGCCTCTCAAGAGCGCGCGCGTCGCCGCCGCCGACTCCTTCGGATGCGCCGCCAGATATTTTCCATTCACGATGACCGCGCAGCAGTACTCGTCCTTGTAAGGCATGTCCGCCGCCTGGTCCGCAACGTTGCGCACCTTTCCGTCGGCCAAAAGGAGGCTGCCAATCGGCTCGGCGTTCGCGACCGCGTCGACTTCGCCCTTATCGAGCGCGAGGCCCAACTCGCCGGCCGGAAACACGCGCCAGCTCACGTCTTTGCTCGCATCAATTCCGTTCGCGCCGAGAACGCGGTTGGCAAAAATAAACGGTGGCGTTCCCATGCCAGGAACCCCGATCCGTTTTCCACGCAGGTCCTGGACGGTGTGGATATTTCCTTTCGTCGAGGCCTGGACGCGCAGGCAGCCCTTGTGGATTCCAGCCGTGAATTTCACGTCCAATCCCTGTTCGATCGGTTTTAGAAAATACATCACCAGATGGTGAGTGATGTCGTATCCACCCAGGGCGAGCACGTCCTTGTAGTTCGCCCACTCGCATTTCACCAACTCGACGTCGAGTCCTTCCTCCTTGAAAAACCCGTTCTCAACCGCGGTGAAAATCGGAGCCTCACAGGTCAGCCCGATGTAGCCGACCCGAATTTTGTTCGAAGCACCGCCCGTCGCCGCGTCTTTTCGGCAACCGGCCAGGACAAGCGCCGCGGTCGCGACGAGCACGATGGATCTCGAATAGCGCATGAGGCAATAGAGTTAGATCAAATACCGGAATACTCCAGCGCGAACAGCCACCGCTTCTTCTGTAGCCGCTTCGCCTCTTCTGTAGCCGCTTCGCTATGCGAAGCGCGAGAACGACATTGCTTCAGGAACCGCCATTCGTCATGCTATTCGCTCCCTCCAATGAACAAGCATGCTCGCGTCCCTCCCCGACTCGATCGCCTCTTCCCGAGCAATCCGGTTTTCTTCATCACCGCTTGCACGTATCGACGAAGGCGGTTGCTCGCGGCCGATGCGGTTTACGATGCCTTCGTAGGTTTCTGTCAACGCGCGTACGCCGAACACAGCATCGCGGTCGGCCGGTACGTCATCATGCCGGATCATATTCATTTGTTCGTCTCCGGACCGAATGAGTTCGAATTGGGGAGATGGATGGGAATGTTGAAGCAATGCTTGGAGAAGGCGGTGATCGCCACGACATCG
>Ga0137404_10002261_pt1 | contig 12690 bp, 10 predicted proteins | sample CZOMad2_1_16fung_FD_108285 | JGI IMG/M metagenome (GOLD analysis project Ga0137404, IMG submission 108285) | Vadose zone soil fungal communities from Angelo Coast Range Reserve, California, USA - CZOMad2_1_16fungal (Illumina Assembly) | ecosystem: Environmental > Terrestrial > Soil > Vadose...
GATCTGTTTAACCCCACTTTTTCGAAAATCCCTACTAAGTCAAAGGACGTTGCAACTTGCCGGTGGTAAGGCTGCAGCTGCTTTTTTACGGAATATTTTCTGAATCTTTCCGAACAGCATCAAATACTTGAATGAGATACGGTGGGGATGAATAAATGTTTCCGATTTTGCAAGCCATCTGCGCAAGTAACAAGTGACAGGTCCTGTACTCGCGAGAATAATTGAATCCTCAGCACTTCAAAGAAGCTAAAGCTGATCTCAATTTTTGTACCGTTACGGACGTTTTCCCTGGAACGAGGTGTCCCGTTTGTGGGACGCAGGGCTAGTTCCGAGGACGGGTGGTATCGTTCTGGTTCAATTGCTGCAGATTCTCGCGGGCAAGTTCGTGAGCGGGATTGAGTTTGAGTGCGCGCTCGTAGTGCAATCGTGCTTCGCTGATATTTCCCGTTTCGGCTAGTGCGCTGCCCAGGTTGGCCTCAGCATTGGCGTCTTGGGGACTCAGGCGTACTGCAGCTTGGAAATGAACCAGCGCACCCGGGAAGTCTCCTTGCGAAGCCAGCGCGTTCCCCAGATTGTAGTGGCCGTCAAAATAATCTGGGCGCGCCCTAAGCGCGGCGGACAGGTAGGGTATGGCTTCGCCGCTCCGTCCCGCGCCAAGAAGAGCCGCCCCAAGCGCGTTGTTGGCCGTGGCGTCTTCGGGACGAATGCGAACCGCTTGCGCAAAATGCGCGCCAGACTCCGCGACCTCGCCGCGAATTTGCAGCAGCGCTCCCAGGTTGTAGTGGGCTTCGAAATCGTTCGGATTTTTCTGAAGATTGTGGCGAGCCATTGCCTCCTGAATCAGGGCTCGCGGATCGGCCGCTGCTCCCTGCGAATCCTTCGGTAAAACCTGCAGCCACAGGTGTGCCATTTCATCGCTGGCACGATTGCCGGCGCCAACGCGCTGCGGCGGATGATTCGGATTGCGGATGTTCTCAACCGAATTGTCGTACGTGAATCGCATGGAAATTGTTGTACCCTTCGGCAAGTTTATCGGTGAGACGTAGCGATACACGGCCTGCCAATTCAAATCCCACCGCGCAATGTGAATCAGACTCTCCCGGGTTCCATCAGGCAGCGTTGCGACCGCCCGCAGATCTTTGCCGAGATAGTGTGCGTGTGGGTAGATGGCCAGAAGATCGACGTCGACCGGCAGAGTGAAATCATCGCCAACGACGAAATTCGCTTCGCCCGGCGGAATATCAAGCAAGCGATCATTTTCCATCTGGAGCAGGATGGGATGCAACGTGGCAGGCTTGTCTGTGAAATAAAGCCCGAGACTTGGCTGAAGAGTTTCCGGCTTGCCGGACGGCTGAAGATGCGTATTGAGAACCAGATCCGTGTCTTTGTCGAGCCGAATAGCCATTCCGTCGGGCTCAACATAAGGCGCCGAGCCCGGCTTCCAGAACAGGAAGTGGCTGTCCGGATCGAATACTTCGGACTCGATGGTCAAGTCCATGCCTCCGAAACCGGATCCTGGAGGATTCTCCTGAAGGCGGGCGGTCTGGCCGTGATCGACGAGAACATTGGCATGATGCACCAACCGTTTGTCACCGGGACGGATTTCAATGGCTTTGAGCCAGCGCTCGCCGTCAACAGGAGACCGAAAGACAAAGTTCCAGTAGGTGTCTGAGCCTCCAGCCGGAAGTTCGAACGCCTTAGTGGCTTTGACAATGACATCGGGCTTACCGAGCTGCCACCCTTCCACGAATTGTGGCTTGCGCGGAAGGTCGGATGCCCTGCCTTCTACCGCGCCTTGGTCGATCCACGCTCTAAGGAGGGCGATCTGCTCGGCAGGCAGCCGAAGGTCGTCAGCAAATTGCGGATCGTCCGGCTCAGGCAGCCATGGAGGCATAAATCGTTTCTCGGTTACGGCGGCGATCTGACGAGCATGTGTTTTCGCGTCGGAATACGAGAGCAAAGAGAAGGGCGCTGCCTCGCCCGGCCGGTGGCACGGCACGCAGGAATGAAAAAGGACAGGAGCAATATCGCGAGTAAACGTGATTTGTGGCCGTGTGGCATCGGCCCGCTCGGCCGGCGATGACGGTGTTTTCTGATGCTCAACCTCAGGCTGTTGCGCCGCGGCCGCGACGCTGATCAGAGCTAGGACCGCCAGGTATCCGGCAACGCCTCCGAACTTACGCATCATTCGAGGTCCGAGATATAGCAGCCTACAGCTGGAACGCTATCCGACTGCAACGTCTTACCGTCAATGGCCGCCCGGATCGCGTCGTCCAACTCATGGGTAGTGGCGACCGTACGCGTGCGTCCGAAATCCTGGTACAGATTGTCGATCCGGCCGTGGTAGACGAGACGGTGATCGGCGTCGAAGACCGCCGCCTCCGGCGTAATCCGGACGTGACTCTGCCTGACAAGGGCGTGTTGAGGATCGCGGAGGGCGGGAAGCTGGTAACCGAAGTCCTGCACATGCTTGTGAATCATTTCCGCCGATTCCGCGCGGTCAGGATAGACCAGCCAAAATGCGGCCTTGCCGACGTGTTGGATGCTTAGGTGCTGGATCGTTGTGGAGTACCGATTCGAAATCGGGCAATCGGTTCGCACGAAGAGCAGAACCACGACTTTGCCTCGCGTGCCCTTCAGCGGATCAACTGCAACGCCAGACAAATTTGTGGCGGTCGCCTGTCCCTGGCTGGTGCTCACCAGCGGGACCCACAGGCAAAAACCCAGAAGTGTCGCGAAAATTAAGGTCCGGAGAGCGAAGGTCTGCGTGCCGCGGCCCATATACGCCCGTACCCCTCGGGCTCAGGAAATGTTACTGCCAGCACCGATGCTTGTCCATTTTCGACATAAACAAACGCCTTAATTCAGGAAGTCTCGGCCGGCGGAAGGCGCTAGCGGGGCTCTGAGGCCACCACTCGCGCGGAAGCATACTGGCGTTGAAAGCCTAGGAATCGCAGGTCGCAATTTTCGCAACGATACGGCCAGACGAACAAAACCGGATACACAAACCGTTCGACGAAACCGCGGCGATAGGAGCGACGCACCCGTGAGCTGGCGCACTGCGGGCATTCATTCGTCTTTTTCGCAAATACGAGTCGCACCGGCGCTCCCAAGATTATGGGTAGGTTTTAGCATGACGATTCGCAGCGCATCAATGAACTCGCACCACTAGGTTGCGAAGTCGATAGGGGGTTGACGCAGGCGATACGTAACGCTAAGCGATTGTACGAAATCCGCTAGATCAGCGGATTTGTCCGGGCTCGATTCCGCTGGCCCGCGCGGCGTCCACCAAGTTGTCGATGGTGGCCTGGATCTTCGTTTTCGTCTCCTGAAGATGGCGGATCTGTTCTTCCACCGACGACGAATTGTATTGCCCGGTGTCGGCTAACAAGCCGCCGGCATTCTTCGAATCTCCCTTACTGAAGCCCTTGAGTTCGCCAAGTTGCCGATCGACAATGGCTAGCGCCGACTCCTGCCTTTGCAGCTCTTGCCGGAATCCAGCGAGCGTTTGAGCGTCCACCGCTCCATCCGCAGATTGGCCAGGCGCTTTTTTGGACTGCCGCGGCGGGACCCGCGGACTCTTCGAAGGACTTTGCGCCACGCCGACAACGGAAATTGTGCCGCCGACCTCGCCCAGGTTCTCGTCGGTCCAGACTTTCTTGGGTTTCGCCTTCGGGGCCTTCGAAGCGGGTCCTGCGGCCGGGTCGGTGGCCGGAACAGCATTTTGCGTCGCGGGTGAGGCCGCAGCCGGATCTTGGGCTAGCCCCGAGGATACGAAGAATAAGGCCGCGATAGCCAACGCACGGAACATTCGCAACTCCACGAGGAAACGCACAGATCCGTAAATACCGGAATAAGTATAAAAGAGAAAATCCTAGGGATCGCCGTCCGCGTCGCTACGCTTGCCCAATTCGGCACGGCCCAATTCGGAACGGATCGTCGCCACGGCCTCTTTCGGCGGACCAATTCGACGGTAATTCGTATAAAGCGTTCGTTCGTGGATGGAGAAGCTGACGAATAGCCTGCGGCCGTCGAAGTCGTACTGCGAATACGACGGCAACCACAGTCCAGGGGCCATTTCGTAGCGCTCTTGCATGAAGTGGCTGCCCTTATACACTTTGGCAAGGAAGCCGCCGATGGAGATGTCGTCAGTGACTTCGACTTCCACGCGCGCTAGCTGGCTGGCCTCCTCATCAATCCACGCATAGCCACGCACCTTGGCAAAAATGGAGGTAGCGCGCGATGTGGGCTTGTACCCCGGATTGGGCTCCATCCGATACTTCGAGAGTATGCGGTCGGCGCGCGGTTCACGGTCAACGAAGGTATAAACGAACGCGGAGCGCGTGGCTTCAATCAACTCCGTGCGATCTTTCTGCTTCTTCGCGATTTTTTCGTAGGCCTCGCGTTGCGCGCGCCCTTCCTCGGCGGCCCAGGCAAGCGAGCGCTCCAGCTTTTCCAGTTCAGCGCGGTACGCAACCAGGTCGGTCGGCCTGCCATCTGGATCAACCGGAATATGATCGACGCCCGTTCCCGCTGGCACGGTCCGCGAGATCTTGATCTCCGGGGGCGTCCCCGCGGGGCTCTTGCGGATTTCTAAGCGCTCGATGCGCTCATAGATCGCCTGCCCTTCGTCATTTCGCTTCTGGTTGGCGATCACCCGGTCCAGCATCGCCCGTTTTTCGGCCTCGCTCTGCGCGGAAACGGGAGACGTCTCGGGTGTTTGCTCGGCGCTCACGGAAACGCGCCCCATCCCAACAACCAGCAAAATCACACAAAAAACCAACATGGGTGCCCGCATAGTGGACCGACTGGCGAAAGCTCCGTCAGCAGATTTGAGTTAGATTCGGTGTCCGGATCGATTGTTGCATCTTGCAGCCGCACCCAATCGGGGAACTGTCTAAATAACCGGGTTTCGAATAGCCGGGCAACTACGATTTTGGCTTGTCCGCGGGCTTCTGCTGCTCGGCCTCCGCCGTCCACGGAGGAACGACGCCGTTCGTCCGGGCATAGGCGATCGACTGGCCCAGGTGCTCGCCCATGTGACTCGTGATCATGATGAAAGCGCCGCGTTGCGTGGTGTCCCGCCCAAACATTTTCTGTGCTTTATCTGCGTCGGCATCGCTCAAGGCCAGGATCGCTTTCCGAAAATGAGCGAAAGACTCGTTTAGCTCTTGCACGATCTTCACTTTGTCCCCCGCTGTCGCCGCGATGGCCTTGAAATCGACACCGGCTGGCGGCCGCGTGCCCAAGGCCCGCGCGATGCCATAGTTGGCAGCGACGATATGGGCGTAAACGTCCCCAATGGATCGGACGCCGTCGGCGGGACGCCAGTTGTATTTGTCAGCGGGAACGGTCTGCGCGAGGCGCGTATAGCGGTCTTCAGTAGTAGGCCACTTCTGCCAGAAACTCAGCTCGCGCGCCCGATTTGGGAACGGAAGAGGCCGCACCTGCCGGAGACGTATTCTGAGCACGTCCGCTCTGTTCCAAGCTAAGACCAACTATGGCAACTGCTACAAAACAAATCGCCTTACATCGCACGCGGGCTCCTTTTGTCGGTTAAAATGGCATTAAACGCGACGGTAGGTGGGCCAAACACGGTCGCCAGTTAAGCCATGACGAACTAGGCGCAAGGCTACACCCTTCCCGAGGCAAAGCAAAAGAGAGTTTGCGCGTCTAAGCAGCCAGAAAGCCGGAAACTCACGAAACGAATTGGCGTCCTAAGTCGTATTAGGTTGTGACTGCACGGGTCGGCGGAGGTCGGATTTGGGTGTAGCCCCAATAGAGAGTCTAACGGGAATTCCTCCCCTTGCCGCCGGCGCGATCGGGCGAAGACGCCTAGCGCTCACCGGCTTTCGCGGCAACCTCATCACGTTTGTCGAGACCTTCCGGCTGGCACTGGATGCGTTGCGAGCCCACAAACTAAGGAGCTTCCTCACGCTGTTAGGTGTAATCCTCGCGGTCCTTACTTTGGTCACGGTCATGAGTGTCGTTGCCGGGCTGAATTTCTACGTCGCCGACCGCGTTGCCAACCTCGGTGCCAACGTGTACGTGGTGGACCGTTTTGGAATCATCACCAGCGAGGACGCGTGGATTAAGGCTCAAAAGCGCCCACTTTTGACCCTGGAAGAATTTGAGTGGGTGCGCGACAACATGAAACTGGCCAGCCGCGTGGCCGCTGCCGGATGGGTCATCACCGACATCCGCGCCGGCAACACCTTGCTGGAAAATACCCGCGTGATGGGCGCCACCGCGGACTATGCCGAGCTTCGCAACATTGGCCTGGCTTCCGGCCGCTACCTCACCGAAGCCGATGACCTGCACCATTCTCCCATCTGTTTTATCGGCACCGACCTCGTGAAAAAATTCTTCCCCACCGTCGACCCGGTCGGAAAGACCATCCGTGCCGGAACTCACACCTACGAAATCGTTGGCGTGGCGGAGCCCATCGGCAGCGCCTTCGGGCAGTCGCAAGACAACTACATGCTGATTCCGCTGGTCACTTATTACAAGGAATGGCACACGCAACGGGACTGGCTGGCCATATTCGTCCAGGCCCAGAACACGGAAATGATCCCGGCGTCGCAAGACGAAGCCCGGATGCTGATGCGCGCTTATCGGCACCTGGACTACAACACCAAAGATAACTTCGCCATCCTTGGCTCGGACTCCATCATGGCGTTGTGGAAACAGCTGACCGGCAATCTGTTCGGAGTTGCCGTCGCGCTGACCGGAGTCTTTCTCGTGGTTGGCGGCATTGTGATCATGAACATCATGCTGGCCAGCGTGACCGAGCGAACTCGTGAGATCGGCCTCCGCAGATCGCTGGGAGCGCGGCGAAACCACATCATCCTCCAGTTCATGACGGAGTCGGCGGTGCTCGCCGCCATCGGCGGGATCATCGGCATCATCTTGGCGTATGGGGTCGTGTCTCTGGGGCGCGCAGCGACTTCCATTCCGATGAGAATGCCTCTCAGCGCGGTGATTTTGTCCCTCAGCGTTTCCACCGGCGTGGGACTCTTCTTCGGCATCTATCCGGCGATGCGAGCCGCGAAGCTCGATCCTATTGAAGCACTGCGGTCGGACTAAGGAACCTATGGCCCAATCCCACGGCGAAAATCTGAAACAAGCGCTGGACACGCTCCGGGCGCACAAACTGCGCAGCTCACTCACGGTCTTTGGAGTTGTGCTCGGTGTCAGCGTGATCATGCTCGTCGCGGCGTTGATCACCGGCTTTGACCAGGTAATTCAAGAGAACATCAAGCAATACGGCGCGGACACCGCCTTTATCTCGCGCTGGGACCAGGGCCCGCACAATAACACCCGTCCGCTCGAGGAGCGACTCCGCAAACCCTTAACGCTGGAAGACGCCGAAGCATTGAAGGCGGGCGCCCCAGCGGTAAAAAATGTAACCGTCTACATTAACTGGTGGGAAAAGCCGCATGTCATCCGCACCAAGGCGGGTTCCGTCAGCGCCATCGACTTTCGCGGCGTGCAGCCGAATTTCGGCGAGGTGTACGCCAACGCCGCTACCCTTTCCGGCCGCTTTCTGAGCGAAGGCGACGATTTGCACCGCCAGAAAGTTGTTATGCTCGGCGAGAACGTCGGGCCGGTGTTGTTTCCAGATAGCTCGCCCATTGGCAAGGATGTGATGATTGATGGCGAGGATTTTCAGGTAGTCGGCGTAGTGGAGAAACCCAAGGGCGGATTTGGCACCGACGACGAGGACCGCCGCGTCCTGATTCCCTACAACACCTTCCGCAAAATCTATCCGGGCGCCTACGAAAACAATATTCGTCTTCAGGCCCATCCAAAGATGCTGGATGCGGCAGTCGATCAAGCGACCGAGATTTTGCGCCGGCGCCGCAACGTGGCCTACACCGCAAAGAACAATTTCTCGATCGAAACCGCCGAGATGCAGGTGCAGGAGTTCCACAATATCGTCGGCATGGTGGCTGTCGCGACGGTAGTGCTAAGTTCCATTGGCCTGCTCATCGGCGGCGTCGGCGTGATGAACATCATGCTGGTGAGCGTAACCGAGCGAACTCGCGAAATCGGCTTGCGCAAGGCCATAGGCGCAAAGCGCAGCGACATCACCTGGCAATTTCTTCTGGAGGCCATGACCCTCACCGGCGCGGGAGGCCTGATCGCTCTGATTCTTGTGAATGGCTTGGTCCTGCTGATCCGCTTGACGCTCGAATGGCAGGGCAGCGTTCCCCTCTGGGCCGCTGCGGCGGGTCTCATCGTGAGCGTAGGTATCGGCCTGATTTTCGGTGTATGGCCCGCGATGAAGGCAGCCAAGCTCGACCCGGTCGAAGCCCTGCGCTACGAGTAGACTCCCGGAGTCGATGGGGACGTCACGGCTTCAGCCGTGCCGTGAATGCCATCGAACAATCCGGTTTTAGCCACTGAGGCTCGAACGCCCTTCCGGGGTGTTCGCCGAAAAGCAACCTCAGCTTTCCGAAATTCTCCGAATTATTTCGTGGAAGCAGACAATTTCGCGGACGTACTGCCTGCGGGTGCGGACGTCGGCGCCACCGCGCTCGGCCACAATACATCCAGAGATGTTTCACGACGCACCAGCATCTTTGCCTTCTTGGTCACATGGATGTGCAGTGTGTTCTGCCCATCGGTGCGAATTTCGCCGAGACCTTCTTTGGCGACCTGCATACTCTTGTCCGGTCGATACAATGCCACCCGAAGCTGATGTGGTCCCAGGGGCAGCGCATGCTCCAGCCGAACGGGTGCGCCTGCGGCAGTCGCATGCAGTTCGGAAGTAAAGAGCAGAGCCTGGTCGGCAAAGATTGCTACCGCGCCGTCCCCTACCGTCGAATCGATTTCGATCTTCAGCGTTGCGCGCTCCACGTGGGCGATGGGAGTCGGGAGCGGCAGCGCGGTAAGTTCGGGAGCCGGTGTTGAAGACCCGGCATTGGCGGTCTTCTCCGCAGGCACGACACCGTGATTCCCAGCGCTCCGCACCAGCGCAACCCCGGGACGCCGAGTGCGCGACTTTTCCGCGGCTTTCCGTGAATCGTCAGCAATCTTAGCCTCCACGTCCGGCACGATTGTCTCTTGCGAGTACCCAAGCAAATCCTGTGGCGGCGCGGGCGCAACTTTCGCGACGATAGGAGCTGCCGGCAATCGATAACGCGCGACTACCGCGCGTGAAACCGGGACGCTGCATATGGCAATGAGGGCTGCGGCAGCCACCGCCCAGAGGTCACTTGGCTGCATTGGCCGCGCTAACCACGAACCTTTCGACTTGGCGTGCGCCGGCGCCGTCGTTTCCAGTGGCGGCAATTGGCGCGCAAAGGGGTACAGTGAAGCGGCCAGGGCCTCAGCCGATGGATAACGGTCAGCGGGGATCTTCGCCAGGCAGCGCAGGATGACGTGATCGATGCCTGGAGGAAGCGCGGGATTTCGTTGCGACGGAGGAATTGGCTCTGCGGAAAGAATCTGGGCGCACACCGCGCTGACGGAACTTCCCTCGAAAGGAGGGACCCCGGTCACCATCTGGTAGAGAACAATTCCCAAGGAAAATAAATCCGACCTCGTGTTTTGCGCTTCGCCGTGAATCTGTTCCGGCGACAAGTAAGCGGGCGTCCCCATCAGGCGTCCAGAGCCGGACACCTGCGTCGACAACCGGGCAATGCCAAAATCGCCTAGCTTTACGTTACCGTCATCCGTAACCAGAATATTCGCTGGCTTTACATCGCCGTGGATGATGCCGGCGCGGTGGGCCCGGTGCAGAGCTCCGGCCAGATCGGCGGCCCAGGAGCAGGCGCGCGGGAAGGGGATCGGCGATTCGGAGAGGGCCTGTTGCAATGTCCTTCCGGAGACGTACTCCATCACCAGGTAAGCGACGCTTCCTTCTTCAATGCCCACGTCATACAGGTTGATGATGGAGGGGTGCGATAACTGGCTGACGATCTGAGCTTCGCGCAAGAATTGCTTTTGTTCGGTCGGCGCGCCGAACGCATGCACCATGGTTTTCAGCGCCACCGTACGTCCCAGCACTGTGTCGCGAGCCTTATCGACACGGCTGGTGGCGCCGCAGCCTAGCGTTCCAATGACTTCGTAGCGATTCTTCGGCATCGTCGGGACAGAGACTTTAGCTGTATTTGTTGCACGCCTATATTCGGGTTCGCGCCCGAGAAAGGGAATGGCCCGATGGTACAGTTGTGTCCAACTGCGAGTACTACGGGAAACCCTTTAGACCTTTATGCCAGCTGCTACGCGAACGATTCCGTGTATTTTTCGAAGGCTAGGCCGAGCGCAGCAGCCGCGAGGCCCGGTTGCGAAGGGACGATGGCTGCGCCAAAACGACTTGCGGTGTCACCTTACGACGCGCGAAAGGATATAAGTCGTCCGCCAGATCCTCAGCGGACGCTCGGCGCAACGCCGGATCCTTCTCCAGGCAAGACATTACCAATTCATTCAGGCCCACGGGCAACGAAGGATTCGTCTGCGATGGCGGCAACGGCGTAGAAGACATAACGCGGGCACAAATGCCCTGCAGCGAATCGGCATCAAACGGCCGATGCCCGGTGATCATCTCGTAGAGCACGATACCCAGCGAGAAAATATCAGAGCGCCCGTCTTGCGGCTTTCCTAGAATTTGTTCTGGACACCAATACGCCGGTGTACCGAGAAGTGGTGTGTCTTTCGAATCTCGGCTGGCAAGGCGTGCCATGCCGAAATCAGTGAGCTTGATGCGGCCATCTTCGCTGATCAAAATATTCGCCGGCTTCACGTCGCCATGGATGATGCCCTTGCGATGCGCAACGCCCAATGCCACGGCGACTTCGGCAACCCATGCACAGGCGCGCGGAAAGGGAATGCTCCCTTTATCGATCAAGCGCTCCAGCGGTTGGCCTTCCACATATTCCATCACCAAATAGGGTGTCGACGATGACTCTTCGATGCCCATATCGTGCAGGGCGACGATCGCAGGATGAGTAATTTGTCCGACGACGCGCGCCTCCTTGATAAAGCGGTCACGTCCTTCGCCAGACGCGAGTCCGGGCGAAAACAGCTTAATCGCTACGTTGCGGCCGATCATCGGATCGAATGCGCGCACGACGCGGCTGTTCGCGCCGGTGCCAATCGTGTCCAGAATTTGATAGCGGCCAACTTGCACGGAGAACGACCTTTCCCCAGTCAACCCGGGTTCAAGGAACGATAGCGTCGTCATCGGCACAGGAAAAGAGTACGAAAGTACTTGATTAGAAGGCGCTAACGAATTCGACAGTAGCGAATTTTTTCCTGATGTGATCGATCTTGTGTCATATATTTCGAACCGCTCCACATCGTTGGCTTGCCCACGTACATAACAAGAGAGTGCGCGGCGCTCAGCTAGATTTTTGCGCTCAAGTGCCAAAGTGGGAATGAAAAATAATCGTGTGCGCGAAATGACACCACTACAGATAGAACATTTTTATGTACGGTCACCACATTTTGCGTTTTTCTCTTGACAGGATTTTCCCACCCGTCGATACTGCGATTCCAGATTCGGGGGAACGTGGTAGCGCCAGGCGGACCGGGTCGAGGATGTTAACGCGAGTCCGCTCGGCCACGATACCAGCCGGGTTCTAAGCAAAACAATCGAGCGCGAGGATCCAGCTTCGCGCCCGCATGCGATGCGCGAAGCGCTGCTGTGCAGGCTGCGTGGTAAAAAGTAACACCGGCCTATCGCAGGGCGTTGCGCTTTGCATCGGTTTTCGACTCCCTTCGACCGCCAGGCGCGGTCGAATTTTTTGCTTTGTGACCTGCGATCCAGCGAATCGAGTTGCCGCCGCCGTTGCGACTGCGAGCAGCGCCTCTGAAAAGTCAGAGGAGTATAATAATAGGGTGACCTCCACCACTGGGGGAGCCCTGGAGGGCGGAGGAATAGATGGCTACGGTGAGAACCGCATTGCACGGAAAATCGCTACAAACCGGAGTAAGCCCCGACAAATCAACGGGTGGGAGCACCGGGCTGGTGTTCAATCGTTATTTTACCGACGGCCAGACTTCGCCATTTGACGCCGTGGAGTGGGAAAAGCGCACCGCGCTGATCGGCAACGAAAAAGGTGTGACCATCTTCCGCCAGGAAGGCGTCGAAGTCCCTAAGAATTGGTCGCAGACCGCCACCAACATTGTCACCAGCAAGTACTTCCACGGAAAGCCCGGCTCTCGCGAGCGCGAAGGCTCCGTGCGTCAACTCATCGACCGAGTGGCCAGCACGATTGTGCGCTGGGGCGAAGAAGGCGGCTATTTCGCCGACGCGCCATCTCGTGATGCGTTCCGCGACGAGTTGACCCACCTGCTCGTCGAACAAAAAATGGCCTTTAACTCGCCGGTCTGGTTCAACGTCGGCGTGCAGTCCAAGCCCCAGTGCTCGGCCTGCTTCATCAATTCCGTGTCCGATAGCATGGAATCCATCATGGGCCTGACGCGCACCGAGGGCATGCTCTTCAAGTGGGGCTCCGGAACCGGCACAAATTTTTCGACTTTGCGCGGTAGCAAGGAAACACTCTCGGGCGGTGGCATCGCTTCCGGCCCGGTCAGCTTCATGAAGGGCTTCGACGCATTCGCCGGCGTGATCAAGAGCGGCGGCAAGACCCGCCGCGCCGCCAAGATGGTGATCCTCAATATCGACCATCCCGACATCGTCGAATTCATCGAATGCAAAATGAAGGAAGAGCGCAAAGC
>Ga0137404_10002263_pt1 | contig 12686 bp, 10 predicted proteins | sample CZOMad2_1_16fung_FD_108285 | JGI IMG/M metagenome (GOLD analysis project Ga0137404, IMG submission 108285) | Vadose zone soil fungal communities from Angelo Coast Range Reserve, California, USA - CZOMad2_1_16fungal (Illumina Assembly) | ecosystem: Environmental > Terrestrial > Soil > Vadose...
ACATGGACGAATGGTCGACGCAGGGAATCCAGCCGCCGGATTCGGAGGTGCCGAAGCTTCGGGACAGCACCCTGGTGCTGCCCTTGCCTCAGGACGGCGTGGGGTTCCCGCACATTCCAGGCGTCACCTACACAGGTTTGAAAACGACCCGGTACCGGTTCAACTACGGACCAGATTTTTATCAAACCTTTGTGCCGACGATAAACCCGCCGGTCATCACTCCGCCGTATGAGGATAATCCGGCTAACGGTCAGATTTATCCGAGCTACGTGCCGAAAACCGACAGCGATGGCAACGACATTGCCGGAATTCGGTTGCCGGAATTGATTGCGCCGCTGGCGACCTATACGGGCTGGGCACTGCGTTCTGGTGTTTGGGCGAACGATGGATGCGAGTCGTCCGGCCAATACATCCCGTTCCAGGCAACGAGGGCTGCCCGTTTAGCTGCGGGCGATCCACGGCCCTCGGTCCAGGAGCGTTATCCTTCCTACGCGGAGTATCGGGCCAAAGTCGTAGTGGCGGTCGACAATCTGGTAAGAAGCCGCTTCCTGATTTGCGACGATACTCAGGACATAGTGAACCGATTGCTGCAGGCTGGACTCAGTGCTGGAGTCCCCGCGCCGAACGCAAACGCGAACACGTCTGCTCCCGATCCGGTGCCCGCATGCAAGGGGCGCATGCCGCCCGGCTATCACTATCATCTGGTTTACGATCATGATGACCCTGACCCTGGTCAGGATTCACACTAGGCCGAAGACCGGTTAGTCAAAACCACATGATTGCGGGTGGCGAGCGCGGGCTCGCCACCCGCTCCGCTTTTGCTGAGCCATGCCAAGATCGGCACGTCGACGATCCAGAGCCGCGCCACCGCGGCCACGTGGGATGAATCAGCGTAACGAAATTGCTCACGGCCTAATAGATGCGGGCCAATTCCACTGGCATCTTGGCAACTTGATAGTCCACTCCCTCATGATCTTGGGCTGATGGAAGGAATTTGGAGAACTCAGCAAGAAACGCGGCGGTGGATCGTGACGATCTTCGATATCCGAACCCATCTCGATTTCTACGACATGCTTGTCGAAGATTTCGACGATTTTATGCGCGAGCAACATTCCGCGCGGCGAGCGTTTCATTGCATCCTTGAGGCTTATCATTTGCGCGAATGGGTATGGCACGACCGCATCGAAAATGATCAACCTCTCAGAGATAAGCTTAAACTCGGCAGCGAGGCTGATTTTAATGGACTCGTTAATCGGTGCTGTCCTTGGTTTGGCTATCTACGTGCCCTTACCAACGGCACTAAGCATTTTGAAGACCGGGCCCAGGGGTTCGAAGCGTACCGCGTCGCCGCTGCACCGTTCTCGCTCGATATTCTTGGTGCGGGCCTTGGCGAGGGCGCATGGGATGGACCCGTTCGCTATGTATCGGGATCGCTACCGGTGGGACAGGACAACAAGGGAGTCCTGATGTTCGACTTTGGCGAAGAAGCGGGAGAGCAACGCTATCTTCCGGTGCTCCATGTCGTGGAAAGTGTCGTGCGTTTCTGGCGCGATAGCCTGCGTAACCTTCACCCCGGCGTTTCCATTAAGTCGAGCGTTCATCACAACGAGCTCTAGGCATAATCACGCACGCCTTAGAATATTGCTTTCTGGTATCGCAAGGAATGGCGACTTGACGAACGATAGGGCCAAAGCCCGATTTAAAGCAGCCGGCATCACCTACGAGAGCGAGCCTGACTGGATTAAAGGGGGCCGTAAGGCGGATTTCCATTGCTCGGGTGCAGCCGACTTTTGGTGTGAGGTGAAGACACTCGAGCCTTTGGAGGACGCTAGGCAGCTAGGGAAAGCTCTAGCGAAGTTGAGGCAGAGAACAGGGAATATCTCGCTCACGGGTCAAGGCGCGGCATACGTAAAAGGTAACTTAAGCGATCGTGATGCAAAAACTGTCGTAGCTCTCCTGAAACGCGGTCTCCGCCGTTTCGCCGACAGCGACGCACCTGAGCGCATCGTCGCACTGATTCCCGACGAGCCAGACTACGGCAAGTTCGTTCGATTCTCATTTTCGACCAGTGAATACAAGTCGGTGGAGTTTCATAGTTGCGTCTCTACCGTCGAGAAATATGGAACGCCAAACGGCATGTTCCCTGAACCATTTGCTCAACAAATGCGTCTGCGGTTTTCGCCGGATGGCGATGAGAAGGATTTTCAATCACACCGAGTAATAACGAGGCGCGATGATTTTCGTGTCGCCATCGTCGCGGAGTCGAGTGTTAACAAGTTTGATATAACGCTTGCAGCGCCAACCGGTGGCGCAAAGCGCTTAAACAATCCTGAACGAATTCGAGAAGCGGTAGCCGACGCCAACAGCCAATTGAAGAACGCGCTTCAGTACAGGTCAGCGCCATGCCTTCTGATGGTTTTTCAGGACGGCCTCGACGTGCCCGACGAGATGATCATCAAGAGCGCGCTTTACGGTGACCTCAAATTTGAGTTTCCTCCAGGCAACCCGACTGCTGGTAAATTGATTGCAGATCGTGACGGCGGTTGGAACCCGGATAAGAACCGCAGCACAAGCGCAGTCATGTATATTCGTAACGACAGCAAACCAATCATCGTGCATAACTACTGGGCCGATCGGTCGTTCCCGCCCGGTTTGTTTTCTTGCAAAGAGATTCGCGCGAGCGCTAATGGAAAATTCCACGAAACTTTTTATGAACCGGAAAAAACGCCATCTTTTGCGATGACGGCGTTTCGCTCTCTAATGTCATTTTGGCCGGAGATGGTGCATCGCGTGCTTCCATGACCGTTCCGAAATCACTCCACCGCGTCACCCCGGCCACGCTAAGTGCGAGCGCAACGCGTGCATTCGAGGCGCGGATGTGGAAATAGAATCAGATCCAGTGTCCGGTGTCGAAAAGATAAAAACGTAAGAACGCTTATACGACCGGCTATTTCTTTGCCGAGGCAAATACGGCGCGTTCGATGTCGGTCCATACTTCCGGTATCGGGCGACCCCACGCCTTATAGAAGGGTGCGAACGCATGTGGGAGAGCTACCCCCGGCATTTCTGAATCGACCAACGCAACCTTTTCTCCATCCCTAACAATTTTTGCAAAGCAACTAAGTGGCTCACCGTTCTTGCTGACCATCTCCAAAGACAACCCTTCAGTGCGTATTGGTGAATCCGCTGGCCGCTCATATGGTTTGAGTTGGTCTGAGCGCGCTACCCAGACTTCACCGATCAGGATAGCTGCGTCCGCACCAGATTTCGTCACCTCATCGGCGAGTTGCCGCATCACAACGTATTTCTGCTGTGTATTATCCGTTCTAATCTCGATAGGTCTGATTAGCTTTCGATCGCGGAACAGCAGCAGAATTGATCGATGATACCCATCGCGAAGGAACATCGTTTGCGCCACCCTGAAGTACCCCGCCGCTAGTCCAGTGTCGGCTTCGTAATTCCGAGTTATCGTTTCAAACGTCTTCTCTCCGTAGCGGTCTGCTAGAACGGCACGCTCCGCCGCGTCCATCTTTACGAGTTCGCTCTTGGATTCAAACTCTACTCTAGCTCCATCAGCGAGAGAGATCGTCAAGGTACGTGGTCTCTCGTGACCGATCATACAGGGAAATCGCCAGCCCATAGCCGGAAGGTCAAAGCTGTCGCCGTCCTCGTCATGAAGCGTTTGGGGCGGATCAAGCCCTATCTGGCGGTGTGCGTCATGCACCAATTCCGCAAGTTTTCCATAATAGATCGCTACGGCATCGAGCAATTCGTATTCTGGCAAAGAGTTTTCAACCCATCGCCGCTCTATGCGCAACACCCCGTTGCGTCTGATATGCTGGCCGAGGAGATTATCTGGAATACCCCGCAAAAGTGTGTCTGCGTTCTCAAAAAGATGAGCCGGAACATCGATGCGGGGACCGTCGTCATAGTAAGAGGCAATGATCTCGGCGCGGACCATACTGTGAGACTCTAGGTCACCCCGCTTCTCAATTTTGTTGCGGGCCTCGACCATCCAACGCATCAACGGGTCAGCATGCATGCGTTCTTGCCACTTGCCCCGCTTGCCGTGCTTTTCATCAACATAGTCACCATACCAGTCGGTAAAGTTTGGGATGACCGCCTTGTGGTTCTGCAAGATGAAGGTTAGCGATCGTAGGGACTGGATCGCGTTCTGTACGGCGAGCCTGAATCCGTCCGGGTCAAAGTAAGCCGCTTCGGCCTGGTGCCAAAGGGAATGAGCATCCGCAAGTCGTCGGTCGATGGCGGCCAGTGGGCATGTGGCTTCGGCTGTCGGATGCTTGAGAATGTCTTCGGGCTGCTTGCGAGCGTTTTTATCTTCCATCGCCCTCTCTATGAATTCAGGATGTCATCCTCTTAGCCCGCTCCGCTCTCCGGCAAAATATGCGAAATGGCCTGCACAGACTCTGCACAGGCTATTTAGGTGTTATTTTTGTAAATTAAATCAGTATTCTAGTAACATCAAATCTCCCGCAAGGGGAGAAGGAAGCAACTGTAGCCCGGACCGAATGAGCGAAGCGACATCCGGGGTTCTCACATCTATCGTTCCCGCAAGTCGCTAGCGCTCATGCGGACTACGTGGTGATTTGCCCGTCGTGCCAATCTGCCGCAACCAGCGGCATTGATCTTGCCCCCAAATCAAATCCATATCTGCACTATCCCGTGCCTCTCAAGAGGGGCGTTTGCGCGATCGTCACGGACGTTGGGTGCGGGATGCGGTGGACGCGGGGCACGCTTCTGACGAGGGCGCGTTCCGCGGACGGCGAAGTCGTGTGGTCCTGACGCCCCGACGCTGGTGTCAAGTTTCGCGGAAGATTTTTCGCGAGGCGACGGTGGCAAGAAAGCCCGGTCACCGGGGAGAGCACGCTATAAGCTGTAAAACCATTGCGCGGGGAATGCCGGGTGATTCCGGTGTGACCGTGGTGACTAGCTCGTGTGCTTTTTTCATTTTGCACGCGAGGCTGCGGGCGCATCGAGCGCCCGGCATTCCCTGCGCCCTTTGTTTCTCTGAGGCGAAGGATGCTTGCACAACTCGGGCGCATCGCGCGTTGCGAGAATGCATAGCCACGTTCCTCTATCGTCATGCCCCGCTTCAAGCGGGGCATCCAGTACCGCCGAGGCATCTCGTATAAGCGCGACCGTCTCTGGAATACTGGATCGCCCGGTCAAGCCGGGCGACGACGCCAGGGCAAGCTGTTTGAAATTTCGAATCTGTAGCGGTGACCAACCACCGTCATTCCGGGGCGATGCGAAGCATCGAACCCGGAATCTCGAGATTCCGGGTCTGGTGCTAGCGCACCATCCCGGAATGACGAATAAGAGATTAAAGCTCCTTCTCCCAGGTCTCGCCGATCAAGCTTTGGCCGAAACTGCGGTGCGGTTCGCTCGCGACCTGCACGAATCCGGCGTCCTGATAGATCCTGCGCGCGGCGAGGAGGATGCTTTGGGTCCACAGCGTGATCTTGCGATAGCCGCAGGCACGCGCAAACGCGATGCATTCCCCGACCAGCCGCCGCCCCAGGCCGTGTCCGCGCCCGGCCGGATCGACCAGCAGCAACCGCAGTTTGGCAACCTCGTCGCTGTGCCTGACCAGGAAAACCGAGCCAACCGGGGCGCCATCGCGTTCGGCGATCCAGCAGCGTTCCCGTGAAGCATCGAACGAGCCGAGGAATCTTGCGACGATCTCTGCGACCAAGGCCTCGAACGAGGAATCCCAGCCGTATTCACTGGCATAGAGCGCGCCGTGGCTCTGCACCACCCAACCCATGTCGCCCGGGCGCGGTTCGCGTAAGGTGGCGGTTTCGGATGAGACGGCGGCGGAACCAAGCAGCCGCTCGATCGCGGCCATCGCCCCGATCAGGCGTTGACGGTCGTTTTGCGGCAGCGCGGCGAGCATGTCAGCGACATCATCATGCGAGCTGCGATCCAGTCTTGCGAACGCCTGTCGGCCCTTCGCGGTCAGGCTGAGCTGATATTGCCTGCGATCCGCAAGGACCGGTTTGCGGGCGATCAGCCCGTCGTCATCGAATTTCTGGACGATGCGGCTGAGGTAGCCGGGATCAAGACCCAGTTCGGCGCCGATCTCCTTTGCCGAAGGGTATTGTCGGTTCGCAAGCTCGTAGAGGACCCGCGCCTCGCTCAGCGAGAACGGGCTTTTCAGGAGCCGCTGGTCGAGAACGCCGAGCTTGCCGGTATAGAAGCGGTTGAAAGCGCGAACCGCCGATATCTGGTCGTCGTCATCCGATTGTGCCATCGCCCACCTCGATACTTGGCATTGTCAAGTAATTATTTGACTCTGGCAAGTATCTTGGCGGATCACGCCACAATGATCCGGCTGCGCAACATCGTGCGCGAGGAGCGGCCGAGTTGCCGGAGCAGTCTGGCTTCGGCGCGGCGGGCGTCCGGCGCATGGCCGCCGAGCCGCTCGTAATGGTCGCGCGCGATCAACAGTCCCTGATCGGCCCAAGGTCCTGCGATCATCCGGGCGACGAATTTCAGGCCATCGCCCAGCCTTGCGTCGGCGTAGGGGGACCGCGCATAGCGGAAAATGCCGGCGCGGGGACGCCCGCTGTCCGAGACGCGCTGCATGAACTGCGTGGTCTCCTCGATCCAGCCTGACTCCAGCACTGCTCCCGCATGCAGGAACATCAGCCAGGGCGAGCGGGCCTGGCGCGCGCCTGCCGCCAGCGCGGCCGCGCGGGATCCTTCAAACGCCAGAAATCGGCATCCCGCGACATCGGCAACCCGCTCGATCACGCCAGTACCGGCCCCGTCGACCAGGAGCACCTCGCGTATCACGCCGGCGGCCGCCCCCGGCACCAGCGCCGCAAGGGTTGCAACGGCCGGTTGCTCGGCGCCTTCGGTAGGGATGATCACGCTCAGCATTGATGGATCTTCCACACCCCAACATCGAAAAAGCGCTGCACCGTTAGCACCTTGTCACATGCAAATCAGCCTGCCGAATGCAGCTTTTTGCGGCAGGGGCGCGGCTTGCGCTGAGGGGACGGTTCAGTCTTTGGCTGGGGATCGGAAAAGAATGTTCTTGATTTGTTCTCAGGCCATACTATGTTCTGAGGATGAGCCGAGCATCCTCAAATGCCCTCAAGCACCCGCCGGTCACGGCGCCCTCCAAGCCGGCGGGTGCGCTTTCTCCTTTTCCGGAACTTGCGGTTGCGATCGAGCGCGAGCGGCGGCGCGGCCGCGGGGCGCAGTCCAACGACAGCGGCCGCTTCGAGGCGGAGGCGCGCGTTGCGTTCGACGATGGCTGGCAGAGCCTCGATGAATTGCCGCCCTTCAAGACCACGGTCGCGCTCGATACCGCGCGCAAGGTCATCACCCGCAACGATTCGCCGGATATCGGCTTCGACCGTTCGATCAACCCCTACCGCGGTTGCGAGCATGGCTGCGTCTATTGTTTCGCGCGGCCGACGCATGCCTATCTCGGCCTGTCGCCGGGGCTCGACTTCGAATCAAAACTGTTTGCCAAGCCGGATGCGCCGCAGCTTCTGGAGAAGGAACTGGCGACGCAGGATTACGAGCCGCGCATGATCGCGATCGGTACCAATACCGACCCCTACCAGCCGATCGAGCGCGAGCGGAACATCATGCGCGGCATTCTGGAGGTGCTCGATCGCACCTCGCATCCCGTGGGTATCGTGACAAAATCAGCGCTGGTGATCCGCGACATCGATATTCTGGCGCGGATGGCCAAACGCAATCTCGCCAAGGTGGCGATTTCGGTGACCACGCTCGATGCGAGACTAGCGCGCACCATGGAGCCGCGCGCCTCGACGCCGACGCGGCGGCTTGAGGCGCTGCGGCAATTGTCGCAAGCCGGAATTCCGACCACGGTGATGGTCGCCCCGGTCATCCCCGCCCTGAACGATACCGAGATCGAGCGCATTCTGGATGCGGCGGCCCATGCCGGCGTCAAGGAGGCAAGCTACGTGCTGCTGCGGCTGCCGCTGGAAGTGCGCGATCTGTTTCGCGAATGGCTGATGGCCAATTATCCCGACCGCTATCGCCACATCTTCACGCTGATCCGCGACATGCGCGGCGGCCGCGACTATGATTCGCAATGGGGCACGCGAATGAAAGGAACCGGGCCGATGGCCTGGATGATCGGACGGAGATTTGAAATCGCCTGCGAAAAGCTCGGGTTGAACAAGCGGCGGTCGAAATTGACGACCGATCATTTCGCCCGGCCGAAACGCAGCGGGCAGCAGCTCAGTCTGTTCTGAACCTGCCGCAACCCTGGGGTGTTTGGGGTTTGAGGAACTTCTCTCCATCGGTGAATTGCAGTATTGCCGGGCCGATGAACGACGGACCCGCGCCAGTATCCCAACAACAACCGCGCGTCATTTTGACGACGCCACGGTTGATCCTGCGCACCGCAACCGAGCCGGACATCCCGATCATGCATGAGAGGATTTTGGGCAACAGCGAGGTGATGCGTTACGTCTTTCAGGGCGTACCGATGACGCTGGAAAGAGCCGGCCAGGTGATGCGGAAGTTTTTCACCTTCGGCGAGAGCCTGACGGGTATAGCCATCTTGGCAGAGAAGCCCGCGGCCGAAATAATTGGCTTTGCCGGCCTGTTCCCCACAGAGGTGCTGGGAGCGGACGATTTTGAGATCGGCTTTGTGCTCGCGCGTCGCGCCTGGGGCTGGGGCATTGCCACCGAAATCGGCGAGGCCCAACTGGCGTTCGGGTTCGAGCAGCTCAGCTGCGGGCGATTGCTTGGACTAGCCGATCCGCGAAACGGGCCGTCGATTCACGTCCTCAAAAAGCTCGGCCTGCGGTATCTGAAGGACGTAGCGGAACCCGGGCGCGCAAACCGCAGTGTATTTTGCTTGGAAATCGGAGAGTGGCGCCAGCGTGTCCGTGAACAGCGGGCATAGATCAATTTTTTCGTTGTGCGGGGATAGCCGCCTGCGCAACGATCGCTTCCATGATTCGAGACAAGTCGAGGCAAGAGCCGCCCAAACTGCCGAAGGGCGTGATCGCGGTCGCGCCGCCGAGCTTTCGCCGCGAGCGCGCGCTGCTCAAGCGCGGCGTGTGGCCGGTGGCTGGTTGCGACGAAGCGGGCCGCGGCCCGCTGGCGGGACCGGTGGTCGCCGCGGCCGTTGTGCTCGATCCGAAGCGGATTCCCAAAGGCATCGACGATTCCAAGCGGCTGACCGCGGAACGCCGCGAGGAACTGTTCGAGGAAATCTGCGCGACCGCATCGTTTGCGGTTGCCTTCGCCTCGCCGGCGCGCATCGATCGCGACAATATCCTGCGCGCGTCGTTATGGGCGTTGGCGCGCGCCGTCCACGCGTTGCCGGAAATGCCGAAGCATGTTTTCGTCGACGGCCGCGACCGGCTCGATGCGCCATGCGACTGCGAGGCCGTGATCGGAGGCGACGGGCTGGTTATCTCGATCGCGGCGGCCTCGATCATCGCCAAGGTGACCCGCGACCGGCTGATGTGCGCCCTGGCGCAGGATTGTCCGGGCTACGGATTCGAATCCCACAAGGGCTATAGTGTGCCCGAGCATCTCGAGGCGCTTGACCGATTGGGTCCCTCCATCCACCACCGCAGCTACTTTGCGCCCGTTGTCGCTGCGCGGGAAAAGCATCAGCCCTGGACGGTCAAACGCGAAGCGGACCTGTTCGCGTTGGAAGGGCCGGCTACGACGGAAATTTCCGCCACAGCCTGACGCAGTGGCCACCGCAGTTGCCTCGGCGCCTTGCGCGCTTTATCAAACATCTCGGATCAAATAAGCCGGCTTGCACGCCCCTCTCGGACGTTTCATGCGTTTCACCTCGCTCGTTATCGAATTGATCCGCGCCCGGCCGCGGCTGGTGGTCTGGCTTGTGGTTTTGTTGCAGGCGGGGTTGTGGCTGTTCGTGCCGATGCTGCTATATCGCAGCCCTCCGGGTGACCTTGCCACCGTGCTCGCCTATGGCCGGGAATACCAGGTAGGAACCGATCTTGGGCCGCCCTTGGCGTTCTGGCTCGCCGATCTCGCGTTTCGCGCCGCGGGCAATCACATGTTCGGCGTCTATCTGCTGGCGCAGCTTTGTTCCGTGGCGACCTTCTGGACATTGTTCCTGCTGGCGCGCGCGGTTGTCGGCGGACAACAGGCGGTGCTCGCGGTCCTCCTGACCATGACGATCCTGGCGTTCAGTTCGCCCGGCGTCGAGTTCGGTCCCCTGGTGCTGGCGCGTCCGCTCTGGGCGCTGCTGCTGCTGCATTCGTGGCAACTGATCGGCCAAAACAGGCGCAATGCGTGGTTCGCCTGGTCCATCGAAGCCGGACTTCTGCTGCTGACGACCCCCGCCGCGATTGGTCTGCTGGCGCTGATAGCCGGATTTGCGCTCGCAACCATGCGCGGACGGCGCACGCTGATGTCGTTCGATCCGGTGTTCGCGCTTTTGGTGATCGTCGTGCTGGCGCTGCCTTATATCGTCTGGCTGATCCGTGCCGATGCGCTTGTTTCGCCGCATTGGCCGGCGGCCGTGGATTTAGGCGAGGGGGCGCTACACTGGGTTGGACTGCTCGGCGGCCTGCTATTTGCGATGTCCGGCATCGTCATATTGGTAGCGCTCAATTACAACTGGTTCGGCCGCAACCCGGAAGAAACGCCGATCATTTTTCGGCCGCCGGTCGAGCCGCTTGCGCGGGATTTTGTCTATTTCTTCGCCATCGGCCCCGCGCTCGCGGGTAGCCTGATTGCCAGCCTGTTCGGTCTCGACCATGTCGTGGGTGGAACTGGCATCGCGCTCATGATGTCGGGGCTGGCGACGGTGGTGGCGACCGGCGATCTGATTCACCTTCGCCGCCAGCGGATGCTGCGTTCGGTCTGGGCGGCCGCTATTGTCGCCCCCGCGTTTGCGGCTATCGCAACGACGCTCTTGCTGCCTTGGACCGGAAGCGGCGAGGTGGCGACCTCACTCCCTTCGACCGCGATGGCAATTTTTTTCGATGAAAGCTTCGAGCGACGGACCAACCAGCGGCTCGGCTCGGTGAGCGGCGATGCCCAGCTTGCGACGCTGATCACATTGAGCCCCAGCCGTCCGCATCTGTTCCTCACCGCGTCGCCGGAACGGACGCCGTGGCTGAATTTGGCGAGGTTCAACGAAACCGGCGGCGTGGTGGTTTGGCGCGCTTCCGACACGGCCGGCACGCCGCCACCCGATATCGCGCAGTGGTTTCCGGGCCTCGTGCCCGAAGTGCCGCGGTCGTTCGAGTGGCTGGTGAACGGACGCCAGCCGCTGCTGCGGATCGGCTGGGCCATTGTGCGGCCAAAGACGCGGTAGCTTGACCCTCAGGGTGAGGCGCGTTGTTGCAGCGCTTTCGCGATCGCGCGCAAATCCTGCCACGCCATGCGTTTATAGGACGGCGAGCGTAGCAGATACGCCGGATGGAACGTGGCAATGGCGCGGATCACGCGCGTGCCGGTGTCGTAGTCGAACCAACGGCCGCGGGTCTTCATGATGCCTTCGCGCGTCGACAGCAGGGTTTGCGTCGAGGGATTGCCGAGCGTCACCAGCACATCGGGATCAACCAGTTCGATCTGTCGCTGGATGAACGGCAGGCAGATCTGGGTCTCCTGCGGCGTCGGCGTGCGGTTGCCCGGCGGCCGCCATGGAATGACATTGGCGATGTAAGCGCTGGTACGGTCCAGTCCGATGGCCGCGATCATCCGGTCCAGCAGTTTGCCGGAACGCCCGACGAAGGGCAGTCCCTCGATGTCTTCTTCGCGTCCCGGCGCCTCGCCGACAAACATGATGCGCGATCGCGGGTTGCCGTCGGCGAAAACCAGGCGGGTAGCGGTGGATTTGAGCGCGCAGCCGTCGAAATTCTCGAGCAGTCCGCGCAGCACTTCAAGCGAAGGCGCGGTCCGTGCGGCCTCCCGCGCCGAGGCAATGGCGGCCTCCGGCGCCGGCGCTGCGTCTGCGCGTACGGCCGGAATTGCGGCGGGTGCGGTGATGATGGGGCTGGACGGCATCATTTCGCCGCGGCCAGGGACAATATCAGGATCCGATAGCCGGTTGACCGGTTCCTCGGTCAGTGCACAATCGACCCCGGCCTCCAGATAAAAGGCCAGCAATTGCTGAACGGTAGGCGCTGGGTCAGGCATCATGGAGCGATGTCACGGGCATCCTTGCAATCTAGGACGGATTGCTCTGCAACGAAACGCCCCAAGCGGCATTTCCATGGTTGTTCTTCCGGTAAAAATCGGAAACAAACGCCAATGGACGAGCCGTATAAGCTTCTCAACCGGGCCGAGACCAGACCATGAGCACCGAAGAATTGCAGCCGCGCGAATCCATGGAATTCGATGTCGTGATTATCGGCGCGGGGCCGTCGGGCCTCGCCGCGGCGATCCGGCTGAAGCAGCTCAATGCTGATCTCAGTGTGGTGGTCGTCGAGAAGGGCTCCGAAGTCGGCGCTCACATCTTATCCGGCGCGGTGATCGATCCGGTGGCGCTCGATCAACTGATTCCGGATTGGCGCAAGGACCCCGATTGCCCGCTGAAGACACAGGTGCGCGAAGACCGGTTCTACTGGAACATGGCGGGTGCCGCGATCCGGCTGCCGAACATCATGATGCCGCCGCTGATGAAGAACAACCATCATTGCTATATCGGCTCGCTCGGCAATGTCTGCCGCTGGCTC
>Ga0137404_10002265_pt1 | contig 12685 bp, 10 predicted proteins | sample CZOMad2_1_16fung_FD_108285 | JGI IMG/M metagenome (GOLD analysis project Ga0137404, IMG submission 108285) | Vadose zone soil fungal communities from Angelo Coast Range Reserve, California, USA - CZOMad2_1_16fungal (Illumina Assembly) | ecosystem: Environmental > Terrestrial > Soil > Vadose...
CGGCGCTTCACCGACGAGGCGGCGTCGTATCACGAATTCACGCGCGCCATGGTCCGGACCTCGAACATTCCAGCGTGGCTCGTCTGCGACCGGCGCTTCCTGTGGAAATACGGCCTCGGCATGATCCGGCCGATGACGCTTCGCCTCGGACGGTATCTTGCTTCCGGTTATCTTCGCGCAGCGGGCGGCCTGGAGGGTTTGGCGGGCGCCATCGGCGTGGACACCGAAGGACTGCTGGACACCGCGCGCCGCCACAACGAATTCGCGCGCACCGGCACCGACCTCGATTTCGGCAAGGGCGGCAATGCATACGATCGCGCCAACGGAGATCCGGCGCACGAGCCCAATCCATGCCTCGGCTCGATCGAACACGCGCCGTTCTACGCGGTCCGCGTCGAGCCGACTCCGCTGGGTACGAGCCTCGGGCTTCGCACCAATCTCAACGCACAGGTATGTGACGCGGCGGGCAATCCGGTCCCCGGCCTCTATGCCGTGGGCAACGACATGCAATCGGTCATGGGCGGGGAATACCCCGGTGCGGGCGCGCAGCTCGGACCCGGCATGACTTTCGGCTACCTGGCGGCGCTCCACGCCGTCCGGCCGCGCGCAGCCCGCGCATCGTCGGCGACAGCGCACGAATTGGCGATATAGAGGAGAGCGAGAATGAACAAACCGACGGAAAAAGGCCTGGCGGCCGCGGCCGGCGACGGCCCCAAGACCGCGAAGAGGAAAGGCGGCGAGCTGATCGCGGAATTCCTGGTAAAGGAGAAGATTCCCTACGTGTTCGGCATCTGCGGCCACGGCAACGTCGGCCTGCTCGATCCGCTCTACCAGGTGCGCGACCAGGTGAAGCTCGTCTCGCCGCGCCACGAGCAGACCGCCGCGCACATGGCCGACGGCTATTTCCGGGTGAAGCACAAGCCCGTGGCCACGCTGACCTCCACGGGACCGGGCTCCGCGAACCTGATCATGGCGCTCGCCGTCGCGCAGACCGATTCCTCGGCGCTGCTCGCGATCACGGCGAACGTGCCGACCTCGCAGTTCAATCGCGGCCCGTTCCAGGAGCTGAACCGCCACAACCAGGCGGATTTCCCCAACGTGATCCGCCCGGTGGTGAAGCGCAGCTTCCAGCCGACGCGCGTCGACATGCTGCCGCTCGCTCTGCGGCAGGCGATCACCACGGCGACCAGCGGCCGGCCCGGGCCGGTGAACCTCGACGTTCCGTTCAATCTGTTCCAGGAGGAGGCCGAGGTCGACCTCGAGCCGGCCTGGGACGGTTTCGGCGATCGCCGCAGCGGAGCGTCGCCCGAGGACGTGAAGGCGACGCTCGACCTGCTGCAGGCCTCGCGCCGCCCGGTGATCTTCATCGGCCATGGCGCGACGCTCTCGGAAGCGGGGAAAGACCTCACGGAGTTCGCGAAGAAGTACCGGGTTCCGGTGATCAGCTCACCGAACGGCATGGGCTGTCTCGACATGCGCGATCCCCTGTCGCTCGGTTTCATCGGCCGCAACGGCGCCTATCCGGCGAACCAGGCGGGCCGGCACGCGGATCTCGTGATCGCCATCGGCGCGCGTTTCGACGATCGCTCGTCGTCGTCGTGGATGCCGGGCTATTCGTGGAATTTCCCGACATCCAAATTGGTCCACGTCGACGTCGATCATGCCGAGATCGGCAGGAACTACACCCCCGACCTCGGCCTCCTCGCCGACGCGCGGACGTTCCTGCGGCAGCTGCTCGGCGAAGCGGCCTCGCGCCGGATCGACGGCGAGGCGCAGTTCCGCGAATGGCACGCGCAGATCGCCGGCTGGCGCGCCGAATGGGAGAAATACATCCGCCCGAATTTCGAGATCCATGCCTCGCCGATCCGGCCCGAGCGGATCGTGGCCGACTGCCGCGCGGTGCTGCCCGACGACGCGATCATCTCGCTGGACTCCGGCATCCATCACAACTGGTTCATGCAGTTCTGGGAGGCGCGCCGTCCGCAAGCCATGCTGAACACCTGGGGCTACTCGGGCATGGGCTTCGGGCCGAGCGCCATCCTGGGCGCCAAGCTCGCCGCCCCGGACAGGCCCTGCGTGTCGATCTGCGGCGACGGCGGCTTCACCATGGTGTCGCACGTGCTGTGCACCGCGGTCGAGTACGACATTCCCGCGGTATGGGTGGTGTGGAACAACTTCGCCTGGGCGGCGATCCGCGACCTGCAGTACGCCTACTTCGGCGGGCGCGAGCACGGCACGGCCTTCTACCACGGTCCCGATCGCAAGCCCTACAACCCGGATTTCGCGGCTTGGGCCAGGGCGGCCGGCGTGGAAGGTCTCACGGTCACCAAGTCTCAGGACTTCAAGGGCGCGCTCGAGCACGCCGTGAGCCTCGGGAAGCCCTGCCTCATCGACGTCCATGTCGACGCGAACATCCGCCCGCCGGGCACCGGCGCCTGGGCGCTGCCGCCGATTCCGCACATGGAGCCCATCTTCGGAAAGAAGCACACGCGATGAACAAGAAATCTTCCGCCGTTGCGGTCATCCGCAACGTCGTCGAAACGCCCTGGAAGCAGTACCCGGGGCATTTCGGCGGCGCGCTGTCGAAGCCGCTGGTGCGCCCCGAAACGACCGGTTCGCGCCTGGTCGACTACCGCATCTCGACCTACCAGCCGATGGCCTACGTCGAAACGCACACGCACAAGGTGCAGGAGCAGATCTACCACGTGCTGGAAGGCGAGGGCTCGATGGAGATCGAGGGCAAGAAGACGATCGTGCGCAGGCACGACGTGATCTTCATTCCGCCCGGCGTCCCGCACGCGATCTGCAACAACGGGATCGCCGACCTGACGTTCATCGTGGTCACGACGCCCGTCGAGGACAAGTAGATGGCGGTCGTTTCGAAAGATGCGCCGAAAGCCGCAACGGCCACCGTGAGAATGCTGATCGGCGGCGAGTGGCGCGAAGGCGTGAAGACGTACGAGGTGCGCGACCCGTATCGCGGCGAGGTGATCGCCCGCGCCCCCGAGTCGTCCCTGCAGGACCTGGACGATGCGCTGGCCGCGGCGACCGCCGCCAAGGCAAAGGCCGCCGCGATGCCCGGCTACGAGCGCGCGGCGATCCTCAGAAAAGTGGCGCAGCTCCTTGTCGCGCGCGCCGACGACATCGCCGAGATCATGTCGCGCGAGACGGGCAAGGCGATCTCCGACGCGCGCGCCGAGGTGGTGCGCTCGCAGGACACGGTGCTGCTGTCCGCCGAGGAAGCGATCCGCATCCAGGGCGAGCAGGTGCCGCTCGACGGCAGCGCGATGGGGGCCGGGAAGCTCGCCCTCCTCCTGCGGTTCCCGGTCGGCGTCGTCGCCGGCATCACGCCGTTCAACGCGCCGTTCAACCTGGCGTGCCACAAGTTTGCGCCGGCCCTTGCCGCCGGCAACACGATCGTGCTCAAGGCGCCGCCGCAGTCGCCCTGGGTCCTCTGCAAGCTCGCCGAGCTGTTCGCCGATGCCGGAACGCCGCCCGGGTTCGTGAACCTGCTGTTCGGAAACGCCGTCGGGCCCGCTCTGGTTCGCGATCCGCGCGTGGACTTCATCACCTTCACCGGATCGAGCCGCGTCGGCGCCGAGATCAAGGCGGCGAGCGGCCTGCGCCGCGTCGCGCTCGAGCTCGGCGGCAACGGCACGACCATCGTCTGCGCGGACGCCGACATCGAGGAGGCCGCGGCGCTGTGCGCGCGCAACTCCATGCGGCTCGCCGGCCAGAGCTGCATCTCGGTGCAGAACATCTACGTTCATCAAAGCGTGTACGGCGATTTTCTCGAGCGCATGGTGCCGCGGGTGAAACAGCTCAAGCTCGGCGACCCCCTCGACCCGAAGACCGACGTCGGCACCCTGATCGACGAGGGCGCGGCGAAGCGCGTCGAGCAATGGGTGTCCGAGGCCGTGTCGCAGGGCGCGCGGCTGCTGAGCGGCGGCAAGCGCCACGGCGCGGCCTACGAGCCGACGGTGCTCGCGGACGTGCGTCCGGCGATGAAGGTCGTTTGCGAGGAAATCTTCGGGCCCGTGGCGACGGTGCAGCCCTTCACCGAGCTCAAGGCCCTGTTCGAGCGCGTCAGCGCCGAGCAATACGGGCTGCACGCCGGGATCTTCACCAAGTCGCTGCCGGTGGCGTTCGACGCGATCCGCCGTTTGCGCGTGGGCGGCGTGATCGTCAACGGAACTTCGACCTGGCGGACCGACCAGCTCGCCTACGGCGGCATCAAGGCGAGCGGCATCGGGAGAGAAGGACCGCGCTACGCGATCCGAGAGATGACCGACGAGAGGCTTGTGGTTTTCAACCTGTAGATGGCCACGAAAAGGAAGACCATGCCCAAGAGAGGACCCTCCGGAGTGCCGAAGGAGCGCGGCGGCATTCAATCCCTCGAACGCGCCTTCGCCATCCTCGAGGAGGTCGGCCGCAACCGGGAGGGCGTCAATCTTGTAGACCTGAGCAGGGCCGTGGGGCTGCATAACAGCACCACATTCCACCTCGTCAAGACCATGGTGCAGCTCGGCTATGTCAGCCAGATGCGCGAGTCCAAGCGCTACCGCATCGGCAGCAGATTGTTCACCCTGGCCGCCGGCGCGCTGGAGGAGAACTCCCTCCTCGAGCTCGCCACGCCGGTGCTGGAGAAACTAACGCAGGAGACCGGCGAAGCGGCGCACTTCGCCATCCGCACAGGCAACGAGATCGTCGTCATCGCGCGCACCGCCGGAAGCGGCATGCTGCAGCTGTCGGACCGGACCGGGGCGACGCGGCCCGCGCACGCCACGGCGCTCGGCAAAGTGCTTCTCGCCGCATTGCCGCCGCAACAGCTCGCGCAATTTCTCGCGGGGATGGAGATGCGCCGCTATACGCCCAAGACCATCGTCGGCCGCGAGGCCCTGTTTCGCGAGCTGGAGGAGGTGCGAAGGAAGGGCATCGCCTTCGACGACGGTGAATTCGACGCCGAGTTGCGCTGCGTCGCGGTGCCGGTCTACGACTTCGCCGGGCGGGTCGCCGGCGCAATCGGCATCTCCGGACCGATTTGGCGACTGTCGCTGCAGTCGCTTCAGGACAAGGCGAAGCAGGCACGCGAATCGGCCGCCGAGCTCTCGACGGGATTGGGATTCCAGAAACGCGCCGAGACCAGCGCGCGATCGGCGTAGCTTTTCCTGCGGGCATCCGGCTTGCACGGCGCAACGCTTTATTCGACAATGTGAAGTCGTTTGCGGCATTGTGCAATATTGCAGACCACCCGGGAGGAGGGAACATGATCGACAAGAAGGCAGAAAGGGTCTCCGGACCCTCGGCAGGCAGGAGGCAGCTGTTGCAGGGGGGAGTCGCTGGCGCGCTCGCCCTCGCCTTTCCGGCGATCGTCCGCAGCCAGTCGGACAAAATCAAGATCGGCCATCTCACGCCGCTGACCGGTTTTCTCGGCGCGCTCGGCGAGTACGCGGTAATGGGCATCAAGATCGCCACCGAGGAGATCAACAAGGCGGGCGGCGTCATGGGGAGGCAGCTGGACGTGATGACCGAGGACTCGGTCAACCCCGCCACCGCCTCGACCAAGGCGCAGCGCATGCTCGATCAGGACGGTGCGACGGTGCTGATGGGCGAGATCAACTCGGCCTCTGCGAAGACCATCATGCAGGTCGCGGCGCGCAATAAGCGCCTGTTCCTTCAGGTCGGCGCGCGCTCGGACGTGCTGCGCGGCGCGGACTGCAACCGCTACACCTTCCACGTCGACATTCCGGTCACCGTGATGGTCAACGCCGCGGGCCAAGCGCTGCTGCGCGACGGCTTGGTCAAGGGCAAGCGCTACTTCAGCCTGACCGCGGACTATCTCTTCGGCCACGACCTGGCAAAGGGGGTGAAGAACTTCTTCACCGCCAACGGCGGCAGCCAGATCGGCGACGAGCTGATCGCGACCGACGTCACGGACTTCAGCCCCTACCTGCTCAAGATCCGGCAGGCCAGGCCCGACGTCGTCGCCTCCAACCTTGCCGGCAACCAGGTCACCAACTTCGTGAAGCAATACGCGGAGTTCGGATTGTCCTACCCGATCGCGGGTTTCAACCTCAACACCGCCGACGCCTGGGCGGCGGGCGATGGCAACCTCGCCGGCATCTGGCCGACGGTATGGCATCACGAGCTCGACACCCCGGGATCCAAGGCCTTCGTCGCCGAGTTCCGCCGCCGCTACGGCAAGCCGCCGGAGAACCACGCTTGGATCGAATACGTGTCGCTGAAGATCATGGCCCAGGCGATGAACGCCACGAAATCGACCGACACGGAAAAGCTGATCGCCTATTTCGAGAGCCAGGCGGAGTTCGACATCCTCAAGGCGCGCAAAGGTTACTTCCGCTCCTGGGATCACCAGCTGATGCAGGAAGCGTATCCGTTCACGGTCAAGCCGAAGGGCCAGGCGAAGGACAAGTGGGACTTCCTGCAATTCGGCACCGCGATTCCCGCGCCGAACCAGCCCCTCGAGCTGATCGCGACGACCAAAGAACAGAACACCTGCAAAATGTAATGCAGGTTTTCTTCCTGCTGGAGCAGGTAGTCAACGGCCTCGTCCTGGGGGGCTACTACCTGCTGATCGCACTGGGCCTGTCGCTGATCTTCAGCGTGGGCGGGGTGGTGAATCTCGCTCACGGCGCCTTCTACGCGCTCGGCGCGTACATCTCCCTCGAGATCGCGAAAGTCCTGGGCTTCGGCGCAGGCGCAGCTCTCTCGCCGATCGCCGTCGCCCTGCTGGGGATGCTGTTCGAACGCTTCCTGCTGCGCCGTTTCTACGCGGCCGACCCGATCCTCTCCCTGCTGGTGACCTTTGGCCTCGCGCTGATCGTCGAGCAAGCGATCCGCATGATCTGGGGCGCGGCTCCCCTCCCCGCGTCGATGCCCGCCGGCCTCAAGGGCCCGGTGATCCTGGGCGAGTTCATGTTCTCGCGCTACCGCCTGCTGTTGCTCGCCGTGGTGGCCGTGGTGCTGGCCGGCATCTGGTTCCTGATCCACCGGACCTCGTTCGGCCGCGTCGTTCGCGCCGGCATCCAGCGGCCCGACATGGTTGCCGCGCTTGGAATTCGATTGCAGCCCTACATGACGACCATCGTGATGCTCGGCGTGGGCATGGCGGCGCTGGGCGGCGCGCTGTTCGCGCCGATCACGGTGGTGCATCCGGCCATGGGCGCTGAGATCATCATCGTCGCCTTCGTGGTCGTGGTGATCGGCGGGCTGGGGAGCTTCTGGGGCGTGGTGCTCGCCGCATTCCTGGTGGGGGTGGTGCGCGGGGTCACCATTCATTTCGTTCCGGCGGCGGGTGAGGCATCGATGTACGTGCTCATGTTCCTCGTGCTCATGTTCCGGCCGCGCGGTCTGCTGGGCGAGCGCATCGAGAAGTTCGAATGACGAAACATCGCCCGCTCTGGATCGGTCTGGCGGCGTTGGTCTTGCTGCCCTTCGTCATGCGCGCGCTCGGCCTCTCGACGAACACCGCGTCGCAAATTGTGTGCCTCGCCATCGCGGCGCTCGGTCTCAACATGCTGGTGGGCTTCACCGGCCTCACCTCGTTCGGCCAAAGCGCCTGGTTCGGCATCGGCGCCTACGCCGCCGCGATCTCCCAGAAGCACTGGTTCGCCGGGCAGCTCGCGGCCCCGATCCTGTTCTCGATCGCCTTCGTCGCGGTGCTCTCCTGCCTCGTCGGCCTGCTCATCCTGCGCCGGCGCGGCGTGTACTTCGCGCTGCTGACGCTCGCCTTCGCCGCATTGACCTACGCGGTCGCATTCCGGTGGACCGAGCTCACGGGCGGGGAGGACGGGCTCGGCGGCCTTTCGCGCGGCGGCTTCTCGCCGGTCCCGCTCGACAACGGCAACGTCTACTACGCCGTCCTGGCCCTGGTCGCGCTCGGCGTTCTGTACGCGCTGCTGCGCGTGACCCGCTCGCCCTTCGGCCACGTGCTGGTGGCGATCCGCGAGAACCAGCAGCGCGCGACCTTCCAGGGCTACGACGTGGACCGCTACCGGCTCGCCGTGTTCGTGCTCTCGGCGGTGGTGACGGGCCTCGGCGGCGCGCTGCAGGGATTCCTCAACTACCTCGTGTCCGCGGATTCCGTATCGGTCGCGTTCTCCGGCGAGCTGCTCGCCATGGTGGTGATAGGCGGCATGCACCAGATCCTCGGGCCCGCGCTCGGCGTGCTCTTCTACGTCTTTTTCCGCGAGCTGTTCTCGATCTGGACCGGAAACTGGCTCCTCTGGTTCGGCCTCGTCTTCGTCGGCTTCGTGCTGTACTCGCCCGAGGGCCTCGCGGGCGTCTGGGCGAAGCTGCGCCGCCGGTGGAATCCGCCCCCGGTGGAATCCGCCGCCATGAGCCGCCGCAAAATCTACGAGGGCTTGCCCCTGCCCGCCTTTCTTGTCTCGGACGGAAAAAGCTCCCTCCACGTCGGAGCCGTGCACAAGCACTTCGGCGGCATCCGCGCCGTCGCCGGCGCGAGCCTCGAGGTGCGCAGCGGCGAAATCCACGCCCTGATCGGCCCGAACGGCGCGGGCAAGACCACGCTCTTCAACGTGGCGACCGGAATGTTTCCGGCCGACGCCGGTACGGTGCGGCTGTGCGGGAGCGAGATCCAGGCGATATCGCCGCATCGCATCTGCGCGCAGGGCCTGGCGCGCTCGTTTCAGATCACCAACCTGTTCAAGGGCCTGTCCATCTACGAGAACCTGCGGCTGTCGCTGCAGGCGCGGCACCCGGCGCGCTTCAACGCCTGGCGCGACATCGACAGCTATCCGGAGATCCACGCCGAGACCGCGGAGCTGGTGAAGTTCCTCGGGCTGGAGGGCATCGAGACGATCGAAAGCGGCGCGCTGTCGTACGGCGGCCAGCGCCTGGTCGACCTGGGCATCGCCCTCGGCTCGAAGCCGCGCGTATTGCTGCTCGACGAGCCGCTGGCGGGGCTCGCGGCGGCCGAGCGCGAGCGCGTATCGAACCTGGTGAAGAACGTCGCCGCCGGCGTCCCGGTGCTGGTCGTCGAGCACGACGTCGATCGCGTGCTCGGCTTTTCGCAGCGCGTCACCGTCATGAACCAGGGCGAAGTGCTGATGAGCGGAACGCCCCAGGAGGTCCGTTCCGACCGCCGCGTGCAGGAGGTGTACACGGGAAAAGGGACTCCGGTGGCCGCCGCGCGCGGCGCCGCCACGGAAAGCGGCCGTGCCGAGCTGCTGCGTTTCCAACAGGTCAATTCCTTCTATGGCAAGAGCCATATCCTCAACGACGCGACGCTCGACGTGCGCGAGGGAGAAATCGTCGCGCTGCTCGGGCGCAACGGTGCGGGCAAGTCCACGCTTCTGAAAACCCTGACCGGGCTGGTGGCCGCCGCCTCCGGCCGCATCGAGTTCGAGGGGCGCGACATCGCCCACCTGGCGGCGCCGGACATCGCGCGCCTCGGTATCGGCTACGTGCCGCAGGGACGCGGCCTCTTTGCGGGCATGACCGTGGCCGAGAACCTCGCGCTCGGGCGCCTGGCCCGCGCTACCGACGGCAGCCACGGCATCGTATGGAGCGAGGAGCGCATTCTCGAATACTTCCCGCGCCTGAAGGAGCGCATGCACGTCGCGGCGGACTATCTGTCCGGAGGCGAGCAGCAGATGGCGGCGGTGGCCCGCGCCCTCTCGGGCAACGTGAAACTGCTGCTTCTGGATGAGCCCTTCGAGGGGCTTGCGCCCGCGGTGGTGCAGGAACTCTTCACAGTATTCGACGGGCTGCGCGGCCAGGCCTCCATCATCATCGTCGAGCACAACCTCGACCTGGTGCTGGCGCTCGCCGATCGCGTGTTCGCGCTGGAGCGCGGGGCGGTCTTTCATTCGGGACCCGCCGCGCCCCTGCTCAAGGACCTCGACTACAGAAAGAAAATCCTATGGTTATGACCCAAAAGAAAAAGATCGCATTGGTGTTCGGCGGCTCGCGCGGCATCGGCGCGGCCTGCGTGCAGGCGCTCGCCGAGGGCGGCTTCGACGTGGCCTATACGTATGTCGCCAGCCCGCTCCCGGCAGGAGCAGCCAGGGCCTATCGCGTGGACGTCGAGGAGCCTGAGCAGGTGGCACAGGCCTTCGCCGACGCGGCACGCGATTTCGGAGCGCCGGTGGATTGCGTGGTCGCGAACGCGGGCATAGGCGTTCCGCCGGGGCCGGTGGCGCAGTTCGACCCCGCGAGCTTCCGCAAGCTGGTGGAGGTGAACATCGTGGGCGCGTTCAACGTGCTGCGCGAGGCCGGGCAGCGCGTGGCCGACGGCGGCTCGATCATCGCGATCACGACCTCGATGGTGCGCCACGCCACGCCGGGTTTCGGTCCCTACGCCGGCAGCAAGGCGGCCGTGGAGTGCCTGGTGCGCTCGATGGCGAAGGAGATCGCGCCGCGCGGGGTGCGCGTCAACGCGGTCGCGCCGGGTCCGGTGGACACGGATCTCTTTCGCGCCGGCAAGACCGAGGAAGCGAAGCAGCGCTCGGCCGCCTTGAGCCCCTTCAACCGCATCGGCACGCCGAAGGAAGTCGCCGCGGTCGTCGGGTTTCTCGCCTCCGAGAATGCAAGCTGGGTGCACGGGCAGGTCGTGCAGCCCAACGGCGGCTGGGTATGAAAATAGCGGTTTTCACCAAGAACCGCACTAATCCGGCGTACAAGGCGGCGCGGCTGGGAGCGGATCGCGTAGCGCAGCGGCTGGGTGCGCAGACGCTGCACTTCGTCCCCGAGAAAGGCGACGATCCCGACGAGCAGGGCGCGCTCGTCGATCAGGCGCTCGCCCTGCGGCCCGACGCCATCGTGTTCGCGCCGGTGCACCCGACGCGCGTGAACGCCGCCGTCGCGCGCATCCAGGCGTCGGGAATCCCGCTTTTCGGCTTCGTCAACCCGATTCCCGTCGGGCGCTGCGTGACTTACGTCGGTTCGGACGACTACCGCCTCGGACTCGAGATCGCGCAGTATCTGTTTGCGCACCTGCAGGGCCGCGGCAGGCTGCTGCTGATATCGGGCCCGGTCGCCTCGGTCACCAGCATCGCGCGCATGCACGCGTTCGAGGAGGCCGCGGCGAAGCATCCCGGCATCCACATCGCCGGTGCCTGCGTGGGCGAGTACGACCGCGAAGTGGCGCGCGACGCGGTGGCGCGCTGGCTCGCGGCGAACGACGGCCCGGACGCCTGCCTCGCGGCGAACGACGTCATGGCGCTCGGCGCGCTGGACGCCCTGCGCGCCGCGCGGCGCAAGGCCACGGTCGCCGGCGTGAACGCGATTCCCGAGGCGATCGCCGCGATCAAGAGCGGCGAGATGCTCGCCACGGCGGATTTCGACGCCATGCGCATGGCCGCGCTGGCGACCGAGTGCGCGGTGCGCCACCTCCGCGGCGAGGCTGTACCAGAAAAGATTGAATTGCCGGTCGAGATCGTGGACCGGCGCAACTGTCATCTGTGGGACCTGCCGTTCGAGCAGCGCCCGATTCCAACCCTGGAGGAAACCCTGGGGAAACGGCAATGAAGGCAAGCCCGCTATTCGATCGCGCGGCGTCCGCGCTGATGCAACGCCTGGAAGGTCTCATCGGGCTGATGCTCGCGCTGATGGTGATACTCGTGTTCGGAAATGTCGTGCTCCGCTACGGCTTCAACTCGGGGATCGCGGTCTCCGAGGAAGTGTCCCGCTACCTCTTCATCTGGCTCACGTTCATCGGCGCGGTGATCGCGGTGCACGAGCGCGCGCACCTCGGGGTGGATTCGCTCCAGCGCCTGCTGCCGCGCGCGGGGCGCCTCGTCTGCGTGGTCGCGAGCGAGCTGCTGATGCTGTTCGCAACCGCGCTGCTCTTCCACGGCAGCTGGAAGCAAGCGCTCGTCAATTTGTCGACCCAGTCGCCGGTGTCCGGCACGCCGCTCTCGCTCATCTACGTCGCGGGGCTGGTGGCGAGCCTGATGATGGGCGTGCTGTTCGTGCGCAACCTGTACAAGCTGCTCGTCGTCGGCGCGACCGACGAGGACCTCAGCCTCAGCGTCGAGTCCGAGGACCTCGCCGGGGTCGAGCGCGCGACAAAGGCGATGCTGCGGTGATCATCACCGTATTCCTGGTGTCGCTGCTCGGGGCGATGGCGCTCGGGATGCCGATCGCGTTCGCCCTGCTGATCTGCGGCGTGTGCCTCATGTCCGTCATGGGCCTCTTCGACACGCAGATCGTCGCCCAGAACCTGATCAACGGCGCCGACAACTTCCCGCTGCTGGCGGTGCCGTTCTTCATCCTCGCCGGCGAGCTGATGAACGCCGGCGGGCTGTCGCGCAAGATCATCGACATCGCGATGGCGCTGGTCGGCCACATCAAAGGCGGCCTGGGCTACGTGACCATTTTCGCGGCCATCATCATGGCGAGCCTCTCGGGCTCCGCCATAGCCGACACCGCCGCGCTCGCCGCGCTGCTCATCCCGATGATGCGCAAGGCGGGCCACGACGTGAACCGTTCCTGCGGCCTGATCGCCGCCGCGGGCATCCTCGCGCCCGTGATTCCCCCGAGCATCGGCTTCATCATCTTCGGCGTGGCGGCCGGCGTGTCGATCACGAAGCTCTTCATGGCCGGCATCGTGCCCGGCATCCTGATGGGCCTGAGCCTCGTCGTCGCGTGGTGGCTCGTCTGCCTGCGCGAGGAGAGCGAGCCGCAGCCGCGCGCCCCGCTC